>Ga0209006_10001978_pt1 | contig 18625 bp, 20 predicted proteins | sample JacPin_JW_Ref_O2_FD_188567 | JGI IMG/M metagenome (GOLD analysis project Ga0209006, IMG submission 188567) | Forest soil microbial communities from Algoma, Ontario, Canada - Jack Pine, Ontario site 1_JW_Ref_O2 (SPAdes) (version 2) | ecosystem: Environmental > Terrestrial > Soil > Boreal...
CGTAGCTCCGATAATCTTGATGTTGTAGAGCACCGTGCCGGTCGGATACAGCGTATCGCGAAATTCCGCGCTTTGCGAGTCGCCGGGATCGAGCGTGAGCGATGGAATCGTGCCCTTGTTATCGCCCAGTCCCCCGCCATTGGCGTCGAGATAGGTCGTCTCGTATTGAATGTCGCTGTAGGTATAGACCTGCGACGTATTTCGCAGCTCGACCGACCACATCGCGGTTGTGCCCGTATAGTCCTTGTCCAGCTTCTTGCTCACGACGCGCAGATCCTTCGCGGCTTCGGCATTCGATTGCGCCGGAGCGGCAGCCGCCGTGGAAGCGGGCGCCGGACCTGCCGACGAGTCTTTCCTGGTCATGAAAAATACGACTCCGCACGCGATCACGACCAAGACGACCAAAATTCCGACCCACATTCCCATGCCACTGGATTCGCCCTTCGTTTCTGGTGTTTCAAACATGGTAACGACCTCCGCCGTTTGGCGGGAAGGTAGCACGATGGCCCCTAGGGTTCAATAGCCGCTAGACTGGCGTGTCCGACGGCGGCGGCCGGGGTTTGTGCGTCGCGCGAAATTCGTCTAGCCTGTGCCAATGCAACCCAAGGAACTGGTGCGCGTGTGGGTCGATGCATTCAACCGGGCCGATGTTGACGCACTCGTGGCGCTCTACGAAGAGGACGCGATCAATCATCAAGTGGCCGAAAGCCCAGTTCAGGGACGCGCCGCCATCAGTGAAATGTTTCGCAGAGGGTTTGCGGCCGCCAAGATGGTCTGCATCGTCGAAAACCTGTTTCAGGACGGAGAATGGGCCATTCTCGAATGGCGCGATCCGCAGGGTCTGCGGGGATGCGGTTTTTTTCAGGTCCGCGGGAACAAGATCGCTTTTCAGCGCGGCTACTGGGACAAGCTTTCTTTTTCGAAATCGCACGGGGTGCCGCGCGACGCTTAGGTCGGCGAAGTAATGATTTTGGAAATTCCCATGCGCTGGGTATGATCGGACTCCAAAACCGCATTTTCCCGACCGGCGCGATTCGCGCGCAAAACGAGGAGCGATTGATGACCACGATGAAAGCCGTACGAATTCACGAATACGGCGGGCCGGAAGTGCTGAAGTACGAAGACGCCCCCAAACCACAAGCCGGAGCGGGAGAGCTGCTGATCCGGGTACACGCGACGAGCGTGAACCCGGTGGACTGGAAAATTCGCGCAGGTTACCTGCAACAGATGCTGAAGTACAAACTGCCGATGATTCCGGGATGGGACGTTTCCGGCGTCGTCGAGGCAGCAGGACCGGGTGCCCGCTTCCAGCCGGGCGATGAGGTATACAGCCGGCCGGACATGTCGCGCGACGGGACCTACGCAGAGTACGTGATCGTCAAAGAATCGGAAGTCGCGCCGAAACCGAAATCCATCGACCACTCGACGGCCGCCGCGATTCCGCTGGCCGCGCTCACAGCCTGGCAGGCGCTCTACGATGCGGCAAAAATTGCCACCGGACAGAAATTGCTGATTCACGGCGCTGCGGGCGGTGTGGGAACTTTCGCAGTGCAGCTGGCGAAACTCAAAGGCGCCTATGTGATCGCCACTGCATCGAAAAAGAACCACGATTTCCTGCGTTCGCTCGGCGCGGACGAGTGCATCGACTACAACACGACGAAATTCGAAGATGTGGTCCACGACGTCGATGCGGTCCTCGACACGATCACCGGCGAAACGATGGAGCGCTCCTGGAAAGTCCTGAAAAAGGGCGGCATCCTGGTCTCGATTCTCGAACCGCCCAAGCCGGAGAAAGCCGCGGCGCACGGCTGCCGTTGCCATCACACTTTCGTCCAGGCGAATGCCGAGCAGTTGGGCGAAATCGCGAAACTCGTCGATGCGGGACGGCTGAAAGTCATCATCGAAAAGGTGTATCCGCTCTCCGAGGCGCGCGCGGCCCAGGAATCGAACGCCCAGGGGCACACGCGCGGCAAAATCGTGCTTCGAGTCGTGTAGCGATCCTTCGTGCAACTTCTCAGCTACGTTGGCGGCGTGGCGGCCGTGTGCACCACGGTCGCGTTCATTCCGCAAATCCTCAAGATTCGGCGCCAGGGTGGCGACGACCTCGCCTACCCAATGCTCGCCCTCTATCTCACCGGCACTTTGCTTTGGTTCATCTATGGGCTGATGTTACACGCCGCCGCGGTGATCGTGGCCAACGCGGCCACGTTCGTGCTGGTTGTAGTCGCAGTCATTCTGAAGGCAACGTATCCCCGGGGCTAGCCGCGGCGTCCGGTCACTTCACTTGCATGATGCAAGTCAGATTGATACCTTCGGGGGCGTGTTCCGAAAGGTGAAGCCAAGCCGCCGCCGGTCGGGCTGCCCTGTCAGCATTTCGCTGGAAACCTTGGGTGACCGTTGGTCGCTGCTCGTGATTAGGGACCTGATGGTCCGCGGCTACCGGACATTCAAGCAGTTCGAGCAATCCGATGAGCGCATCGCGACCAATATTCTAGCGGACCGGCTTCGGCGGCTCGAACGAAATGGAATTATTAGCGCCGAGGCGGACCCAACCGACGGGCGCAGGATGAGTTATCGTCTGACGGAAAAAGGAATCGATCTGGCGCCGCTGCTGCTGGAGCTGCTGATCTGGGGCGCCCGGCACGAAGAAACCATGGCACCGCGGGAGTTGATCGCGCAGATGGAACAAAATCGCGAAGGCGTGATTGCAGAGGCGCGGCGGCGATGGCGCGAGCGCGATTCGACGCCCATGCTGCCGAGTTTTGCAAATACCCAGCCCGCGCGGAATTAAATGAAGGAGCAAACGATGCAACTGAATCCGTATCTCAATTTCGACGGAACGTGCGAAGAAGCTTTCAGATTCTACGAGCGCTGCTTCAACGGGAAGATCACCACGCTCGTCACGTTTGAGGGCGCGGGCGACGTGAATCAGCTCCCGCCTGGCTGGAGCAAGAAAATCATGCACGCACACATGATCGCGGGAGGACAGATCCTCATGGGTTCAGACGCGCCTCCTGGCCGTTACGACAAGCCGCAGGGACTTTCGGTGTTGGTCACCGTGGAGGAACCGGCGGAGGCCGAGTGGGTTTTCAACGCGCTGGCCGAGAACGGAAACGTGCGAATGCCCATCCAGAAAACATCGTGGTCGGTGAAATTCGGAATGGTTACCGACCGGTTCGGTGTGCCGTGGATGGTGAACTGCGCCGCGGCAGCAACCGCTGCTGCGTAGCAAACCAATACTTGAAAGGATCGATCGATGAGCAAGGTGCGAGTGTTGGTGGGAACGCATAAGGGCGCGTTTATTCTGGCGTCCGACGGCAAACGCGAGAACTGGGAAATCAGCGGACCGCATTTCGCGGGCTGGGAAATCTATCACCTCAAAGGCTCTGCGGCCGATCCGAATCGTATCTACGCCTCGCAAACCAGCGGCTGGTTCGGGCAGATCATCCAGCGCTCAAACGACGGTGGCAAGACGTGGGAAACGCCCGGCGGCGAAGCGATGCCGACCGGTGGCATGCCTCCTCCGCCGAGCAACAAATTCGCCTACGACACGTCGGCCGAAACCGGCAAGCCCCTGACGACGCACCAGTGGTATGACGGCACGCAGCACCCGTGGGAATTCAAGCGCGTATGGCACATCGAACCGTCGCTCCACGATCCCGATACGGCGTACGCAGGAGTCGAGGATGCGGCTATTTTCCGCACTACGGACGGCGGCAGGTCGTGGCATGAGCTCCCCGGACTCCGCGGACACGCCAGCGGACCAAAGTGGCAGCCGGGCGCCGGCGGCATGTGCCTGCACACGATCGTGCTCGATCCGTCCAATCCCAAGCGGATGTTCGTCGCGATCTCGGCGGCGGGAGCTTTCCGCACGGACGACGACGGCTCGACTTGGAAGCCAATCAACAGGGGACTCCGCTCGCAATACATTCCCGATCCCGATGCCGAGGTAGGCCATTGCGTGCATCACGTGGCGATGTCGCCGAAGAAACCGGGTGTGCTGTACATGCAGAAGCACTGGGACGTGATGCGCAGCGACAACGCCGGCGATGAGTGGCGCGAAGTGAGCGGAAACCTGCCCACGGATTTCGGATTCGTGATCGACATTCACGCGCACGAGCCGGAAACGATCTACGTGGTGCCGATCAAAAGCGACTCCGAGCACTTCCCCATCGACGGAAAACTCCGCGTCTATCGCAGCCGCAGCGGCGGCAACGAATGGGAGCCGCTGACGAAAGGGCTGCCGCAGAGCGACTGTTACGTCAACGTGCTGCGGGACGCCATGGCTGTCGATACGCTCGATTCTTGCGGCGTCTATTTCGGCACAACGGGCGGACAGGTGTATGCTTCGAAAGATTCCGGCGACAATTGGGCGCCCATTGCGAGTCATCTGCCGCCTGTTTTTTCCGTCGAGGTGCAGACATTGCCATGATCCAGATCGTGCTCCCGGCGCATCTGCGCACGTTGGCGCACGTCGACCAGGAAGTGTCGCTCGAAGTCGATGGCCCCGTCACGCTGCGCGCGGTCCTCGACGCCCTCGAATCCCGCTACCCCATGCTGCGGGGCACGATCCGCGATCACCTCACCCTGCAGCGCCGCCCCTTCCTGCGCTTCTTCGCCTGCCAGGAAGACATCTCGCATGAGTCACCCAACAAGCCGCTGCCGGAGTCTGTGGCTGCCGGCAGGGAACCTCTCATGATCATCGGCGCCATCGCCGGCGGTTAACGATTCGACCGCCCTGCGGATTCCTGCTCACTTGCATACGTCTGCGCGATTGGGATATAACCGCGCGCAGTCTTTGGAAACCGTAGAAAAGCGATACGCAGAAAGGGTTCGGGGCGTCACACAACAACTGAATGGATCGAAAAACCCGGGGGGGGATCTCATGCAATCCGCTTGTTTGGCAGTGCTTGTGTTGCTTGCCGGAATCTTTGCGCCGGTGGGTCGCGCGCAGGACGATACTGCGACGCCGGCTCCGCCCGCGCAAGGCCAGGCACCTCCGGCTTCCGGAGGTGCAGCGGGCGCCCCGGCCGCGCGTCCCGCAGCGCCGCCTCCGGGCATGTTCATGGCAGCTCCGCTTCCGCACGGCACAGTGCAAAACTACAAGCCGGTGACCGATGACATGCTGCTAAACCCCAGCCCGGAGGATTGGCTCCAGTTCAGCCGCACCTATGACGCTTGGCGCTACAGCCCACTGAAACAGATCACCACGAAGAACGTCTCGAAGCTTCACATTGCTTGGGTCAAAGGCCTGCCCAGCGGCACCACGGAGACGATTCCGCTGGTGCACGACGGCGTCATCTACACAATCGCTCCCGGCTCGGACGTGATGGCGATCGACGGCACCAACGGCGACGTGATCTGGGAATATCACCGCACCTACAAGAATCCGCAGCTCGGCTCCGCCGAACGCACCAAAGCGCTGGCCATCTACAAGGACATGATCTATTACACGGCGCCCGACGGATACGTGGTCGCGCTCGACGCCACCACCGGAAAAGTCCGCTGGGAAACCTTCAAGACGGATACGCAAAACACCTCGGGCGCCATCGTCGTCGAAGGCAAGGTTATTTCCGGCGGCACCTGCGGCAAGGGACGGGAGAGCTGCTTCATCGAGGCCGACAACGCCGACACCGGCGAAAAAATCTGGCGATTTTACAACGTCGCGGGCCCGGACGATCCGGGCTACGCCTCGTGGAACGGCGCGGACAACAAGGATTTCACAGCCTCGACGTGGGGACTGCCCGGAAATTACGATCCGATCCGCAAGACAATCTACTGGGGCATCGCGAATCCGTCGCCTTACGAACGACTGGCGCGCCATGGTGGAAATCCTGACGGCGTATCCCGGACGGCGCCCGCCGATCTCTACAGCAACTGCACCGTTGCTCTCGATCCTGAAACGGGCAAGCTCAAATGGTATTACCAGCACCTACCCGCCGACGATTGGGACACCGACCACACACACGAGCGCACGCTGGTGACCACCACCTACAATCCCGACCCGAAGTCCGTGAAGTGGTACAACACGGAAGTGCCGCGCGGCTCGAAGCATGACATCGCAGCGATGGTCGGTGAGAGCGGCATCATGTTCGTGCTCGACCGCAACGACGGTAAATTCCTCTGGGCCGAACCCGTGCCGGTGGACGCGCCGAACCTGGCGATTTCGAATATCGATTCGAAAACGGGGGCGACCACGATCAACTACGACGTGGTGATGAAGAAGCCCGGCGATCACCACGTGATCTGCTACTGGAACGGCCGCAGCTACTGGCCCACGGCGTACGATCCGGAAACGAATTCACTCTATACCGGATACGTCGACAATTGCCTCGATATGACGGGAACTTCAACGAGCGGAAACCGGCACGGCGTGTTGCGCGAGGGCTCCGACATCAACGCGATCGCCGGAATCGCCAAGATCAATCTTTCCACCGGCGAGATGCTGAAATTCGACGTGCAGAATGCACCCGGAACCGGCGCGCTTCTCGCCACCGCCGGCGGTCTGATTTTTCACGGCGACATCAACCGCCGCTTTCGCGCGTTCGATGCGGCCACCGGGAAGAAACTCTGGGAATCGATCCTCGGCGGACCCATTTCCATCAGTACGGTCACGTACGCGATCAACGGCAAACAATATGTGATGGTGATCACCGGCGACAACCTGGCCGAAGGAGTGCTCAGCCGGCAAAGCGGCGTGAATCTCGTCACCGGCCACAACGCCATTTATACGTTCGCGCTCGATTAAAAGCCGCTCGAAAACACAAAGCCGCGGCCGTTTTCCTTCCCATCGGAGGAACGGCCGCGGCTTATTTTTGCCTTACTTGGCTGCTGCCGAGCTCAGCCCGAACAGTTTTACCGCGTTGTCCTTCAAGATCAGCGGACGAACCTCATCCTTGAATGCCACCTTCGCAAAATCGGCCATCCACCGGTCCGGCGTGATCAGCGGGTAATCCGAGCCGAACAGTACTTTCGTCTTCAGCAGCGAATTCGAATACTGCACCAGGTTCGGCGAAAAATACTTTGGCGACCATCCGGAAAGATCGATGTAAACCTCAGGCTTGTGCAGGCAGATCGAAATCGCTTCGTCCTGCCAGGGGAACGACGGGTGCGCCATGATAATCGGCATGTTCGGAAAATCCACGGCCACGTCGTCGATGTACATCGGATTGCCGTACTTCAGCCGGATCCCGCCTCCGCCCGGCATTCCCGTGCCGATGCCGCTGTGGCCGGTGTGGAATAGCACCGGAAGCTGCGCCTCGGCAAACAGTTCGTAGAGCGGGTAGGCGATGCGGTCGCTCGGGAAAAATCCCTGGATCGGCGGATGCAGCTTGAGCCCGCGGACAAGGCCGGTCTTCAGCAGGTCCTTCGCTTCGGCCACGCCTTCGGCGCCGCGCGTCGGATCGATGCTGATGAAAGCCATCATGATGTCCGCATTCTGCTGCGCGAATTCGAGCACCGTCTCGTTCTTCACCTGCGGCCGGCCGGACATTTTCTCCTGCACCGTGAATACCACGCAGCCGATGTTCCGCGAGCGATAGTACTCTGCCATTCCTGCGCGCCCGCGCGCGGCGCCTTCGCCGAAATACTTCTTCGCGGCTTCGTCCGCTGCGGTTCCCTCTCCCTCATGCTCGATGTGCACGTGCACATCGATCGCCGTCAGGCGATCGGCGTCCATGCGCTTCTCAGTTGCCATTCACGGCCCCCAGTTCATTTGGATTCTTCCGCTGCAATTCAATGAGCCTGAGATTATCTGTTGTTTCCTGCCTTTCCTCAACCCTCGGATTCAGGCCGCGCCGAGGCGGCACAAAGGAGGACGAAACTTCCCTTCGAGATCGAGTGTTCGCAAACGATGCTGATTTTGCGGCGGGGCTGTTTCCGAACCTTGCGGAGGCGCCGGATCGTTCCAAACCAACGCCGAGCCGAGCGCTGAGAATACGAAGCCTCGTGGTGGATTGCACGTCGGGCCGCAAAACTCCCCAACCGGGTAAGCCCCGGCTACTCAAGGGAGTGCAGCATGGGGAGCCGCAAATTTCGGGATCCGGGACGGCGCGGTTACAAACTCGACACGCCGGATTTTGCGGGCCACCTTGCAACGAACGGTCACATCTGAGTAACCTACTAGCGCATTCATACGCGGGTGCGCGCCCTTGTGCTCCAGCCGGAGGCGCGAAACCCAAAAACACAGAAGGAGGACTGCATGAAACGCATCACGATTATTCCGGCTCTGGTGATACTCCTAACGTTTGCATTTATTTCGATGCAGGTAGCCGAGGCGCAGGACCATTCGTCGTCGGGAGCGGGAAATTCCGCGCCTGCGAATCAAGTTCAGCAAGGGACTCGTTTTCTGATCGGGCTCGATTCGGATCTCGGTACGAAGGGTTCGAAGCACGGAGACGCGTTTACCGCTCACACGCTGGAGCCGCTGATTGCCGCCGATGGCACCGGGCTTCCGGCCGGCACCGAAGTTCGCGGGCACGTGGATAAGGTCGAAGCAGCCGGGAAGACGGGACGGGCGCGGATGTGGCTCGCGTTTGATGACATCAAGACTCCCGACGGCTGGATGCCGCTCATCGCCATGGTGGACGATGTTCCGGGCGTTCATTCGGTACGCGTGAATTACAACCGGGAGGGCGAAATCGAAGCGAGCACTACCAAACGGCAGGAAGCGATTCAGGAAGCTGCTGCCGGCGCTCTGGTAGGCGCGACCCCGGGAATGATGGACAAGAACCAAAAAGAGGCGGCCATGGGAGCGGCGGCGGCGGCGGCCGCGGCCTATATGGTCGCAGCCGGGCTGGGGCAAGAAGTGACGCTCGAGAAAAGCACGAAACTCGAACTGATTCTCGAGCGCGGCCTCAACTTCCCGCGCACATAACGCGATGCAATGTGCGGCGCTGCCGGTCCCGGCCGCGCCGCACTTCATTTTCCGTTCCGCTTTCCTTGCCGAGGGCAATACCTGCCCCTTTTGTGCCGCTTCGCATCTATTGGAAATCGCGCAGACTGCTGGTAGGCTCAAAGTTTCCATGGCTGCCGACAATTCATCTCTGCAACGCATCCTGATCGTCGAAGACGAAGAAAACGCCCGCAAAGGCTACGAGGCCCTGCTGCGCAAATGGAATTGCGACGTGCTCGGCGTCCCGAGCGGCGAGGACGCCCTCGCGAAACTAACCGAGTTCAACCCCCAGGTGATGCTGGCCGACGTGGAGCTGCCGGGCATGAATGGCCTCGACCTGCTTCGGCACCTCGGCGAGGAAACCCAGCGGATTCCGGTGATTATTATCACCGGTCGCGGCAGCGACGAGCGCGTGGTCCAGGCAATCGACGCGGGCGCATTCTGGTACATCGAAAAGCCCTTGAAGCCCCCGGTGCTCCGCGCTCTGCTCGACCGGGCTCTGGGCCGCGTGCGCGACCAGCAGGCGGTCGCGGCGCTCACGCGCCAGCTGCGCGAGGCCGGCAAGCTCGGAGTCCTGGTGGGCTCGTCTCAACCGATGCAGGAGGTGATGCGGCAGGTGGAAATGGCCGCACCCTCCACAGCGTCGGTTCTCATTACCGGCGAAACCGGATCCGGCAAGGAAATGGTCGCGCGCTCGATTCACATGCTTTCGCCGCGCGCGGATCGACCGTTTGTAGCCATTAACTGCTCGGCCATTCCGGAATCGCTGATGGAAAGCGAAATTTTCGGCCACGAAAAGGGCGCGTTCACCGGCGCAGCGGAGCGGCGCTTGGGCTGCTTCGAGCTGGCCGACGGCGGCACCCTGTTGCTCGACGAGATTGGCGAGATGCCCGCGCCCACGCAGGCGAAGCTGCTGCGAGTCCTTGAAGATCACAAAATCCGCAGGCTCGGCAGCAAGGTGGAAACGCCGGTGGACGTCCGCGTGGTCGCGGCCACGAACAAGAATCCGGAGCAGGCGGTTGCCAGCGGGCACTTGCGGCAGGATCTCTATTTCCGCCTGAACGTGTTTCACATCCACCTGCCTCCGCTGCGCGAACACAAGGAAGATCTGCCGCTGCTGATCGAACACCTGCTTGCGGAGATTTCGGAAAAACACGGCAAGAAAGTCTCAGGCGCCAGCGCCGACACGATGGATCTGTTCAAGTCGTACCCATGGCCGGGCAATGTGCGCGAGCTGCGCAATGTGCTCGAGCGCTCCACCATCGCTTCGGACCGCGGCACGATCGGCCGACAACATTTGCCTCCCGATTTCGGCCACACGGCGGTCGTGGCCGGCGAAGGACTCGGCGGGATCCGTTTTCCGATCGGCACCACGGTCGATGACGCCGAGCGCGAGTTGATCGTGCAGACCCTCGAGGCTACCAGTCAAAATAAGACGCGCGCAGCCGAGCTATTGGGAATCAGCTTGAAGACGCTCCACAACAAGCTAAAAGAATACGAGGCGGGGCGGAACAATGCGTCTCAGCCTGAAAACTAAATTCACGCTGGCCACGGCGTTCCTCGTGTTGCTGGTCGTGGCGGTCGTCTCGAGCCTCTACCTGGGCCGGCTGATGCGGCAGACCCTGCGGCAGGCCAATGACACCGCGACCTTTATTGCGCAGCAGATTTACGCCGCGTGCGGCGACTCCCTGAAAGATGCAGCCGAGCGCGGCGAAACGCCGGCATCACTCAGTCCCGACGACCTCCGCAAATACGTCCGGAAGGCATTCGATGACAGCAGCACGCTCAATTCGCTGATCGAATCGGACGTGGGAATTTCGCCGACCATCTACGAAATCACCATCACCGACGCGAACGGTGCGGTACTGGTGTCGAGCGATTCATCGCTGAGGGATCAAAAAGTCGCGAGCCGTCCGCCGCTCACCTCGCTGGTTCATGGCGGATTTTTCCAGCAGATGCGCGAGCTTTACGGGCCGCCGCAAACGTACGAATATTCCCTTGCCTTTCAGTTGGGAACGGAGCCATTCGGCGACATTCGTGTCGGACTGTCTTCGGCTCTGCTGAAGGATCAGATTTCGCCGGGGCTCATCTCCGCGGGCTACTGGGCGCTGGGATCGGTGCTCATTTCCACCTTGCTGGCATTGCTGATGAGCACCGTCGTTCTGGCGCCGATCGGCCGCATTTCGGCGCAGCTCGACCGCATCTCCGCCGGGCAGTTCGACGCGGAGCCGGTCGTCGAGCGTGGAGATGAACTCGGCGCGGTGAGCACGAAGATCGTCGGCATCGGAAAGCAGCTGCGCGACGTACGCGAAATTTTCAGCGCGTTGCGCGAAAACCTTGACCAGGTGATGGGCGGCCTGGAAGACGGTCTGTTGCTTTTCAACGGCCAGGGCCGGGCCGTACTGGTAAGCCCGTCGACAGAGAGATTTCTGGGGCGCGCATCGGAGGAATTGCGCGGACGCCGCGTTTCCGAGATTTTTCCCGCCCGGCATCCCTTTCGCACCGTGCTGCAGATCGACGGTGAGCAGATCGAGCCGGCGGAGGGCAAGGAAGTGACGCTGGACGACGGTTCCGGGCCGCAGCGCATCGGCGTAAGCGTGCAGATCATTCGCGAGCACGGCACCCGCATGGGCACTCTGGTCACGCTGCGCGACGTGGAATCGCTCGAGCGCATCGGCAGCCAGCTGGAGGTCTCCGAAAAACTGGCCGCGCTGGGGCGCGTGACTGCGGGCGTGGCACACGAGGTCAAGAATCCGCTGAATTCTATGCGCCTTTGGCTGGAAGTCCTCAAGGCCAACATGCCGGTAGATCCGGAACCGCAGCAGGCGGTGAAGATGCTCGATAGTGAAATCGATCGCCTCGACCGCGCCGTGAAAACCTTCCTCAATTTCACGCGGCCCGTCGAGCTCAACCTGGAAGAAACCGATTTGCGCGCGCTGATGGAGGAGGTATTGGACGCGGCGCGGCCGTCGATCGCCAAGGCGCAAGTGGAGCTGCACGCGGATTTGCCGCCCGATTGCCCGCCGGTTCTAGTCGACCGGCAGCTCATCCATCAGGCGGTTCTGAATCTGCTGCTCAACGCCAGCGAATTTACCGATCCCGGCGGCAGCATCACGCTGCGCCTGCGCCGCAGCGGTGAATTTGCGCTGGTGGCGGTCGAGGATTCCGGCCGAGGAATTTCTCCGGCCGACCAGAAGAAGATCTTCCAGCTATTTTTCACCACCCGCCCGGGAGGTTCCGGCATCGGGTTGGCCAACACCTTCCGGTTCGTCCAGCTGCACAACGGGCGGATCGAGTTCGAATCAGAGACGGGACGCGGCACCACATTTCGCATGAAGTTACCCCTTGCGCGATATGTCGTTGCGCAGTCTGCAAGGACCGGCGAGCTGAGTCGCCCGATTGCGGCGGAAAAACGATAGATGCCCTGCCCTCACGATAAAACCCGAACGGCCCTACTGCTGGTGGTTTGCGCGATCTCAACCGGTGCCGCCGGATGCGAAGACAAGAAAGTCCACGCCGCCGCTCCGGTCGCTGCAGCACCCGCTCCTGCGGTCACCGAACGCCCTATGAGCGTCGCGCCCGATACCGATGCCACGCCGCCGCCGGAAACAGTCGCCGCACCACCGGCCATGGCGACCACGGCTGCCGTGCCCACGGCTCCGGTCAACGTGCCGCCTCCGAAGCCCGCAGCGGCGCGCAAGCCCCCCGAAACATCCGCCGAATCCGAAACGGAGCAGCCTGCGCATCCGCAGGCGCCCCAGATTACGCCGCAGCTTTCGCCCACCGATCAGGCGGCTTATCAGCGCAAAACTCTAGAGGACTCGGCCGAAGCGGAGAAAAACCTGCGACAGACCAGTGGCAAGCAGTTGAACGCGGCCCAGTCCGACCTGGTCGGAAAAATCCGCAGCTTCCTTTCGCAATCCCGCGACGCCAGCAAGGAGGGAGACTGGGTACGCGCGCAAAATCTGGCCCAGAAAGCTCGCCTGCTGTCCGGTGAACTGATCGGGTCCTTCTAATCGCAGGATTCGATGTTTCCTGGTTTTCCACAAGGATTGTGTCGTTCACCCTATTGGCTATGGCGGATGTTTGTGGTATTTGTTACAGCTATGTAAACGCTTCACCAACCAGGAGGGAATGAATGCCGAGTTCATCTCAGGATATACGGCAGTCCCTGTTGGCAAGAGATCCAGAGTTTCGCAACCTCGTCGAAGAACACTCCCGCTGTGAATCCCAGCTAGAGCAGCTCATTAAATCCTCCTATCTGAATTCCGAGGATTTGATCATGGAAGTGGAATTGAAGAAGCTCAAGCTGCGTCTGCGGGACCGCATGGAGATGATCCTCGCTCGCCACCAGCAGTTAGTCAGTCATTAGGCCGCACGAGGGCCGCGTGGCGCGCGCACTTCTGTCGTACAATACCCGTGCATTTGTTCAGCGCGGCAGTTCGATGAGCGCGTGTATCACGCGCGTGCCGCAAATTCGCTGACTTCAGCCGAATGACGAGAATTCCTCCCCTCCATGGTTAAGGACGCGTACAGATTCGGGCTGCCGCCGATCGTCGTCGGTCTGCTGTGCCTGATTCCCCGCTGGTACGGGGCGACCGGTCTGCTCGTTCTCCTGGGCCTTTTCGTGTTCTATTTCTTTCGCGATCCTGACCGCGCAATTCCCACGGCTTCAGGCACGGTGGTTTCACCCGCCGACGGACGCGTGGTCGCCATCGTAGAAGAAACACTCGACGAGGTGATGGGCCGCCGTATCAGCATCTTCCTCTCGATCTTTAACGTGCACGTGCAACGCGCGCCATTCGCCGGCAAGATCGTCAAGATCGTCTACAAGCCGGGAAAGTTTCTTGGCGCGTACCGTTCGTCGGCTTCCCTGCTGAATGAGCAAAACGTGATCTATATGGATACGCCACAAGGCCGCGTGGTTTTCAAACAAATCGCCGGAGCCATTGCGCGCCGCGTGCTATGCTGGAAGAATGAGGGCGAGACGGTCGCTCTTGGCGAACGCGTCGGCATGATCCGATTCGGTTCGCGCGTGGACATCTGGCTGCCGATGGACGCACAGATCGTCGCGAAGCAGGGCCAAATGGTTTACGGCGGCGAAAGCGTATTGGCGAAATGGAATTCAATCAACTAGATCCGATCGGCAACGAAGAAGAACCGCGCCGCCTCTTTCCCGGCAATCACAAGCTTCGCCGGGGAATCTACATCCTGCCCAGCGTTTTCACGGTTGCCAATTTGCTGTGCGGCTACTACGCCGTACTGGCCACTCTCGACGGCAGAATCTCGGATTTTGACCACGCAGCGGGAGCCATCGGCATCGCCATCGTCTTCGACTCGCTCGATGGACGCGTCGCCCGCGCCATGGGCACCAACAGCGAATTTGGGAAGCAGTTTGACTCCCTGGCCGACATTGTCAGCTTCGGCATCGCGCCCGCGTTTCTCGCCTACGCCTGGGGCATTCGCGCGCTGGCGGCTGCTTCCGCGCCGGAGCAGATGCATCTGACGCAGCTCGGCTGGCTCATCGGCTTCGTCTATCTCGGCTGCTGCGCGTGGCGCCTCGCTCGTTTCAACATCCAGGGCATGGCCTCCGGCGGCAATCGCTATTTTGCCGGTATGCCCACTCCCGCCGCGGCTGGAATGATTGCGGCGACCGTCCACGCCATCAAGACTCCGATTCAGGATGGGCGCATTTCGCTGCTGTGGCTCGGGCTGATCCTCGTGCTGGGTCTGCTGATGTCGAGCACCGTGCGCTATTCGAGTTTTAAGGATATCGAATGGGCCCGGCGCCGGCCTTCGCTCGTCGTGGTGGGGCTCGTGCTGCTGATCGGGGCGACCGTGCTGTTTTCCGAAATCACACTGATGATCGTCGCCAGCGTCTATCTCGTCAGCGGCATCACCATGTACGTGGTGCGCACCGTGCGTCACCGTCTCGCTTCGCAACACACTTAAGTCATGCCCTCCGGGCACTCGAACTCCTCTCGCGTCGCTGTCGTCGGTGCCTCGTCTTTGCGCGGCAAGGAACTCGTGCAGGTGCTCGAGGACCGTCATTTCCCTGCGAGCGATATCGTTCTATTGGACACGAGCGTGCCGCCCGGCACTTTGACGGAGGCGGCCGGCGAGCCAACCTTCATCCGCGCGCTGGATGAGGAAAGCTTCGAAGGTGCGCGCTTCGCATTTTTTGCCGGCACGGCGGAAGACGCGGAGCGGAACTGGAGCGTGGCCCAGCGTTCGGGCGCGATCGCGATCGATCTTACGGGCGCACTGGCAGCCGCGGGACATCCAGCCGGCCCCACGCCGTTGATTCCCTCGCTCGGCGGTCTTCTCCCGCCGAAGATGTCGTCGGCCACCGACGCGTCGAAGCCGCGAACGTATTCGTCGCCATCTGCACCCGCCATCATTGCCTGCACGCTTGCGGCTGCATTCAAGGCACGGGAGTCGATTCGAGTTTCCGTTCTGTTTCTTCAGCCGGTCTCCGAACGCGAACAGGCGGGAGTCGAGGATCTGGAAAGCCAGACAGCCGCGCTTCTATCCTTCCGCGAGATCGCCAAGCCTGTGTTTGACGCGCAGGTCGCCTTCAATTTGCTGGCCGGCTATGGGCCATCGGCCAAGCCAAGTCTCGCGGAAACGCGAAGAGCCATAGCGCGCGATGTAGCCGCTTACCTTGGCAGCCGGGTTCCCCTGCCGGCAATTCAATTGGTGCAAGCGCCCGTATTTTACGGGTATGCTTTTGCGGCGTATGCGGAGGGTGAAGCGCCTGCCGACGCCGAGCAACTCCAGGCAGCGTTCGCGAATCTCGGAGTGAAGGTTGCGCAAGTCGATGATGAAGCGCCGAGCAACGCCAGCGTAGCGGGCGAAAGCGAAATTCATCTGGCGCGCATCGAGGCCGATCCCAACGTCGCGAACGGCGTCTGGATCTGGGGCGCGGCCGACGGTTTGCGCCTTGCGGCTACGAACGCGGTAAGGATCGCGGAGGAAGTGATTGCGAAGTCGGCAGGCAATTAGCCTTCGGGCTGGCGTACCCAGGCGGGCGCTGTGTCTCACGCTGCTGGCGGCGCCCATCGCGCTCGCCGGTTGCGGCTACCACGTGGCCGGTCACGCATCCACGTTGCCCGCCGAATGGACCGACATTGCCATCCCCGCATTCAAGAACGACACCACTACCTATCGCATCGAACAGCGCATGACCCAAGCGGTGATTCGCGAGTTCATCACGCGTACGAAATATCGCGTGGTGCAGGATCCTTCAAACGCCGACGCCATCCTGCGCGGTGAAGTGATCTCAATCGAAACCGATCCCGTGCTCTTCCAGGCGACCACTGGTGAAGTCACCACGATGCTCGTCACCGTACACGTGAAAGTCGATCTGACCGACAGCAAAACCGACAAGGTCGTCTACAAAAACGATGACATGGTTTTCCGCGACGAATATCAGATTTCCACGGACGTGAAATCGTTCTTCCAGGAGGAAGACCCCGCCGTCGATCGCATGTCCCACGATCTCGCGTCGCATCTCGTTTCCAACGTGCTGGAGAATTTCTGATGGCGGCCATTTCACCCGAGAAATTGATGGATCGCCTGGCCACGGGCCAGCCCGTCGCTGCAATCGTTCTGGTCGGGACCGATCACTACCTGCGCGAGATGTGCCGCAATAAAATTATCGACGCCTGTGTTCCGGAGAATGTTCGCGATTGGGCCGTCACGCGTTGCTCGCCGCGTGAGGCGGGTTGGGCGGAAATTCTGGGCCGCGCGGAAACGATGCCGATGATGGCGCCACGGCAGGTGCTGATCGTCGAAGAGGCCGAGTCGGTCGAAAAGCTCGGCGAAAAGGCGCGCGACGACGTCCTCGAAATGCTCGCGAAATATTTCGAATCGCCCGCGCCGTTCACGGTCCTGCTGCTCGAGGCGGCCACGCTCGACGGGCGCCAGCGATTTTTCAAGCTCCTCAGCGAACGCGGGCTGATTGTCGAACTGAGCATCGGCCCGGAATCCGCCGCTGCGCTCGCAACGCAGATGGCCAAAGACCTGGGCACGGAAATCGACCGCGACGCAGCCGCGATGCTCGCCGAAATCGTCAGCGGCGCCCCGGCAAGGATGAAGATCGAGCTCGAAAAACTCGCCAGCTACGCGAAAGACCACAGGCGAATTACAACCGCCGACGTAGGATCGCTCGTGGTGGCCGCGCGCAAGAACACCGTCTGGCAGCTCACGGAGATGCTCGCGAGCCGCAAACGCGCAGCAGCGTTCGCGTTTCTCGATAATCTGCTGCGGGAGGGCGAGCAGCCGGTGATGGTCGTCGGCGCGCTCGCGTGGATGTACCGGAAACTGATGGAGGCCCGCGATCTGCCCGCGACCGCCAATGGCTTTCAAGCCGCCCGCCAGCTCGGCATGCGCCCGGAAGCGGCCGAGACCGCTGTGCGCCAGGCCCATCGCATTCCCAAAAAGGATTTGCTGGCGGGCCTCGCGGCATTAGCTGAAGCCGACAGCCGCCTGAAATCCTCGAATCCCGATCCCCGAGCGATGATGGAATTCCTGATAGCCCGGCTAACTTCAACAGCGGCCTGATCCTCGCCTGAAAACCCAGCCGCAAAACAAAAGGCGCCCCAAACCTCAGAGCGCCTGCGAGAATCCCCGTTTGGTCTGTCGCGCTACTTCTTGGCCTTGATCGCGTTCAGGGCCAACGATAACCGCGACTTATAACGGTTCGCGGTGTTTTCCGAGAGCGTCCGCTTCCGAATCGCCTTGTCGAGCTCCGAGTACGTCTCCGAGGCGAGCTTGCCGGCTGCGGAGGCGTCGCCAGACCCCAAAGCGCTGCGCATCCTGCGGATAGCTGTGCGCACTCTCGTGCGGTTCATGCGGTTCACAGCCGCGCGATGTTCCGTCTGGCGGATGTTCTTCAGTACCGATTTCGTCTTCTTCTTGTGCTTGACCGGATTGCCCTGAGCCATTCATTACTCCTTGATGATTGATTTCGGATACTCCAGGTTATCCGACCAGCCGGGCGCTGTCAATTTTGGCGTGACGACGGTGAACCCGCCTCGACGCGTCGAGAGTCGCGGCTCTTGCGGGCGGGTGCCGCTGAACTGTACAGTGAATCGCTCCTAAATGAGCTCGCAGCTGATTTCGCGCAACCCCACGACCCGATGAAAGACCCGCGAAAAGACGGCGAGGCCGTTGCGGAATTGCCGCTGGCACCGCAGCGCTGAATCGCCAGTTTTTTTACAGGGACACAATGGCCAAAAAGAAAGTTGTTGAAACACCGGCAAGCGACGCGGCAAAAGGCTGCCTCTACGTCGTTTCGACGCCGATCGGCAATCTGGAAGACATTTCGCTGCGGGCGCTGCGCATATTGAAAGAAGTCGACGTGATCGCCTGCGAAGATACGCGGCAGACCATGAAGCTGCTGGCGCACTTTGATATTCCCAAGCGACTCGTGAGCTATCACGAGCACAACGAAATCACGCGCGCGGCCGAAATCGTCATCGAGCTCGAGCAGGGAGCGAAGGTCGCGCTGGTGAGCGACGCGGGCACTCCGGCGATTTCCGATCCGGGTTACCGCCTCGTCCATTTGTGCCTGCGGCACGGAATTCAGGTAGTGCCTGTTCCCGGAGCGACGGCGCTGGTCGCGGCGCTGGCGGCCTCGGGAATGCCTATCGAGGAATTCGTTTTCGCGGGGTTTCTGCCGTCGCGGCCCACGGAACGCCGCAAATCGCTGCGTGCGCTCGCCGCCGA
>Ga0209006_10001979_pt1 | contig 18625 bp, 15 predicted proteins | sample JacPin_JW_Ref_O2_FD_188567 | JGI IMG/M metagenome (GOLD analysis project Ga0209006, IMG submission 188567) | Forest soil microbial communities from Algoma, Ontario, Canada - Jack Pine, Ontario site 1_JW_Ref_O2 (SPAdes) (version 2) | ecosystem: Environmental > Terrestrial > Soil > Boreal...
GATTCCGCGAGCTTTTTCTTCCGGAGCGTTATCAATCGAGTCAAAAGACCGGAACGTATTCTTCGGATTATGCTTCGACAACACCTTCGTGATGGCCGCCGTCAACGTGGTCTTGCCATGGTCAATGTGACCAATCGTCCCTACGTTGCAGTGCGGCTTGTTACGATCAAATTTCTCTTTCGCCATAATAGTGCCGTGCCTCGCTTGTTAAATAATCTCGCTCAGTAATCTTGTCAGTAACTCAATAGTATTGGTACAGCTTCTTGAACTTGTGTCGCAGCGCCACGTCGATACCTTCCAGCTTCGACAGGTAAAACTCGCGCATCTGCGCCTGGTCCGACACGGGCAACGCCTGGTACAGTCGTGTCGCACTAAAGTCTTTCGGCGATCCGGCCGCATCTTCCAGAGCCCGGGCCGTCAGCACTCCATCGAAATCCCGAACCCGGACCGACTTGCGCTCCAATTGCTTCAGAAATCGCTCGGCCTTGTCGGGCAAGAACGCCAGTTCGATCGCCTGCTGGAGTCTCGCGAACTCCGGTTCGTTCTGAATCTTGATCGTCGCCTGCTCGAAAGCCATACTTAAATCCTGCTCAGATCCCTCGCAAAATACGCTCGGGATTTCGACTGCGGGCTCCCGACTCGTTCACGCCCACAAAACGCCTCAATATGGAGCGGGAGACGGGAATCGAACCCGCGACCAACAGCTTGGAAGGCTGTGACTCTACCACTGAGTTACTCCCGCCCTGTTAATTCAGCTGTCCGCTATCAGTAAACCTCAGCGGCTAAAGCCGCTTTTCCAGTTCATACTCCTGCGGCACGGCTGAAGCCGTGCCCTTCCCAAGATCACATTTCCCAAGACTCTCCAGCACTGTGCCAATCTCATGGAGCCGATGACCAGGATTGAACTGGTGACCTCTCCCTTACCAAGGGAGTGCTCTACCAACTGAGCTACATCGGCCCAATACATCTTCGATGCCGACAGAGAGATCCTTCGCAAATGCGCTCAGGATTTCGCCAACGGGCCCGCTTCGCTCACGCCCGCTAACCGGCTCAACACCTCAACCACGACTCATTCCGACTTCTGATCGCTCTCGGAATGCAAAACATCCTTGCGCCGCACCCAACTCTTAAAAGCAAACAACCCAAGAATCAGAAGCGTCAGCGACCGGATCCGGAAATCGCTTAGTGTGACAAACGCCAGCGCGCCTAAAACCGCATACGCAGCCAACGCCATGGCAAAGCGACTCATGATTCCTGCTCGATACTGGTGCACAGGGAAGGATTCGAACCTTCGTACCTCGCTAGGAGGGACAGATTTACAGTCTGTTGGCTTTAACCACTCACCCACCTGTGCAAACACTGCCGGGCGAAGCAGTCGTCGCGAGTGAGCCGGCAGGCAGAATAAGCCTTCCGACTTTCGCCGACTCATTTCGCAAACCAGGGAAACCAAGAATCGCGCTAACGGATTATCGCGCGAAGACCACTACAAGCCGGATACGTTCCGAATGGAGTGCGTTTGGAAAAACCTGTTGCGCCGCCTACTAAGTATTGCCGCCGGAATTCGTGATGACCGAGTATCGCTTCCGGACTTTTGCATACTGGAGCTGGCGAAGGGATTTGAACCCCTGACCCTCTGATTACAAATCAGATGCTCTACCACCTGAGCTACGCCAGCATCGGGAAACTGCGCCCTACAGGCACAAGTATACCCTTGATCCCGCCCAGATGTCCGGGACAATTAGTTAAGTTATCACAAGGGACAAATTTCGCGCAACCACTCCCGCGCGGTGACGCAGTGTCCTGATTTAGTTTTTCACCACAGACTCACAGAGACACAGAGAAAAGCTAACTGGATGGCAAACCCTTCCCCTCTGGTTTTTGCAGGTCCGAGGTTTTCTCCGTGACTCTGTGACTCTGTGGTGAAAGGAGGGAAATTAGGACACTACCCGCGGTGAAGTAGTGGTGCAGTTTGGCCTACGCGTTGGGCCTGTTAAGCATGAGATCCTTCGCTACGCCTGAAAAGCGGCTCCGCTCAGGATGACGCCGTCGTAGTCGTATAAGAGTCAGACTGCACTACTACCCGCGGGGAACGCTACGTCATCGGTGGTTTTCTGGCCACGGCTGGAATTCCTCCTTGCCCTTGAGCTTCGACGAATGAGCTTGCAGAGCGGCTTGCGTTTCTCCTGCCCGTTCCGCGCGACTCCTACTTCGCCGGAACCGAGAGATCCTCCAGAGGAGTGCCCTTCTTAGCTACATAGAAGGCCAACGCCTTCGCCGGCGCGCTGCTGCTCGCATTCTTCACGTTGTGCACCTGGCCGGCGACAGTAGCAAACGATTCACCAGGCTTCAGGGTCACGGCGGGCTTGCCTTGCGCCTCAAAGATCACTGAGCCTTCCGCAATGTAAACGATCTCGTTGCCGGATTGCGTGTGCTCGCCGCTGGCGGCGCCCGGCGGCAGAGTACGATCCACGAGGATCGCTTCCCATCCCGGCGCGCCCTTCAATTCCGTCCGCTGCAGAATCTTGCCGCCCTTCAAATTTTCTTTATCTTGCGCGCTCGACATCCGAGTGCCCAGCAACCCCAGCATCACTCCCGCGACCAGCGTGAACCCAATCAAAAAGTTGATACGCTTCATGGATGCTCCTTTCGCAAAGCCAACGCATACTAACACGGCGAATGCAGCCCATCCTCGCCATTCGCTGGAAACCGAATTCGGCTCCCGCCTCTGAAACACTCTTCCCGCGGTGTTATGATTTCAGCCCTGACCGCATTCCATGCGAATTAGACGCACTTTACCTATCTTTCTCCTCGTCGTTCTCATCGCTGCGGCGGTAGTTCTAGCTGTCCAACTCCGAAAGCACGCTCCTCCCGAACCCGCCCGCTTGTTGCCCGGGGCGGATGCTTTTGTGTACGTCGACTTAAGTTGGGTACGGCGGGTGAATTCGGGCAAGGAACTTCCGGCGGTCAGTCACGATCCGGAATATGAACGCTTCATCCGAGAGACCGGGTTTCAGTTCGAACGCGATCTGGATGAGGCCGCCTTCGCCATTCATTATCCTCATAGTTGGCCGGGGGGTGGAACCGGCGGCGATGCCACAGAGCCGCGATTTTCTGAAGTGCTGAAAGGCGAGTTCCACAGCGAACGTCTGACCAATTATTTGCGACAGATCGCACAGAGCGTGGAGAACTACGAATCGGTGGAAATTTTTACGATTCGCGTCGAAGGCAGATTGCTGCGGGTTGCTGTGCTCACCGCCGATTCTGTGGCCGCCTCCAACCATGACGATCCCGCAGTTATTCGCGGGATGATAGACCGGTCGAAGCGTCTGGCTTCGCCCTTCGGAGGGCCCGCGCTGCTGCGGCAGTTTTACAAACATGTTCAGTTCGCCAGCCTGGCATGGGCGGTGGCGCGCATCGATCCCTCCGCGCCGAGCGCCCCCATGAACAATTTATTCAGCGCGCCGACCACGCTCGTGATTTCCGGCAGTTTTCTGAACCCCCTGCATTTGAATTTAAGAAAGGACGCCGTACATCTGCGCGCCGAAGCCTTCAGTGACAACCCCGATCAGGCACGAACGCTCGTCGACAAGGTGAATGTGTTCATCGCCATGGCTCACTCTGCGGAGACGTCGGCGGGAATGCACGGCACCGATCCGGACGTGAAAGCCTTGTTCGAGAGCATTGCGGCGAAACAGGATGGCGACCGGGCGATATTGAACGCCGCGGTTCCCTTTGGCTTTCTACGAAAGATGATGGCGGGGTCGGAGCCTGAGCTTGCCGAGCCGGAAGCGGCCTCGCCGCAGCCGCCCCAGAAGTCCAAATAAAGGTTTCTTGCAACGAAATGGCGGCCCAATCGTCTGATGGATTGAGGAGTAAACTCCGGCAGGTACAATATAAGGACGCATGTCGAGCCTTCCACTACCGATCGCAGCTTTCTTCGCGGGCCTGATTTCGTTTCTCTCTCCGTGCGTGCTACCGCTGGTTCCGGGGTACGTATCGCTGATATCCGGCGCGGGGGTGGACGAATTGAAGTCGTCGCAAGGACGACTGATGCGCCGTGTCATGACGAACTCGGTTGGGTTCATCCTGGGGTTCAGCGTCGTGTTCATCACGCTGGGTGCGATCTCGACGGAAATCGGACAAATCGCCGCGCAATATAAACATACGCTCGCGATTGTGGCGGGCGTGGTCATTATTCTGTTTGGCCTGCACTTGACCGGCATACTAAAGATCAAGGCGCTGTATTCCGATACGCGGCTGCACGAACTGAAAGGCGGCAGCACGCCGGTGGGCGCTTTCGTGATCGGCTTTGCTTTCGCGTTCGGCTGGACTCCTTGTATCGGGCCGATCCTGGCGGGAATTCTAACTTTGGCGGCGGCACAGGATACGCTATCGAAAGGGATGATTTTGCTGGCTATTTACTCTTTGGGTTTGGCGGTGCCATTCCTGCTGACGGCCTTAGGGGTCGAGCGCTTTTTGAAGTTTTATAGCCGCTTCCGCTCGCACATGCATGCGGTGGAAGTCGCTTCCGGCGGTTTGCTGATTGCACTGGGTGTGTTGCTGGTGCTGGGCCGGTTCACCTTGATATCGAACTGGCTTTCGTTTCTGAATCGATTTGCTTTGTAATATCGCGGAATGGAGTGTTTTCCTTGAAACGTAGTCCTCTTGCGCTGGTGGTTGTAGCTTTCGTGGTAGCGCTGATGCTGTATGTGGGGTATCATCGTGCTCGCCGCTCCGGGCCAGCCTTCGCGCCACGCCTCACGCAATCCACCATCGCCCCGGATTTTTCTCTTGAGTCACTCGACGGCAAAACCATGCGGCTTTCTGACCTGCGGGGCAAAGCCGTGCTGCTTAATTTCTGGGCGACCTGGTGCGGGCCCTGCAAAATCGAGATGCCCTGGTTCGTGGAACTGCAAAACCAATACGCTTCCCAGGGACTGCAAATTGTCGGCGTGGCCATGGACGATGCCAGCAAGGAAGACATCAGCAAGTTCGCCAAGGATATGAACGTGAACTATCCGATTTTGATTGGAAAAGAAGCGGTGGGCGATCAGTATGGCGGCGTTCCGGCGTTGCCTGAAAGCTTTCTGATCGGACGCGACGGCAAGATCGTGGACAAGATCATCGGACTGCGCGGTAAAGCGGAGATCGAAGACTCGATCAAGAAGGCGCTGGATACCAAAGCTGTCACCAGCCAGGCAGGTCTTCCGGAAACTCATACGGTCTCACGATGAAGATGAATCAAGCGACGCTAGTGAAGTCAAACTATAGCAGCAGTGGGGAAGTGCATAAGCTCCTGTTTCTTTTGTTGGTTGGGGTTGCAGGTTGCGCATGGGCGCAGTCTCCCCCGAAAGCGCCGACTGTGTCCATGGCCGCGGTGCCGCTCACCACGGCGCAACGCGCGCAGGCGACCATGGTGAACCTGAATTTCCGCGTCCCGCCCGGCTACCACATCAATTCGAATAATCCGAAATCGGAGTTCCTGATTCCCACCGCCCTGAAGATGGATCTGCCCACTGACATCATCTTAGGAAAGATCGAATATCCCCCGGGGGAAGAGACCAGCTTTCCTTTTTCGCCGGACGAAAAATTGAATGTGTACAACGGAGATTTTACGATTGCGGTAGCTGTCCACCCGTTGCACTCAGTGGTGCCGGGGAAATACCAGATGCACGGCGTGCTGCGTTACCAGGCCTGCGATAATGCGGCCTGTTACCCGCCGAAAACATTGCCCGTGAGTTTTGAAGTAAAGGTAGTGAAGGAACCGCCCGCGCATCACGCGAACCCGGCACAAAGCCCACACATACATAACTGAGTATTTCGGGACATTCCCGAATTGGAATCTACGTCAGAATATTTTCCGACGAACCGACGACATCTAGGTGCTGAGGACCGTAACCTGAACTGGGGCCCGTGGTGTAACTGGCTGCACGTAAGCCTGTCCAGCTTAAAGGTGCGGGTTCGAATCCCGTCGGGTCCACAGTTTCCCGTTCCATGGTGGGTGGGAATCTGACGGGGAGTCTCAGGACAGGGAGGCTCCTCAAGTAATCTTGACTTCCGATTTCGGTGTGCCGATAATCATAGCTGTAGCTGGACAGGCTTACGCCCCGAGTTGAGTTTCGCTCGGGGTTTGCTTTTTGCGAGCACCTGCGGACAACTCTTGTGCGGGCAACTCCTGCGGTACTCCTTCGAGAAACTCGCGTGCCCGCGTTTCAAACAAGTAGGGATGCCAGCGCTAGGCCTTCTGCTTCTTCTCCACTTTCGCCCACGTATCTTTTAAGGCGACGGTCCGGTTAAACACCGGCTTGCCGGCCTTGGAGTCCGGATCGACACAAAAATATCCCAGCCGCTCAAACTGATAGCGGGCGCCCACCGCCGCAATCGCTAAAGAAGGCTCCAGCTTCGCGTTTCGAATTACTTCGAGCGAGTTCGGGTTGAGATTCACGGTGAAGTCCTGCCCTTCCTCTACATCTCCCGGATTCTCTTTGCTGAACAGGTTTTCGTAAATCCGCACTTCAGCCTCGACGGCGTGCGCGGCCGACACCCAGTGAATGGTCGATTTCACTTTGCGACCATCGGGAGAATTTCCACCGTGGCTCGCGGGATCGTAGGTGCAATGTACTTCCGCCACTTCGCCCTTTTCGTTTTTCACGACGGAGGTGCAGGTAACGAAGTACCCGTAGCGCAGGCGCACCTCGCGCCCAGGCGAGAGGCGGAAGTAGCCCTTGGGCGGAACCTCGCGGAAGTCGTCCTGCTCGATATACAGCACGCGCGAGAAAGGTACTTTTCTGATTCCGGCGGCTGCATCTTCCGGATTGTTCACCGCGTCCATCTCTTCGACTTGATTTTCCGGATAGTTGTCGATGACAACCTTTAGCGGACGCAGCACGGCCATCACGCGGGGCGCGCGCTTGTTCAGGTCCTCGCGGACGAAATGCTCGAGCATTGCCAGCTCGATGGATCCGTTGGTCTTCGAGACTCCGATGGCGCCGCAGAAATTCCGCACCGCCTCGGGCGTGTAGCCGCGTCGTCGAATGCCGCCGAGGGTTGGCATGCGAGGATCGTCCCATCCGCTTACCCGGCCTTCCTGCACCAGTTGCAGCAGCTTGCGCTTGCTCAACAAAGTGTAGGTAAGGTTCAAGCGGTCGAACTCAATCTGCCGCGAGGGAAAAATCCCCAACTGCTCGATGAACCAGGTGTAGAGCGGGCGATGATCTTCGAACTCGAGAGTGCAGAGGGAATGCGTGACCCGCTCGATGGAGTCCGATTGCCCATGCGCATAGTCGTACATCGGATAGATGCACCACTTGCTGCCGGTGCGGTGATGCTCGGCGTGCAGGATGCGATACATCACCGGATCGCGAAAGTTAAGATTCGGCGAGCTCATGTCGATCTTCGCCCGGAGGACTCGCGAGCCGTCGGGAAACTCTCCGGCGCGCATGCGCTCAAACAAATTTAAGTTCTCTTCTACCGACCGGTTGCGGTAAGGGCTGTCTTTCCCGGGCTCGGTGAGCGTGCCGCGATACTTCCGGATTTCGTCGGCGGTAAGGTCGTCAACGTATGCCTTGCCATCCTTGATGAGCTTGATCGCCCACTCGTATAGCTGGTCAAAGTAATCGGACGCGTAGAAAAGGCCATCCCACTGAAAGCCAAGCCAATTCACGTCGGCCTTGATCGACTCGACGTATTCCGTTTCTTCCTTCTCGGGATTCGTATCATCGAAGCGCAGGTTCGTGTGCCCGCGGAATTCATCGGCCAAACCGAAATCAATGCAGATGGCTTTCGCGTGACCGATGTGCAGATAGCCATTGGGCTCTGGAGGGAACCGCGTCTGCACGCGGCCATTGTGCTTGTTGGTCTTGAGATCTTCGAGAATGATGTCGCGGACGAAGTTCGATGGGGCGGGCGACGGCGAGGCAGCCGCAGCCTTTTCTCCAGCTTCAGTTATTGGATGCGATGAATCCATTACCTATTGATCTTATCGCAAGCAAACACCGGCGTGCCGGTTTTGGCAGCGTGGCAGGAAGACGAGATTCTCGTTTGTGATGGGCCGGGCCGCCGGCTAAAGAAAGCAAGAAAAGAAGCCAGTCGTTTGACTGGCCTCTTAGAACAACAATCGGATTGCTGGACTGACTACGGTTGTCCGAACAGATCGGACATGGTGCTCGTGGTGCTGTCGCAGGCATGATTCAGGCAGGGCAGACCGAGACCACCCTCAATCGAACGTAGCAGGGAAAAGTGAGTGTAGAACTGGCCGCTGCGCAGCTCATGGAAGCCATAGTTCGTGTCAACAATGGCGACCACCTGATTAATGATGGGCTGCACGGAGTAGTCATTTTCATCCCAGATGACGACGATCGCGCTGTGACCGCTCTTCCAGACGTCGGAGCCATGGATCGCTGTGACGATCTTCTCTACGGCCTGATCGCCCAGGATAATCAGTGCCGGGTTTAATCCCGCTTGCGTACCGTTGTCGTCCGGATCGGAACCGCAGAAGGCGGTCCCGTTGGAGCGTCCGTGCTGGTCGTTGCACTGGTTGGGCACGATGTAGGAGAAGTTCGGCACTCTGCCGGAGCCTAAATCGCTCCACAGACCACGCAGGCCGTCAAAGCCGGACATTCTTGCATAGCTGAGCAGCGGATTCGTGCCTTCCTGAACGTTCTGGAAGTAGACGAAAGGATTGTGCTTCGAGGCATAGAGCTGAACGATATCGGCCGTGGTCAGCGGAGGATTCAACTGCGGATTGATCTGGGTAAAATCCGTGTTGTTGGTGAAATTGCCGTCGCTGTAATCCACGAGATCAGGACCGGTGAGTGGAAGACTCTCCTCGTAGGCTTTCCAGGACTTTCCGGCTGCGACGAGCTGATCAGCAATGGTGATGCCCAAGGTGTTGGGATTTGCGGCGTACATGTGTTTGTTGTCGATCTCAATTTCGCAAGGAGGGCCGGTGACCTCGTTTGTGCAATCGAGCAGGGGCGTGGCAGCATCGGTTCCGCCGCCGGAGATGGGGCAAATGGCCGGGCTGGGCGGATTGTCCGTGTTGGGAACGCCTGAAGCGAGGTTCGTGGTGCACGTAGCGTTATGCCAGTCCGGCGAGTTGTCGCTAAGGACGCCGAAATTCGAACCGCCCACCGTTTCCAGATAGTTCGTCAAACTGGGATGAGCGACGGCAAAGTAGCTGTTGGCGAGGTTCGCCTTTTTCGCGTATTGGTTGATGAACTTTGCGTTGGGATTATTCAGGATCTCGCCATAGCCATGGTTTTCCATCATGACGACGAAAACATGGTCCAAGTGCGGGATTCCTTGTGGAACGGGCCCTTGTTGCGCAACGGCAATGGCAGTGGAGGCGAAAAGCAAGGTGGTGGTGAACACGCGTAGTCTCATTGAATTGTCTCCTGAGAGTCAGTTTCTAGGGTTCAAGATCGAGTTGTTCCGAGCGGGAAATGTCCTGCACAGACCCTAGAGGCGATTGGTTAAATTTCAGTGACAGTCAGGTTAAGATTTTGTGAATAGTGGGGACGGGAAACGTTCTGTGAGTCAGCTGTGCGAAGCAATCGCGGCAAATGGGTTCGTGGTAACATCCGGCGAGGATGGCGCAAAAGAATAATCCAGAGGCGAGGTCCGGTCCCGAGCGACTCGTATCCGCAGCCGCTGTAGAAGATGACTCTTCGTTTGAACTGAAGCTGCGCCCGCAACGGTTGGCGGAATTCATCGGGCAAAAAAAGGTTAAAGACAACCTGGCCGTGGCGATTGAGGCGGCGCGGTCCCGCGGCGAAGCCATGGATCACGTCCTGCTTTATGGGCCGCCCGGCCTGGGGAAGACCACGCTGGCGAACATCATCGCCAACGAATTGGCGGTTCACTTTCAGCCCACTGCGGCGCCATTGCTCCAGATCAAAGGGGATCTGACGGCGATCATCACCAACATGCAAGAGAAGCAGGTCCTGTTCATCGATGAAATACACCGGCTGCAGCCGGTGCTCGAAGAGCTCTTGTATTCCGCGCTGGAGGATTACAAACTCGACATTATTATTGGGCAGGGGCCGTCGGCGCGCACGCACACTCTCGAAGTCAAGCCTTTCACCTTTGTCGGCGCCACCACCCGCGCCGGGTTGATTTCAGCGCCCCTTCGCTCGCGCTTTGGCATCGTCCTACGTCTCGAGTTCTATACGCCGGAGGATTTGCAGGTGATCGTAGAACGCTCGGCGGAAATCCTGGGGGTTCACATTGACGATGCCGGGGCTGCGGAAATTGCCAGCCGGTCGCGGGGCACGCCACGCATCGCGAACCGCCTGCTGCGGAGGGTGCGTGACTACGCGCAGGTCCGCGGTGCAGGCAAAATCGATTTGCCCACAGCGCAAGCCTCCCTGGAGATGTTGGAAGTGGATCGGTACGGTTTTGACGAGGTCGACCGCAAGCTGCTGCTTACGATTATTGAAAAGTATCAAGGTGGGCCAGTCGGCGTGAATACATTAGCAGCTGTGCTGGCCGAGGAGCCGGATGCTATTGAAGAAATTTACGAACCATTCCTGATGCAAATCGGCTTTCTCAACCGTACTCCGAGGGGACGGGTCGCGACGCAGTTGGCTTACGATCACTTCAAGATCACGCCGACCCGGCGCCAGAGCTCTTTATTTTGAATTTTGAGCCCGGTTTTGAATGCCGGTTTTGAATCCCAATTCTGAAGTCCATTTCCAGATCCAGTTCTAACTCTCAGTTCTGCATCCGCAGCGAATCGGCCATGTCTGAGGGCTTTGAAAACTTCCTTCACTTAGGCGTGGTGAGTGCGCACGCTGAAGAACACCGCCGCACTTACAATCAATACGCCGCCGACAATTGCCATGGGCCCAAGTCGCTCATGCAGAACTGCCATTCCGAGAATTGCACCCACGACGGGCTCCAGGTTCAGGAATACACTGGCGCGCGATGCGGGAATGTGCGCCAGGCCCCAGTTCCAACAGAGGTATGCGCCCGCCGTGGCCAGTAAACCTTGCGCCACCACCGCACTCCAGGCCGTCCACGAGAAATGAAATCGAAGTGGCTGGGACAACTCTGCCCAGAAGCTCAGCATGATCGTCCCGGAGGCGATGAGCGAGGCGGTCACTTGCAGCGCATCGTGTCTCTCGAGCAATCGTTTGCTACACAAGATCATTGCGGCCGCCGCGAACATGGAAAGCAGAACGAGTAAATCGCCTTTGAGGCCCGGTTGCGGGCCGCTGGCTGAATTCCTGCTGGAGAGAGCGATGAGCACCGCACCCGTTGCCGAGATCGCAAGCATCTCCCATTCGAGAAGATGAAGCCTCTCGTGCAGGAAGAATGCGGAACTCAACGCCAGAATCACGGGCAACACGCCGACGATCAAAGAAGCATGGGAGACCGTGGTTAACTGGAGCCCTCTGAACTGCAGCACAAACTGGACCGGCCCACCGACGCCTGCCGCTAATAAGAGCAGGCGGAGGTCCGAGGCAGTGTAGTTAGTCCAGCGCTTGAAAAGAACAGGAGACAACACAAGGGACGCAGCGACGAAGCGAAAGGTTACGTTTTCGGCGACGTTCATTTCGCGGAAAGCAATTTTTCCGAAGAGAAATCCCGTGCCCCAGAAGCATCCGGCGAGGGCGAGCAGCAGGACTGCCCACATCCGCCGGCGTCGATCGTTCATGCGTGTGCCTGTTCTTCCTCTCTGAATCCTGCAATAAGTTTAGAGCTCCCACACATCGCAGCTTCCGTGCCGAATCTAAGCGCGGCGCAGTAAATTGAGGATGCTTTGCAATCGCTCGGAAGGCCCTTTATCACCGTGGAAATGACTCTTCGATACCGGCGCTCGTTCGCCATTCGTTACAAGAACTCGATTTTTGTTTCGACAAGCCGCGGATAGTGTATCGTGCTCAATTACCCGTTGGGGGCCGGGGAGGGGAGCGGAAGGATTGCGTCTGGCCGAGGTGCGCCGCCAAGCAGCGCTTTGTGTTGCAGGATGGGCGATTTTTGCGGCTTTTCTTCCATTCGCGGCGGTCTCACACGCCTCTGCGACCACTCGGCCTCAGTCTGCGGTAGACCAGATTTCGGCTTCTGCCGCGCCAAACCCGGCACCGCCGCAGCAAAGCTCCACTCCTCAGAATCCGCAAGTTACTCCGCAGAATCCTCCGCCTCTTCCCGAATCAAATTCAGCTCCACCAGGCGAGAGGCCCGCTCCTACAGTGCAAAACCCGCCACCTTCCGCTCAAGAACCCGAGCCGGTCATCAAGAACCCGGACGTCCGGCCCGCGCCGAGGCCAGCGCTCCCGACTCCGAGCTTGACCATTCCCCGGCTGACCCGCGGCCCGGTGCTCGAGGACTTCCTCGGCATGCAGCCTCAGGGAGAGATTGCTCAGCAGATGGCGAAGGTTACGGGCTTCTTGCAACGCGATCCGCATGATGGCGAGAAGGTTTCGGAGGAGACCGCCGCGTATCTCGGCTACGACCAGAAAAATCTGTACGTTGTCTTCGTTTGTTTCGACGATCCCAAGAAGGTGCGGGCGCGCCTGTCGCGCCGCGAAGACATATATGACGACGACGAAGTCGAGGTAATGCTCGATACTTTTCACGACCGCCGGCGAGCCTATGCCTTTCAAACCACTCCGCTCGGCGTGCAATGGGACGCAATCTGGAGCGAAGCGGCTCGCGACGAGATCGTCGGAAATTTCGACACGTCCTTCGATACCGTGTGGGATTCAAAAGGCAAAGTGACCAGCCGTGGGTATGTGGTGTGGATAGCTATTCCGTTCAAGAGCCTGCGGTTTCCCTCGGCGAAGCAACAGGAGTGGGGGCTCATTCTTTACCGCGGCATCACTCGGAAGAATGAAGATGCTTTTTGGCCGCAAGTTTCTTACAAGATCGCGGGACGGCTCGGGCAAGCTGCGACTCTTTATGGGCTGGAGGGAATTTCTCCCGGCCGCAGTGTTGAACTTATCCCCTACGGAATTATGCGAGGTTTTCGCGGGCTCGATCAGCGCGATCCTTACAATCCCTTTTTTCAAAAGGCTGACGCGCAGGGCCAGATCGGCATGGACGCAAAATTCGTCATACGCGATCACTTCGTGCTCGATATGACGGCGAACCCTGACTTCAGCCAGGTCGAATCCGAGGATCCTCAGATCACCGTGAACCAGCGTTTCGAGGTGTATTTTCCGGAGAAGCGTCCGTTCTTTCTGGAGAATGAAGATTATTTCCGGACGCCCCTGGATTTGTTTTTCACACGTAACATTCAGGACCCTTCCGCCGGCATCCGCCTGACCGGAAAAGAAGGACCCTATTCCATTGGGCTGATGGCCACCGACGATCGCGGGCCGGGACTGGCCGTGCCCAACTTCTGTCCTTCTACTTCACCGGTGTGCTCGTCCGATCTCAGCGGCGTCCGTTCGTACTTCACCATTGCGCGGGCCAGCCGCGACTTCTTCCGTCAGTCGAGTCTGGGCGCCGTCTACACCGACTGGGAGTGCCCTACAACCGGTGAATTTAATCGCGTGGGTGGCGTCGACACACGGCTGAAATTTAACCCCAACTGGTCTTTGGATGGTCAAGCCGTAGTCAGTTCGAGCAACCTTCAAGGGTTGAATGTCGCCAACCTGCAGACGACCTGCGAGTACGGCCTTTACCCTTTCAGCGCTGGGAACCTGTCTGTCAGCGGCAGTAACAATTATTATGCCGGCCCGGCCGACAAGCTTGACCTGAAACGCGACGGACTCCATTTCACCTACGAAGGTATTTATGAAGACATCAGCCCAGGATTTGTCACCGTTCCGGGATTCGTAAACCGGGTCGACATTCGATACGGCTGGCAAGAAGCAGATTACCGGTTCCGCCCTAAGACGGGTTGGATTGTGGATTGGGGCCCATCGGTGATTCAGCGTTATGTATTCGATCACGAGGGCAATCGGCTGGATACTGACTATCAACCCTACCTGGCGTTGCAGGGGCGCGGTCAGACGCTTTTCTACTTGTTCCCCTATGAAGAGTTGAGGGAGCGGTTACGGCCACAGGATTTTTCCTTCCTGGGTCTGCAGGTAAACCATAACCAGGATTATCACGAGCATCGCAGTGGCGGCTCTTTTACGACCAGCTACTTTCAGAAGGCTACTGTGGGAGCCGGTTATTTCTTTGGCGACGGAGTGAATTTCTCGCCCTCCTCGAGTGCGGTACCCCAGGCGCTATTGTCGCGGCTGGACACAGCTACCGGCACGTTGACCCTGCGGCCGGTCAAGCCTCTCAAGATTGAAAATACTTATCTCTTCGAGCGATTGCGCGCCACGCGGGGAGAATATCTTGCGGCGCTTGCGCAGTTGCCCGGCACCCGCATCGGACAAGGAATCTTCAATGATCACATTGTGCGCAGCAAATGGAACTGGCAATTTACGCCGCAGCTCTCGCTTCGTCTGATTCTGCAGTACAACGCGCTGCTGGCCAACACTCCGGGCAACATGGTTTATCCCTATACCTTCCTGCCCACGGAAAAGCAATTCAATGCGGATCTCCTGCTGACCTACCTTATCCACCCGGGAACGGCGATTTACGTGGGCTACAACAGCGATTTGCAGAATCTTGACCATCAGCTTCCACTGGGTCCGGAAGGATTGTCCGGACTGTATAGCGCTAAAGGATTTATGAATGATAGCCGCCAATTCTTTGTAAAGGTGTCGTACCTGTTCCGTTTTTGAAAGAGCCAGGCGCGATTGGGATTGCTGAATCCCGAACGGTTCCGGTAGAATCTAAGATTCGAATCGAGGTCATGGAACCATGAAGGCAGCCATACATCCCGCTTACAACGAAATCCGTGTGCATTGCGCGTGCGGTAACGCCTTTGTTACGCGCTCCACTCATAAGGGCGATATCAGTGTTGAAATCTGCTCCGCCTGCCATCCGTTTTTCACTGGCAAGCAGAAGCTGATGGACACTGCCGGACGCGTCGAGCGCTTCCGCCGCAAGTACGCCAAGAACGCGCCTGCCACGCCAGAAGCGGCGAAGAAGTAGTTTTCTCGCTGGCTCAAAATTCAGCCCTCGCCCCAACCGGCGGGGGCTTTCACTTTCAGTACCGGGGAAACTAGACAAGGCCACGTAGAATAGAGTCGTGCGAAAAATGTGGGACAATTCGGGATCCTGTGACGCGGGAACGCGTCCAACGGCGACGAAGCCTGTTCCCGCGACCCTCATGATCGGCGCGGTTCGGATTGCTCCCGCTACGGTCCTTGCCCCCATGGCCGGCGTCACCGACACAGTTTTCCGCCGGTTCATTCGCAACCTGGACGGCTGCGGTCTGATCATGACCGAGTTCACGTCGGCCGACGGCGTGCTTCGCAAGAAAGATCAGAAGGCTAAGCGTTACCTTCACTTTTACGAAGACGAACATCCCATCTCCGCGCAGCTTTTTGGCAGCGACCCACAGGTGATGGCCGAAGCCGCCCGCATGGTGGAAGGGCTGGGCTTCGATCTGGTCGACCTGAACTTGGGATGTCCCGCAAAGAAAGTTGTAAAGTGCAACGGAGGCTCAGGGCTGCTGCGCGATCTCCCGGCCATTGGACGCATCTTCGAAGCGGTGCGCGCGGCCGTGAAGATTCCCTTCACGGTAAAGTTTCGCGCGGGCTGGAATGACGAAGAGATTGTGTGCGTGGAACTTGCCCGCATGGCGGAATCCTGCGGCTTAGCGGCCGTGGCGCTGCACGCGCGCACTCGCGAAATGGGTTACAGCGGCAACGCGCGCTGGGAGTGGATTGCTGCCGTCAAAGACGCCGTGAAGATTCCGGTCATCGGCAATGGCGACATTCGCACACCGGAGGACGCTTGCGCCATGGTGACGCAGACCGGCTGCGACGCGGTGATGATCGGACGTACCGCACCGTCCAATCCGTGGATCTTTCGGCAGATTCAGCAGTACTGCAATAAATCGGGCCTTCGGCCCGAAGGACAGCCGGGGGCGGCTGTCCCCACATGGGTATTGGCGGAGCCTTCGGCACTATACAAACCTTATGACCACCCGAGCGAAGCCGATCGCTACCAGATGATTCGCACGTATTTCCAGATGCTGATCGAAGAAGAACTTCCCGATGCAGTGGGCAAGATGAAGCAGTTCGCTTCCTGGTTCACTCACGGCGTCCCGGGTGGCGCGGGCCTGCGGAAAGCGATCTACGAATCAAAGAGCGCTCCGGAGATTCTTACGCGCGTGGAAAGCTTCTTCGAATTGCGGCTGCGTGAATCGGGCTCCCTTGTCCAAGCTTAAGTCTTGAGCCGAGGCATCTTTCGGCACCGGGTTGTCATATAATCGTGCGCACGCATGGCGCTCCAATCCGGTACGAAGCTCGGGCCGTATGAAATTCATTCTCCCATCGGAGCCGGTGGCATGGGTGAAGTCTACCGTGCCCATGACACGCGGCTGAATCGCGATGTAGCCATAAAGATTCTGCCGGCTACGTTTTCGTCCGATCCGGATCGGCTGCAACGCTTCGCGCAGGAATCTCGCGCCGCTGCGGCGCTCAACCATCCAAACATCCTTTCTATTTTCGATATCGGCGAAGCGCAAGGTGCGCCCTACGTAGTATCCGAACTGCTGGAGGGCGAGACGTTGCGTGACCGGCTTCGCGATGGCCCTCTTCCGTCCCGCAAAGCCATCGATTACGCCCGACAGATCGCGAGTGGCCTGGCGGCCGCTCATGACAAGGGCATCGTTCATCGTGACCTGAAGCCGGAAAACCTCTTCATCACCGCCGACGGCCGCGCGAAGATTCTCGATTTTGGCCTTGCCAAGCTCACACGCCCGGAAGCTGACGCTTCCGGCGAAGCGCCCACGCAACAAATCGCTACCGACGCCGGAACCGTGATGGGCACGGTCGGGTATATGGCGCCCGAGCAAGTCCGCGGGAAGTCTGCCGATCCGCGCTCCGACATCTTCGCCTTCGGCGCCATCCTCTACGAAATGCTCTCCGGTAAGCGCGCGTTCCACGGCGAATCTCCAGTGGAAACCATGAGCGCCATTCTGAAAGAGGATCCTCCAGATCTGGCCGAGACCAATCGCAATGTTTCACCGGTGCTCGAACGGATCGTGCGGCATTGTCTGGAAAAAAATCCTGCCGAACGTTTTCAGTCTGCGCGCGACGTCGCCTTCAATCTTGAGGCGCTGACTGATGCCTCCACCAGCAGGACCGGCGTGCAGGCGCTGCCGGAAGAACGAAAGCGGCGGCGTTGGATGTTACCCGTCTTGGCTGGATTGCTGGTGCTCGCGTCATGGGCCGGCATCTATCGTATGGCTCACCGCGCAACCGGAAGCAACCCCACGTTCCACGAAATTACTTTTCGCAATGGCACGATCTGGGACGCGCGCTTCGCCCCGGACGGTCAGACGATCATTTACGGAGCTGCGTGGGATGGCCTTCCGCAAGAAATGTTCTCAACGCGGTTCGACAGCTCCGACTCGCGATCGATGGGCCTGTCTTCTTCCCAGATTCTCTCCATCTCGGCGAAAGGTGAGATGGCGATTGCGCTGCATCCCTCATCGTTCGCCCACTTCGCACAGGTAGGGACAATGGCACAGGTCGATCTGGCGGGCGGCGCGCCCCGCGAAGTCCTGGAAAACGTACTGTGGGCCGATTTTGCGGCCGACGGCCAGTCGGTGGCGGTGATTCGTCCTGCACCGGGAGTGGTCGCCCACCTCGAATATCCCATCGGCACGGTGATTTACGAACCCGAGGGCTGGGCGAGCCATGTGCGCTTTTCTCCCAAGGGAGATTTTCTCGCCATCGCCGATCACGTCCAGGGTGGTGACGATGGCCGCGTGGTCATCCTGGATACGAAGGGAAACCGCAAAGCCAGCTCTTCGTTCTATTCGAGTGTGGAGGGTTTGGCCTGGGGTCCCGATGGCAAGGAAGTTTGGTTCTCAGCGGTGCCTGCTGGATCGGCGCGCGCGATCTATGCCATGGATTTTTCCGGCAAGGAACGTCTGATCTACCGCGCACCCGGCGGCCTGATCATTCATGACATCAGCCGCACCGGGTTGGTTCTGTTGACCGCCGATAAAACTCGCTTGGCGCTGTTCGCGTTGGCCCCGGGAGAGACTCACGAGCGCACACTCTCCTGGTTTGACTGGTCGCTACTGCAGGACATCTCGCACGATGGCAAAACAATTATTTTCTCCGAGACGGGCGAGGCCGTGGGCACTCACTACAGCATGTTTCTACGCAAGACCGACGGCTCACCCGCCGTCCGGTTGGGCGATGGCGGCTTTGGGAAGCTTTCTCCAGACGGCAAGTGGGTGCTGGCTGAGGACGGTACACCCGCGAAGCTGGTACTGCTGCCGACAGGCGTCGGCCAGCCAAAGCCGATCACGGACGATAAGATTCATCACTTCAACGCGGCTTGGGTCCCGGACGGAAAGTCAATCGTCTTCAGTGCAGCCGAGCCGGGGCATGGACGGCGCACTTACATCCAGAGCATCGATGCGGGCAGTGCGCCGCGGGCCGTCACTCCCGAGGGCACTTTAGGTTCAGTTGTTTCTCCGGACGGAACCTATCTTCTCGCAGCGAACGGCAACCGCGAACGCTGGCTCTACCCTCTCGCCGGCGGCGATCCTAAGAAACTGGAGATGACCCTGGGACCGGACGAGGGC
>Ga0209006_10001980_pt1 | contig 18619 bp, 17 predicted proteins | sample JacPin_JW_Ref_O2_FD_188567 | JGI IMG/M metagenome (GOLD analysis project Ga0209006, IMG submission 188567) | Forest soil microbial communities from Algoma, Ontario, Canada - Jack Pine, Ontario site 1_JW_Ref_O2 (SPAdes) (version 2) | ecosystem: Environmental > Terrestrial > Soil > Boreal...
GATCCAGCGCCACGGCGACTTCCTTGCTGCTCTTTCCTTCCGCCAGCAGCTGCACGATCTCGCGTTGGCGCGGCGTCAGCCGCACCGCTCCGGCGGGGGATTCGTGCATGCGCGAATCGCCCTTCAGAAATCCGTCGAGGATCATCTGGGACACGCGCGAAGTAAAAAAGGTCTTGTTCCGTCGCAGGGATTCGACCGCCGCCACCAGATCGCGACCCGCATCTGTCTTCAAAATGTATCCGCGCGCGCCTGCGTCCAGCACCTCGCGGATTACCGAATCCGATTCGTGCATGGTCAGGATCAGGACTTTGGTCTGCGGCCGCATTTTCAGAATCTGCCGCGTGGCTTCGAGGCCGTTCAGCGCAGGCATGCCGATATCGAGAATCACCACGTCGGGATTCAATTCTTTCGTCATGACCACCGCTTGCCGGCCGTCGGCAGCTTCTCCTACGACCTGGCAATCACGCTGTGCCTCGAGCATGGAACGCAATCCCTGGCGAACGATTTCATGATCGTCAGCTAACAGCAGTCTCAATGGCGGCATATCCGATCTCCTGTCATCCGTAAGAATCTATGAAATTCGATTTATTCCAGCGTATGTTTTTTTCTGGTTTGTCTTCGATCGCCTGAACGCATACCCCGGATAAGGGCAAACGTGTCGCCAATCGCAGGAATTCACGTTGCGCGGCCTCTAACGTTTGCTCGCATAACCGCTTACGGCCCGCGCTCCCGTGGTTCAGGGTTTTGGTCCCCTTAGTACTGAACCCGATATTTCTTACATGAATCGAGTCGAGACATCCTACCGGGCTGTAAGTCCTTTGGCACTAAGGTGTTTCCCGTACATGCCTACCGAGTCGCACCGATGACCGCCGCTCGCTCTCGCAACATCGTATGTGGCGTCGGGACGGGATCGAGAGCCGGTTCCGCCAAAAGGGAGGAGCCTTGTGACTCGAGCAAAGCCGATGGCGCAACATGCGGTGATTGGCGCGGGAATTTTCGACACCGGATTCCGCATCCTTCGCAATGGCCTGGACAAGCTGATATTCCATATCCTCGCCAGTGGTTCGACGCTGTTGACCATATCGTTCAGCTCCCATTCACTCGCATCGCTCGCCCGGAAATTCTCCCGCGTCAGCGTTTCCTCCGAAGGTCGTACGCAATTCCGCAACGCGCTGTAGACTCGTGCCTGCCATGGCTACTGTCCCAGGCAGCGACGCTCGATCCAACCGCACTGATTCAGAGCGTCAACCCGGTCGAGAGCATCGATCCAGACTCAGGCGCATGTTCCTGGAGCTGGGGCCCGGCCTCATCACCGGCGCATCCGATGACGATCCGAGCGGGATAGCCACGTATTCGCAGGCCGGAGCGAGATTCGGATTCGGCATGTTGTGGGTCACCCTATTCTCCTACCCGCTGATGTGCGTCATTCAGGAGATCAGCGCCCGCATCGGTCGCGTGACGGGGCGGGGAATTGCGGCCAACGTGCGGCGGCATTTTCCTGCGCCGATCCTCTATGTGATGGTTGCGCTGCTGCTGTTCGCGAACATTTTCAATCTCGGCGCCGATATCGGCGCGATGGCCGCAGCGGCCAAACTGTTTCTGCCGGGGCCGTTCTGGGCGTACGTGCTGGCGCTGGGAGGCGTGTCGCTCGTCCTGCAGATCGCGCTGCCGTACACGAAATACGTCCCTTACCTGAAATGGCTCACGCTCGCGCTTTTCGCCTACATTGCCACGGCCATCGTGGTCGGTCAGCCGAAATGGGCGGCGATCCGCGCCACCTTTTGGCCGTCGATCTCGCTGGGAGGCGCCTATCTTACGGCGCTGATCGCCGTGCTCGGCACGACGATCAGCCCGTATCTCTTTTTCTGGCAGGCGTCGGAGGAGGCCGAAGACGTGGGAGTGAAGGCTGAGGATCACGCGCTGAAGCGCGCGCCGGAACAAGCCCCGGCCCAGTTTCGCCGCATCCGCTTCGATACGTACGTCGGAATGGCGCTCTCAAACGTAGTAGCGTTCTTCATCATGCTCACCGCCGGCGTGACTCTGCACACGCACGGCATTCTGACCATCGATACCGCCGACCAGGCAGCCAAGGCCCTCGAGCCGCTGGCCGGCAAATTCGCCTTCTTGCTGTTCGCTTCGGGAATCGTCGGCACGGGACTGCTGGCTGTGCCGGTTCTCGCGGGCTCGGCAGCGTACGCGTTGGGTGAAACCTTCGGCTGGACCGCCAGCCTGGAAAAAAAGCCGCGCCAGGCCGTCAAGTTCTACCTGACGATCACGGCTGCCACCGTCATTGGTCTGATCTTGAACTTCGTTCATTTGAATCCGATCAAGGCCTTGTTTTGGTCCGCGGTCCTGAATGGAGTGGTTGCGGTGCCCGTCATGGTCCTGATGATGTTGCTGACGGCAAAACGGAAAGTGATGGGGAAGTTCACGCTGCCGGCTTATTTAAAGGTATGCGGGTGGATTGCGACGGCCGTGATGTTCGCCGCCTCTCTGGGGATGTTTCTCACCTTAGGCCGCTAAGTCTTCGCAAATCAGCCGTACAGCGAAGTTAGCGAGCCGCTACTATTTTGCGGGTATGGGCCTGGTGGTGCGGGTTCTGGTACAAAACTCGGGTTCCAAGAGAGCGCAAGCCGATGCTCGATCTCGGATATCGCGCGATCTTGAGTGACAAGGAGGCTTTATGTTGCGTTGGGCGCTGATATTTTTCGTGGTGGCCCTGGTGGCGGCCGTCTTCGGCTTTCTTGGAATTGCAGCCGCGGCCGCGGGAATCGCGAAGATCCTATTCTTCATTTTCCTCGTCCTGTTCCTGGTTTCGCTGGTCGGCGGTTTAGTGCGGCGAGCCTGATGCGGGAGCGGGCGTTTTCGCCCGCCCGTACATTCGGCTCCTTCGCCAGGGGTGAAACGCTATGAAAACCACATCCGTCGTCGGAATCATCCTGATCGTGGTCGGCATCATTGCGCTGGCCTATCAGGGCATCACCTACACGACCCACAAGCAGGTGCTCGACCTCGGGCCGATCCATGCAACCGAAGCGCAGCACCACACGATTCCTCTGCCTCCGATCCTCGGCGCGCTGGCGCTCATTGGCGGGGTGGTTGTGTTGGTCGCGGGCAGTAGGAGCACAACTTAGAACGGTCCAAACGCCGTCGGCGGGTCCAGGACGACCTGCCCACCGGCTCCTGCCTTTTGGCCGCGCCGGCCAACCGCCCTTGTGTCGATTTCCAATCAAACGTGGTGTACGTCTGTGCGGAATAGCGGCGCAATCGGGGGCGGCAGATCGAAACTCCCACAGCATGGTCGTGAAAGCGGAGACTCAGGTAGCAAAACCGGCGCGGAGCGAAGCTCGGCCGGGCATGGCACTTGCCACGTCCGGCCCAACGAGGAGCACCCCGCCTGTAGCGGACCTTAGCGCTTCGACGAGCGGCGGCGTGCCGCGTTGAAACTGCGCTTGGCCGCGCCACGAGCCCGTCGGGCTGCCGATGAAGTGCGAGCGGCGGTTCGCGCCAGCCGCTTTTTCCCTGCCGCGGCTCCGCGTCGCGCGGCTTGCCGAGCGCGTTTGCCTGCTGCCACGCCCTTTCGTTCCGCAGTCAGTGCCTTGCGCCTAGCCGAAGCCACCGTACGCTTCGCCGCCTTGCGCACCCGCGATCCTGCCGCCGACGCTTTCCGTCCGATGCGTCGCGGCCCGGAACCTGTGGCCAGCCGCCGCGCCTTTTTTACGGTTGCGGCAACGGTGCCGAGCGTCGTTCCGATCGTCCGTGCCACTTCGACCAGCGGTCCTTCCGATGAATTGCTCATTAAATGCTCCCTTGTATGAATTGACCTGCTACCGAAATCAAATCAAGACGCCCCCCGTCTAGACGCGGCGAGCCGCTTCGTCGAAAGCCCGCTGGCCGGCATCGGTTGCGGCTTCGATCTGCTCGCGCGCCTGGCCCGCGGCTTTCTGCGCGCGCCGGGCCCATCTCTGCCCCTGGGCCACGGCGCCATCCACGCCGCTTCGAGCCGTGTCGGCGATGAAGTCGCGCGTTTCCTCGCCCGACCGGGGCGCCAAAAGGATGCCGAGCGCCGCTCCAACGGCGATACCAACTGCAAACACTCCGATTGTTTCCGGCCATCGATTTCGTGAGTACATGTGTTCCTCCCTTAAACGCTTTCCGTTTCCTAGCGAATTTCAGGCCGCATTTCCCGAAGCCGTGTGCCGTGCCACGCTTGCTTCCCCGGTCGACGAAATATCTTCGGCTCCCGCCATTTTCAAGATCTCCCTGGCACGTCTGATTTCATCGGACGTGTCGCAATGAACGGAGAGCAGAAGTGCGCCTTTCTGAATGAACCCCTCGTAGCGCTTGGCTTCGTATTCGGGAATTCCCATGCCGATCAGTGCTCCGGCAAATCCACCGACCGTGCCTCCGACGCCAATTCCGGCCAGAGTCGCCATGAGCGGCCCCGCTGCGATGAAAGGACCAATTCCCGGAATGGCCAGTGCGCCGATGCCTGCGAGCAGTCCGAGCGTGCCTCCCACGACTGCGCCCGATCCCGCCCCGGTCGCAGCTCCCTCTGGCGCCTTCGTCGATTTCGAGGTCGCGATCTGCCGCGTTCCCAGATTCTCCGGGATCAGCGCGGAAATATCGGCCGCGGTAAATCCGCCGCGGATGCAGGATTCGGTGGCGAAATCGGCCGCCGACATGGTGTTGAAGATACCGAAGACGGACGTTTTCTTGTTATCGGCCATGGTGGCTCCTCCTGATTCATTCAAGCCTTCCTCTGCTCGCGTCGGGCCCGCTCAGACGCGATGAAATCGGCCCTGATCCGCTGGCCGACCGCCGGGAGATCGCGGCGCGATCGGACTTGCGGCTCGCTCGGGCGCTTGTTTGCGCCCACTCGCTGCGGTTTTACGTCGCCGGCCGTCGCCCGTGCGATAGGCGCGGCGCTCGGGCGTCTTTCTCTTGTCCTCGGCGCGGCCGATTTCCCGCTCCGCGATTTCTCTGGCCGTTTCGTCCGACATGTTGGCCTCCTTGTCGCCGCCATCCACTCTCGGCGTCGAAATTGCGACGATCGGGCCAGGCGCCGATCCATTTCGATTCCCGCACATCGTATTCGCAGGGGAGCAGGGAATCCATGCCGTGAACGCTGTAGCTGGACGAGGCACATCTGGCAAGACTTAGACTCGTGCGACTGGCTACAGGGAGTCGCGCCGGAGCATAACGAATTGACTGTATTGTTCACATCCGCGTGATCCACGATCATGCGGTCTGGCGGGAGAAGAAGGAAGGGCGCCGAAGGATCCTATAGGGATTCGAGGGCTGGGGTCGGTGCCACTCCTCTTCTCCTCCTTTTTTATTTTTGGTCGATGGGTTCCCGGCCCGAACAGGAGGCTGCCATGCTTCTGATGATTCTGGTGATCGTTCTGCTTCTCGCGCTGGTCGGCTCCGTGCCAACGTGGCCGCACAGCCGCGACTGGGGCTACTACCCGAGCGGGGGCCTCGGCGTGATTCTGTTGATTATCTTGGTTCTATTCTTAATGGGAAGGCTCTGAGCCGCGCGCCGGGAATGTTCGCCATGCAAAACTCACGAATGATATGGGCGGCAGCGGCGCTGGGTGTTCTGAGCATGATTTCCGCCGGCGCGGCAAAAGCGCAGCAACAGGCGCCTCCGGCGCGGAATGGCGCTCACTCCGACGAAGGGATCAAACGCGAAGTAGGCCACGAGCTGGCGCTGCTACCGTGGTATTCGGTGTTCGACAACCTGTCCTACAGCGTCAGCGGATATAAAGTCACGCTGATGGGTCAGGTCGTCCGTCCTTCCCTGAAGGATGACGCCGAAGCAGCGGTGAAGCACATCGAAGGCGTCGAGAGCGTCGACGACCGGATCGAAGTGCTGCCTCTGTCGCCGAACGACGATCAGATTCGCCGCGCCGAATTTCGCGCGATTTACAGCAAGCCGACTCTCGAGCGCTATGCCGAGGGGAACGTCCAGCAGATTCACATCATCGTCAAGAATGGAAATGTGACGCTCGAGGGTACGGTCGGGTCTCAGGCGGATAAGGATGCGGCCAACGTCTATGCAAACACCGTGCCCGGAGTGTTTTCGGTGACGAACAATCTGCAGGTGGCGGGCGGAGGCAAGGGCTGAACGGCAGGCCCCTACGACCCGGGCGTTCCCTGCGCCAGTGCTTTTAGCTCGTCCACTTCCGCCATTTCCTTGGCCCATTCCTTCTTGTTCTTGCGCATCGCCGTATCTTTGGATTCGGCGATCCCGTAGTAATCGAGCAGCGCACGCCGAATCTCAGGCGATACGTCTTTGAAATGGTTTGCAGCCAACCTGTCGAGCAACTGCCCGTACGTTTTGTCGGCCAGCGGATATTGGCCCGGTTCGGTCACCGTTCCCGTATCGAAATTATCGTTCAGGAGCTTGATCGTCCCGTCCGCGCGTTCCGCCTGAAGCAAGTTCTTATAGTCGTCGAGTGTGTCATTGAAGCTCGCCATGAACATCCGTTCCGTTTCCGGTGTAGGCGTGCGTATCGCCAGCGCGCTGAATGGGCCGACCTTCGGAACGATTCTCAAAAGAAAAGCCAGCAACCGCGCCCCAAAGCCTGGCTTTCGGTAGTCCCGGCTCCATTGCCGTTCGTAGCCTGCTCGCGAAAGGTGATATAGAAACTGATTGCGAGTCGTCCCGGGAAATTCGCGCTGGATGGTGTCTCTCCGGGCCTGCCACGCGACTTTGGTCATCTCGGGAATCACCGTGCTGACGCCATGGCGATAGGTCTCGACCGCCAGGTCGAAGCTCGTGAACATCGATTTCAAGTCGAGCGAATACGTTTCACGGAAGGCGCGTTCCAGAAGGTCTTGCGACACCTGGAATCCGACGTGATCGTGGTAGGCGTCCGGCGCATAGTGCCCTTTGGCCACTTGCAGCACGTCGAAGGAAAACTCGGTCTTCAGATGAGCGCCGGGATCCTGGTCATAGGTCACGACCGGACCGTATTTGCGCCCGAGCTTCGGATACAGGATCGGCACGGCCCGATTGACGGCGATGCGATGGCCGTCGTTGTCGGCGGAATAGTGGGCCAGCGCGCCGAGGGCAAACGCGTACTCATTGATGTCTTTTGAATCCCGCAGCAGAGCCAACACAAAATCGCCGCTGCGGACATAGTGAACCAGATCACTGAACAACCGGCTGCCGAAGGGATAGTAGCCGATGTCCTGGATGGCGCAGCCGCCATAGGCGTATGCGTGGGCTTCTTTCAGCTGTTCGGGCGCTGCGTCGGGAAAGCGCTTCAGGATGGTCGGCTTGATGGCGTCGTCCCAGGCCGAATCAACGATGGCCTCATGGGTTAGCACCGAGTATGCCGCCGCAGGTTGCGCCGCGGGAAGCAGAACCAGGAGCAGCGCCAAGATCGAAGTGGCCGCCCTGCTCAAACCGCTTCGGCCATTTCCCATCAAACGGTTCAAGCCCGATGCACGCCGTCGTTTTCCCGACATAGGAAGCAAGGATGGTCTCGCGAGTTCGCTCTATCTCCAATACCCGGAAAGCCTTAGACGAGACTCCTTCCGCGGCGCCCCCCCCCGGGCGACAGGAGTTCCATCTCGAAATGCTGTGTTCGCGGTATGGCTATCCCCATGGCTACGGTTGTACGATCACGGTCCACATGGCCGACCGTTGGCCCGGGAAAGGCGCTTCATGACCCTGACGCGCAGGCGGCGAATCGTTGTTTCGGCAGTGGCCGTGGTACTCGCCGTGATATTCGCGGCTCCCTTCGTCGCGCTTCACGTCTTCGCTCCGAAAATCCACGCGATTCTGCGTGACAGGACCGAGCAGGTGCTGCGCGCGCATTTCCAGAGTGAGGTCGAATTCTCGGATTTTTCGGTTTCGCTGCGGCCGGGCGTTCATATCACGATCACGGGGCTCGTGCTGCGTCACAAGGGCCGCACCGATATTCCACCACTCATTCAGGTGAGCAAGGTCTCGATGTATGCCTCGCTCCGCAACCTGATGAAGCCGAAGCCGGAAATCAGCTACGTGAAGCTCGATGGGCTTGAGATCCATACGCCGCCTCGCGAGCATGGCGGGCCACCGCTGATCCATGCTCTGGACGAAGATCTGGCGAAGAAGTATCCGGTCGAGATCGACCAGGTCGATGCCGATGACGCGGAAATCGTGGTCCTGCGCGCGCAGCCGGGAAAAGCCCCTCACGAATTTCCGATACACCACCTGCATCTTGAAAATCTGAGCTTCGAACGGCCGGCGGATTTCCAGGCCATCCTCACCAACGCGGTTCCCAAGGGCGAGATCAATTCGAGCGGGCAGTTCGGTCCATGGGTTGCCGAGGAACCGGCCGACACGCCTGCGACCGGGTCGTACGCGTTCTCGAGCGCCGATCTCGGCACGCTGAAAGGCTTGAACGGAACGCTTTCGTCGACCGGCAAATTCAGCGGTCCGCTGGATTATTTGAGCGTGCAGGGCCATACGGACACTCCCAATTTCAGCCTGCGCATCGCGGATCATCCCGTGTCGTTACAAACGGATTTCTGGGTGATCGTCGACGGCACGAACGGCGACACGTATCTCAAGAACGTAACGGCGCACTTTCTCGAGACCACGCTTCAGGTGAGCGGCAAAGTGGTCGACGAATATCCGAACGTAAAAGGCCGCACGATTGTGATCGACGCCGTTTCACACGGGGCCCGCGTGGAGGATTTGATGCGACTGACGACGCGCGGCAGCCAGCCGCTGATGACGGGCAGCGTCCGCATGAAGGCCAAGGTCGTCATTCCAGAGGGAAATCCGGACCTCATCCAGCGATTGCAACTTCAGGGACAGTTCGCCATCGACGACATTGAGTTCACGAACCCTTCCACGCAAGGCAAGATCGATTCGCTCAGCCGCAGAGCCCAGGGGCAACCGAAAGACATGGACATTAACGCTGTAGAATCGCAGATGAACGGCAATTTCGCGATGAAGGACGCCGTGGTCGATTTTTCGAACCTCGATTTCGGAGTCAGCGGCGCGAGAATCAATCTGAACGGAACGTACAACCTGGACAGCGAATCGATCGATTTTCACGGAAAGCTGAAGCTGCAGGCCAAGCTCTCGCAGACCACAACCGGAATGAAATCGTTTTTCCTGAAGGCGATCGATCCGTTCTTCAAGGGCAAAGACGCCGGCACCGTCGTGGCGATCAAGATCACCGGAACGAAGGACAATCCCTCCTTCGGACTGGATCGCGGCGGACCAGAGCGCCCCGTTTCCGACAACACCGACCCGGCCTCGCACAAGGGCCAGTAGTCTCCTTCGACCGGGCAGCCCTGGTCCGGGTTGCTGGCTTCGCGGCTGCAGGGAAACCGATTTTCATCGTTCAGCGTCTTCCCCTGCGGGTACAATCCGGCCTGCAGTACGGCGAGGCACGCGTGAACAACGAAAAATGGGGTGGTCAGCGTCGCAACCCATCGACTGGCGAATCCGCGGATCGGCGCTCGCTGTTGAAGTGGGCGATGCTCGGAGGCGGCGCGGCCGTCGCCAGCCTTTTCCGCGGCGCGGCTGCTGACGCCCGTCCCTCGAAGCGGGAACAGGACGCGCAATCGGCAGTGGATCGCGCGACGCGCGGAATGCCGGCACCGAGAATCAAAGACGTCACTATCATCGAAGTCGGCGGCGGCGCGAATAACGACTCGACGGTCGTCAAAGTGACGACCGACCAGGACGGTCTCTACGGCTATGGCTGCGCGACGGCTACTTTCCCTGGCGGCCGCGCGAAACTGATTCGCGCCGCTGTCGAGCAATACCTGAAGCCGATCGCGGTGGGTCGAACGGCGGACCGCATCGAGCAGATCTGGCAACTCTGCTACATGAGCTCGTACTACAAGAACGATTTTGTTCTCAACTGTGCGATCGGCGGTTTGTGCGACGCGCTCTGGGATATCAAAGGCCGCCAGGCCGGCATGCCGGTCTATCAGCTGGTTGGCGGAAAACTTCGCGACGCGGCGGAATTCTATCTGCATGTGGGATTCGGCGGAGGCGACGATCCCGCCAAACAGCTCGTCGAGAACTCGAAAAAACTCACCGCGACCGGATGCCGCTTCCTGCTCGTCGCCATGTTCCTGCGCGATGGTGCGGGCACCACGCTCTACGGGCAGCCGAAATTCGACGATGGCTCTACGCCGTTTGACCGTGACAAGGAAATCCGCAAAGTCCTCACCAGCTTCGAGGCGTTTCGAAAAGAGATGCCGCCCGAGGTCGGCCTCGGCATCGACGTGCATTCGCTGCTCGATCCGATTCGCGGATTGCAGTTCGGCAAGGACATGGAGCAGTTTCGCCTGTTCTATTGCGAGGACCTGTTTTCGCCGGAGGAAGCGGGGCACTATCGAATTCTTCGGCAGCAGTCCGCCACGCCGCTCGCGATCGGCGAACTCTGGAACAATCCGCACGAGTGGCAGCCGCTGGTCGAAGAGCGCCTGATTGATTATATCCGCCACCACGTTTCGCACATCGGCGGCTTCACCGCGGCACGAAAGATTGCGGCGTTCGCGTCAAATTATGAGGTGAAGTTCGCCTGGCACGGCGCGCCTACATCGCCTGTCGGCCGGATGACGAACCTGACGCTCGATCTGACGAACACGAATTTCGGAATTCACGAGCATTTCGAATTCTCGCCGCTCGTTCAGGATATTTATCACGGTGCTGCGGAAATCAAGGACGGCTATGCCTGGATCAGCGAAAAGCCCGGATGGGGAATTGAGATCGACGAAGCGCTGGCGGCCAGGCATCCGATCACCGACGAGCATCCGAACGAATTTCGCACGCCGGATGGGTCGGTGATCGAAGGTACGGGCTAGGCTTCGGCCGCGTCGGGTGAGGGATCAACCGCGCCTACTTCTTCGGCAGCGGGACAGCGTACATCTTGAACGTACCCGGATCCTTGTCTTTCATCGCCGGATCCTGCGCGTAGTTCAATTTTCCTTCGGCGACCCAGGCCATGCCCTTCGTCGCGGTCACCGCCGGAGTGCTCGCGGAGACTTCCTTCAACGTTGTGAGCACAACCGTGCTCATGCCGTCGCCGGTGAACGTGAGGAGCGACATTTTGCCCGAGTTCTCGGCGAGGATCAGCCGCTGCTTGCCCACCGCTCGCATGCCGTCCGGCCGATCCAGTGCGCGCGGCAGCTTCAGCTCGGTGATGCCCGTCGATTTTCCGTCCGGCCCCAGGTCCACCCGCAGAATCTTGTTGGCCGTCACGCTGTTCACGTAAAGCGTCGCCTGATCGCCGAACGCGAGCCCGTCGGCCCCAGCCAGCAGCGGATCCTTCGCCGCCACGTCCAGCGCTTTCGCGCCTGGCTTCAGCATGTCGACCGCGCCTGCAAATGTGTCAGTGACGTAGGCCGTTCCATCCGGCCCGACCGCAATATCGTTGCACAGCGTCCGGTCGCCCGGCAGCAGGTAGGAGTCCTTTGCGGCTCCCGTCTTCAAATCAAATGTCTTCACCGCCGTGGGATCGCCCGTCGGACCGAGTTTGTTCGAGCAAACCCAAAGCAGCTTGTTCTTTTCATCCGCAAAGACGCCAAGCACGGTATTCAAACCGTTCGTTCCAGCCTTAATCCACTCCACCGCATCCGTTTTCCCCGGAGCGATGCGCAGAACATTCCCGTGTCCAAAGCTGCCGACGATCAGCCCTCCGTTGGACGTCGACGTGATGCTCTCGGGAAACACGCGGGTGCCGGGAAGCGTGATTTCGGTTGCGCTGTCCCCGGCGAAAGAAACCGCGGTGACGAGAAGAAATGCAAGTACCCCCAGAAACAACACGGGCCCCTGAAATCGACTTGAATGCATGACGTCTCCTCTTTTCCTGCAGCCGGCCGATAGCGGGCTCGTCGCACGCCTGATACAATCGCAAAAACGCGACGCAGAATGTATCATACCCGCCAAAATATGTATCGATGGGGCGGTATGAACCGTAGGGAGCCGCACAGGGGGTGAGATGGCCACGATCAGCCCGGTGAAACCGACTGCCGCAAACTCCATGCCGGTGCGCAATCCGCGCACTGGCGAAATCGACATGTACATCACGCCGCCGTCGCCTGCGCAAATCGCGGCCACCTGCGCCCGATTGCGTGAAAAACAGGAAGCGTGGGGCCGCGCACCCCTCGCGCACCGCCTCGAGGTGATGAAAAAATGGGCGGATCGCCTGCAATTCCACAAAGCCGCGCTGATCGAAGCCGATTCAATCGACACCGGCTACGGCCAGATTTCCCGCGTCGCTCCGGATATGGTGATTGGCAGCATCCTGCGCTCCTGCGCCATGGCGCCCGCGATTTTCGAGCAGGCCCGCCGCGCCGGCGTATCTCCCCACGCGTCGCATATCCAATACGACACGAATCTGCGCCCCTACCCGCTCGCTGGAATCATCGGCCCGTGGAACGCGCCCCTGATGCTTTCCACACTGCACGCCATTCCCGCTCTTTTCGCAGGCTGCGCGGTGATCGTGAAGCCCAGCGAAGTCACGCCGCGCTTTGTCGAGCCGATGATGGAAACGATCCGGGACGTTTCTGAGCTCGCCGAAATATTCACCTACGTAGTGGGCGACGGCCAGACCGGCGCCGCCATCGTCGAAAACGTGGACATCGTGAATTTCACGGGCAGCGTCCCCAACGGCCGCAAGGTCGCCGAAGCGTGTGCGCGCCGGTTCATTCCCGCAATCCTGGAACTCGGCGGAAAAGATCCGGTGATCGTCACACAGACTGCGGATTTGCGGAAAGCCGCCACGGCGATCGTGCGGGGGGCAGTCACCAGCACCGGCCAGGTCTGCTTCTCGATCGAACGAATCTATGTCCACGAAAAAGTGCACGACGCATTCGTGGAGGAGCTTGTAAAAGAGGCCGGCCGCGTCCAGTTGAACTATCCAGATCCAAACATCGGCCAGATTGGTCCGTTCATTTCCGAGCGGCAATCGGCCATCGTCGACGAGCATCTTGACGAGGCCGTAAGACAAGGCGCCAGGATTCGTACCGGAGGGAAGAGTGAAAATCTCGGCGGCGGCCTTTACATGCGACCGACCGTTCTGACCGGCGTAACGCACGAAATGAAAATCATGGTCGACGAAACATTCGGACCGGTGATGCCGGTAATGAAATACGCGACCGACGACGAAGCGATTCGCCTGGCGAACGACACATACTTCGGTCTCTCCGCCGCTGTCATCGCCGGCACACAAGAAGAAGCCCGCCGCATTGCCGACCGCCTCGACGCAGGCCTCGTAAGCATCCAGGATACCTTCCTCACGTTCGCAGGCTTCGGCGCCGGGTTGCAGACGGACTCTTTCAAATTCTCCGGCATGGGCAGTCGCGCCGGCATCATGGCCTTTCTTCGAAAGCAAGGCGTCCTGATCAATTGCGCCTCACCGGCCTGCCTGATCGACGAGCGCCTGGCAGCCGTGCGTTAACGGGTCTTGAAGAGCCGGTTTTTCGTTGTCTCCATACAGCCGCACTGAATCGCCTTGACAGAGCTGACGGAGAGATATTAAACCGTATAGGCTGATCGGCCCCTTCCGTTCGCGAGGCCGTGCCGATTCTGTGCGAAATTCGTTTCGAAAAGTTCAACGCTTGAGGCGATGGCACCTGCCTCGACCGATTCTCCGGCCGGCCGGGCAAGCTCTGGGGCCCAGGCTCGAGGGCAGCCGATATCGAGCGGGACCAAACGTTTGGGGATAGTGGCAAATCGTGCTATTCAAAGGCTTCACGGATCGTCGAAGCCGTGGGCGGTGAAACGCCGGTTCGAAACTGCAGGCAATCCGCGAATTCCGGAGGGGGCCGACCAATGAAGCGTTTCTATTTCGGGGTGGTGGTCTGCGGCATCGCAGCTGTTTTTCTTTTCGCATCGCTTAGGAGATCCGCCCAGGCCGACGGTCGGACGGCGGCCGCAACGGCTGCGCCCACGGGTACCGGTAACCCGAGCGTCTTCACCGATTTTCATGGTGAAGCGCCCGGCACGGTTCACCACATCACCGCCGCCGATCTTCCGGCGCCCTACGATACAAAGTCATCCGCCAATCCCGGCCGGGTGGTGCCGCAACCGGATGGTGCTTGGCCGCAAGCGCCTGCCGGATTCAAGGTGGAGCGCTATGCCGAAAAACTCGATGGTCCGCGCCTGATCGAGCGCGCCCCCAACGGCGACCTGTTCGTGGCCGAATGCAACCCGGGCAAAATCGTCGTCTTCCGCGGCATGACCGCCGACGGCAAGTACGAAAAAATGGACGAATTCGCCAGCGGCCTGATTCTTCCGTTCGGCTTGGCGTTCTATCCGCGCGGGCCGAATCCGCAATATCTCTATGTCGGCGATACCGACCAGATCGTGCGCTTCCCCTACAGGAACGGCGACATGAAAGCGACCGGCCCGTTTGAAGTTGTCGTCCCCAACATTCCTGCCGGAGCGCAACTGGGCCAGACGCCCAAGCCCGGCACTGGCGGCCACTTCACCCGCAACGTCGTGTTTTCTCTCGACGGCAAGAAGCTCTTCATCGCGGTCGGTTCGCGCACCAACGTAGCCGACGTCGACACGGATCAAACCGAGCACAATCGAGCGGATGTTTTGGTCTCCAATCCCGATGGCTCCGATCTGCACGTCTATGCGTCAGGTATTCGCAACCCGGTGGGCCTCACCATCGCCCCAAAAACCGGCGAAGTGTGGGTTTCGGTGAACGAGCGCGACGAGTTGGGCGATAATCTGCCGCCTGATTACATCACGCACGTCCAGGAAGGCGGATTCTACGGCTGGCCATGGTATTACGCCGGCGGCAATCAGGACCCGCGCTTCCCGGGAAAGCATCCCGAGCTGAAAGATAAGGTTATCGTTCCGGACGTGCTGATGGAGCCGCACGACGCATCGCTCCAGCTGACGTTCTATGAAGCCAGGCAATTTCCGAAGGAGTATCAGGACCAGATTTTCGCCGCCGAGCACGGTTCGTGGAACCGCTCGGTGCGCACGGGGTACGAAGTCGTATTCGTCCCCACGAAAAACGAGCATGCCCTTGGCGAATACAAAGACTTCCTTACCGGATTTGTGACCGACAAGGGCGATGTGTGGGGCCGTCCCGTGGGTGTTGCCGTGGCGACGGACGGTTCGCTGATGGTCACCGACGACGGATCGAATTCGATCTGGCGAGTAACGTACGGAAAATAACCGGCGACAGGCGACCAGCGCCGCCGCACGGAGGGTCGGAGGAACAAATGAGAATCTCAATCGCCCGTCTTTTGGTGATGCCCGCAGTTCTGGCAAGTGCAGCGGCAATCAGCCTGGCGGCGCAGCAGGCTCCGGCCCCTGCGCCCGCGGGACCGCCGCCACCGCCGCTCGTGATTTCAAGCACGTCGATCACGGATGTGACGCCGATCCCGCAGAAATACACCTGCACGGCGACCTTCCCGCCGCCGGGCGGCCCGCGCAATATCTCCACGGGAATCTCGCCCGAGCTGCAGTGGGTCAATCCGCCCAAGGGGACGGTGAGTTTTGTGCTCATCGTGCACGATCCCGACGCCCACATCCGCAACGCGACCACGGACATCACGCACTGGCTGGTCTTCAATATTCCGGGCGACACGACGCAGCTGCCTGAGAATGTCGCGCAGGAAGGTCCGGCCGCCGGCGGCCTGCAGGGCAACAACACCATGGGCAAGGCCGGTTATCAGGGACCCTGCGCGGGCCCCGGGGCGTATCATCACTACACGTTTGAGCTGCTTGCGCTCGATACCAAGCTTGACCTGCCGCAGGGTGCCACACGCGACCAGGTCCTTGATGCGGCGAAGGGCCATGTGCTCGGAAGTTCCGTATTGATTGGTTTGTTCCACAGATAGAATCTCGATCGAACGAAATTGCCGGCATAGGATGGATTGCCGAAGGAGAAAATCAATGGCTACTGCAACGCAAACGATTCCGCTGAATGAAAATGTGAATTCTTACGTCGCGAAGTCGCGCCCGATGCTCATCAACGGCAAATGGGTCGCGGCCGTCTCTGGCAAGACGTTCCCGACATACAATCCCTCGACCGGAGAAGTGCTCGCGAGGGTCGCCGAAGGCGACAAGGAAGATATTAACCGCGCCGTTGCCGCGGCCCGCGCTGCTTTCCAAAAGGGGAGCCCGTGGAAGAAGATGACGCCCTCCGAGCGCGGCCGGCTGATGTGGAAGCTCGCCGATCTGCTGGAAAAGCGCGGCGAGGAGTTCGCGCAGCTCGAATCGCTCGACCAGGGCAAGCCGGTCACGATCGCTCGCGTCGCGGACATCCCCGTTTCGGTCGACCAGCTTCGTTATTACGCCGGTTGGGCCACGAAAATCGAAGGCCAGACGATTTCGATCTCGCACCACGCCGGACCGTTCCTCGCCTACACGCTGCGCGAACCGATCGGAGTCGTAGGCCAGATCATTCCCTGGAATTTCCCGCTGGTCATGGCCACGCTGAAGCTCGGCCCTGCGCTCGCCACGGGTTGCACCGTCGTCCTGAAACCCGCCGAACAAACGCCGCTGACGGCTCTGCTGCTCGGCGAGCTGATCCAGGAAGCAGGCTTTCCCGACGGTGTGGTCAACATTGTCACCGGTTACGGCGAAACAGCCGGCGCTGCGCTCGCCGCGCACCGCGATGTGGACAAGATCGCCTTCACCGGTTCTACGGAGGTCGGGAAGCTGATCGTCCAGGCCGCCACCGGGAATCTGAAAAAAGTCTCGCTTGAGCTCGGCGGAAAGTCTCCCAACATCGTCTTCGAGGACGCCGAAATCGAAAGCGCCATTCCCGGCGCAGCCAATGCGATTTTTTTCAATCAAGGGCAGGTCTGCTGCGCAGGTTCGCGGCTCTACGTGGAAGACAAGCAATTCGACCGGGTCGTGGACGGCGTCTCGCAACTCGCGTCGAAGATCCGCGTCGGTCCCGGCATGGAAGCCACCACGCAGATGGGCCCGCTCGTTTCCGAAGAGCAGCTCAACCGCGTGTGCGGCTACCTGGAATCTGGCGTCGCCGAGGGTGCGAAGGCCGTTACGGGCGGCAGCCGGCAGGGCGACAGGGGCTACTTCGTCCAGCCGACCGTACTCGTGAACACGAATGAGAAAATGAAAGTGGTCCGCGAGGAGATTTTCGGGCCCGTCGTCACCGTGATGCCTTTCCGCGACGTGGACGATCTGGTCGCGAAGGCCAACAATACGGAGTACGGGCTCGCCGCCGCGGTCTGGACGCGCGATATCAAGAAAGCACATCGCATCGCCGCGGAGTTGCGCGCCGGCACGGTCTGGATCAACTGCTACGGCGTCCTGGATTCAGCAATGCCGTTCGGCGGGTACAAACAATCCGGCTGGGGCCGCGAAATGGGCAAGCAGATGCTCGATCTCTACACCGAGGTCAAATCCGTCTGCGCGCCGATCTCCTAGGCATCGATCCGGTCCCGCCCCGGGGAGCGTCGGGGACCCGGCGGTCTTCTGTTCCGCCGCCGGGTCTTGAAACCGCTCAGCGGTAGGTGACGTACAGATCCGGAAGCTGCTTCTTAAGGTTCGAAACCTTCGGCGCATCATTGATCATGATGTAAGGATTCTCGGGATTGTGCAGCGCATAATCCTGGTGATAATCCTCCGCTCGATAAAACGCTCGGTAGGCCACGATCTCTGTCACGATCGGCTGTGAAAAAGTTTTCGCGTCGGTAAGCTGCGCCACATACGCTTTCGCAATTCGCTCCTGATCCGGCGTCTCGAAGAAAATTGCCGACCGGTATTGAGTGCCGGAATCCGGACCCTGGCGGTCGAGCTCCGTCGGATCGTGCGCGACCGAGAAAAACACTTTCAACAACTGGCCGAACGTAATTTTCGACGGATCATAGACGACTTCGACGGACTCCGCGTGCCCCGTGTTCCCGCTGCTCACTTCCTCGTATCCTGGATTCTTGACCGTGCCGCCGGAATAGCCCGCCGTCGCCTTCGTCACGCCCTTCACGTGTTCGAAGACCGCCTGAATTCCCCAGAAACAGCCGCCCGCGAACACCACGGTCTCGCGGCCTTTGGCCGCCGCCGGCGTTTCATCCACTTTCGGATCGGGCAGCGTTGGAGCGGCGCCCCTCGCCGGGCGCCAGCCGAGAACGTACAGCGTCGCAAGAGCAATCGCCGCGACCATCAATACAGCTCTGAAATATCGCATCATCTGAAATCTCCCTTCTGCTTCTGTTCCGCGCCGTCGAAAATCACCGCCCTGGGCTCAAGCCTTGGAGAACTTCATCGATACCGAATTCATGCAATAGCGCAGGCCGGTCGGGCGCGGGCCATCGTCAAACACATGCCCGAGATGGGCCTCGCACCGGCGACAGGAAACCGCCGTGCGCTCCATCCCCAGCGAGTTGTCCACGGTTTCCACAATGTTTTCCTTCGCGATCGGTGCCCAGAAACTTGGCCAGCCCGTGCCGGATTCGAATTTCGTCGTGGAGCTGAACAGCGCCGTGTCGCAGCAGATGCAGCGGAAAACCCCTTTGTCGTGGACGTTCAGCAGCTCGCCGGAGAACGGCCGCTCGGTTCCGGCGCGCCGCGCCACTTCAAAGGAATCGGGCGAAAGCTGGGCCTTCCATTCGGCGTCGGTTTTTCGGATCGTCGGCACGGTCACCACATCCTTGCGCTCGC
>Ga0209006_10001981_pt1 | contig 18619 bp, 10 predicted proteins | sample JacPin_JW_Ref_O2_FD_188567 | JGI IMG/M metagenome (GOLD analysis project Ga0209006, IMG submission 188567) | Forest soil microbial communities from Algoma, Ontario, Canada - Jack Pine, Ontario site 1_JW_Ref_O2 (SPAdes) (version 2) | ecosystem: Environmental > Terrestrial > Soil > Boreal...
TTCCAGATGATTCAGCTGCGCGTTAATTCCGGCACAGCGAACCGCGGCAGCGTTGATGTCGACCGCTACGACGCGGCGCGCGTGGCGGGCGGCGAACACCGCGCTGACTCCACAGCCCGTACCCATGTCGAGCACGTCAGTGTCGCGGTTCACGAGCGGTGGCGCGATCTGAGAGGCGAGGAACTCACCGGTGCGCGGCACCTTCGGATTGAACACGCTTGGCGTGACGACGAAGGGCGCGCCAAGCACTCGCTCAATGAGATAATCGTCGTACCGATCCTTCCCGGCGAGCTTGTAGGCAACGGTCATTGCCTTGCCGATGAGCCCGCCGATCAATGGCAAGCGCGCCGGCTCATCCAAAGCCGACAGGGTTGGCGCATAGGGCTTGTGCGTTCGCTCAAGCATTTTCCTGTCGCTCCAACGGAAAGTTCGCGACTCGAGTGCCGGGCTCGCGCCACAGTGAGCACACACATCTTTCGCATTCGAGACGAGCTCCAGTGCGAATGCTCTGGCGCAATGCAACCATCGCGTCACTGTTCAGGACGCTTTCGAGATCATCCTGCCAGATGGCCTCGGCTGGACCGGGAATGAAGAAGCACGGGCTGACTCGTCCTTGCGCGCTTATGACGGCAGAGTACTCAGGCGCATTGCAGCGCACGGGCGGATACGCCGCAATTCCGCAGACGGCGCCAAAGTATTGATGAATGTTGCGCAGCTTGCTGGGGCTCTCCGCGATGAATCCCGAGCGGAAGGCGTCGGCGTAGTCGCTCTCCATGGTGCAGAGAATATTCGCAAGCACGGGCAGGTCATCAGGCATGAGGGCGAGGTCGGCTGCGAAGCCATCGCTTCGGCCAAATGCGTGCGGGCTTGCAACGTCGACCGCGAGAAACGAGACTTGGCGCGCGCCTGCCTGGCGCGCGAGATCCACAAATTCTGGAAGCTGTCGATAGTTGGCGCGCTGCACCGTCACGCGCAAGCTGACCGGCACACCGGTATCGGCGGCCGCACGGATTCCCGCGCAAACGTTGTCAAATGCGTCGAGTCCCCGAATGGCGCTGTAAGTTTCGCGATTGGTCCCGTCGAGCGACACTGTGATGGCGTGGAAGAGTTGGCTCACGCGTCGCGCATGCTTGAGGAGCGAGAGTCCGGAGGTCAGGAGCCAGATTTCCAAGCCGTTTGCCCTCAGGAGCTCGGCAATGGCCTCCCATTCGCGGTTCAGCAGCGGTTCACCGCCTGATAGCAGCACGACATGGGTTTGCAGGCGCTCGAAGCTCGGCAGCAGTCGCACCACCGATGCCAGGGTCATATCTGCGCGACCATGGCGCCAGTAGTCGCAGGTGACGCAGCGTGAATTGCAACGTTCCGTGAGGTACAGCGTGGCGAGCGGCAGACGATCAATCCGCGGATTGGAGCGCACGGCTGTTCCAGAAAGCACGCTCACCTATTGCATCCACGGAAGATCACGCGCGAGCGCTCGTGAGCTCATGCGGCGTATGCGGCGAGCGGTAGTCCGCCACAGCGCCGGTGCCTTCGAACGCAGGCCAGGGATTTCCATACGATTTCACGCAACGTTCGGCCAATTTAGTGTCGCTCGCCGTCATACCGTCGCTGCCCGCGAAATCGTCTTTTGGCGAGGCGCGCACGTTGTTGTCCTGAGGCAAAAGCAGTGTCGACGGCGCGCCGCGGACATGCGCGTCGATCCGACCCCGGTACCTTGATCGATAGGTTCCCAGCCGCGCGCTAAAGGTTCAAAGCCGGTGCGCAGGCCTCATCAACGGCTTCGAATCGGACGTTGAATCGCGCGAGCGCCGGCAAATGTACGACGCCTGAGCCGTTGCCAGGTTTGCCGTCATGGAGTACAACGCAGTCTCTCCTTGGGGAGTAGCCGCCCGGCGTGACCGGGCCGTACGTCAACATACTTGGGCTGCGGCCTGTGGCGTTCGGGGCCTTCGGGCATGGCGAGACCAACGGCAGGACCTTGGGCAGCGAGCGGCCGAGGCACCGGCCGTGGTCTGTGGTCCGCTCGAGCTGGAGACCCCCGATGGAATCTTTCCTCGTGTCGATTTCGACCGTGGCGATCGCCGAGATGGGCGATCGTACGCAGTTACTCGCCCTGATGCTGGCCGCACGTTACCGCAAGCCATGGCCGATTCTCGCGGGCGTGTTCTGCGCGACACTTGCGAATCACGCCGTCGCGGGGCTCATCGGTGTCCGTCTCGGTCACTATCTGACGCCGGTGCTTTTGGACGGCGTGGTCGGAGTGAGCATGATCGGCATGGCTCTTTGGACACTCAAGCCAGACACCTTGGAAGAGGACTCGACCGGGACGCGTCGCACAAGCGCCTTTGCCGCGACCACGATCGCGTTCTTCATTGCCGAGATCGGCGACAAGACGCAGATCGCAACCGTCGCGCTTGCCGCGGCGTATTCCAATCTGACCGCCGTAGTCGCCGGGACAACGACCGGCATGCTGCTGGCGAATGCTCCTGTCGTGTTTCTCGGCAAAGCCTTCGCGCAGCGTCTGCCTCTCAAGGCGCTTCACTATGTCGCCAGTGCTCTGTTCCTGGTTCTGGGTACGGTTTTCATTCTTCGCGCGGTTCGCTACCCAACATAGCGCCGCATGTCGTTGCACGTTGTCTTCGAGATGTTAGGATGTGATCAGTTCGGGGCATGGCGCAGTCTGGTAGCGCATCTGCTTTGGGAGCAGAGGGTCGCAGGTTCAAATCCTGCTGCCCCGAAATCCTTTACGGGCACAGCGGTAACGTTTCATACCGGGCCTGACCGTCAAACCATGGCGGAAGTCGACCGCCGCGCACATCCGGGCAGGCCCCGGACCATCCTTGACAATCTCAGACTTGCTGTTGCGAAACAGTGCCACCAAGGCTCTGTGGGTCCAGCGTATAGGACGGCATCGTGAGTCGATTTACTTTCAGCAACCCATCGCCACAGCGCGGTTTGATGTCATGGACGCCACTGACGTGGGCGCTGCTCGCCGCAGTAATCGCACTGTTCCTTGTGCGCACTGTGATCCCAGCCAGCGGCATGATCTCGAGCGGATATCTTGCGTGCTACGTGGGCGGCCAGATGGTTAAGAACCGAGAGCCTGGCGATCATCTATACGATGAGAAGTTATTCCTGGGACGGTCCGAACAAGTCAGTGGCGGCCAAGCTCGCGATGTTTACTCACCGGACCCGCCACCTCTGGCCGTTGTATGCCTGCCCTTGGCCTATCTGACCCTGTTAGACGCCCGCCATGTGTGGATATGGCTGAATGTGTTATTTCTCGGGTTGTCGATCGCCTTGATCGCCACTCAGTTTTCAAGGCCACCACAACTATTGACGATCACGCTACTGACGGCACTATTCACGTTAGCAGCACCTACTCGAGATCAGTTTTTTCTGGGTCAATTGTATGCGCTGCTACTTCTGCTGCACGTCATCGGGTGGCGGGCCTACATCGGACGTCGCGACGCGCTGGCCGGAACGGCCCTGGGATTGGCCATGGTGCTAAAGGTTTCCGGTTGGCCCATTGGACTACTTATGATTGCGCAACGCCGATGGGCCGCTGTGGGATGGGCAGTCATCGCCGCTCTGGGCATTTCAATCATCACACTGCCATGGGTAGGCATTGATGCATGGCGAGCAGAAATTCTATCCGGCATTCCCAAAGTGCTGGGATCGCCGGCCGCGACCCTTACGGCGTATCAGGATACTGCCGGATTCTGGCAGCATTGGTTCCGCTTTGATGCGCAATTAAATCCGAATCCCATTATCGACGCCCCGTGGCTCGCAACCATCTTGACGTTGGCGACGACCGTCATCGCATGTATCGCGCTCGTAATGCGAAAGCGTCCTACTTACGCAAGTTTTGCCGCTGCTGTGGCCCTCGTAGAACTTTTGAGTCCGGCTGCCGAGCAGTATCACTACACAGTCCTGTTGTTACCGCTTGCGATCCTGTGGCGTGACGCATGGCTCGAGCGCTCGAGATTTGCGCTGAGTGCGGCCGCTGTGGCGACCTTTCTAATTGGATGGCCGATCCACTATAAATCATCGCATCCTGCGTGGGCGTTCCTGCTGAGCTATCCGCGATTGTTAGGTGGTTGGATTTTGTTCGCGGCCTTGTTGATGACTTGGCGAACCACAGATGAGATTGTCGATGAACGTATGGCGGCCGGTCGCCGCAGCGATTCACGCGAAAGCGCGGGCGGCGGTTAGCCTGAAGGCCTACAGGAGCGATCGCCGCGAGTTGTTTGATCAAACGCTCTTGCGCCGCTATCCATATCGATGCCGGGGAGCGGTGCCGGTGCGACACCCGGAGCGATCAACACTGTGCGGGCAGAGCACCAACTGCAGGCCTGGCTCAACTAAAGAGGCGAGTGTAACGCCGCGCCGTTCGGCCTCGTGTGCGACTCGCTGCAATAAACTCTAGTCAAGCCGGACGCTGGTTCTTATTCGCCGAGGATTTCCGTCGGAAGCCGCATATCAAGAGTTGCTGAGATCTTGTCGCGCCGTCAAATCAGCGACCCGCCGCGCGTCATAATGTGCTGCGGAGTCATTGTTGCACCGCATTTCCCGGGCCGCCGAATTCCTCATGCCGCCGCGTAAACTTTGCGTTTATTGCGGCCGAAGGGCGGCAGCCGCTAAAGTGTGCTAGTCCCGGCCCCGATTTGCAGTATGATTTAGATGCGGGGCGCTAATCAGCCGCGGAGCGGTAAGTCTTTGATTTTAAAAGGGCGCCCGTAGCTCAGGCGGATAGAGCATCGGCCTTCTAAGCCGAGGGTCGCAGGTTCGAGTCCTGCCGGGCGCGCCAGTCGCGCGATGTAGACGATGGTGGACGTAGCTCAGTTGGTAGAGCCCCGGGTTGTGGTCCCGGTTGTCGTGGGTTCGATCCCCATCGTCCACCCCACCTTTGGGTGGTTGTAAATGCAAGCACGGGCCGTTAGCTCAGTTGGTAGAGCAGGAGACTCTTAATCTCTTTGTCGTAGGTTCGATCCCTACACGGCCCACCATTAAGGTGAATCGCACGCGCTGCCGTCAGCGCATTCGTTGCGGCTTCCGGAACCGTCGCTTCCGGTGTGATGCTTGCGTTATGGTTTGTGCGGGCGTCGTATGACGAGGGGAGTATTATCGTTTACGCCTCGTCGCCGTGCGCCGATCCCCACATGCCCACGATACCCGAGAAAGCATTGGAAATTGCTGAGTTCCCCGGCATCAAGAAGTTCGCGGTTGCGCGGGTGTGCATCGGCAGGTTCGTCGCCGCAGTTCTCTTTGTTGGCGCTTCTATCGCATTCACGACTGGAGCGCGTGGAGCAAACGCGGCGGCCGTATCGACCGCTTCAGTCGATGAATCGGCAACAACGATAAGAGCGAGCGCGGCTGATTCGAAGATCGCGACGACACCGTCGCCGACCGTCAGCCTCACTGCAATCCCGATGTCTATCGGACCCGGCACGACGACCACGCTCGTCTGGAGTTCTACCAATGCGACCGCGTGCGAGGCTTCGGAGGGCTGGGGCGGTGCCAAGCCAGCGAGCGGCCGGACTTCGACGCGTGCGCTTGCAACAACTACGAGTTTTTCCTTGGCCTGCACGGGAGCGGGTGGCAGCAATTCGGCAAGCGTCGCGGTCACCGTTTCGAGCTCAAACCTGGTCACCGTTAAACCCCAGCTCGCGCCGCTCACTCGCTCGCAGTCGCAACAATTCACGGCAACCGTTCCCGGCGGCGGCGCCGCGACGTGGAGCGTTGAAGGAGTGCCGGGCGGCAATGCAGCTTTCGGGATGATCAACGCAAGCGGTTTGTATTCGCCGGGAAGCGCGCTGGGTAGGCACACCATTGCCGCGACCAGCGTTGCCAGTCCTTCGCAGTCGGGAACCGCTGTCGCGGCGCTGACGAACCTCGCCGGTATCTACACTTATCACAACGACAGCACCCGCACCGGCCAGAACTTGCAGGAATATGCCCTGACGCCGGCGACCGTGGCGAGCGCGAAGTTTGGCAAGCTTTGGGCCTGTGTAGTCGATGGCGACATCTACGCACAGCCGCTGTATGTCGCTCATCTTGAGATCGCGGGCGCCGTGCACAACGTCGTCTTTGTCGCCACAGAGCACGACAGCGTTTACGCCTTTGATGCCGACGCCTCGTCGTGCGTGATCTATTGGCACGTGAGCTTCGTGAACGGCACGACAATCACGCCCGTGCCCGCGTCCGTCGCATACCAGTCGTCGCAGCTTAAGAACTGGGACATCCTGAACGAAATCGGGATCACTGGAACTCCAGTGATCAGTGCCATCGAGAGTACGCTCTACGTAGTGGCGAAGACCCAGGTGACGAATGCGAGCGGTGACGTCAGTTATCACGATCGCTTGCACGCGCTCGCGCTCGCCACGGGCCGCGAGCAAACAAACTCGCCGGTCGCGATTACTGCCGCGGCTGCCACGAAATCCGGGACGTTGACCTTCAGGGCGCTCATTCAGAATCAGCGTCCTGCATTACTTCTGGCCAATTACACGAACGGTGCGGCGGTGTATATTGCCTGGTCTTCCTTCGGCGATCTTGGCGCCTACCATGGCTGGGTCATGGCGTACGATGCTCAGACACTGGCGCAGGTAGGCGTCTGGAACGACACGCCCAATGGCACCAAGGGCGGTATTTGGATGTCGGGTGATGGCCTCACTGCCGACAGCAGCGGCGCGCTCTATCTCAGCACGGGTAATGGCACGTTCGACGACTCGGCAGACATCGTGCCGCCGCTCGCGCCGGACAACGACTTCGGTGAAAGCTTCGTCAAGCTCGACCCGTCGAGCCTTACGGTCACCGACTACTACACCCCGTCGCAGAACGCGACATGGACCGCAAAGGATGAGGATCTCGCCAGTAGCGGGGTGGCCATACTGCCGGATGGCATCGGACCGACCGGGCACCCGAATGTATTCGTGGCCTCCGACAAGGAGGGGCACCTGTGGCTCATTGATCGCGATCTCATGAGTCGCTTCAGTCCAACCTCGGACAACACAGTGCAGTACCTCACGCTGCCCGGCATTGCCGCCTGTGACCTGAATTGCACGTTCTCGACTCCGGCGTACTACAACGGCACGGTCTACATTGGCGAAGTGGTGAACCCGCTCATGGCGTTCACACTGGCGGACGGCCTATTCAGTGAAAGCGCAGGTATCGCGAACGCGTCTTCGGTGAGCAGCGAACTTTATGGTTTCCCGGGAACGACGCCAGCGATTTCGGCATCGCCGGCTGGCGATGCCGTCGTCTGGGTACTCGACACCAATGCGAACGGCACCTACACGCAATCCCCGTTCGCAGCCCTGGGCCCGGCGGTGCTGCGCGCCTACGATTCGACAAATCTTGCGAAGACGCTGTACAGCAGCTCAAAGCTCGCCGGCGACGCTGCGGGTAATGCTGTTAAGTTCGCAACACCCATGATTGCCAATGGTCACGTCTACGTGGCGGGCTCGCATCAGCTCACCGTCTATGGACTGATGCCATAAAGCCAGTCGACAAATTGAAAATGCGAGCTCGGATGAGCCTCTGCGCGGGTGACCGGGGCATTTTGTCGTAAGCGGCGAGCCGCGTTGCTATACCCATGCGATCTGGCCTACAGGCGCTCTCGGAAGTAGAAGAACTCGCGCAAGGCGAGCCATGCGGCTGCGCGACATCTCCTTGGCGTGCAACCCCTCGCTTTAGCGATCAGGCTGCCACGATAGCGGGGAGTCTTTGGCACGCAGCAGCGTCCTGGCGTGCATCACACCCGCCTCATCAATCGTGCCACGCGCCAGGATGGCATGGCCCACCGCTGGCGGGGCGGCTTGGAAATCGGCAAAAGCCGCGCCGCCGTCTACCTTGATGAGATCTCCAGCGCGGTCCACGAGCGTGAGCGAAGAACCGTCTATGCTTTGCACAATTCCGGAGATCTCATGCACGTCGGCCTGCGACGGGTAACTGCGACTCTCACTATCGCTGCGCACCGAGGCGACTGCGGCTCCGGCTGCGGCACCCAAACCGAAAATCGCGAGCTGCTTATAGCTTGCGACGTAGACCTTTCCATTGGCGACGACAGGGACGACGTTGGCGTTTCCGCCGAGATTGGGCCACGTGCCCGGAACTCCGGAAAACAACTGAAATCCATGTTCGCCAAATGCATACAGTCGCAGATCTTTGGTGCTGTCGGCCGGCCGGCCGACAGCCCAGATCACAACGCTGCCGCTGTTGCTGGCATTTGAGGAAACTGTCGTGAAAAAGCCCGGATCCTGCATGCCCCCCTGTACGGGGCTCGAGCTTGCAACTCGGGTCAGTGCAGGTGTGGCGCCGGCCGTTACCTTCCACACGATGGCCTGGCCGCCACCACTTGAGACAATGCGCCCGAAGCCATCACTTGCCGTGTAGTACGAGGACACGCACCAGCAGCCGCCGCCGATGTTCCGCTCCAGCAGTGCGCTGCCGGTGGCATTGACGGAGCCATTGCGCAGACTGTCTGCATTGAGCAGATACATGATGCCGACTTTCCCCACGGCGACCGCAAGATTGCTCGCCGCGCCGCTTTGCGGCGGCAACAGCAGCACGCCGCCCGACGCAAAATCTTGGTCCTCTTGGTCGAGCAAGACGTGGCCGTAATTCGGGCCGACCGGCGTGAATATACTTTTAACGGTCGAGAGGTCCGAGGACAACTGCACGACGCTTTCAGAAATGTTTTTCGTTGAGTTGTAGGCGTTGCCGCTGGGATCGGAGTTGCCGGTCACAAAGTAGATATCGCCGGTTGCGCTTGCGGCAAGTCCGCTACCCGACATCCAGACTGAGGAGAGATAGAAGCGATCCGTGTCCGCCGCTAGCTTGTTGGTCAATTCATTTGCCACCAAGGGGACAAGTGTTCCTGCCTGCCATCCGAGCACCCAGCCGCGCGAAAGATTGGCATTGATGTCGCAGAAACTGGCGAAGCCAGCATAAACGTTGCCATTAGCCAATAGCAGCCCGGCGCGCTGGCGGTTGGCGGCAGGATTGAAATTGTATGTCGTGTTGTTGGCGAGTTGTGCCGCCGCGCTGATCACGACCGGCGTGACGGTGTCGGCTAGCGTGTCGATGTTGAGCGCGTGCAGATAATAAGCCGGCGTGTTGTTCGCGTATGTATAGGCGATGACGTAGAGGATTCCCGCCCCGAAATCGATGACGGGCGTACCGTTGATGCCAACGCTTGCGGAGTTGTTGCCGCATTGACCGGGCAGCGCTGATATCGGCACGGGCGTGCCGAGGCTCCTCTGCAGCAGGATGGCGCCGCTCGCCGCGTCCAGGGCGTAGACCGTGTCGTTCTCGGTCGCGACATATACCACGTCATGCAGTGTGTTGACGATATTTTGGCCCGTAACGAGCAGCGGCTGCGCGTCGACTTGCTCGTCGAGCCGTATTGAGGCGAGTAGGCCAAATGAAGCGCTGCGAACCGCGTTCGGAGTCAGAACCGTTTCGCTCGGATTCCAGCCCGTGCGCAAATTGTCGTAATGATGAGTCGTCACATTGGCCGCCTGCACCGCAGCGACGCTCATGAGGAAGACGCAAAAAATAGAGAACTTCTTAAGATTCGTGAGCGACAACGTAGCGTCCCCCGGTCTTGATTGTTGTATGACACCTTATCCTACCGCAGATGCATCACTCGCGCTTACGCCGCGTCGAGCAACCCCGCAAGGGTTCTGTCAAATGCGGAACAGGCCATTTGGGTAACCTGCATCCACGAAGGGGCGCTTCAACTCGTGGCGCAATGCGGCAGGCGCCGGCGCTGCAATCGCCGCATGCAGGTTTCTCTTTGCCAGTGAGCGGGCCTGTGGCAAGGGGCGTCTTACGACGAGCTCGCAAGAGGTGGCACGAGTTCTATTGGCGCTACGGCGAGCGCGGGTTATGTAATGCTGGCGCTGACAGTGTGGTTTGACGCCCAAATCAGGACGCGGTAGAAACCCCGACGCCTGACCATAAAAGCATCGGGGGCGGCGAAGCTGCAGGCGTGGCGGTTCAAGAGCGGCCTGGACTTAAACTTCGCATCGGGCCGCTCACGGGGTCTCCTCTAAAGGATGGACCATCCACGGGGTTGTTCATGCTGCGCTACCAAGTCTTGATGATGATTCGTACCGCCTTTGTGCCGTCCTCGGTCCCGGCGCAAGCGCCACTATGACCGCCGCGGTTGCGCAGCCGAGCGTGAGTCATCTGTGCGTCTGCGGCAGTGGCCTCACGCGCGCGCGCTGCTGTGAATTGAATCTTGCAACTCTGGGTGCCCGCGAGGCGGGCCGGCATTTGGCGCCGCTCGAACAACTTGCGGTGGAGGCGCGCGGCAGCGGTGCTGTGGAGGAAGCTGAGCGCCTGGCCCTGGACGTGCTGGAGCTCGCCCCCGGTCGCACCCGGGCACTTGCGGTCCTGTACGAGATCCGCAAGGCGCAGGGAAAATCGGACGCCAGCGCTGCGCTGATCGGCCGGATCGTCGCACTTGAGCCCAATAATTTCTGGGCCACCAATGAACTTACGCTCCTGCTGTTGGGCAGGGGCAATGTCGTCGATGCCGAGCGTCACGCCCGCAACGCGGTGCGCATTGCGCCGGAGAACGCGCAGGCGCACTACCTCATGGGCATGGTGCTCACTGACGCGCACCGGCCGGCGGTGGGCGAATATCACTACGACCGCGCCCTGCAACTCTCCGGCGCGCGTGACCCCGTGGTACTGGCTAATTTTGCGCTGTGCCTGAAGAACCAAGGAAAGATGACCGCCGCGCGCGCCCTCTATGAGGAATCCCTCGCCGCCGCCCCGAAGAGCCTGCACACGCTCCTCGGCTTCGCGCGCCTGGAGGAGGCGGACCGAAATCTTGTCGCGGCGTTGACTCTTATCGAGCGCGCCGCACAGGAGTTTCCCGATAATCCGAACGTGCTGCTGCTGCGCGCAACAGTGCTCGGGCGGATGGGCGAGGTCGATGCGGCGCTCGCCGTTCTGGATAAGATGGCGGCCGCCAACGCGACCCTTGGGGCCGCTGAATGGCTCGAAAAAGGGCGGCTCCTCGATCGCATGGGCCGCTACGAGGAGGCGTTCGCTACCTTCGACGCTGGTAGGAAGCGCCTGCGCGAGGTCTCTGGTCAAAGCTATCTGCAAGCCCACGCAGAGCAGCTCGTGGCGCGTCTCAAGAATTTCTTCGTCGCGAAGCGCCTTGCGACGCTGCCGCGCGCCGCGCGTCGCACGGATGTTGCGCAGCCGCTCTTCGTACTCGGCTTTCCGCGCTCGGGCACTACGCTCCTCGAGCAGACCTTAAGCGCTCACCCGCGCATCGCCGCCGGGGACGAGCTGCCCTTCATTGCCGAGATTGCGGAGCTCATGCCGCGCCTCCTCGAAAGTCCGCTGGCCTATCCCGAAGCGCTCGCGGAACTGTGGATGGGCGATCATCGCGAGGACCTCAACAATCTGCGCGACCACTACCTGCGCAAAGTCGCGCAGCTTGGAATCGTGCCGCAGGGCGCCGACTGGTTCACCGACAAGATGCCGCTCAACGAGACGCATCTTGGGCTTATTGGCCTCCTGTTTCCCGAGTCTCCGCTCTTGCACGTGACGCGCCATCCGCTCGACGTCGTGCTCTCGGTGTACTCGAATCTGCTGACGCACGGACACTACTGCGCTTATGCGCTCGAGAGCGCGGCGCGTCACTATGCTCTCGTGACGGATCTCGTCGAGCACTACAGCCGCGAGATGCAGCTCAACTACCTGCGCTTGCGCTACGAGGACATGGTGGATGACCAGGAGGGGAGCATCCGTCGGGTGCTGGCCTTCATTGGCGAAGAGTTCGATCCCAGCTGTCTTGCCTTCCATGAAAATCGCCGCTACGCCCGCACGGCAAGCTACGCACAGGTGACCGAGCGACTCTACGATCGCTCGCGCTACCGCTACCGGCATTACCTGCCGCAGCTGCAGCCGATCATTCCCATCCTTCAAAGCACGATCGAGCAGCTCGGTTACGCGATCTAAGCGAGCGCGGCCCGCTTCCTTAAGCGCCGCAGCGGGACCGAGATGTCGCGCGCCCGGGGAACCGGCACGCCGGTTTGTCCGTTAACCCCAAGCTGGTTTTGATGGAGAAATTTATGCGAGCGTCCCTAACTCAAGCCGCGAGCGCGCTGCAGCAGGCGCTGCTCGGCGCCGTGGTCGTCATTTCGCTCGGCGGCTGCGTGGCCACCGTACGGGCACCGGGCCCAGGCCCCGTTTACTACGGCGTCGATGTTGACATCGCGCCTCCGCCGCCGCGCGTGGTCGAGTATCCGGCGCCGCGCGCCGGGTTTGTCTGGGCTCCGGGCTACTGGAACTGGAACGGACATGAACATGTCTGGGCCGAGGGACGCTGGATCGCTGAACGCCCCGGCTATCGCTGGGCACCCGACCACTGGGAGCAGCACAATGGTCACTGGCGGCTCGCCAAAGGCCATTGGGAGCGCTGATCTCGATGGCGCGCTGTTAACGCGCTTCAGTCAGCAGGCGGTTTCGCGTCAGCAAACGGCAGTAGCACGTACGCCCCATTCACGTCGTTGGTGAAGACGTAAGTCGTATTCTGGCCATTCTCGATCGTGAGGTTGATGGGCCCGAGAATGATGTCCGATGTGCCGGTGTTAGCGAAGTACGCCTGGTACGTGCCCGGCAACACCTGCAGATACGCGGTCGATGCTCGGAATGCAGTCGCCGGATAATTGGGCGGCGGCCGGTTGGAGTTGTCGGCATCGATGTTGAATACCACACTCGGTGGGTTCAGATAGATGTCCACAGCTGGGCCGTACTGCAGCGTCCATGCCGCATTCAGGAAGCGGAATTCTCCCTGCGTCGGCACGCTGCGCCTATCGTCCTGCAGGACGATGCCGGCAATATATTGCAGCGGACCGACCGCGTATTCCGTGTAGCTCTGATCGGCCTGCGCGGTAAAGGACACGAGAAAGGTGTAATCGGTCGGATCGGAGGTGGGAGCCGCGATCGTGCCGGCAACGCCCGAATTCACATCGCCGTAGCCGGACTTCTGCGTGTAGCCAATATCGGTCGCGAGCGGGGTCTTCAAGTTCAGGCCGCCGATGACGTTGTAGGGCGGTGCATTGGCGGTCACGTTCGCAAAGGCAACTTCGGAATCATCGTTGGGATTGGCAAACTGCGTTCCCGAAGCCGCGGCTCCCGTCGGGCTGTCGAGCGCGTCGACCACGAGGGGTGTGGCCCCCGGGCCAATGTTGTCGGCGAGTACAAATAGCAGGCGATCCTGCTCGTTGACGGACACCGTGTTGGCCGGCACCAGATCTTCGAGAGTGTTGGCGTTCTCCACTTCGATCGTGACATTGACACTGACGATTGCGGAGGTGTTCAACAGGCCCGTAGGGGGGATGATATTGAGCGTCAATTCGGAAGTACTGTCGCCGAAGTTCATCCTCGCAACCTCTTGCCGAGAGGTGATGCCCGCTTCTGGCGCGGTGATGAACACAATGACCGGCGGGCCTTTGGTGGATGCATCGACGATCTTGTAGATGACTTGGTCGCCAGGAATGGTACTTTCAAGATTCGTATCAGTCGTAATCAGGTACTTCGGGTCGGCTACCGTGCCGTACGCAACCATGGTGTAGCCTGTGCCAGCGACCATGTTCTGCGTAACTGGCGTCCCGAAGGGCGTGTAAGTCGCCTGCGGCTGGGTGACGAGATTCGATGCGGTGACGCCCGCAACCTGAATCGCATGACTTCCCGGATGCACGCCTACAAGAGGCGTCATGTCGCCGTAATTCATGGAGGCGACATCGGCGGTCGAGTCGATGGTCAGCTCGAGATCGGGTGAGTTGGAAACAAGATTGACGGCCCGCACATAGGCCACGTCGTTATTGCTGCCGCCCAAGCATGAGCTGAGCGCAAGGCCGGCAAGAAGCGTCGGAACAATATAGCGCAGCTGCTTCACGGCACCGCCAATCAAGCCGCGGCTAGAACGCCTGGCCAATCGAGAACTGGAAGTGTTCAATATCGTCTCCATAATTCAGCAACGTGTCATGATGATATTTGAGGGGAATCGCGTAACTGAATTTGAATAGTCCCAACGGCGCAAGCCATTGGACTGCCAAGCCAGTCGACGTCACGAAATTCTTCGGCGTAAAGGCGTAGTCCACGGGGTAGTCGCCCTTGTCCGTGAAGAGCACATTGCCCTTGTAGGCGACCTGACCGAAGTCGTAGAACAAGGTGGCGCGTGCGGTGGAGGAGAACTTCTCCGGCACCGGCAGGATCGCCTCCACCTGCCCCGTGAACGCCAAATTTCCGCCGTAGGGATTGCCGTGCGAGTCGCGCGGCCCGAGCGTGCCCTCGCGAATGCCGCGCACCGAGTCCGGGCCGCCCAGGTAGAAATTCGAGAATGGCGGCACCGCAGTGGTGTTGCCCTCCGCGTACGCCTGGGCAAGCCTGCCGCTGATGCTGATGGGGTAACGCGCGAGCCACGGCAGGTGAAAGAACTGCTGGAACTCGTAGCTTGCAACCCCGTACTGCACATCAAGCCCCGGAACCGTCTGCTGCAAGCTCACCGCGTGGCGTGCACCCGCGGTCGGGAAGAGCGTGCGATTGCGGGTGTCGAAGCTCCACCCGGTCGACAACTGCAAGTCGGTGAAGCGCGTGCCGTAGATATAGTAGGTAATGCCGTTGGTATAGAGAGTGTCCGTGTAGGGGTGGCCGTTGTTCTGCACCCAGTCGATGGCCTGCAAGGCGCTACCCGTCGCCGAGGTGAGAAGCTGCGATGTCTGCAGCGCACCGCCGAAGCGAAACACCTGGTACTCGGTCAAGGGGTAGGCGTACTCGAGTCCAAGCTGCAGCGTCTTCGACGACAGCGCCGAGGCGTTGGCCGTGAACTGTGTGATGTCGCGGTAACTCAAGGTTGTAATGCGCTGCACGCCATCGACGGTTGCGTACGGATTGGTCTGCGACAGCGAGTAGACCTTGCTGTAGAGGCCGCCCTGCAGTTCGACCGCCACGCGCTCGCCGCTGCCCAAGAAGTTCGCATCGGCGTAGCTGCCGTTCAGGATGAATTTCTGCGATTCGGAATAGCCGATGCCACCGCTCAACTGCGCGCTCGGACCCTCCTCGACCTGGAAGTTCACGTCCACCAGGTCCGCGGAGCCCGGCACGGGCGTCGTTTCAAAGGTCACGGTTTTCACGTAGGAGAGGCGCTGAATGCGCTGCTTGGAGCGATCGAGCGCGGTGTTCGAGAGCCACCCACCCTCGAGCTGACGCATTTCGCGCCGCAGCACTTCGTCGTTGATGCGGTTCTGGCCGGCGAAGGTAATGTTGCGCACGTAGACCCGATTGCCCGGATCGACGAAGAAGGTGAGGCTCACCTGCTTCGTCTGTTCGTCGGTGGTCGGCACCGGGTCGACTTTCGCAAACGCGTAACCGTCCTGACCCATGCGGTTCTGCATCAGCTCCTGAGAGCTCGTGATGAGCTTGCGGGAGAAGATTTGGCCCGGCTGAATGAGCAGGAGCTTGCGCAGGTCAGCCTCGGGGACCACGAAGGTGCCGGCGAGCTTCACCTCGGAGACCCTGTAGACCGAGCCTTCATCGATATTCACCGTGATGAAGATGTCGTCCTTCTCCGGCGCGATCGCGACCTGGGTGGAGTCGACCTGGAAGTTGGCGTAGCCCCGGTCCATATAGAAGGAACGCAGCTTTTCCAGATCCCCCTGCAGCGACTCGCGCGAGTAACGGTCATCCTGCTTGTACCAGGAGAGCCAGTTGGGAGTCTTCAATTCAAACGACTGGATGATCTGGGCATCGGTGAAGGTGTGGTTGCCGACGATGTTGATCTGGCGGATCTTGGCGCGCGAGCCCTCCTTGATGTCGATCTTGATCTTCACGCGGTTGCCGCTTTCCTCCTCGACCTTGGCGTCGATTCGCACGGCGTACTTGCCGCGGCTGAAGTACTGGTCGGTCAAATACTGCTGCACGTCCTCGAGCACCGAGCGATCAAAGGTCTTGCCGGCGGCAAGACCGACATTGCGCAGCGACTTCTGTAGATCCTCGGTCTTGATGTCCTTGTTGCCCGTGATCTCGAAACTCTCGATCGACGGACGCTCCTGCACGACGACCACCAAGGTCGTGCCTTCGCGGCGCAGCTGCACGTCGCGGAAGAAGCCGGTCGTATAAAGGGCGCGCACCGCCTCGCGCACGCGCTGCGGCGTGATCGTATCTCCGATATTCACCGGCAAATAGTTATAGACCGTGCCTTCGGAGACCCGCTCGAGTCCCTCCACGCGAATGTCACCCACGGTGAAATTCCGCGGATCCGCCTCCGGCAAGGGCACGGGTTGGGCCCAAACAGGGGCGCTGAACCACACGACGAAACCGATCGTGAGCGCGGCATGCGAGAGCCTGCGCAGCACGACTACAACGGGCCGCACGTATGGTTCTCATCCGGGCAAAAAAGCAACGAAGGAGACCGAAGCCGGGGTGCTGTGGTGCAGCCCATCTGCATATCTTTTATCACCCTAAGGAACACGTTCTGCACTTTATGCTCGCTTTCTGACTGGCCTTACGAGCCAGGGTTCCCGACCCCATGGAAGACGTTGCGATAAGAAAACGAAACCGGTCCCGCCAACGCCGGCGGCGATCTTAGCATCGTGTCGAGCATTGACGAGAGGTGCGTGGCGCGCGTGCCACAGAAGATGCGGCGCCGCCGTTATGGCTGGGCGAGCCGCACGAGGCGCGTGAGCGCTTCCGGATCGATCGCTTGCTTGTCGCGAAAGAGCTGATAGAGCGTGACGATGAGCGCCGAACGCTGCGTGGATGCGAGCACGAGGTGAGCCTTGGCTAGCTCTGCATCGACGCGCAGGAGCAGCGTTTCCAGGAGCGCGCAGTCGGCAGTCGTGCCATCGAGAGGCGTGCTCGGGATGCGCACCGGCTCGCTCTCGCCGCTCACGAGCCAGGCAATGTCCGTCGCGGTCGCCGCGCAGATCGCGCGCAGGTCGGTGACATTGGGTTCAGACTCGGCGCGCAGCCACTTGCGCACCGCTCCCTCGGAGCGCGCGATGACGCGGGCGAGGGCGCTTGCACCCCCATGTGCATCGATCACGCTGCGAAGACGCGAGGCGAAGCCTTCCGGTTCCTGATCTGACGAGCGGCGTCGCAGCGGAAGACCCCCCTTGATGATTAAGAGCAGCGCCTCGATACACCGTCACGAATATAGCGGCCCTCCCGGCGGAAATCGATGCACTCCCGTACATTAGTGTTAGTATTCGTACAAAAGTGACGTACTCTCCTTCTCTCACGCGAATCTGCAGCCGGGTTCGGGCGCCGCGAAGGCGCACAACCGACAGCGCTCGAACGGCGCGGACGAATGGCTCGCGCGCACGACGTCTGGCATTGCAGCGTCCACCGGGGCCGGCATCGACAGACATTGCTTACGCGCGCCCGTGCGGCTCGGATTTTGTTTCTGCGCGCCCCTATAATGCGACTGCCCGACGCCGGGCCAGCACAGCCGGGCGGGCGCCCGCGCCTGCGGTGCGTGGAACGGCACGGGCGAAAGTGGCGGAATTGGTAGACGCGCTGGACTTAGGATCCAGTGGGGTAACCCTTGAGAGTTCGAGTCTCTCCTTTCGCACCACTCGTGGACTCCTTCGATCGCCGACTCGAGCCGTTCGAGCTTAAGGAATGAATATGCAGGTTTCTTTGACCGCGACCGGCGGTCTTGAGCGACGCCTCGAAGTGGCGGTGCCGGCCGAGCGGGTCGCAAGCGAAGTCGAGCAGCGCCTGAAGCGCATCTCGCGCACCGCGCGGCTGAAGGGTTTCCGGCCCGGCAAGGCACCGTTCACCGTGATCCGCCGGCAATTTGGCGAGCAGGTGCATGCGGAGGTCGTCAACGATCTGATGCGCAGCACCTATGCTGATGCGTTAAGCCAGGAGAAGCTCACACCGGCGGCTGGCCCGCGCATTGAACCCATCGCCATGGGCCCGGGCACGGATCTTAAATATGCCGCCGTCTTCGAGGTCTTGCCCGAGGTGCGCGTCAAGCCCACCGGGGACATGCACATCGAGCGCCCCGTGGCTGCCGTCACCGAGGCGGACATCGACGCCATGATCGAAAGCATGCGCCGCCAGCGCCCGGTTTATGCGGCGGTGGAACGGGCCGCGCGCGATACCGATCGCGTGACGGTCGACTACGAAGGAAGCATCGACGGCAAACCCGTCAAAGCGGTGCAGGGCGAGGATGTGCCGTTCATCGTCGGCGCCCGCCGCATCATGACGGAGATGGAAGAGGCGGTGAAAGGAGCAACCCCTGGGGAAAGCCGTACGGTGACGGTGCACTTCCCGGCGGAGCATTCGGACAAGGAGCTCGCAGGCCAGGCGGTCGAAGTGCGCCTCAGCATCAAGAAAGTGGAGGAGATGAGTCTGCCCGCGGTCGACCAGGAATTCATGAGCGCATTCGGCGTCACCGAGGGAGGCATCGAAGGCTTACGTGCGGAAGTGCGCGCCAGCATGGAGCGCGAGATGGCGCAGGCGGTGCGGCAGCGTATGCGCGCGGCGGTGATTGATGCACTCGTCAAGGACAATCAGCTCGAGGTGCCGCGCGCGCTCATTGAGGAGCAAACGCGCGACCTGCAGCTCGAGGCGGCCC
>Ga0209006_10001982_pt1 | contig 18610 bp, 18 predicted proteins | sample JacPin_JW_Ref_O2_FD_188567 | JGI IMG/M metagenome (GOLD analysis project Ga0209006, IMG submission 188567) | Forest soil microbial communities from Algoma, Ontario, Canada - Jack Pine, Ontario site 1_JW_Ref_O2 (SPAdes) (version 2) | ecosystem: Environmental > Terrestrial > Soil > Boreal...
GCGCACCTCCTGCTCATCAAGCCCCACCTCGCCGGCCAGGCGCACGAGCGTGTCGTGATCGGACATCAGCTCGCCTTCAGTGAAGTACGCGCGCAGTAGGCGCTCCTTCATCGCGTCCTGCAGGTCGTGGGTCTCCGCCAGATGCACCAGTCGGTGCGCGTCGAAAGTCGTGCCGCTGCGGGCGATGTCGAAGCGGAAGGGAAGACCCTCGCCCGCTGCCACGCCCGTCAGCTGCTGCTCGGCCTCGCGTGCCTGCTCGACGCTCATGCCGTACTTCTCCGCCAGACGCTCCGCGCGATCGCCCGTGCGCTCATGCGGCGCGTCAGGGTCGAGCTCGAAGCTCCGCCAGGTCACGTTCACGTCGTCGCGGTGCTCGAACTGCTCCAGCGCGGCTTCAAAACGGCGCTTGCCGATGTAGTACCACGGGCATGCGATATCTGACCAGATCTCAACGTCCACAACAGGCTCCTTTGATTGAGCAGACAACCAATCTCACTATAGGAAGCCTCGCTCCGTCTCCGGTTGACAAGCCCTTCGCATAGCACCGGCCAACCGCCCGGTGGTTACCGGCTTGTGATGCTCCATGAGGCGCGCGACGCTCGCGCCGAAACGCGCGCAAAACACCCCCGGGTTGGCAATACCGACCCCCGCCCTTCGTGATAAGGTCCCGCCCTCTATCTCGGCGGCGGCCATGGAGGGGAGCCCGGCCGCCAACGGGGTGCTGGAGGAGACAGTCGCATCGCAACCCAGAGCTGCATCGAGCCTTCCATGCGAAAGCGAAAGCGAGGAACCTAGGAGAATGAGACGAGTCAGGATTTTGGTCGGGCTGGCCACGGCGCTGTGCGCCTTTGGCGTGCTGGCCGGACCGGCGCTGGCCAAGAGACACAAGGAACACGAAAAACACTTCTACGGCGAATTCACTGCCAGTGCGCTGGGGAAGTCCTTCTCGGAAACCGAACCCGGCATCACCGCCGGACTCGGTGAAGTCGAAGAATTTGAAATCGCCCAGCTGAAAATCCGCTGTCCGCGCGACGTCCGTACGTCGGGCAAGGTCACGGCGGCTCGCTCGGCGACGTACACAACCAACGTGAGCTTCAAGAAGGGCAAGTGCCTGGCGGTGCGCATCGAAGGCAAGACCGTTGAAGAATCGAAGATCAAGTTCACGAAACCGCTGGTGATCAAATACCGCGCGAACGGGTCGGCCACGTTTGAAGGCGAAGCGGGCGAAGCCGAAATCGTCACGCCTGCGGCTCTCACGTTCAAAGTCAAGGGTGCTGCGTGCACGGTCACGATTCCGGGCGAACAGACGTTTCCGCTCAAGGCGATCAAGAAAACGGAACCGAGCGAAGCCTACTCGGCGGCCGAATACGCCTCTGAACACGAAGAAGTGGAAGGCTCGAAGAAGAAGAAAGCGATGTTCCCTGAAAACCCGAGCACGGGCCTGCTCGCCGGCGAACAGGAATACCTGGAAATCGAAGACTCGTTCTCGAAAATCAAGAGCTACGAGCAGGTGACCGAACACTGCCGCGAAGTTGGTACACCCAGGAAAACGGAGCAGGAAATCAAGGAAGAAGAAGAAAGCACCGGTCACCCGGACGTCATCTACTACGCCAAAGGCAAGTTCGTGGCGTACTTCGAAGAAAAGCTGAACGACGGCGACCTCGGGTTCTCGACCGAACCCGCGGAACCCGAAGCGTGAGGCGCGCTTCACAGCCAGTAGCTGACTGACATTAAGCATCACCCACGGAGCGTGGGGAGAGGGATCACCGTCGATCTCGATCCCCGCGCTCCGTTGTCATCTGGGCCGAGCCGCGAGCCGCCGACGGAGCAGTTGGAAACACTTTCCGGTCGAAGAGACATCGTGTAAGCTCAAGCTCGTCATCGCTGAGGGGGCGGGGCAGCGCCAATTGCGGCCGGGGGAATCTGGAAATGGACTTCAAGCAGCTGACGCAGGGCGGTCACGGTGGGCTTCGCCGGTCGCGCTTCGCGGCGATCGTGGCGGTGCTGGCTTGCGCATTTGCGCTTCTGGCCGCCTCGGCATCCGCCCGCCCGGCGGCCGGCGCCGGCCCCCAGGATGAAAAAGCGCCCAAAGTCACGACCGCGCCGGTGAACGCAACGGTCGACGCAGGCCAGAGCGCATCCTTCGAAGCGGCGGCGGTGGGGCCGCCCGCGCCGACGGTGCAGTGGCTGCTCTCCACGAACGAAGGCGCCACCTGGGCCAACGTGGAAGGTGCGACGTCGGACAAGCTCACGATCCTCGAAACGAGCGTCTCCGAGAGCGGCTACTGGTACCGCGCGGTGTTCAAAAACCCGGCCGGTCAGGCGAGCACGAAAGCGGTGGTCCTGACGGTCCTGCAGGCTCCCTCCGTCACCCAGCAGCCGCTGAGCGTGACCGCGGAAGAAGGCGCCACGGCGACGTTCGACGCGACGGCGTCGGGCTCGCCGGCGCCGACCACCCAGTGGCAGCTCTCCACGAACGCGGGCCACACGTGGACGGCGATCAGCGGCGCCACCACTGGTCAGTACTCGGTCGTGAGCACGAAAAGCTCGCAGAGCGGCTACGAGTACCGGGCGCTGTTCACGAACGCCGCCGGCTCGACGCCGAGCGAAGCGGCGACGCTGACCGTGCAGAAGCTCCCGGCACTGAGCAAGCAGCCGGCGAGCGTGACCGTGGAAGAAGGCCACGGCGCTTCCTTCGAAGCCACCGCCTCCGGTTTTCCCGCCCCGGGCGTGCAGTGGGAAATCTCCACGAACGCGGGGGGCTCGTGGAGCCCGGTCTCGGGCGCCACCTCCGATGAGCTGACGATCGCGAGCGCAAGCGTCTCCGAAGACGGCGACGAGTACCGCGCGGTGTTCGAAAACGCTGCAGGCAAAGCGACGAGCGAAGCGGCGAAGCTGACGGTGCGCAACCCGCCAAAGGTCACCGAGCAGCCGCAGAGCGTGACGGTGCAGTCGGGTCAGAGCGCCACGTTCGAATCCTCGGCCTCGGGCTATCCCACACCCATGGTGCAGTGGGAACTGTCCACGAACGCAGGCGCCGGCTGGAGCGTGGTCGCGGGTGCCACCACAGACCAGCTGACGCTCTCGGGCATATCCGCCTCGGAAAACGGCGACGAGTACCGTGCGGTCTTCAACAGCGTGGCGGGCACGGCCGACAGCGAAGCGGCGACCCTCACAGTGGCCGTCCACCACTACACAGCGGTCGCCTGGGGCCAGAACACGTACGGCCAGCTGGGCAACGGGAGCACCGAACCGAGCTACCTGCCGGAGCCGGTCAGCGGCCTCTCCTACGTGACGGCTGTCGCGGGCGGAACCCGCCACAGCCTCGCGCTGCTCAGCAACGGCACCGTGATGGCGTGGGGCGCCGACGAATGGGGCCAGCTCGGCGGCGGCGGTGAAACGCTGACGATGAGCGATGTGCCGGTGCAGGTGCCGGGGCTCACGGGCGTGACGGCGATTGCGGCGGGCGCCGACTTCAGCCTGGCGCTGCGCAGCAACGGCACGGTGATGGCTTGGGGCGGCGGCCAGTCCGGCGAGCTGGGCGACGGGAGCACTGAAGAAAGCGAACTACCCGTCCAGGTCAAAGGGCTGACCGGGGTCACAGCGATCGCGGCGGGCGGCGAACATGCGATGGCGCTTCAGTCCAACGGCAAAGTGGAGGCGTGGGGCGCGGGCGAACGCGGCCAGCTGGGCAACGACAACACGAACAACAGCGCCGTCCCGGTGGCCGTTCAGGGTCTGACCGGCGCGGTCGCGATCGCGGCGGGCCTGCAGCACTCGCTGGCGGTGCTTGCCGGCGGCGATGTGATGGCCTGGGGCGGCGACGAATACGGCCAGCTGGGCAACAGCTCGGTGCGGGAAAACGAAGAAGGCGAACGCATGACCGAACTGCCGGTGGCCGTGGAAGGGGTGGCCGGCGCGAGCGCCGTGGCGGCTGGGGCCCGCGACAGCCTGGCGCTGTTGAGCAACGGCACCGTGATGGCGTGGGGCGAAGACAAGGCGGGCGAGCTCGGCACGGGCACGATCGCCCGCGAGGATGAAACGCCGGCCGCGGTCAGCGGGCTCTCGGGTGCAGCGGCGATCGCCGCGGGCGGCGAGCACAGCATGGCGCTGCTGGGCACGGGCACCGTGTTCACGTGGGGCGAAGATCACTTCGGCGAGCTCGGCAACGGCACGATCGGCGAACCGAGCGACGTGCCGGTGCCGGTGAGCGCGCTGAACGAGGTCTCGGGGATCTCGGCGGGCGGCTCGCACGACCTCGCCTACGGCGAAGCGATCCCCACGGTCACGGGCGTCAGCCCGGGCGCGGGCGCCGCGGCGGGCGGCACGCAGGTCACGATCGCCGGCACGGGCTTCAGCGAAGCCACAGCGGTCAAGTTCGGCTCGGCGAGCGCTGAGAGCTTCAGCGTGGAATCGCCCACGAAGATCCTCGCGCAAGCGCCGGCGGGGAGCGTTGGCGCGGTGGACGTGACGGTCACGACCGTGGCGGGCACGAGCGCCAAGGGCGCCGCGGACAGGTTCACATACCTCGCGGCGCCGACGATCAAGAAGCTCGCCCCGAAGGCAGGACCGGCGACGGGTGGCACGGTCGTGACGATCACCGGAACGGGACTCTCCGAAGCGACCGCGGTCAGCTTCGGCGCAAGCCCCGGCAAGGTGCTGAGCGTCAAATCCGCGACGGCGATGACGGTGGAAGCGCCGGCCGGCGCGGGCACGGTGAGCGTCACGGTGACGACGTCCGGAGGCACGAGCGCCGCCTCTGGCCACGCGCGCTTCAAATACAAGAAGCCGAAGAGGTAGTCAGTCGGCGAGCACGGGCACGCACTGTCCGTCCTGCTTGGAGCGGTACATGGCGCCGTCGGCGCGCTTGATCAGCGCCTCGGAGCTGACGTCCCGACCGTCGGAGCAGGCAACGCCGACGCTGGCGCTCAGCTCGACCTCGCCACAGCTGAGCGTGAACGTGTCGCACAGCGCGTCGCAGATTCGCTGGGCGGCGCGCATCGCCATCTCTGGCCCGGGGACGTCGCGCAGGACCACGAGGAACTCGTCGCCGCCGAGGCGTCCGGCGACGTCGCTGTCGCGACTGGCGTGCCGCAGGCGCTCGGCGACGAGCACGAGCAGCTCATCGCCGGCGGCGTGCCCGAGCTGATCGTTGACGGGCTTGAAGCGGTCGAGGTCGACGTAGACGACGCCGGTGCTGTTGGAGTCGGCGCGCTCGAGCTCGTGCTCGAGGGTGCCGAGCACCGAAGAGCGGTTGTAGCAGTGGGTGAGCGGGTCGAACGTGGCGCGGTGCTCGAGCTCCGCGCGGGCGCGGGCTGAGTCGGTGATGTCCAGCACGCAGGTGATCGCGCCGCTGACCTCGCCGCTGGGGCGCAGCAGCGCGCGCAGGCTCACCAGCGCCCGCCGCCACGCGCCGGAGGGCAGCGTGATGTCCACCTCGACGTCGCGGTCGACGCCTTTCTGCAGCACCGCGTCGAGCGCCTGCTCGAACGCGCCGATGCTCTCGTTGGTGAGCGTTGAGAGGATCGCCGCGCAGGAGCTGCCTGCGCGCACATCGGCGTCCGCGCCGGCGGGCTCCGTCTGCACGCCCGCGTCCTGCACACCCGCGTCCTCGGCGCTGGGGTTGGAAGCGGGCGCGTCGGTCCCGTAGAGGATCTCCAGCAGGCGGGCGTTGTTGTAGACGACGCCCCGCTCGGTGTCCACGTGCAGCAGGCCGACGGGCATCGCGGCGGTGAGGCGGCGCAGCAGCTCCTCGCGTTCGGCGAGCGTCTCCTGGGCCTGCATCTCCGCTGACACGTCGAGGATCTCGACGAGCACGTGGTTGCGGCCGGGGTGGTTGAGCAGGTTGCGCAGGGTGGTGTCCACCCACAGGTAGGTGCCGTCCTTGCGCCGGCGGCGCAGGCGCGTCTGCTGGTCGAGGCCGGTTGAGAGGACAGCGAGCCAGCCCTCGACGGCGCGGCCCTGGTCCTCAGGATGAATCTGGCCGAGCACGGACTCGCCGATCAGCTCCTGGGCGCTGTAGCCGAACATCTCGGTGAAGGCGTCGTCGCAGTCCAGGACGCGCGCGCCCTCATCCTCGGTGAGCCAGCAGAAGCGTGGGGCGGCGGGCGCGAGCTCCTCGGCGGGGCTGTCCTCGCCGGCGTGCTCGTCGCTGGGGATGATCACGCCGAGCAGCACGCCGTGGACTTCGCGCATGTCGATGAAGTGCAGCGTGGTCCAGGTGCCGGGCTGGCGCAGCAGGCGCACTTTGTCGGAGGCGGCTCCCTCCTCCTGGGCGCGCAGCCAGACTTTGACGACGGTGCTGCGATCGCCGGCGACGACGTTGTCGACGAGCGCGCGACCCTCGATCAAGCCCTGTCCCCACAGCCCCACGGACTGGGGCACGGGCACGATCAGCCCGTTTCCGGCGAGTCCGCAGACGAGCGCGTCGGGGTGCTCGCGCAGCAGCGCTTCCGCCCCCGCGGCGACGGCCTGGCCGTCGTTTGCGACCGATGTGCGCATATCCCTTGGTGGATCGGCGCGCGCGGCCCCCGGCATGAGCGCTGCACGGCCTGCTAGACGGGAGAACAGGCGCAGCTGACTGCTTGTTTTTATGATTTTGGAGGCGTTCGCGAGGCAAGAAAGGCGCGCCGCCTGAGAGATCTCTTGCATGCCTCCTTGACATTCCCGAGAATGCTGATAAGGTAGATGAACATTGTCGGTTGCAGGCCCGGAGCTTGAACCGGGAGCGATTGGGCAATGGAGTCCTGACGTTTCTCTCCTCCCTGAGGGGCGGGCAGCGTGCTGTCCCTCAGACCCTCCACTCAACCGGGCCGGTGTCCCCTCGCCGGCCCGGTTGCGTTTAACGGGCCGGCCGATGGTCAAAGGCCGCGGATCTGGTGGTTGGGCCTGCGGCTACACAGGTCGAAGCGCCGCATGCGGGTCGCCCCGACGCAGGCCGGCATCGAACAGGGCGTAGCGGTTCTTGCCCGCTGCCTTGGCGGCGTACAGCGCCATGTCGGCGTCTCGCAGCAGCTGATCGGTGGTCTGGTAGCGCCCTACGGCGACGCCGATGCTCACGCTCATGGAGATGCTCGAGCTCTTCTCGCCGGTGGCGATCGGCTCGCGCAGAAGCTCGATCATGCGTTGCGCGAGGGACTCGAGGGCGGCGTCGTCGGCTGAGGATTCGGCGAGGACGATGAACTCGTCTCCCCCGAGGCGACCCACTGTGTCCTGATCTCGAACGGCGCCCTGCAGGCGTTCGCCCACGACTCTCAGCAGCAGGTCCCCCGCGGCGTGGCCGAGATTGTCGTTGACGCGCTTGAAGCCGTCGACGTCGACGAACAGCGCGCCTGCGCTCACGTTGGGGTCGCGGGCGCAGCGCGCGAGCATGCGCTCGGCGCGGTCGAGCACGAGCGAGCGGTTGGGAAGGCCTGTGAGCGGGTCGTGCAGCGCCAGCTCGAGCAGCTCGCGGTTCTTGCGCGAGAGCTCTCGCGTCTTCTCACGGACGAGCGAGCGTGCGCGCATGCGCCCGCTTGCGAGGACGAACACGAACAGCGCGATCAGCACGCTGACCAGGCTTCCCCCGACGAGCAGGCTGAGCGCGCCGCGGTTGGCGAGGATGCCGGCGGAGACCTTCGGGCTGAAGCTCTGCATGGTCCAGCCTTCGTCTCCCGACAGTCCCGCTTCTCGACCGAGGGCGACTGGAATCGTCACGCTCTGCGCCCCGGCGGGCACTTTGCCGCTCGCGAACGCCACGTGTGAGTGGCGCGTGTCGAAGCGGAACACCACGGCTGCGCCGGGATGACCGACGATCGCTGTCGCCAGCAACACCTTCGGCTCGATCCGCTCACCCAGCCACCCCACGAACGCCCGGCGGCGTCCCGTCACCGTCGCGGGCACGACGCCGGCGCGATATACGGGCGTCACCACTCCCAGGCCTGTGGCGCCCGCCTCCGCGAGCGGCGCGTAGCCGCTCAGCCCAGAATCGCGGGTGGTGATCATCGTGCTGATGAGCTTGCAGTAGTCGAGTCCCTCGGGCAGGTAGTCGGCTGCGTTGCGCGCCAGCCCGGCGACCGCCAGGCAGTAGTACGGGCGCCTGCCCGTGGGCAGGATCTGGAAGTCTCCGGCGGGGGAGAGCGACTGCGGGCCCAGGGGTCGAATCGGCTCCGACGCCTCGTGCGCTTCGAACCCGCTCAGCTGGGATGCCTGCACGAGCATCACGAGGCCGATGTTCTGAAGCTCCGGGTATCGCTGGATCGCACGCATCGATTCGATCCATCTGTCGAATCCGGGCGGCGTGAGCTTGGGATCGCTCGCCACGAACGAGCTCGTGCTGAGCGTGAGATCTTCCTCGCGCCGGATCGCCAGCTTCAGCACGGAGGCGATCTCCTCCGCGGTCAGGTGGGAGGCGAGCCGTTGGCGCTCGGCACTCGAGTGTGCCACCGCCCGCGCTCCGAGCGCCGCGCCGAGCACGCCCGCGAGTACCAGCGCGATTGCGGCGATCGCCCAGAGGCTCCCACGAGTGCGGATCGGCGGCCGCGCGTCGCTGCGTGACCGAGCGGCGGATGCCGACTCAGATCTTGGTTCGATGGTCGTGCCATCGGTTGTGCCGTGGGGCACGTGGGCTCACCTCTGGTCTGGCTGTGGATCGCACACGCGGGTATGCGCAGCCCGGAGGGTCGATCCCGGGCTGTGGGCGGTCGAGGGACCGCCGCTGATAGTTGTCTCGGCGCATCGGCTGTGTTGCTTTAGCGCCCACCATGCTCGAGCGAGGTCTCGCACGCGATGCGTCGAGGGCAATCCTGAGAGGATGCGCGGGTGAGACGCGACCCGCTCGTTCAGCTGCCGGATGTCCTCACCCAGCCGCAGGTCGAGGCGGACGGGCGCTATCTGCTGGGGGTTGACGGCGGTGCGACGAAGACCCTGGCGGCGGTGTTGGACTTACGGGAGATGGCACTGTATCTGGGCCACGGCGGTCCGAGCAACGAGGACGCGGTGGGCCCGCAGGCCGCGGTGGGCGAGCTGCTGAAGGCTTCGGGCAAGGCGCTGCAGCACGCGGGGATCGAGCCGGGGGACCTGGGAGCGGCGGTGCTGGCGATCGCGGGCACGGACACGGAGAGCGTCGCGCGCAGCGTGCGCTCGGAGGATCGCGGCGAGTGGATCGTGGTGAACGACGTGGTGGGGGCGTGGGCGAGCGCGACAGGCGCCGGCGCGGGCGTGGCGGCGATCGCGGGCACGGGCTCGAACGTGTTCGGCGTGGCGGGGGAGGGCGCGGACACGCGCTCGTGGCGCGTGGGCGGCTGGGGACACCTGCTGGGCGATGAGGGCTCGGGCTACTGGCTGGGGGTGCAGTCGATCAAGGCGGCGCTGCGCGACCGTGAGCGCTCGGGTCCGCAGACGGCGCTGAGCGAGGCGGCGATGGCGTTCTTTGACGCGCCGAGCGTGGAGGCGGCGGCCGCGCGTGTCTACTCCAAGCCCCTGACAAAGGGCGAGATCGCGGCGTTTGCGGTCCATACGGCGAAGCTCGCGGAGGGGGGCGACGAGGTCGCGTGTGAGCTCTACCGGCGTGGCGCGCAGGATCTGGGCGAGCAGATCGTTGCGGTCATCCGCGAGATCGGCCTGGAGGGCGACGCGGAGTTCCCGGTGGGCCTGATCGGCAGCGTGTTCAAAGCGGGCGCGGTGTTCGTGGAGCCGCTGACGTGCGTGGTCCACGGCTGCGCGCCGCATGCTCGGGTCGCGCCGGTTGAGATGGCGCCGGTGGGCGGCAGCTTGTTGCTGGCGGCGAAAGCGGCCGGTAGGGGCGAGGCGCTCGAGGCGGCGCAGCTGGCGAAGCTGGTCGAGCGGGCTTTGGAGGATGGGCCGGGGCAAGCTTGAAGCCGACCGCGAGACCCCGGTCACTTCTCGTAGTGGTAGCGAGCCTGTAGCACCACGAGATCTTCGGCGAGCACCCGGTAGACGAGTCGGTGCTCCTCAGTGATGCGCCGCGACCAGGCTCCGGCAATCCCGTACTTGAGGGCCTCCGGCTTGCCGATCCCGACGGTTGGGTTGCGCAACGCGTCATCGAGCAGCCGATTGATGCGCTTGACGAGCGCGCGGTCTGTCCGCTGCCAATAGGTGTAGTCCTCCCAGCCCTGAGGGGTGAAGACGAGCCTCACGCCCGGTCGAGATGATGTTCAGCGATCTCGCCGCGCTCCGCTGCCTCGGCGGCATCGAGCAGACGACGCGCGTTTGCTGGCGAGCGGAACAGATAGGCCGTCTCTTGCCAGGCCGCGTAATCGTCGGCCGACATAAGCACAGCGTTGCCTCGCTTGGATGTGATCTCGATCGGCGCGCGATCGTCGTTGACCTGCTCGATCAAAGGAAACAACGCCCGTCGCGCCTCGCTGGCTGTGATCGCCACTGCCATCTCCTTTTGTCTGGTACCAGATACCGTACCATAATCGTTGGGCGCGCCCGTTCAGCGCGAGCGCTTCGCGACGCGGGCCGCTCGGATCGTCACTGCGTCGGGGATCGCTCGGGGGCTGCAGGCGCCTCGAGGTGCACAAGGCAGTCGTTGAGCTCCTGCTCGGCGAGCTCTTGGATCGCTGTGACCAGCGGGCCGGCGCCGGCTACGCGGCGCGAGAAGCGGGACGAGAGCGCGATCAGCACCCCAGGATGATGCCGTCCGGCGATGAGAAGCTCGGCTGAGATCCGGGTGAAGTCGGCTACGTTCTCCGTGAGCAGGACGCGCTCCTCAGCTATCGCAGCCGCCAGGACCTCCGGGTCGGCTGCTCCTGCCAATCCGAGCTCCGCGACGGTCGAGGCATCTATACCTGCAACTCGAAGCGCCTCCGCGAGCCGCGGCGAGTACATCTCGTCCAAGAGCAGCTTCAACGCTTGTCGGCAGCCGCTGTTTCGCTGCGATGCAACTCGAGGTGTGCGGCAATCTCGTCCGGGTACGCGGCTCGGTAACGAAGCGCCGCGTCCAGGTGGGAGCGCGTAAGGATCGAATCCTCGAGGAGTGCAGCGAGCGGGTCCGCCTCCGCGGTCAGGTCGTCCACCCACATAGCGACCTCCCATACGTCGGGGCCGCCCAGCAGTCCCGCGCGCCGGCCGGTCGGGCCATCGCGAAAGGTGATGAGCGGGTGCTCCTCCCGGCGCGCTCCTTCCTCCGCATAGCGACGCAGTCGATCCGAGAGCGTCTCGCCGGCCGCGCGCGCCCGTAGGCGGAGGTGCTCGGCCAGCGCATCATCGAGCCGTACAGAGACATTCACCGACATGTATGCAACGTAGCACAACGTCCGCGGGTCATGGGGGCGCGGCTCAGTTAGAGAGGCGTCGCGGCCTATGCAAAATATATTTATCGTTCTGGCCGCCGACGGAGCCGGCGCCGCGTCCCACAATGCGCTGAGCGGCGGCCGCGTTGCCGAGGCCGGCGGCCTCGACGGCAGACCGCCCATCGGCGAGCGCGATGAAGAACGCCGCGGCGAACACGTCGCCCGCGCCGAGGTCGTCGACCGGCGCCTGGATCGCCGCGACGGTCAGCTCGAGCGAGCGCCCATCTGGCAGGAGAATCGTGTTAGGACGCTCGCCGGCGGTGATCGCAACGATCGCCCCGGCGTCGCTGGCGCGCTGAACCAGCCGTCGACAGAAGCCTTGCTCGTGCTCGCTGAGGACGAGCGCATCGCACCGTTCAGCGACCAGCACCGCGCTCCGCGCGGGCGTGCAGCCGCTGACCCGCTCGCGAGGCCCGCTCCACTCGCGCGCGAGGCCCTGCGGCGTGAGGCCTAGAAACCCGGCCCCTCCGCGCCATCGCGTGGGCGTCTCACGCGCGACGGGCGCGAGGTGCAGGATCGAGGTGTCGAAATCGAGGTCCTCGGCGATCGCGCCCGCCCACGCGAGCACCCGCTGGCTGCGCGACTCGCCGTGGCCGCTCGTCTGCAGCGTGGTCGTCTGGCGCGCCGGCTGGATCCTCAGCTCGAGCTCGTCTCGGTAGAGCCCGAGCAGCTCCTCGATCTCGCGCTCGTTCCCGCGCGTGACGATCTGCGCGCTCAGTCCCTGCCGGGCGGCCTGCAGCGCGCTGTAGAAGGCGGCACCACCGGGCTGTGTGGAGCCGTCCTCGAGCACGTCGATGGTCACGTGTCCCACGGTCGTGTAGTCGAAGTGCAACTCAGCTTTCACCCTATCGGCGGGACCTGTGGAAAGATCGGCCGGCATGTGCCCGCGAGGCGGCGGCGAGCCCGTCGAGGGGCCGACTCGGGCACGGACCAAAACGAATGCCGCTGTCGGTTGTTCTCCTTGTTTGAGTAGATGGTTCGCGATCTCAACCACCGGCGCGAGCTCGCTGCAGTCTGGCGCTCGTCGCTCTCCACCCTCCTGACGCTGCTGCTTGCGGCTGCGCTGGCGCTGTCCCTGGCGACACCTGCTGGGGCAGCGAGGACAGCCGCGGCGAAGGCGCACAGGCGCCTGCCCTACCCGGCCGGCGCGACCCGCCCCTCGCGCACGGTCACGCGGCTGGCGCACGCCCGCAAGGCGAGCTCGAGCGGCGGCGCCGCAGCGCCGGGCTCCTCCTCCACCACCACGACGAGCACGACCACCACGACGAAGAGCGCGAGCAAGTCGAAGCCGAAGAAGCCCAAGAAACCAGTCCTCCACGGCAACGCGCTGCGGGCGGTGCTCGCGTTCGACGCGATGCAGAAGTACTACTACATACCCGGCTCGGATCTGTATGCAGGCGAACCGTTCTCCTATCTGTGGCCGTTCTCGCAGGCGCTGGCGGCGACCGTCACCGTCGCCTACATCCCGAACTCGGGTGCGTCGCTGGCGGGGGTCTCGCTTGCGAAGGAACTGCAGGCGCGCCTGGCCGGGCTGAACTCCTACCTGGATACGAACAACTCCGGGGCACCGGAAGGCCTCTACACGAGCACGCTCGCGGCGTTCGACGGTACCGCCGCGCCGCCGGTGGGCCCGGGCGGCACCAAGTACTACGACGACAACGACTGGGTGGCGATCGAGCTGGTGCGGATGTACCAGCTGACGCATGCGGCAGCGCTGCTGGGTAGCGCGGAGGGGATCATGGCCTTCGAGATGGCGGGCTGGGAGGAACGCCCGGGCCTTGCCTGCGAGGGCGGTATCCCGTTCTCCAACGCCGACACCAACGGCGAACGCAATGCGACCACGACCGCGCCGGCGGCGGAGCTGGGAACGCTGTTGTACAAACTGACGAGCAACGTCGCCTACCTGCAGTTCGCGGAAAAAGCCTACGAATGGGTGCGGAGTTGCCTGCAGCGGCCGGTGAACCTGTACGCCGATCACATCGGCAACAGAGGCGTGGTGGAACCGCGGCTGTGGAGCTACAACCAGGGCTCGATGATCGGCGCGGGCACGCTGCTCTACCAGGCGACCGGCAACTCCGCCTACCTCTACCAGGCGCGCCAGAGCGCGAAGGCGGCGCTCGAATACTTCACCCCGGAAAAGCTCGGCTCGGAAAGCCCGTTCTTCGTTTCGGTGTACTTTCGCAACCTGCTGTACCTGGACTCGGTCACACACGACCCGCCGGGCCCGGCGATCGCGCAGGCGTACGTGAACTACGCCTCCGAACACCTGCGCGGCGCGCACGACATCTTCGTGGCCGGCTCGCCGGCCTCCGCACAGCTGCTCTACCAGGCGGCGATCGTGCAGATCTACGCGCTGCTTGCCACGCCGGCGAGCACCTACTTCTAAGCCCGCGGCCGGGGGTCGCTGGGCAAGCGCCCTGGAAGAAGTAGGCTCTTGTTAGATGACCGAGCCCACCAACATGACCACAGCGGACGGCCTGCAGGAGCTGGAAGCCGAGCTGGCGGTGCTGGAGGGCGACGGTCGCAGGGAGATCGCCGAGCGGATCAAGACGGCGCGCGAATGGGGCGACCTCAAGGAGAACAGTGAGTACCACGACGCGAAGAACGAGCAGGCGCATCTCGAGACAAAGATCGCGCGGTTGCGCGAGAAGATCTCAGGGGCGGTCGTCGTTGCAGACACGCCGGACCAGTCCGCCGGCGTGGTGAGCTTCGGCTCCACCGTGGTCGTGCGCGACCAGGACGGCGGCGAGCAGACGTGGCGGATCGTGAGCTCGCATGACGCGGCCCCACGCGAGGGTCGCCTGTCGGCTGAATCGCCGGTGGCGGTTGCGCTGCTGGGGCGGGCGCCGGGCGAGCAGGTGGCCGTGTCGCTGCCCAAAGGCAAGCGCACGCTGACTGTCGTAAGCGTCTCCTGAGCCGCTAGGGACGCAGCTGCGCAATCAAGCGCTTCGGCGAGCGCCGGTAAAGGCGCGCGCCGTCGCGCAGCGCCCGCTTGCGCAGGGCCTTGCGGCGCTTGGCGATCGCCTTCAGCAGCGCCCTGCGCGTCTTTCGCCCCGTGTGCCAGGTGTCCTGGCGGGCGGCTTGGCGTCCGGTGTGCAGCCGCTGCGCGAGCACCGCAAGATCGTGGTCCTCGCCGAGTAGTTCGCCGAGTGCGTCCGCGCGCTTTGCCAGTTCGCGCAGTCGCTCGTCTGAGCGCCGGCGCTTGCGCGAGTCTCGTCGCCTGAGCATTTCCGCTGCGTAGCGGAGATCCTTGACGCGCTTGCGCCACTCGTGCATGGCGCGCACCTGATCGCCCTTGCCGCGCAGCACGCGTTGTTGGCGCTCTTTGCCCTGGCGGTAGAGCTTCTTCAGGTCGCGCTCGACGAGCTGAATGCCGCGACGGTCGGGAAGGCTCCAGGCGGCGATGCGCTCGCGCAGGACGAGGAGCTCCGCGATCGCCATGGAGCGCCCGGTGGGTGCGCCGAGGGCCAGTTGCTCCAGGTGTCGCTGCTCGCCGACCAGTCGTACGCGCAGCTGACGTACCCCGGCGCGCCGGCCGAGCGCGCGTGGATGGCGGGCGATGAGGCCGTCGAGCGTGGCGAGCATGACCTCCGCGTCGCGGGCGCCGGCCATGCGCTGGGCGAGCTCTCGCAGGGCGTCGCCGTCACGCGCGTACTCCTCCCTGCCGAGTTGGTGCTCGAGCAGGCGCAGCAGCGCGCGCAGGCGCTTGATCGCCTTGCGCGTCTCGTGCACGACGTGGGCGTTGGAGGCTTGGCTGTCGGGTGCGAGCAGCTCGAGCGCGATGTCCACCTGCCCGACGGCCATGCGCGGCAACGCCTCGGCGAGCGGCTCGCCCGGCGCGAGCCCGAGCTTGCGATCGCGCCGACGCGAGCGGATCACACGCCGCTCGCGCTCGGCCCTGGCAATCGCCACGCCGAGCCCAACGGCCATCGTCGCGGCGACGGTTGCGGCGAGCGGCGCGAGAATGGAGCGATGCCCAGCCTTCCACACGCCCCGTGGTGGACGGTGCGCCCGGCGTCCAACCGCAAGCCGGCTACGTATCGCTGTCCTATTTGTGGTCATTCGCTGCCTGCTCTGAGCGAGCATATGCTGATTGCCCCCGAAGGCGATACGCGCAGGCGCCGCCACGCGCACACGCAGTGCGTGCTGCAGGCGCGCTCGCGTGGACAGCTGCTCCTCAGAGATGAGTGGCTGCGCACGCAGCCCCGCCCGCCGGCGCTGTGGCGACGGCTATTCGCGCGGCTCAGCCGGAGACGTGCACGTGCTCGGGCTCGACGCGGATGATGATGCGCTGTTCGCCGGGCTGGCGCAGCGGGTACTCCTCGACGCCCATGTACTTCTTCGCCATCGCGTCGATGTGCTCGTCGGCGCCGTCGGTGACCGGTGCGGCGGCGCGGCCGCGGATCTCGAGGTACTGGTAGGGGTTCTCCATGTTCTGCACGGTCAGCGTCACGCGCGGGTCACGCGCGAGGTTGCGCGGCCACGCGCGACCCTCAGCCGTGTTCAGCACGGGCTGGCCGTCCTGGATGTCAACCCACACGGGCACGCCGTGGATCGTGCCGTCGGCGCGCAGCGTGGCGACGTGGCAGAAGTTCTTGCCCTTCAGTAGCTCCTCAGCGGTCCCTTCGATCGTTGCGCTCATCTGATCAAGCCCCTTTCCTCTCTCTGCTCTGTGGTCGTGTCGATCTCACGATAGTGCCGTTCAAGCCCTTGGCGCACGGCGTCGATAAATGACGAGATGCGGATGTGGAGCACCGCGCCTGAGGATGCCGGCGCCGCAACGGGAAGTCGGGAGAGCGTCGGCCTGCTGCTGAAGATCCTGGCCGAGCGCGCGCCGGACGTGCTCGAGGACTACAACAGGGTTGCCCATCTCGCCACCGCGGCCGCGGAAGCATTGGGCCTGCCCGCGTCGGAGGTCGAGCGGGTGGAGCTTGCGGCGCGCCTTCACGACGTCGGCAAGCTCGCGATCCCGGACACGATCCTCACGAAGGCCGGCCCACTCGACGACGAGGAGTGGGCGGTCATGCGCACGCACTCGGAAGTGGGGCAGCGGATACTCGCCTCCGCGCCATCGCTCGCGCACGCCGCCAAACTGGTGCGCTCTCAGCACGAGCGCTACGACGGCCGGGGCTATCCCGACCGGCTGGTCGGGGAGGAGATCCTCATCGGTGCGCGCATCATCGCCGTGTCCGCTGCCTTCGTCGCGATGATGCGACACCGCCCGTTCAGCGACGCGATCACCGTCGCCGAGGCGCTCTCGGAGCTCGAGCGGTGTGCGGGAACGCAGTTCGACCCGCAGGTCGTCGAGTTGTTCTGCCAGCTTGTGCGTCGCGCGCGGCCTTAGCGGCGGCCGCGGCGAGGGTAAGATCGCCCGATGTCGAGCGGCGAGACCACGGCACCGTCGCTTCCAGGCTTCGCAGAGCGCCTGTCGTATGGACGTCCTTGACGTCATCTGGCACGGGCTGCGCGACTCACTGTTGATGGCCTGGGAGGTGTGGTGGGCGCTCGTCTTCGGTTTCGCGATCTCAGCGATCGTCCAGGCATGGGTTCCGCGCGAGCGGATCGAGAACCTAATGAGCGGCTCGGACGCCCGCTCGATCGGCTGGGCGACCGGCCTCGGCGCCGCGTCCTCGTCGTGCTCCTACGCTGCGGTCGCGATCGCCAAGTCGCTGTTCGAGAACGGCGCCTCCGCGGCGAGTGCACTGGCATTCCAGCTGGCCTCGACGAACATCGTGTGGGAGCTCGGGCTGGTTCTTTGGGTGCTGATCGGCTGGCAGTTCACCGTCGCCGAGTACCTGGGCGGGATCGTGATGATCGTTCTCATGACTGTGTCGTTGCGGCTGTTCGTCAGCCGCAGGGTCGAGGAGCAGGCGCGCGAGCACGCCGGCGAGGCTGACGCCGGCCATCAGCACCACACGACCCGCGCGCAGCTGTCGTGGCGTGAGCGGCTCACCTCGATGCGGGCGTGGTCAGACGTGGCGGAGAACTTCCGCGGCGACTGGCAGATGCTGTGGAAGGAGATCGCGACGGGCTTCCTGCTGGCCGGGTTCATCGCCCAGTTCGGCAATGGGTTCTTCGAGCACCTGTTCATCCGCCACGCGCCCGCGCCGCTGCCGACGCTCGAGAACGCGATCGTCGGACCGATCATCGCTGTGCTCAGCTTCGTCTGCTCGGTCGGAAACGTCCCTCTCGCCGCCGTCCTGTGGTCCGGTGGGATCTCATTTGGCGGCGTGCTCGCGTTCCTGTTCGCCGACTTGATCGTGCTCCCGATCCTCGCGATCTACCGGAAGTACTATGGCGCCCGCTTCACCGTGCGGATTACGGCGCTGATGTTCACCACGATGGTGCTTTCGGCGCTGATCGTCGACGGCGTCTTCAGCGCGCTCGGGCTGATCCCGACCGGTCCGCGCCCAACGCGCTCCGCGATCTTCAGCTCCATCCACGTCGACTACAAGCTCGCGCTGAACCTCCTTGGCGTCGTCATCTTCGTGGGCTTGTTCTGGCTCACCGCACGCCGGAGGCCGGCTGACGCCGAGGCGTCTGTGTAGACAGATCAAGCGCCTTTAGAGTAGACTCGACGTATGAGCACGACGATCAGGGTGAGTGAGCCGACGAGGGATCGCTTCGCCAAGCTCGCGCAGGAGACCGGCCGGCCGATGAGCCAGCTGCTGGACGAGGCCGCTGACGCGCTCGAGCGTCGTGTGTTCTTCGATCAGCTGTCTGCCGGCTATGAATCCTTGCGCGCCGACCCGCAGGCGTGGAGCGAGATCGAGGCCGAGCGCAAGCTCGAGGGCGGGGCACTGGCAGACCGTTCGTCGTGAGCGCCCGCCGCGGTGAGGTGTGGCTCCTCGATTTCGGCGAGCCCGTTGGCCGGGAGCAGTCGGGCCGGCGTCCGGCAGTCGTTATCTCGGCCGATTCGCTGAACGAAAGCCGCGCCGGCATTGTCGTCCTGATCCCGCTCACCACGACCTATCGCGGCCTGCCGTCTCACGTGGAGATCGATCGCGGCGACTCCGGGCTCGACGAGGTTAGCTACGCGAAGTGTGAGGATTCCAAGGCGGTCTCCGAGCAGCGTCTGATCGGCAGGCTCGGTGTCGTCGGCGACGAGGTGATGTTCCGCCTCGCGCGCGTACTGCGGTTCCTGCTCGACCTCTGAGCCAGACTCAAGCGACCCGCACCGGCGTCCCCAAAGGCACGTGCGTTGCGATCCATGCGATCGCCGGGTTCGCGAGGCGAACGCAGCCGTGCGAGCGCGCTGTTCCCAGCGGGTCGATCAGGCTGGCGCCGCCGCGGCCGTGCAGCGCCACCTGCCC
>Ga0209006_10001983_pt1 | contig 18607 bp, 14 predicted proteins | sample JacPin_JW_Ref_O2_FD_188567 | JGI IMG/M metagenome (GOLD analysis project Ga0209006, IMG submission 188567) | Forest soil microbial communities from Algoma, Ontario, Canada - Jack Pine, Ontario site 1_JW_Ref_O2 (SPAdes) (version 2) | ecosystem: Environmental > Terrestrial > Soil > Boreal...
TCAAAGGAAGGTCGCTGTACACAAACATCTTCGCGATGCAATCGGAGCCGATGGCGGCCCCCTGACCTACAACGGCTCGGAAGACGCGCAGTACTCCCTCGATTCAACCTGCCGCAAACTTCATCGCTTCCTCAGTCAACCTCAACGCTGAGCCCGCCACTTACCCACAAATTCCTCCGGCGAGGCAAATGATATTGAGCGTTCGACCCCGGCGAAAATGCCTCCTAAAAGTGCCACCGACAAAACTGGTAGGTTGCCTTGAGGGCCAGCAAGCTCCAACCGGGGTAGGGCAAAACCTCATGCGACGACGCTGTGCACTTCGTCGGTGACGACTTGGAAGTTGACCAACTTCGCCCGCCCGAACGACGTAGTGATCGCACAGTCGGTGGCGTCGCGTCCGGTTGCCATCAACACCCGTCCGATGCGCCGAACATTGTGTCGGGCATCGAAGGTCCACCAACCGCCTCCCAGGTAAACTTCAAACCAGGCGCTGAAGTCCATCGGACTTGGGGCCACGATCACACCGATGTCGCCCAGGTATCCGGTTGCATAGCGCGCGGGAATGTTCAGCGCTCGGCAGAAAGTGATGGCAAGATGCTGGAAATCTCGGCAAACTCCCACGCGCTCGGTATAGACTCCCAGCGCGGTTCGAATGGGACTGGAGAATTCATATCCGAAACTGACTTTGCTGTGTACCCAATTGCAGACTGCCTGAACCCGTGCCCACCCCCGGGGAGCGTTCCAGAATAATTCCGCGGCAGTGTTGGACAACAGGTCCACTTCGCAATACCGGCTGTTCATCAGATAGGGCAGGACATTCACAGGAAGGCTATCGATCGGAATCTCCTCGGCATCCAGGCACACTTCATCCGGCGTGCCTGGATCTTCAATCAGGGTTGAGTTCTGAAATCGAATCCTGCCATTGGGAGCCACGAGACGACAAGCATTGTTGCCAAAGCTGTCTTCATAGCTCTCGACCTTCACCAGGGGATCGGTTTGCAACTCGTCTGGCTCTCGTAAATCTCTGGTACGCGATGGGTGCACGCTCAGTAGCGTAACGATCGGCACTTCTCCCACCGTTTCAAACTGGATGTCATAGCCGAGGCGAATCAGCATAAACGTCGGATTTTCTCGTGCCTGGGGATGCTTGCGACACTGAGATGCGAAAAACTACCACGTAGTCTGGTCGATCTTCTACGTTTTTTATTGCTGGCCCGGATCATAATTCGAAATGAGTAATCGGTGTATCATGCGGTAGCTTCTCACTAGGGGACAAATTGACATACTGTTTAGGCATTGTTACGCAACAGGGGCTGGTGTTGGCCTCGGATTCGAGGACAAACGCAGGTTTTGATCAGGTCAACGTGTGTCGCAAGATGCATCGCTTTGTTCAGCCGGGCGAAAGAGTCTTCGTAATTTTGACCAGCGGCAGTCTCTCGATCAGCCAATCGGTGATCACTCTGCTGGGAGATGATTTCGATTCCGGGCGAGGTCTTGCTCAAGCCAACTCGCTCTACGATGCCGCCCGCATTGTAGGAGACTGTGTTCGCAGGATCTCCGACATTGACCGGGCTTCACTCGAGCGCGACTCGTTCAGCTTCAACGTTCATTTGCTCCTTGGGGGGCAAGTGAGGGGACAGGAGCCGAACCTGTACTTGATTTATCCCCAAGGAAATCCTCTGGCGGCAACCGAGGATTCTTTGTACCTGCAACTGGGTGAATGCAAGTATGGCCGGCCGATCCTTGATCGCGGGATCCAGTCCACAACGTCTCTGGAAGTTGCGGCGAAATACGCCCTTTTGTCGCTGGATGCAACCATGCGTTCCAATGTGACCGTAGGGCCGCCGTTTGATCTGTTGTTGTACACGAAAGATAGCCTCGACATTACCCGCTATCGCCGGGTTTCGGCCGGGGACAGGGACCTGAACCTCATCCACTCCAGCTGGGAGCAGTCTCTCCGGAGGGCGGTCGAACAGTTGCCTGACATTGAATTCCAACCTTCCGGTAACGAAAAGCCTGCGGAACGCATCGAAGTTGGGCGATCCCGGGGATAAGACTTGTCTCGGCGCGGTCTGCGCGGTTTCTTCAATGACCCGCATCGTTTTTCTCGATCCGCGGACCGCCATCTGATGCGCTATCCTTGCGGGGATCGGGCGCCAACCATGATTATAGAAACCAGTGCGGCGAGTGCCGGCGGGGCAGAAGGCCTTCGCCACTACTTTCTCAACGGCGCTTACGACGAGATGTTCCGCTCCCTCGACCATCCGCGAAAACAATACCGGCCCCTTCACAACCTGCTCTTGAACCTGGGGCCCGACGAGCTGCGGCGCAGCAAACACGAGGCCGATCAATCGTTCTTCAACCAGGGAATCACGTTCACCGTCTATGGGGGCGACAAAGGCACCGAGCGCATCTTTCCTCACGACCTTCTGCCTAGGATTATTACCGCTGCCGAATGGGAAAAAATCGAGCGCGGACTCACCCAGCGGATCACGGCCCTGAATCTTTTCCTCAGAGACGTCTATCACGAAGCCAAGATCATCGCCGACGGCGTGGTTCCTGGCAGCATCATTTACACCTGCAAACATTACCGTCGTGAAATGCGCGGCATTAAAGTTCCACGCGACGTATACGTCACAGTCGTCGGTACGGATCTGATTCGAAATCCGGAGGGAAACTTCGTCGTTCTGGAGGACAATCTCCGCGTACCCAGCGGCGTCTCGTACATGCTTACGAGCCGCAAAGTGATGAAGCAGATATTTCCGGGATTGTTCCAAAAATGCCGGGTGCGGCCGATTGAACAATACAGCCAGGCCCTGCTTTCTACTCTGCGATCCCTCGCCCCCGAAGGCCGTCCCGAGCCCACCGTTGTTTTGCTGACGCCGGGCGCCTACAACTCGGCGTATTTTGAGCATACCTACCTGGCTCGGCAGATGGGCATTGAACTCGTCGAAGGCCGGGATCTCGTGGTCCACGACAATATCGTTTACATGCGGACCACGTTCGGCCTGCAGCGTGTGGACGTGATCTACCGGCGAATCGACGACGATTATCTCGATCCTCTGGTTTTCGAAAGCGGTTCGGCGCTCGGCGCCGTGGGCCTGTTCAACGCCTATCGCGCCGGCAATGTTGCCTTTGCCAACGCTCTCGGCACCGGAGTTGCCGACGACAAGGCGATCTACGCTTATGTGCCACAAATCATTCGGTATTACCTTGACGAAGATCCCATTCTCGAAAACGTCGAAACCCTTCTGCTGTCGGATCCCAGTCAACGCGCGCATGTCTGCGAGAGGTTGGATCAGTACGTCGTAAAGGCAGTGGGTGAGTCCGGCGGTTATGGCATGCTCATTGGCCCGCATTCGACCGAAGAAGAGCGAATCCAGTTTCGCCAGAGAATTCAGGCGCAACCGCGTAACTATATCGCGCAGCCGGTCATCAATCTCTCCACCGCGCCCTGCTTTGTGGACGGCACCATCGAACCGCGGCACGTCGACCTCCGGCCCTATGTTCTGTACGGCGAAAAAATAGTCATCGTTCCCGGCGGTCTTACACGAGTCGCTCTCCGAAAGGGTTCGCTGGTGGTGAATTCGTCGCAGGGCGGCGGATCAAAAGATACCTGGGTGTTGCAGAACTAGACTTTTGAAGAACCGAACCAAGACTTGAAAAATGGTGGCAGAATTCCATGCTCTCACGAGTTGCTGACAGCCTTTATTGGATGAGCCGCTATTTTGAGCGGGCAGATAACGCCGCGCGCGTGCTGGAGGCGACCTACGGTCTGATCCTCAATCCCGCCAAGTTTTCCACCGAAGAGCGCTGGTATCGCGCGGTTTCCTCGCTTGCTCCGGGGCCGGCCTCTGGGGACGTCGATCCCCAGCGTGCGCTGTTCCTGTTAGTGGCGGATCCCGAAGGGGCTTTTTCGATTGTGAAGTGCATCAGCGGTGCTCGCGAGAACGCTCGGCAAGTCCGGGAGGAGATCAGTTCGGAGATGTGGGAGCACTTGAACCGACTCTTTCATGCGGTGACCGGGCCCAACCTGCAGCCCGGCGATGATGCGGGAGCGATGCGGGCGGTTCGACTGGTTCGCGAAGGGTCGTACCGCTTCAAGGGAGTCACCGACGCTACGATGAGTCACGACGAGGGCTGGCACTTTATCCAACTGGGCAAATACATCGAGAGAGCCTCGAATCTCTGCGTTTTGTTGGACGCCTATTTTGTCGTTGATAAACATGCAGATGATTTGGATTGGGTGGGGCTGCTAAGCAGTTGTGCAGCATTTGAGGCCTATTGCAAAGCTTGCACTGCGGAACTCAGACCGGACAGAATCGCAGACTTTCTCCTGTTGAAGCCCGAGTTTCCCTATTCCGTACGGTATTCGTTGGACCAAATGCATCACGCACTCACTTCGATCAGCACGCTTTCCTTGAGCCGCAGAACCGAAAAGATCGAAAGATTGATCGGCCGCTTGCGATCGATGGTGGCTTATGTGCAGGTCAGCGAAGTGATGCGCGGATTGCACAAGTATCTTGCCGGAATCATCGAACAATGCCGCGATCTGCATGCCGCGGTGCACGAAGTGTATATCGAATATCCGATCGATGTTGCCTTCGAGTCCTGATGTTCTACGCCATTCGACATTTCACGCGCTATCGTTACAGCCGCGCCGTATGGCAAAGCATGATGGAAGTTCGCATGCACCCGAGGAGCGAGGGAAACCAGCGCTGCTTCGTTTTTCAGCTCTCGGTAAATCCACGAGCCCGCATATTTGGCTATACCGATAGCTACGGAAATCTGGTACACCACTTCGACTTGCCTTCGAGGCACGAACAACTGACCATCATCTCTGACTCGCTCGTAAATATTGATGCTCAGCCATCGATCCCCGAGTTCATGGAGCAAGAAAAGTGGATCGAACTCGAGGAACTCGTCGAAAAGAACGACTACTGGGACGTGCTCATGCCCAGTCATTTTGCCCGTTCCTCCCCGGAGCTTGAGGATTTGGCTCGGGAGATTGGCGCGAGCGAGCGGAAACGGCGGAGCCCTCTGGCATTCTTAAACGATATCGTCGCTGGCGTGCACAATAGTTTCAGTTACGTAAAGAAAAGTACTTCCGTAAATTCGCCCATCGAGCATGCCCTTCGATCGCGACAGGGAGTATGTCAGGACTTCGCGCACATCATGATTGCGCTTGTTCGAAATGCCAGAATCCCCTGCCGTTACGTGAGCGGATACCTTTATCAAGGCGGCGAAAGTGGGCACCCCGCGGCCGACGGCGCGACGCATGCATGGGTGGAAGCCCTCCTTCCAGACCTGGGCTGGGTGGGTTTCGATCCAACGATTAATCGCCCGGTTGCGGAAAAGCATATTCGCACGGCGGTTGGTCGCGATTATGCCGACGTGCCCCCCACGATGGGCGTGATGAAAGGAAAGGCGGACACCCAGTTGCAGGTTCGAGTTCGGGTGACACCCTCCCAGGCGGTTCTTCCTCCTGACGAGGAATTTGCTGCAGACGAAGAGTGGTCTCAGTTTCTTGAAGAGGACCAGCAATCGCAATTGGTCGAAGCTGAGCAGCAGCAGCAGCAGTAAACCAGTCGATCCCTACCCTACCCTTCCCTACCCTGCGCTTCGAATCGTTCACCAAACGCTGACTGACAGCGAGCTTCCCGCCTCTCTCGCTTACCGATGAGTGTCGGTCCTCGGCCTACAACGCTTCGAGGAAGTTAATCAAATCCTGCATTTGCTGCTCGGTCAGACCGATCTGGAACCGGTGGTTGTAAAAATTAACAACTTGCTGAAGATTCGCTGCAACTCCGTTATGAAAGTACGGGGCGCGCGCGGATAACCCTCGCAAGATAAGTCCCTTCCCTCTTCCAATATCGCTGCATTGACCGCTGATCAACGCTTTGCCCGGATCGGTCGTGTAATAGCTGGTCCCGGCCAGAGGCCCTTGCGTGCACGCTAACTCAAACACAGGTAAGGTCGGGGCTTGCAATTGCTGAAGTCCGGCAATAATGTTCGGATCCGTTTCGTAGATCAGGGAGCGACTCGTCCCTATATCCAGCGGCAACGGGAAGGAGTGATTTCCGACATTGAACGTATCGTGGCAAGTGGTGCAGGTTCCCACAATCTGCTGAGTGCCGGTGGTTAACCCTGGGACGTTGCTGATGGTCAGGGGTTGGGTGTTGAAAATCTGCTCGCCGCGGGCAATCGAAGCTTGCTTCGGATTGCGCGAGTTTTCAAAGGATGTGTAGATCGTAAACGCGTTCGGATTAAACCCTTCCCCTCCTGGATCTGCGCCCAGAGAATCATTGATTCCGGGATAGTAGGGTTGCGTAGACAGGTATTCCGCTCCCCCATTGGCTTTTTTCGACAGACTCCCCGCTGCGAAATCGAACAGTTGCGCGGAATTCAGCGCCAGTTCAAAGCTCACGATCTGGCTGAGTTGTGCGGCCGTTGGAGGCTGGGTGCCCTGCGCGTGACCCATGGTCGCGTCGATCGCCTGTTGCGTCAGGTCGCTATTCAGATTCGCGCCGAAGGTTTGTGCCTTGTTCAGAGGCAGTGAGAAGGATTCTCGCCCGTCGAACATCATCGCGCTCAAGAAACCGAGATTGGTGGTTGGCAAAGGCCGTCGGTAGACCGAGACGATCTGCTGCCCTTGAGCGTCGGTCGTGAGCGCGCAACCATACGGATCCTGAACGGCCGTAATCGTAAATTGCGGAGGCAGTGAATCCGTCGTATTGGGTGGAACGGTCAGCGGAATTCGAATCAGCCCGTTGTTCAAAACGAGACTGTTGTTGATCGGGCCTGTAGGACAAGTGGAGCCGTCGAACTGCGCAAACAGTGGATCCTTGCCTCGCGTGAAAAAGTATCGGAGTTGCGCATTGACCGCACTCAATCCAAATGCGTCACTCGGTTGATGGCAAGTTTCGCAGGTCCTGCCGTTCGTGCCCAGGCTTTGAAAGAACGGCCCACTCAAGTCAACGCTCCCTGCACTACTATATGTGCCGGAAAAGCCGTTGAAGTTGAAAAATGGAAAAAGATTGTGAAGGTAAACGTCTGCGATAGCAGAACCCGTGCCAAGGGTGACGAGACCGAGAAAACAAACCACGAGGCGCTTTCGGATCGTGCTGTTCACCGCACTGCGAAATTGCTCACGTAAGTTCCGAACGAGAGAAACGGTGCGCGAGTTGTCAGACATTGCGTGCTCCTTAGGTTTGAATTCGTTCTTGCGGTCACGTGATGACTTACTTTGCGAATCGTCGAAACCCACTTCAAATCGTTTCTTGTAGAGCATTCTCAGCCGGTCCGCGATGCAGGCGAGCGTCCAACCCCGCTCTCTGCCCCACCCAAGTTCCGCAGAACGGGGTGGAATTATCGCTTCACCTTGAATATCGAAAACGGATGGAAAAACACGACAAACGCCACAAATTGTTTTTCGGGCAGGTTGTGGAATCGCCCGCTCACTGCGTTTGGTGCATTGGGCTCAGGGTGGGGCCCCTCGAGCAATGGCTGGCGGCTGTTGAAACGGTGCCGTCGTCGATGGGATTATTTGCCATCCCGTGTCGTCTTTTGTTCGATGTTTCCGATTACCTGAGTAGAACCGGCCATATCCGATCCTTTCCGGACGAAATTCGCGGCCTACATTTCGCAATCGGCCATTGGTAGTTCGCGTCAAGACGCAGCCGGCATCCCTGGCAGGAGAAAACAAATGAGCTTACTCAAAGGATATGACGACGTGGTCGAGGAAGTAAAAGCGAAGGAAATAGCGAGACGGCGCGCCCTGGCACTCCGGAATCTGATTCCTGATGTGGACTCGGCGGTCGCCACCTCGATGAGGATGGACATTCTGGGGAAGGGCTTAGATGTGTATGGCTTCATACTGAACGGGATTGAAGCAGCCCAAAGAGTTCAGGAGACCATAGCGGTCGTACGATCTACCCGGTTGCTGAGCGAGTCAGAATCTGCCCTGGCGGCTCTGAAGGAAACTGCGGAAGTCGCGAAAGTATCAGAAGCCGTTGAAGCGGGAGAATCGATCATGGAGGCCGAGCGCTTTTTGTTTGCGGCCAACGTCTTGGGAGTACTAACGACCTACGTCGGAGTGTGGATGAGCATAGCCGGCGCATGGGCCGCAGCCAAGGCCGATATCTTGACGGACAATAGCGCGTCTGGCGCCAGCCGCGGCGTCGTGTTAGGAGGCAATGACTGTGGTCCTCACTACGTAAGCCAGTTTTGGATGTTTTCGAACCCCAGCTATCCGGCTTATCGGGAAGTCGAGCCCACCGCAAGAAACATGTACAACATTGGACTGGTCGCCGGTTACGGCGCGGGGAAGAGTCTGACGCGCAATCAGAAAGGCAACCTCTTTCGCTACATTCATGAGAACATGACCAACGCCACGCGGGGAATGTATTCGGGGAATTTCAAGGACTGGACTCTGAAGAAGAAACAGGACTACTACATCGACTGCGGCGCTATCTTCCGAGCCAATGTCCTCGCAGACTGATTCATTGTTGGGCCAGGCTCTTTCCAGAACCGCTCGTAGCAGTGGGTTATCAGCTCAGACGCCAGAGCTTGTGTTCACTTCGGTAGAAATTGAAGGGCAGCTTCGGCCAGCATGCCGGCCAGATCCTTTTTAAAGTTGCGACTGCCCAGCCACGCGAGTTGCTTTCGAAGGTCCTTGGCGTCTTGATCCTTAGCCCGCTGAGCATCTTTCCTCAGCCTTGCGAGCTGCGCGGCCGCCTGCTTCGGTGCCGTCCTTTCATGTTCCATCGACTCTTTGGAATAGGAAATCCTTTCGACTTCGTCGGGATGCTGCTGCATTGCGGCAAGGGGGTTGAATGGGGCTTTCACCTTCGCCAGTTCTTCAAAGAGGAACCTTTGGTCCACCGCAAGCTGGTTCAAGATACGGAGAACCTGCGGACTGCTCTGGAAAAAACCAATCGAGCTGCTCAACGGGCCTTTGAGTTCACCGTACGAATAATAATCTGCCCGAAGACCACGCCCCTTCGTCTCGGAGATATAGATGTTTGTCAGGATTACCGCCAGAAACTCTTCCTCATCCTGATAGCCAGAGAGACCGGCCAAGAGCTTATCTTTGTGCGGAATCAGCCAAGACGCTGCCCGATGCGCGTGAACCAGCTCGTGAAACATCACTTGATCCGGCTCTTTACCATAGGAGTGGTGCTTGCGTTTGTAGCAAGAGCTCCCACTCATGTAGACGTCAGGATTAAACTGCAGCCGCCCTTCGTACCATCTGCCGTTAATGACTCTCGTGCCCGGAAAGCCGCCGTGAGCGTTGCACTCGATCTCGCTCAGCGGGTGAACATCGATCCACTGAGCCATTCTTTTCATTGATCTCAGGAGGGCCGAGCCCGAGCCCGTTTGCAGGATACTTTGCAAAATAGCAATCACCGATCTCTTCCACTTTTCAGGATTAGCGGATGGAGTGTTCGTAGCCCAGATGTCAGGAGTCTGGATATCAAGATAATACGTTTCCCAGAAACCCGGGGTGCCGCTCGCAACCTCGGACGGGCCTCCCATACTTCCCTCCTTTAATCCCGGTGGGGGTCAGCGCAAGCCTGGTTGACCATTGGACGGAGTCGGCGCGGCAGAAGCCCCCCGCTTCCTGCCACGCTTCCCCCTTAGCGCCAGAGGCCGACTTGAGTTGCCTCTGCTCTGAATATCGGAATCGGAGGGAGAAAAACGACACGCGAAGGCGGCGAAAAGACTGAGCTGATTCATTTCTGCGACGGATCTGAACTGAACCGCCTGGCAGTACGAGTCTCAGGGTGATCCGGCCCCAGGGCGTTTTGCAGCTGTTCAGCAGCCGAACCGGCGGCGGCGCGAGCTTCGTCCCTCTTGCCCTGGGCATCGAGGGCACGTGCCAGGGCCAGATAGGCACGGCCCAGGTAGCTCGAAAATGTCCCGGGAGGCGCGTCCGCCTGCAACTGGTTGAGAGCCCGTATTGCGTCTGCGGTCGCCTCATTTCGACGACCAAGCTGCAGTTCGATCTCAGATCGTCGCACGAGGAAGACTCGCAAATAGTAGGCGCCGGCGCGGCCGGCGTTCACCAATGGCTCCGCCAGCTCGACTGCTTGATTGGCAAATTCCAGAGCCGCCCCGCCGTCGCCGCGCGCCTGCGCGTTCAGGGCCTGCTGAGACGCCAGAGATGCGAATGCAATGTGAGCAGGAGGGAGGCTGCGGCGCAGGCGTGGCTCGACTTCAGCCAGCATTTGTGCGGAGCGCTCAAGGTCACCGAGGCCGCGATAAATGGATGCCCGCAGCAACAACGCCTGGCCGATCACCATGTTGTCGCCGGTCTGCAGTCCTTTTGCATATCCTCGTCCGGCATAATCATCTGCTTCCTGGAGCCGCTGCAAGTCCTGCAGGGAACGGGCATAGTTGACAAGAAGCATCGGGGACACGGTTTGCTCGCCCTGATTGTCGCGGGAGATCGCGAGCGCACGTCCTAGAACTCTCTCGGCATCGAGCGGTCGCCCATCGACGGTTAACGTGATACCCCAATTGTTGAAGAGCGCACTCGCTCTCTGCGTGTCATCGCGACCGAGCGCCGTCAAGCGAACTGCCGCCTGCTCAAATGTGGCACTGGCCTCGGGCAGGCGTCCGGCGTCTTGATAGGCTGCAGCCAGGAAGAGGACCGTATTGAGCTCCAGCAACTCCGACCGGTATGGCCATTGTTTCAGGAGGCGCTCTGCAGCCTGCGCTCTCGCCACGCCCTCCTTTGCGTCACTACGGTTCTGCGCGATTTCGCTGCCCAGCAGCAGACAGGTAATCCGATCAAGGGTGAACATCGGTTCGTCAGGAAGTTCCCGCATCCCTTCCTGGAATAGGGCTTCCCCTCGGGGGAGGTCCGCACCCCGGGACAAGGCTTGCCCCAGAGCGCACGATGCTCTGGCGCGGGTGGAAGAATCCGGCAGCGGGCGCGACAATGTGTGAGCCTCTTCGAGCAACTGCCGAGCTTTTTCATATTTATCCTGAACCGTGTATTGGCGACCAATCGATATGAGAAGTTCCACGCGATCGGCTTCGTTGCCGCTGTGCTGCCGCCTGACAACGTGTTCCGCGCGGCTCAATAGTTCGTCAACGGTAAAGGGCTTGCCCAACGGCGCCAAGTCTGAGAGGAGAAGAGAGTTAAGATCATTAATCGATTCCGCGCGCGATAGCTGGCGAAACGCGAAGTCACGCTGCTTACGCACGGAGCGAGCTTCGAACAGAGTGCCCACACTTCCCGCCAGGATGGCCATAATAGCCAGTGTCGCCAGAGACACCGCTGTGCGATTCCGTCGCACAAATTTCGCCGCGCGATAGGTAAGCGTATCCCGCCGCGCCCGGATCGGCTCATGCCGCAGATATCGCCCAAGGTCGTCGCCGAGCGCTGTCACCGAGGCATAGCGCTCCTGCGGATTCTTCTTCAGCGATTTCGCAATGATGGTATCGAGGTCCCCGCGCAATAACCGGCTGAGCTTCTCGGGTGTCGTAGTACGGCTGGCAGCGTTGCTGGTAGTTACTTCCGCGGTCGCCTTGGTTGTGGCCACGACCTCGGAGGGACGCGTCGGCTCGGTCTCGACAATCGCCTTGACCAGGTCCGCGGCCGATCGTACACCCTTCCCAGCGGGATGCTGTCCGGTTAGCAGCACATAAAGCAACAGGCCGAGCGCATAGACATCGGTGGCAGTCGTGACGACACCGCCGGTCACCTGCTCGGGCGCAGCGTACTCGGGCGTCATCGCGCGGCCGCCTTCGACCGTCAGCATTGTTGCCGCGCCGTCCTCGCCCTCCCCTTCGAGCAGCTTGGCAATGCCGAAGTCGAGCAGCTTTACCTGACCGTCTCTACTTACCAGAACATTCGATGGCTTAAGATCGCGGTGCACGATCAGGTTCGCGTGCGCATGCGCAACCGCATCCAGCACATTCAAGAAGAGGCGGATTCGGGCTTCCACATCCAGTTTCTGCTGGTCGCAGTAGCGATCAATGCTGTCTCCCTCAACATATTCCAGAATAAGATAGGGTTGACCGGCCCTCGATACGCCGGCATCGACGAGTTCCGCAATATTGGAATGTCTAAGCTTCCCCAGAATATTACCCTCGCGCTTGAACCGGGCTTCGCCGTCTTTTCCCATCAGCGCGATGTGGATGAACTTCACCGCAATTCGCCGCTCGAAGCGGCCGTCATTGCGTTCGGCCAACCACACGCTTCCCATTCCACCTTCGCCGATTTGAGAGATCAGAGTGTATGGGCCAAGAGTCTGGCCCGCGAGGCCGCTCGAGGTCGGCAGCGACACCTGCCCGCGCTCAAGAAAACCTTCTTGCGCCAACACCTTGTGTTCGTCGAGGAGTTCTGTCAACTGCGCAGCCAGTACGTTATCTTCATGACCGAGCGACCGAAGCCATTCGACGCGCTCGTCTTCCGACATTGCGAGCGCCTGGTCCAGGTACGGACTTAGTGCCTTCCAGTCATCCGGACTAAGTGTGGGCATGGATTTTTTCAGAGAATCAAATCACTGCGAATCTTTCGGTGCAGATAAATACGCGCCTTCTCCCAGTTTCGCTGTACCGTTCGTTCCGACACATCCCGCATGGCAGCGATTTCCGCGAATGAGAATCCGCAGAAAAATTTCAGGTCAACGATTTCCGCCAACGCGGGCTCGGCTTTGCCAAGCTCGTCCAGCGCATCGCTGATTTGGACAAGTTGCCGGTGGTCTACCGCATTCTCCAGCACCTGCGTGTCGAGCGATGTCATCTCGAACAGGCCCCCGCGTTTCTGGGCGTGCCGTTCCCGGGCGTGGTCAATGATGAGCCCACGCATCACTCTTGCCGCATATCCCATGAACCGTGCCCGGTCGGGAAACGACGGCCCCTCGCGCGCCGCCATGTCCAGATAGGCTTCATGCAGCAGAGTCGTGGAACTGAGGCTCACCCCGAAGCCGCACCGCGCGAGCTCGCGCTTAGCCAGTCGATGCAACTCGGAATACAGCGCAGCAAACAATTCCTCCCCGGCGGGAGCGTGGCCTTTTTCCGCTGCGATAATAAGTGAAGAGATTTCCAACCACTGCCTCAGCTTGAAACGTTGGCCAGCACGTGACCTCGAGAATCAAACCGCGACAGCTTCTCGCAGATCAGTTCGATAGTCAAGTCCCGCGCGCGATTGGCGTGAAGGTTAGATCAGCCGATCCCAGATAAGTGCGCCTAGGCCAGCTTCGAATGAGGTTTGGATACTTCAGGAACACGCCTGTCGCTGCGCTGTGTTTTTAATCGTACTCACTGTCGGGCCCCGTAACAATAGCGGCACTACCGCGCCCGCGCGAAGCGTCTGTCGCTAAATAGCGGCTCGCGAGTGCCCTTCTAAGCAGGCAACGATGGAGGCGCAGCATTCTCCGCCGCTCCGAATTGCAGGTTCGGTTCACCACCCATGTGAAACACGATGGTCGCTCCATTCGCAATATCCGCGTGCCGAAACCACACTTTATCGTAGGGCTTGCCGTTGAAGGTGATGGACTGAATGTATTGATCCCTGGGGGAAGAGCGCTTCGTCTCAACCACCAGTTTCGCTCCATTTTTCATGTCGACGATGACGCGATCGAACAATGGCGTGCCGAACACGTAATTTCCGCTGACGGGATCAACGGCATAAAAGCCGAGCGCACTCATCACATACCACGCTGACATCTGGCCGCAATCCTCATTGCCCGCGAGACCGTTCGGCTGATTGTCGTATTCCATCTCGAGCAAACTGCGAACCCGCTCCTGCGTCTTGTAAGGCACACCTGCGTACGAATAGAGATAAGCGATGTGATGGCACGGCTCATTGCCGTGCGCATATTGGCCGACCATTCCAGCGATGTCTGGCGGAGCATCAGCGGGCAGTTGCGTGCTCTGCCTGAACAGGCTGTCCAGTTTCTCGACAAAAGCCTGCCGGCCTCCAAACAGTTCCATGTATCCTCCGGGGTCGTGCTGAATGGCAAATGTCGTTTCCCAAGGATTCGATTCGGTATAGTCTTTCCACTTCTTTGAATGGCCCATTTCCGTGGCCTCGAAGGGTTCTGACCAGTCTCCGTTTTCAAAGCGCGGTCGTACGAATCCCACCTTCGCATCAAACAGATTCCGGTAGTTGCGGCATCGTTCCAGCAGAAGTTTTTGATCTTCTGCGGCGCCCACGGCCTGCGCGATGTGCGCTACTGCCCAATCGTCGTAGACGTATTCCATCGTCTTGCTACACGACTCCTCTTCCTTGTCGCAAGGGATGTAGCCAAGTTTTCTGTAATAAGCCAATCCCCGGTAGTCATCGTCCATCGCCCGCTTCCGCATCGACGGATAAGCTTTTCCGAAGTCGATTCCCTTGAATCCCTTCACATAAGCTTCCGCGATCACAGAACTCGAATGGTAGCCGGTCATGCAACCTGTCTCTCTGCCTTGCAGCGGCCAGACGGGCATTCCCTCGGGACTCTCCTCGGCCATACGAATCAGGCAATTGACGAAATCCGGGACGCGCTCGCCGAGAGCAATGGTGTAGAAAGGATGAGTTGCGCGGTACGTGTCCCACAAAGAAAACGTGCTGTAGTTATGAAATCCCGCAGGCAGTTGATGAACCTTCCCGTCCATCCCGCGGTACTGGCCGTCCACGTCGTCGAACAGCGTTGGAGCCACCATCATGTGATACAGGCTCGTGTAAAAGATTTCCCGCTGTCTTTGATTGGAGGTCTCAATGGTGATTCGCGAAAGCTGCTTGCGCCACGCTTCATGCGCAGCCTGCCTCACCCGATTGAAGTCCCAGTCCGGAATCTCCGCTTCCAGATTTTTCATTGCGCCTTCCGCGCTCACTCCCGAGATGCCGGTCTTGACGTAGATCACCTCGCCCTCGGTAGTCTGATAGTCGATCAGCGCCTTTAGCGAATTCCCCTTCGCTTCCCGAACCGTCCTATCCAGTTTTTTCTCGTCCGAAACGATCTCAGCCAAAAGAAAGGGCTTGGAAAATTTCATGGCGAAGTAAATCCCGCGTCCGGGTGCCCAGCGGTTCACCGCGCGCCCCCCGACGATGGTGTCGGCATTTACGATTTTCAATTCCGACCACCGAACCCCGCCCGGCGCGATCCCATAAAGATGTGTGAAATCGAGAATAAAGTGGCTGGTATCGCTCTTGGGGAACGTGTACTTATGAATGCCCGCGCGTTCGGTCGCGCTCAGTTCGGCCCGGACGTCGTAGTCGCGCAGCAGAACCGAATAGTAGCCCGGCGTCGCTACTTCGTCAGCATGGCTGAACCGCGAACGGTAGCCTTCGCCCGGATTCTCCCTTCCCCCCGGAATCGTCTTCACTGGCCCGGTCCCGGGCATTAAGAGCACGTCGAGCATGTCGCCCACACCCGTGCCGCTCAGGTGCGTATGGCTGAAGCCCATGATCGAACTGTCAGAATAGTGATACCCCGAGCACCAATCCCAACCGTCGTTGTAGGTATCCGGGCTCAACTGGACCATGCCGAAAGGTACGGTCGCTCCCGGATAAGTGTGCCCGTGCCCGCCAGTTCCAATCGCAATGTTCACGAACCGGGTGAAGTCTTGCTCAGTCGCCGCCGAAGTTTCGGAGGGCGATGTCAGAACGCCGGTCAGTCGCCTGGACCCAAAAAGCTGGGGAAGTGAAAGCGCGGAAAGGAAACCCAAGAAACTTCTTCGAGTAGGCAATCAGACCCTCCTGCCAGATCTTCCGGGACCAACAGTAAAACTTCTGACGAATCTAGCGTAACGGATTCTTTTATCAGAAACTCGTCTGCATTCCCTACAGAAAATACATGCCGGACCGGGGCGGCTCCGAAGATCGCTCCGGCAGCACCCAGTTCGAAAGCGGTTTTGAGCCGGGACTGCCATCTTCCCGATCCAAACTGAGTGTCTTCGTTGTTGTCTGGGGTCAGTGTGAGATTATGCTAGGCGGTTGGAATGCAGGTTCTGTATGCATCCTTCAACCCGATTTCGGCCATTCCTTTTGGCGAGATAGAGAGCCTGGTCGGCTTCATTCAAAAGAGACTCCACACCGGAGGTGTCGCCGGAGTCAGCAGAAGTAGCGCCCATACTGATTGTGGCTCGCATGATTCCTTCCGCAGTCGCGATCTCGGTGTCCGCAACAAATTGCCTGATGTCTTCTGCTCGGCGAGTGGTCATGGCCAAATCACAGCCCGGTAAAATCAGCAAGAACTCCTCGCCACCAAAGCGACCGACGCCGTCGTAGTTTCTGAGATCGGATTTTAGCGTTTGCGCGACTGCCTTCAGCACGACGTCTCCCGCCGAATGACCAAACGAGTCGTTGATCTTTTTGAAGTAATCGATGTCCGCCAAAATGACGCCAACCGGGCTGTTTCCGCGCATGCCTCGGTTCAGTTCGCGTTCAAGATGGGCCAGTATCTCTCTCCGATTCAAGAGCCCGGTCAGAAAATCATAGGTGGCCGCGATCCGAAGCGATTCCCCGGTGTCTACCAGTTTCCGCTGAAGTTCGAGAATCCTTTTGCCAGCCAGCAAACGCGCTTTCAACTCCAGAGGATTGAACGGCTTTACCAGGTAGTCGTCTGCGCCCGCTTGCATGCCTTCCAGCAGGTCGTTCTTTCCGTCCTTGCCGGTGAGCAAAACGATGTAGGTGTAGTCAGGATGTGCCTTGGTTAGGCGTATCCGGCGGCACAGTTCGATACCCTCAATCTGCGGTAACATCCAGTCGAGAAGAGTGAGTCTTGGTGCATCCGGAGCCTGAAGCAGTTCCCAAGCTTCCTCTCCGTCTTTGGCCACCACAAGATCGAAGCCCCACTGCTTCAAGTGAGTACCAATCAGGTGCCGATAAACGGGGGAATCTTCCGCCAACAGGATCTTGGTTGTTGCTTGTGGCTGGCGCGATGCCCTTTCAATTGCAATTGGCGGTTTCACGGATATTCTGGCTCGAGTGATATCCGTTTTCACTCGTTCCAACCCGGCGACCGTCGATCTACTGTGTCCCTGGGAGTCATTCCTCATACTGCGATCAGCGGTTTCTTGATCTCGCTTTTACGTTTTATCCACTCATTCAGAATGTTGAGATCGACCGGAGGAATCCGGAGAAACTCACAGCCAAAGCGGCTGAAGTCCCGCGTCCACAAGATTCGGACCTGCATGTAGATTTTTCTGATCGCTCCGGGCAACAACACGTGAAACGATAATACATCTCCCACGAAGAGTTTCGCTTGCGTGACCAGTCCAAGTCCGCCGTCCCCGATATCAGTGATCGTCATGGATACATTCCGACGGGACTCGTCGGTTGCCTTCACGGATACCATGAGAGCGAACCTCGCATGCCGGCGGTGTTCAAACAACATTCTGGAGTAAGCAGCTTGCAACGACTTCTGGCTGGATTCAGCCGTCACTGGTTTCTTGAGTACAACGTGAGCGCCTGGTATCGGGCGATCGAGAGAAGAAATGGCAACAATCGTCGGCTTCTTCTTTCTGGCTGACTTCCAGATATCCTGCAACAGGTCCCTTGAGTCCTCTCCCTCCCAATCGATCACCACCAGGTCCGTTTGGCCTGTTTTTAGCTGGTTGAATGCTTTCGCGGAAGTTAGGCACATATCGGTGCTGATTCCCAGGTCTCGTAGGATTGGGCTCATCGTGCCAAATACGCCTGGATCACGCGAGACAAACAAACACTCAAATGCCATGTCTGAAGTCATCTTAGTGGGTCCTGTTCCCTGGCTGAGTCATCGCCGGTGGCACCATTCGCAACTCGCTTCTTTCGCCGTCGTGATCGTTCCCGTGTTGTTCTCCAGGCAAGTTGATTGGCGCACAAACGCTGCCCTCGGCACCGCCGCCGTCGGCAATACTGTCGAGTGTTCGCTTCACGATTTGAAGCAGGGACGCGGAATGTTGGTCCAACTCGAGTTTCGATTTCTCGAAATAAGCTACGGCGCCGGCCTGCTTCAGTTTTGCCTCGTTCTTCTGAGAAAGACTGCTCAAAACAATCACAGGTATGTGCGCCGTGAGCGCACTGCCCTTCAGCGCCTGCAGAACCTCCGGCCCACCTAACTTTGGCAACAACATATCCAGCACGATGAGGTGAGGAATCCGCGAGTAGGCAATCCGCAACGCCTCTTCACCATCGCCAGCGGTCAGGACTTTGTAGCCGGCTCTCACCAGCACCTGTTCGATCGCTTTTCGCAAGAATCTGCTGTCTTCCACCAAAAGAATCGACTTCAAAGCAAGCACCCCATTTTCTTTATGCAGTTAGGCCGCCGATAAGGGATCACGAATAAGCCCCTGTTCTTGACAGATTACGAATCATTCGGTGATCGTCTTGTCCCGAAGACGGACAAGTGTCTCTTATTCAGACTGCGTGCGCGGGCTCCCTACGCTGGCTGGTTATCCCCGTGCGGTGGCCGATGGCGAAAGTCGGTTCAGTTCTGCCTCCAACCCACATACCATAAAAGCGTCCGAATTGTGACCGGGCTCGATATATTTGCGCCCGACGAAACTCCCATAAAATTGAACCGACCTACCCCCCAGAGATTCTTTGCCGCTCACCTACAACGGCGGTGGGCAGAAGGCTGCCACGAGGGTCCTCGATTGCTGACGGAAATCCGCGCGCTGGGTT
>Ga0209006_10001985_pt1 | contig 18596 bp, 16 predicted proteins | sample JacPin_JW_Ref_O2_FD_188567 | JGI IMG/M metagenome (GOLD analysis project Ga0209006, IMG submission 188567) | Forest soil microbial communities from Algoma, Ontario, Canada - Jack Pine, Ontario site 1_JW_Ref_O2 (SPAdes) (version 2) | ecosystem: Environmental > Terrestrial > Soil > Boreal...
CCACAATCGTGGTTGTAGGCGGCGGGCAGGCCGGGGCACAGGCCGTCGATACGCTACGGCGTGAGGGCTTTGCCGGCCGCCTGTTGTTGATCTGCGACGAGCCGGCGCTGCCGTACCAGCGTCCGCCGTTGTCCAAGAGGTATCTGTCGGGTGAGCTGACGGCAGAGCGATTGCCGTTCCGGCACAGAGCCTTCTATGAGGAGCATCGGGTCGAACTGAGACTTGGGCTTCCGGCCGTGGCGCTGGATCCTCGCGCCCGCCGGCTGGAACTCGCCGACGGAGAAGCGCTGGGCTACGACCGGTTGCTCCTATGCCTCGGCGCCGCAGCGCGCCGCTTGACCTGCCCGGGAGCCGACCTTCCCGGGCTGCACTATTTGCGCACCGTCGCGGACGTGATGGCCATTCGCGCTGCCGTCAAACCGGGTTCGCGTGTCGTCATGATAGGCGGCGGATACATCGGCTTGGAGGCGGCCGCCACCTGCCGGCAGATGGGCTGCGAGGTCACGGTGCTGGAACTCGCCGACCGCGTCATGAATCGCGTGGTGGCACCCAGCGTTTCGCAGTTCTTCGCGCAGGAGCATCGCGCCCAGGGCATCCGCATCTTGTGCAATACCCGGGTCACCCGCCTCGAAGGTACCGGCCGCATAGAGCGCGTGGTCTGCGCCGACGGCAGCGAGGTCGCCGCGGATGCAGTCATCGCCGGGGTGGGCGCTGTCCCGGCCACCGCGCTCGCGAGCGACGCGGGGTTGGCGTGCAACGACGGCATCATCGTCGATGAGTATTGCCGCACCCAGGATGAAGCAATCTTTGCGGCAGGCGATTGCACCAATCACCCGTCGCCGCGCTATGGGCGCCGGGTCAGGATCGAGTCGGTGGATAATGCTTTCGAGCAGGCCAAAACCGCGGCGCTCAATCTGCTGGATAGAAAAATTGCGCACGACCGCGTGCCCTGGTTCTGGTCGGACCAATTCGACAGCAAGCTGCTGATCGCAGGCCTGTCGCTGGACTACGACCAGCAGGTGTTGCGCGGCGACCCGGCTTCGCGCAGCTTCAGCGTGTGTTATCTCAAGGGCAAGGAATTGGTAGCGGTAGAAGCCATCAATCATTCGAAAGACTACATGGCCGCGCGCAAGCTCATCGCCGAGCGCGCGCAGATGAACGCGGCGAAATTGGCAGACCCGAATCTGGCGCTCAAGGAAGCCGCCGGGAATGCTCAAGGCTCCTGATGCCTCGCATCACATTCATCGAGCCGAGCGGCCTGCGGCGCCTGATTGACGCGCCCATCGGCATCACGTTGATGGAGGCAGCCGTGCAGAACGGCGTGCAAGGGATCCTCGCCCTGTGCGGCGGCGCGTGCGCCTGCGGAACCTGCCACGTGTATGTCGCTGCAAACTGGTTGCCGAAGCTCGGCGCCCGCGAGGAGATGGAGGAAGGTATGCTGGAGTGTGCCTGGGAACCGCGCGACAACAGCCGCTTGAGCTGCCAGATCCATGTCACGGCGGATCTCGAAGGGCTCGAAGTGACGATTCCGAAGCAGCAAGGAGAAAATTAGGCGATGTTTGCCATAGCAATTCACGGCGGCGCCGGCACTTTGCCGCGCGCCGACATGTCGGCCGAGGCGGAACGCAGGTACCGCAGCGGCCTGCGAGAGGCGATCGACGCCGGCTTCGCGGTTCTGCAGGAAGGCGGCACGAGCATGGACGCGGTGACCCGGGCGGTGGTGCTGCTCGAGGACAATCCGCTGTTCAACGCGGGAAAGGGCGCCGTATTCACACTCGACGGACGCAATGAATTGGATGCCTCGATCATGGACGGAAGCACCTTGAAGGCTGGTGCGGTATCCGGCGTCACCCGTATCCGCAATCCGGTGACGCTGGCGCGCGCCGTGATGGAGAAATCGGAACACGTCATGCTGGCCGGCACGGGCGCGGAGGAATTCGCAGCCGCCCAAGGTTTTTCCTTTGTGCCCCAGAGCTATTTCCATACCCCGGAGCGTTGGCAGCAGCTGGAGCGGATTCGTCGCGGCGATGCCGGCCTTTCCGCGCTGACCATTTCGCATATCGGCACCGTGGGCGCGGTCGCCGTGGATGCGCATGGTGGTCTGGCGGCGGCCACCTCCACCGGCGGCATGACCGGCAAGCGCTATCAACGCATCGGCGATTCGCCCATCATCGGCGCCGGTACGTATGCGGACAATCGCTCATGTGCGGTGTCCGCCACGGGGCACGGCGAGGTATTCATTCGAACCGTGGTCGCCCACGACATCTGCGCGAGAATGCGCTTCGGAGGGCGCAGCATCGGCGCAGCGGTGCGCGAGGTCGTTCTGGGGGAGCTGCCCCCTCTTGGCGGCGAAGGCGGGGTCATCGCGATCGATGCGCGCGGCGAGATCGCCATCGAGTTCAATTCAGAGGGTATGTTTCGCGCCAGCCGCCGACAGGGAGAAGAGGTGCGGATCGGGATCTATGCCGAACCGGTCTGAGCATGATGTCGGCGCTTCTCGAAGCGGCCGGTCCTCAGAGTGTGGTATTCGGCTTCCATCACGATGACTCGATTTCTGCCCTCTTCCTTGGCGCAGTACAGAGCCTCGTCGGCGAGCTGAATCAGGCCTTCGAGCGTACGATTCGGCGCGGGCAAAACAAACGCCGCGCCGATGCTCACCGTGAGCCGGCTGGCCACCTTCGATGCTTCGTGGGGAATGTTCAGTTCGGCGATGGACCGCTGTATGCGCGTGAGGACCTCGGCGATGTATTCGCGGCTGGCCTCGTACAGCACGATGGCAAACTCCTCGCCGCCGTATCGCGCGACGAAATCCAAGGGCCGCCGCGCACACTGGCTCAACGAAACGGCGACGGCCCGCAAACACTCATCGCCGGCCTGGTGGCCGTACCGATCGTTGTAGTCCTTGAAACAGTCGACATCCGCGAGCAGCACCGCGACGCGTTCTTCCTCGCGCACCGCTTGCTGCCAGACCCGGGCAATGTGCTGATCGAACATACGCCTGTTCTGGATGCCGGTCAGGCCGTCGCGCGCCACCATTTCCCTCAGCAGGCATGCCTCCAAAAAGCGCAGGCGGCTGGTTTTCTCGTGCACGTAAGTGACCGACGCGCATAACAGATTGCCGGCGACGATCGTCAGGGCGCTGTAGCTGAATTCACGGCCGGGCAGCACCAGCGCCGTACCGGCGGCCAGATACACCAGCATCACGACCACATTGGCGGCGACCGCATGATAAAAAATCAGGCCGCTCATGAAATAGATGAAGATGATGCTCAAGGTCAACGAGGGCGTCAACGTCGAGAGCCCTCCGAGCATGGCAATGATCTGGATGGTCGCCAGACTCAAGCCCATCAGCGTCATGGTGGCGATGGTGAGCGGCGCATGAATGCGCTGACGCTGCGGCGAGAAACTCGATGCGAGGCCGATGAGCAGCATCGGGATGATGACGAGCATGAAGATCCGGCTCGGGATTCGACCAAGCTCGGGTCCCAAAACAATCGCGTTCATGGCTGAGAAGGCAATGACGATGAGAATCGCCAGGCACAAGTTCACACGCGTGTGAAGAAGGTTCTCGTCGAAGTTTCGGCGCCTGAACTCGGACTCCAGTTCACCGTCGAAGGTCAGCCACGGAAATCCCGCGCGCAACTGACGTGCGTGCGGCGAATTGGGCAAATCCTCGTTCGATAGTCCGTGCGCAATGCTCATCGCGTCACCGTACCGGTGTGGCACCTTGCGCTCAACGACCTGTGGCACTCTTTGAAAGGAAAACGGGGATCATCGCGTACCTCATTATGTCAAATGCGGATCAGTCCGCGAGATAGTGCGCGAGATAGGCCTCGAAATTTACCTTGTCGGCCGCCTCGGTGTTGCGCTGCGCCTCGAGGGATTCCTGCGCTTCCGCTGCGAATTCGCCGAGACGGCTCTCGTTGGGCGGATACAACCCGAGAAAGTAATCCTTGTGCAGCTTCGACATTCGCAGGGCGAGTTGAAAAAAGCTCTCACCGGTTTGACGCATCTCGGCGAGCAGCCGCGCCGACGGCGTTCGTTCCACATCATCGATTTTAGCGCGTTGTTGCTCGAGTGCCGATGAATAAGGCCTCGCCGGTTCGCCGTGGTCGAGCATTTCGCACAGTCCTTGCATCGAATCGAGCAGCTCTCGCGCCCATTCGATCATCGGAAAATCGCGCTGTTCCCGGCGCAACATCAGATTTGGCTCGCGCCCGCGCCGCGCAACCAGCAGGTGATTCGCATCCAACCCGGGCTGTTCGCTGACGCCGATCGGCGCGCTTTCGCGCAAGAGACAAAGTGCCAGAAAGGCTTCGAGAAAACGCAGCTTGTTTTGATTGACGCCGACAGGGTCGAATGCGCTCACGTCCAAGGCGCGCACCTCGACGTATTCCACCCCCGCGCGGTGCAGTGCCTTGGTCGGCCGTTCGCCGCTGCGCGCTATCCGTTTGGGGCGGATGTAGCTGTAGTACTCATTCTCGATCTGCAGGATGTTGGCATTGAGTTGCCGGTACACGCCGTCGACCTTGACGCCGATTTTTTCGTAGGGCGGATACGGGGTTCCGATTGCGCGGCTCAGATCACGCACGTACTCGGCCAAACTATTGACCGATACGCTCAATGTCGACTGATTCTTGTTGCGATAACCGATGTCGCTCATGCGCAGCGAGGTGCCATAGGGTTCGTAGACGGTGTCGGCATCGAGGACGGGGAGGGTGTTTTCGCGGCCGGCAAAAAAACTGTTCGATACCGCCGGCGAGGTGCCGAACAGGTACAGCACCAGCCAGCCGTAGCGCCGGTAGTTGCGAAGCACGCCGAAATACTGCTCGGACACGAAGTCCTGGCGCGGTTGTTTGGATCGATTGATATCCTGCAGCACGCCCCACAGTTTCGGGCTGAAGGAGTAGTTGAAGTGCACGCCGGAGATCGCCTGCATGATGCGTCCGTAACGCACCCCGAGGCCATGGCGATAGACTGTTTTCATCCGCCCGACATTGGAATTGCCGAATTGCGCGAGGGGAATGCTGGCATCGCCGTCGATGGCGCAGGGCATGCTGGTCGCCCACAGCAACTCATCGTCGAGGTGGCGGTACACGAACTGATGGATGTCGCACAAATATTGCAACAGCTCCCAGGTCTCGCCGAACGGCGGAGTGACCAGTTCGATCAGCGACTCTGAGAAGTCCGTGGTGATATGTTCGTTGGTGAGTGGCGCGCCCAATGCCTGCGGATGGCGGGTCTGTGCGATGACACCATCCGGTGAGACCCGCAAAGACTCCTTCTCCACGCCCTTGCGGCCGCCCCGCAGTACCGCGCGTTCTCCGGAATTAATGAGCCCCGCGAGACGGCGCTCGAAGTTCTTGTCCACCACGTTTCGCAAACGCTATCCTCGATCCATGCTTTATGGCAGCTCGGCCACGACTTCGATCTGCACCAGAAAGCCGGGATCGACCAAGCGCTGCACCTGCACCCACGATGTCGTCGGCAAGCGCTCCTTGTCGTAATACTCGAAGCGCAAATCTGAGGCTTTTAGCAATGCGTCCATGTTCGTCGTATAGATCGTTTCTTTGACTATTTCTTCGAAGTCCGCTCCATGCGCGGCAAGGGTACGGCGTATATTGGAATAAGCGGCGCGCATTTGCCCGGCCATATCACCGGGCGACACCAAGCGCCCGTGCTCATCCGCGGCCACCGAACCGGAAATATACAGCGTTTTATCGATCAACACGGCCTGCGAATAGCCGAAGTCCTTCTCGTAGGGGTTCAAGTGAAAGACGCGCTTGACGCGCATCGGCGGCGCTTCGGGCTCGCGCTCGCAGGCGCTCAACGCAAAAAGCGCGAGCCAGGCGACGGCGAGGGCCCGCGCCGCGCGGCCGACGTCAAGGCGGCGCTTGCGGTGCGGCTTCAGCACGGGTACGCAGCGCGCGCAGCATTCTTGGCAAGTCTTTGCGCAGCGCCGAGCGCACGATCCAATGCGGGACCCAAAATCCCGGTGCCAACTCCACCATATAGTGCGCGATCGTGTAGGCACCGTCGCTCTGCAGGTCCCAGGTGCCGCGCAGCGTTCGAAGATCTCCCGACATGCGTTCGACCGCCACTCGTGTGGGCGGGTCGTATGACGCGCGAATGACATAGGTCACTTTGGGCATCAGCCAGGAATAATTCATGACCTGGCGAATTCTTTGCCAGGATTGATCCGGCGCGGTCTCCAGCACGTCGCAGGCCTCCAGACCCGGAACGATCCGTACCGACTCCTGGCAGCTCGTGATCAAAGACCACACGGTCTCGCGGGATGCGTGAATTCTCACCGTCCCGCGGGCATTGCCGCTCTGCTCGCCGGGGCCCAGCGATACGGCCAGGTCGATATCGCCGCTCTGCGAAGCTTCTTCCGCAAGATTGGCAGAACCAGCAGAGCAGGCCACAAAAAGCAATGCCAAGGGAAGTAAATTGCGCACAGACTGATATGACTCCGGCCGACCCGCAGCGTTCGAAAGCGATGGCCTCGTGGCGGCTGATTTTGGCGGAAGTCATCATTATTTTGACGCGTCTGCCCAGACTTTCATCTTAGCCTCCAGAAGGTCCATGGGCATTGCGCCATCCCTCAGAATTTCGGCGTGAAATTCGCGGACGTCGAAGCGCCCGCCCAACAATTGCTGCGTGCGCGTGCGCAGCGCACGGAATCTAAGGCCCGCCATGCACGCCAATGCGTCTGCCGGCTTCGCCGCGTACCAGTCGATCATCCCTTGGGCATCGAGATCATCGAGGCCCAAATGAGCACGAAGATAGTCAAGGGCCTGGGCTCGTGTCCACCCCTTGGCGTGCAGGCCCGTATCGACCACCAGAGCCACCGCGCAGCGCATTTCGCCTGCCGTCGCGTCGGATTTCGCCGACTCATCCGGGTAAAGGCCCAACGCCTCGCCGAGCGAAGCGGCATACAAGCCCCAGCCCTCCGTGAAGGCAGCGTCGGAACCAAACCGACGAAATCGCGGCAAGCTGGTTCGTTCCTGCTGAAGCGCAACCTGCAGATGATGACCCGGCAAGCCCTGCTGCAGAAAACCGGCCATCGACACTCTGCGCGCTACCGCCCTGCCGGTGTCCACGTAGAGAACGGCGGGTGTCCACCCGAAAGAGCCTGCGCGCTGATAGTACAACGCACTGGCCGGCTCGGACAGCCACTCCGCGGCGCGAATGTCGAAGTCCTCCTGTGGAATTTCGGAAAACAAATTCGGCATCGCAGCTCGAACTTGCGCTTCCAGGTCTCTGTAGGCGCTTACCAGCTCGGGGCCGGCGAGCGCCGCCGCATCATGAGTCTGCGCCAGTGCGCCTATGCGTTGGACCTCCGCGACGCCGATCCGGCTGATTTCATCGGGCGACATTGCCGCGCCGGTGGCCCTTTTGACCCGGTAGGCATACCACTGATCGCCCAGCGGCAACTCCGACAAAGCGATGCCTGCCCTGGCGCGAGGCAGATATTCCTGCCGTAGAAAATCATGCAATGCGCGATTTGCGGGCAGCAACTTTTGCGAAATCACGACGGTGATGGCTTTGGTCAATTCACTGCGCGCGGGCTCCGCAATGGCCGCCGGAAGGGTCCGCAGGGGCGCATAAAACACATTGGCGGACTCGTCCGCGCCAAGACGCTCGAGAATGGGGAGCATCCGTTCGATCAGCACGCGCGGCGAGGTGTAGCCGCGGCGCATCCCCTCACGCATGTTGACGGCCGCTTGCTGCGTCCAGCGCACGTACTCGTCGACACGTTTCAGCCAGTTTTCATAGTCGGCGGCGGATGCCGGCGGATGCCGCGCCAACTCTGAGGCCTGAGCCGCAAATTGCTGGGGCATTCCATCGAACGGATTTATGGGCAGCAATTCGCTCGGAAAGGTGAAGCCCTCGATGATGAGTTCCCGTTGCCTCGTGAAAATGTCATATGTCAGCCTCGAAGCGGCGTCCAGGCCGTCACGCGGCAGGTTGCGAACCTCGGCAAGGTAACGGCGCTCGATACTCAGCGAATCCGCCAGAAATTGCGGTGAAATCGCATTGCCCTTGGCCAAGTGCTCGTCCCAATAGCGTTCGACGAGGCGGCCGAGCAGTTCGTTCGTTGCCGCCGGCTTCGGTGCCGACGTGGATGGCGGCGCGGATGGCGGCGCAGATGGCGGTGCGGGCGACGCGCCGCAGGCCGCCAGCGCCAAAAGCGCCAGTCCGCACCAACCCGATGTAGAAAATCCATGCATCGATGGATTATATGCCGGCGTGTAGGTCCATAATTCGAAGCTTACCGCTTACCGGAGGCAACCATGTTGGTAGGAGCAAGTCCGCGGCGCGTCGCCATTGTCGGCGGCGCACGGATCCCATTCGCGCGAGGCAACGGCGCCTATGCGCAGGTTGGAAATCAGGAGATGTTGATTGCAGCGCTGCGCGGCGTGGTCGAGCGCTTCGGATTGCGCGGTCAGCGCATGGATGATGTCGCCGCGGGTGCGGTCATGAAGCATTCGAGCCAGTGGAATTTGACCCGCGAGTCCGTGCTCGGATGTGGTCTCGCCGCCGAGACACCGGGACTCGATCTGCAGCGCGCGTGCGGAACCAGCCTCGAGGCGGCAATCTTGCTGGGCAATAAGATTGCGCTCGGTCAAATCGACTGCGGCATAGCCGGAGGAGTCGATACGGTCAGCGATCCGCCCGTGGTCTACCCCAGAAGCTTCCAGCAACTCTTGCTGCGCAGTTATCGCGGCAAAACCACGGCCGCGAGAATACGCCCGTGGTTTGGATTGCGCCCCAAGAATTTCAGACCCGTATTGCCGGGAGTCACGGAGCCCCGCACCGGCTTGTCGATGGGCGAAAGCACCGAACTCATGGTGAAGACCTGGGGCATCACGCGCGCGGAACAGGACCAGCTTGCATTGGAAAGCCATCAAAAGGCTGCGGCGGCGTACGCAGAGGGCTTTTATAAGGACTTGGTCGTCGAGTATCTGGGTCTGTCCCGCGACAACAATATCCGCAGCGACACGACCCTGGAACAACTCGGCAAACTGCGGCCGGCATTTGATTTCTCCGGCGCGGGCACATTGACCGCGGGAAATTCCACACCGATGACCGACGGCGCGTCTGCCGTTTTGCTCAGCAGCGAAGCCTGGGCCCGGGAGCGCAATTTGCCGGTGCTGGCGTTTTTGAGTTACGGCAAAGTGGCCGCGGTCGATTACATAGAAAAAAAGGAAGGCTTGCTCATGGCGCCCGCATACGCGGTACCGCGCATGCTGAGCGATGCGAAGCTGGCGCTGCAGGACTTCGACTTCTATGAAATACACGAGGCATTCGCCGGACAGGTGCTTTGCACCCTGAAGGCATGGGCCGACCCCACGTATTGCCGCGACAAACTCAGACTCGCGGGTGCTCTGGGCGCCATCGATCGGACGAAACTCAATGTCAAGGGAGGCAGCCTCGCGATCGGCCATCCGTTCGCCGCAACCGGCGCGCGCATTGTCGCCACGTTGGCAAAAATTCTCGATGAAAAGCAAGGCAAACGGGGATTGATCTCGATCTGCACCGCCGGAGGCATGGGCGTCACGGCCATTCTCGAACGCTAGGAGCCTGCAATCGAACGCGTTATCCTCCCGCCATGCAACTGAAAGATCCAAAACTGCTGCGCGAGCTGTGCTTCATCGACGGTGCATGGGTGGGCGCGGACAGCGGTGCGGCGTTGGATGTGAAAAATCCGGCCACCGCTGGGAAGTTGGGTTCAGTTCCCAACATGGGCGCCGCGGAGACGCGGCGCGGGATCGCGGCGGCCGCGGCGGCGTTACCCGCATGGAGGGCGCGTACCGCCAAAGAACGCGCCGTCATCATGCGTCGCTGGTTCGATCTGATGGTCGAACATCAAGAAGACCTCGCCACGCTGATGACCGCCGAACAGGGCAAGCCGCTGGCTGAGTCCAAAGTCGAAATTCTGTATGCGGCATCTTTCATCGAGTGGTTTGCGGAAGAGGCCAAGCGCATTTACGGCGATGTCATTCCGGGACACCAGAGCGACAAAAGAATCCTGGTACTGCGCCAGCCGGTCGGCGTCGTCGCCGCGATCACGCCGTGGAACTTTCCCGCCGCGATGATCACGCGCAAGGCCGGTCCGGCGCTTGCCGCCGGCTGCACCCTGGTGTGCAAACCCGCGACGCAAACCCCATATTCGGCGCTGGCCATGGCCGAACTCGCGGATCGCGCCGGCATCCCCAAGGGGGTGTTCAACGTGATCACGGGCAGCGCCGCGGCAATCGGCGGCGAGATGACCTCCAATCCCATCGTGCGCAAGCTCACGTTCACCGGCTCGACCGAGGTCGGCAAGAAGCTGATGGCGCAATGTGCCGGCACAGTCAAGAAGCTGTCGCTCGAGCTCGGCGGCAATGCGCCTTTCATCGTGTTCGACGATGCCGATTTGGACGCCGCCGTCCAGGGAGCACTGGCGAGCAAGTATCGAAATACCGGACAAACCTGCGTCTGCGCCAACCGGCTTTTGATTCAGGCCGGCGTGTACGACGAGTTCGCGCTGAGACTGAAATCGGCGGTTGCGCAATTGCGCGTGGGAGACGGGCTCGCAGGTGTTACCGATCAAGGTCCGCTGATAGATGCCAAAGCGGTGAGCAAGGTCGAAGAACATATCGCTGATGCCCTGGCGAAAGGTGCGACGGTGTTGCTCGGCGGCAAACGTCATGCCTTGGGCGGATCGTTCTTCGAACCCACCATTCTCACCGATGTCACGCCCAAGATGCTGCTGGCGCGGGAAGAAACGTTCGGACCCGTCGCGCCGCTGTTCAAGTTCGAAACCGAGGCGCAGGCGATCGCCATGGCCAACGACACCGAATTCGGATTGGCCGCGTATGTCTACACGCGCGATCTTGCGCGCAGCTGGAGGGTATCGGAGGCGGTCGAGTACGGAATCGTCGGTTTGAACACCGGCATCATCTCGACCGAGGTTGCGCCTTTCGGCGGCGTCAAGGAATCAGGCACCGGCCGCGAGGGCTCGAAGTACGGCATTCTGGACTACACCGAGATCAAGTACATCTGCGTCGGCGGAGTGAGTTAGCCACCTCGTGCTTGGACGGTTCCTCGAGTTTTCTCTCGCTACGCCCGATATCCAGGCGTCCTTGGACTTTTACACCAGCCTGGGATTCTCCAGCGCAGAAGTGGGCGATGCCTGGCCGCATCCGTATGCCGTGGTCACCGACGGCCGAATCTGCCTCGGACTGCATCAGGCGGCCATTCCCGCCCCTTCGCTCACCTTCGTGAAACCCGATCTGCTCAAACACCTGGACGGCCTTGAACGAAGAGGCATCGAATTCGAATTCAGGCGTCTGGGCAACGATGTGTTCAATGAAGTCGGTTGGTTCGATCCTTCCGGCCAGCTGGTGCGTCTCATCGAGGCGCGGACCTTTTCGCCGAGCAAGCGGCTCGCCAACGACACGTCGCGGTGCGGCTATTTTTTGGAGATCGCCATGCCGGCGCCGGACCGTGAGTCGGCGAAAACGTACTGGGAAGATTTCGGATTCGTCGGCATGGACCAGCCCGAGGATCGCCTGCCTCATATTGCGTGCACCAGCGATTTCATCGACGTCGGGTTGTACCACCCGGCCGATCTTCGCCGTGCCACCCTGAGGTTCGAGGTCGACGATGTGGGCGGCACGCTGGCCCATCTTGCCGACAAAGGAATCGTGCCGACCGGAGAAATACCGCCGGGTCTGCGCTCGGTGCCCGCGGCCGCGTTGCTGGCGCCCGAGGGCACACCGATACTGCTGACCAGCTGACGGGCACCCCGATCTAACCGATGGGCACGACGATGCGGAATTTCAGCTGCATGACATCATCTACCTGCAGGGCGCCATGCAACAGGCTGTAAGGCGTAATGCCGAGGGCGGTCTGACGCAGCGCCAGGGACCCTACTGCCGTGAGGGTGTGCGCGTCGCCCTGCAGGCTGAATGGCGCGGATACGCTGGCCTCATGTCCCGCGACGCTGATGGTCAAATCGGCGTTCAATGCGTCGAGCGTACCGCTCAAAGTCGCGCCTGCCACCCTGATCTCGGGAAATTCGGCAGCGTTGAGCTGCGCCGCGCTCAGCATATTGCGACGGGTGCCTGCCTTGGCATCCTCGGGAATATCGCCCGTAAAATCGCCGCCCTCCTCGCGCCGTGCGTCGGCGTCGTCGACCACGAAACTTTCCACCGGCACCTCCAGTGAAAATGACGACTCAGGAATACTGCCGCCCACTTGCACGACTCCGGTCACCGCGTGGTTGACCATGACGTGGTTGTGGCCGAGGTTTGCCAGAGCTCCGGCGCGATAAACCAACACTCTGAGTTCAGAATTTTGCGAATCGACCTGGTAGGACCCGGCCGGCGGAAGCGCTTGCAGACTGGAGAAGGGCTGAATCGGGAGCGGCGCGACCGGGTGCGGGCGCGGCGCTGCGCAGGCGGATAAGCTCAATACCAATACAGCGACGGCAATCCTTTCGAACATCTATTTCGGCCTCGCTGAATTGCTAAACTAGGCCGCGCAGTTTGCACCGGGAGGGTTTCGATGCCAATCTCAAGTTCCCCGAACCGCTACAGCGCAGTGGCTCAAGGATTTCATTGGATCATCGCCGGGCTCATCGTGACTCAATTCACGCTGGCGTGGATGGCCGAGGATCTGCCGCTGGGCATGCACAAGCTGGCATTGCTCGCCAGGCACAAAAGCTTCGGCATGACTGTGCTGATGCTGGCCGTGTTTCGGCTGCTCTGGCGCCTGTTCAATCGTCCGCCGGAATTGCCCGCCGGAATGTCGAAGACGGAGCGAGTCCTCGCCAAGGGCACCCACGTGCTTTTCTATATTTTGCTGTTTGCCATGCCGCTGACCGGATGGCTGATGTCCTCGGCGAAGAACTACTCGGTGAGTTGGTTCGGCCGATTCACCTGGCCCGATCTCATCGGCAAGAACGAACAGGCCTTCGAGCTGCTGAAAACAACTCACCAGACATTGAGCTGGCTGCTGTTCGCGATCGCCATCCTGCACATTCTCGCCGCGCTCAAACATCATTTCTGGAACAAGGATGATGTGCTCAGGCGTATGCTGCCGTTCACCAAATCGGAGAAGCGATCATGAAGAGAATCATCGTTGCCGCAGCCACCGCAGTTCTCTTGTCGGCCGCAGCGGCGGGCGCCGACAATGTCGCGGGCTACACTGCGGATGCCCAGCAAAGTAAATTGGAATTCACCGGCGTGCAGGCAGGCGCGGAATTCAAAGGCGTGTTTCACAAATTTACCGCCGCCGTCGACTTCGCACCGGACGCGCTGGCCGGCTCGCATATCGACGTGCAGATCGACATGAATTCCGTCGATTCGATGGACAAGGATCGCGACACGACGATGCGCGGCAAGGATATTTTCGACGTCGCGCATATGCCGACGGCGCATTACGTCACCAAGACCATTTCCAAGACCGCCGCGGGCTTCAGCGCGGTCGGCGCGCTCACCTTGCACGGCGTCACCAAGGATGTGCCGATTGACTTTCAGTTCACGAACGCGGCGGGCGGCGCCAAGCTCGCGGGCACCGCGAAACTCAATCGTCTGGATTTCGGGGTGGGCCAGGGCGATTGGAAGAGCACCGAGTGGGTTGGCGATGCGGTGAAAGTAAGCTTTTCTCTGGTGCTGAAGCCGAAGAGCTAGCAGACGGCTCCCAGCATGCCGCGCATCTTCGACGATGTCGCCGAATGCGTCGAGAGCACGTTGAGCCGCGTCGGACCGGACATCGTGCTCGCCCTGCCGTTGGGCATAGGGAAACCCAATCCGCTGGCCAATGAGTTCTATCGCCGCGCGCGGCGCGATCCCAAGCTCAGCCTCAAGATTTTCACGGCGCTGAGCCTGCGTGCGCCGCCTTGGCACGGCGAGCTCGAGAGGCGCTTTCTGGAGCCCTTGGTGGCGCGTCTGTTCGGCGGCTGCGTACCCCTGGATTATGTGACGGCCCTGCACGGCGAAGGTGTGCCGGACAATGTGCAGATCGTGGAATTCTTTTTGGATCCGGGTGCGCTATTGGAGGTTTCGCACTCGCAGCGGCACTATGTGAGCACCAACTACACCCACGTCGCTCGTGACGTCGCCGCCCGCGGCGTCAATGTCATCGGTCAGCTGATCGCGAAGCGCAGCGTCGAGGGACGCACGGAGTACAGTTTGGGATCGAACCCCGATGTCACGGTCGATCTGCTGGAACATCTGGCGCCGCAACGGCAACTCGGCAGAGATGTCGTCGTCATCGGAGAGGTCAATCGGCAAATGCCCTTCATGTTCGGACCGGCGGCGGTGGGTGGCGAAACATTCGACTTTCTGATCGAGCACCCGCGCTACGACTACGACTTGTTTGCGCCGCCCAACCGACGGTTGAGCACAGTCGACTATGCGATCGGCCTCTATGGTGCTCGCTTGGTGCGCGATGGGGGCACGCTGCAAATCGGGATTGGCGAACTCGGCGATGCAGTGGTCTATGCCCTTCAGCTGCGTCATCGACAGAATGCGGAATTTCGCGAAATATTGCGGGGGCTGAAGACGGTGGAGCGTTTCGGCGACGTTCTGAACTCCATTGGGGACGCGGCGCCCTTCGAAGCGGGTCTATACGCCTGTACCGAGATGTTCGTCGACGGATTCATGGACCTGTATCGCAGCGGCGTGCTGCGCCGTCGCGTCTATGACGACGTTCGGATCCAGCGGCTGCTGAACCAAGGCAGCGTCGGCGAGCGCATCGACGAAGGCTTTCTGGCCGCACTGGCCGGAGCTGGATTCGCGAGCCCGCTCACCGCGGCTGATTTCGAAGTGTTGCAGCGTATCGGGGTTTTTCGCAGCGATTGCCGTTTCGCCGGCGGGCGTATCGAAAACGCCGAGGGACAAGGTGCGGCGGCGACTCTCGAGACGGCGGCGGACCGGCGCGAGCTTCTGGCGCTGTGTACCGGACGTCAATTGACCGGTGGCATACTCTTGCATGGCGCGTTCTTCCTGGGACCGCGCGGATTCTACGCGGCGTTGCGCGATTTGCCGGACTCGGAACGCCGCCAGTTTTCCATGTGCGGCGTCTCTTTCGTCAATCAACTCGACGGCGCGGAACAGGCGCTGAAGATCGCGCAGCGTCGACATGGGAGATTCATCAATTCGAGCATGATGGTCACATTGCTGGGTGCGGCGGTGTCGGACGGCCTGGCTGACGGCCGCGTGGTCAGCGGCGTGGGCGGACAATACAACTTTGTGGCGATGGCCCATGACCTGCCTGACGCGCGTTCGATTCTGACTCTGCGCAGCACGCACGGCCACGGTTCATCCGTCACCTCGAACATCCTTTGGAACTACGGCAATACGACCATCCCTCGACATCTGCGCGATATCGTGGTGACCGAGTACGGCGTCGCTGATTTGCGCGGTCTGAGCGATCAGGAAGTGACCGTGGCATTGCTGAACATCGCGGATTCGCGCTTTCAAGACGGATTGAAGCGGGAGGCGCAGGCCGCGGGAAAACTGCGGCGCGACCATCAGATACCCGACATGCATCGAAACAATACGCCGCGCGTTTTGGAGGAGCGATTCATGCTTGCGCGGGCGCGCGGGCTGTTTTCAGACTTTCCCTTCGGCACCGATTTTACCCGGGAGGAAATCGTTCTGGCAAGGGCGCTCGAGCGGTTGAAGGAAAAGACGACAGGTGGTTGGCCGCGTGTCAAGGCCCTTATGGGCGCTGTAACCTCGCGCGGCATTCCGTCCGCGCTCAAGCCGTATCTGGACCGAATGTCGCTCGGCGCGCCGCAGACGCGCCAGGAATGGCTCTGGCAGCGTCTGCTCGTGAAAGAATTGCGCGCGATTACCGAAGGTAACAGCGGCCTGGATTGTTTCTAGGCTGCCGGGTGAGTAACCTTGCAGCCTAAAGGCTTACCGCGGAGCAACTCATGAAAATCGGCGTCCCCAAAGAAATCAAAATTCACGAGTATCGTGTGGGTCTGGTGCCTGCAGGCGTTCGCGAACTCGTCGATTCCGGACACCAGGTCCTAGTTCAAAGCGGCGCAGGCGCGGGGATAGGCTTCGATGACGCCCACTACCAGGCGGCCGGCGCCTCGATCTCCCGAAAGGTCGAGGATATTTTCGGGTCCACCGACCTCATCGTAAAGGTGAAGGAGCCGCAGCTGGACGAGTGCAAGCTGTTGCGCAGCAGTCAAACGCTGTTCACTTATCTGCATTTGGCAGCCGATCGAGAGCAGACGCTGGCTTTGCTCGCGTCTGGCGCAACCGCCATCGCGTACGAAACCGTGACGGCACCGGACGGTTCGCTGCCGTTGCTGACTCCGATGAGCGAGGTTGCAGGACGCATGTCGGTGCAGGTCGGTGCCAACTGCCTGCAAAAGGCCAACGGCGGATTCGGCGTGCTGTTGGGCGGCGTGCCGGGAGTTGCTCCGGCCAAGGTGGTCGTTCTGGGCGGCGGCGTTTCCGGCACTCATGCGGTGGAAATGGCGGTGGGACTGCGTGCCGACGTGACCGTCGTGGATCGCTCGGTCAAGCGCCTGCGCGAGCTATCTTCCATCTTTGGCAGCCAACTGAAGACCGTGTACTCGACCGCGCACGCCATCGAGGAACTCGTGCGCGACGCCGACCTCGTGATCGGTGCCGTTTTGATAGCAGGCGCAGCGGCGCCAAAACTGGTGACCCACGCGATGGTGAAGACCATGAAACCGGGGGCCGTACTGGTCGACATCGCAATCGATCAGGGCGGATGCTTCGAGACCAGCCGTCCCACGACTCACGCGGAACCCACTTATGTGCTTGACGGCGTAATCCATTACGCGGTCACCAATATGCCGGGTGCCGTGCCGAGAACGTCCACATTTGCACTCACCAACGCCACGCTGCCCTATGTGAAGGCCATCGCGGATCACGGTTGGCGGGCGGCGATCTCCAACGACCATGGATTGGCTCAAGGACTCAACGTGCATGCCGGTCAGTTGACGCACCAAGCCGTGGCCAGTGCGCTGGGATTGGACTATCGAGCGTATCGCGCAGCCTAGCCGCTTCGATCAAGAACTCCGGGAAGAGTTCTATATAATGGGATGAAGGGAATTCGATGAAGAAAAAGCGGCATGTACCAAAGTTCCGCCGTGCCACGCCGGCAGTACGCCGCGAAGCGCTGATCGAGGCGACTCTTCGGTGTTTGAAAAAATACGGACACGACGGCGTTTCGGTACGCCGCATAAGCGCCGCGGCGGGCGTTTCCATCGGACTGATCAACCATCACTTTCCAAGCAAGTCGGGATTGATCGCGGAAACGTACGAGACGCTGGCGCTGTCTCTGCAGGACTCGCTGCGTATCCGCGCACTGGATCGGGCGGCGCCGCCGCGCAAGCGCTTGAGCGATTTTTTCCGCGCATCGTTCGCTCCCGAGCTGCTCGATCCGCAACTGTTCAATGTCTGGGTGGTATTTTGGAGCATGGTCGCGCACTCCCCTGAGATTCGCGCCGTGCACGATCGGACCTACGGCAAGTACCGGGCCATCCTCGAGACGCTGTTGGGCGAACTGGTCAAGTCCGGCGCGGCACCCAGATTCAAGCTGCGCTCGGCCGCGATTGCGCTCAGCGCATTGCTCGATGGCCTATGGGTGGAATTGAGTCTGAGCGCTGAGACCTTCAAGCCCAGCGAGGCGATCGCCATCTGCGAGGATTGGATCGGCGCGCTCTGCGCGGGCGCTTTCCCGCAAATTCTGCGCGAAAAACGCCGGAAAAACCAATAGCTAATCTTGTTATACTAGCGTTCAACAAGGTCGGGAATCGCCATGGATGCGAAGCGCGCAGCGCCGAACGAAAACTACAGTCTGCCCGGATGGATATACCGCGACGCGGACTTCCTGCAGGCTGAAAGGGAGCAGGTGTTCGCCGGCGCGTGGCAGCTCATTTGCCACTTGAACGACATCCCGAATCCGGGCGACTACCACACGCTCGATTTTCTCGGAGAGCCCATTGTGGCGGTGCGCGGGCGCGATTCCGGCGTGCGGGCGTTCTTCAATGTGTGCCGGCACCGCGCCGCGCGGCTGGTGGACGGCGGTTCGGGACATTGCCCCGGCCGAATCGTCTGCCCCTATCATGCCTGGACCTACGATCTCGACGGAACACTTGCCGCCGTGCCGCATCGCGAGGAATTCGCGGACTTTTCGCTCCGGCAGTTCGGGCTCAAACCGGTCGAATCCGAGGTCTATAAAGGATTCGTCTTCGTCCGCTTGCAGGCGGGTTTGCCGAGCGTCGCCGACATGCTCGCGCCCTATGAGCACGAACTGGCCTGGTACCGCCTCGAGGAACTCGAGCCGCTTGGGCGCGTGACCATGCGAGTGCGCCACGTGAATTGGAAGAACGTGACGGACAATTATTCGGACGCGATGCACATTGCGGTGGCGCATCCGGGTTTGTCGCGCTTATTCGGCCACACCTACGGCGTCGAGGCGCAGCTCTGGGTCGACAAGATGTGGGGATATCTGCGCGACACACCTTCCTCGCAGCTCTCGGAACGCATGTACCAGGCCGTGCTGCCCGCGTCGCCTCATTTGCCTCAGGACAGGCAGCGGTTATG
>Ga0209006_10001986_pt1 | contig 18595 bp, 20 predicted proteins | sample JacPin_JW_Ref_O2_FD_188567 | JGI IMG/M metagenome (GOLD analysis project Ga0209006, IMG submission 188567) | Forest soil microbial communities from Algoma, Ontario, Canada - Jack Pine, Ontario site 1_JW_Ref_O2 (SPAdes) (version 2) | ecosystem: Environmental > Terrestrial > Soil > Boreal...
TGCGCGATTACCTCGCCGAACTCCGCGAACAAAGCAACATCATGGTGAAGGCTGGCTATCGCGACAGCGCGCTGCTGTCCGGCGAAAACCTTCCGTTGACGGCAGGTAGCCGTTAGCCGCCCCGGCATTGAGGTTCCTTGAAGCGAATCCCCGCATTTCGTCCGGGCGCACTGTGAGGAGCGAGCGATGAGCGGCATAGTCTGCTGTTACCCGGGTGGTTGCGACCGCGAAGGAATCAGGCTTTTCGATGCTCCTCCAGCGGCGGGGTGGCTCTGTGAGGAGCATTTTGAAGAAACCCTGAACGCCGCGGCTGACCTCGAAGCTGTCGCTCGGAAAAAAGACGAGTCTGAATGGTTATTGCATCTGGAGAAATATCTTCGTGAACACAATCTGACTATGCGAGAGCTAACCGAAGCCGATGCGGTCGCTGCGCTGAACAGTTGGCACAAGAAGCGGCAGACTCCGGGAGCAAGCAGAAAGAGTAAAGACGATAACTCGTAATCTAAACCCGCAGCCTTCTGGAAAACGAAGACTGCGGCACCCGCAAAAGAAAGTCAAAAGCCTCACTTCTAAAGAGGTGAGCTACATTTTAAGGGCGCGGCAACAGCAGGTCCCTGTTGCCGGCAGGTCCCTCGTCGGCCGGAAGGCGGCCTCTGGCGGGATGACACGTTAAATTCAGAGGCAAGTCAAAACACGAACTTTTTCCGCGACTGCGGCAGAAAAAGTTCGCCAAAGGCGAGATGCCGGGCTAAAGACCCCGGCGCTACATTGAAACCTTTAGGCGGAGCCGATCTCGTTATGGACGGAATGACACGTTAAATTCAATTAGTTCGGGAGCATTCCGATTGTTACTAGCCACTTTTCTACTAGCTGGGGCCAATCCGTGATGGGGAACTTGGTGTGGCGGAGGCCGAACGCGTGGCCGCCGTTGGCGTAGAGATGCATTTCTGTGGGGACTTTGGCCCTTTGTAGTGCGATGTAGTACGCGAGCGACTGGTCTATTCCATCGATGTAGTCGTCCTCGGCTTGCACTAAAAATGTAGGGGACGTCTCCGGAGTGACCGGAACTTGCGGATTCAATGCCCACGTCTTGCTGCCCGTTGAGAGATGACCCGGATAAACTGCCACAGCAAAATCCGGGCGGCAGCTTTCTTTGTCGGCTGCGTCGATAGGTGCATATAAACGGTGCGCGAAATCCGTGCTGATTTCCGCAACCAGATAGCCGCCCGCCGAGAAACCAAGCACTCCGATCTTGTGTGGATCGATGTGCCACTCCGCGGCATGTAAACGCAAGAGCCCGATCGTTCTCTGTGCATCCTCCAGCGGCAGTGTCGATTTGTTTAAACCGTGGTTGGGCCGGCAACCGCAGTGCCAATCATAAGGCAGGCTCGGTACGCGATATTTCAGCAACACGCAGGTAATCCCTCGCGAGGTTAGCCAGTCGCAAACCTCGGTGCCTTCCAGGTCGATAGCCAATCCCTCGAAACCGCCGCCGGGAAATACAACTACCGCAACGCCCGTATTTTTTTCCGTTGGCGAGTACAGCGTGATCGTTGGCTGCGTCACATTCTTCACCCAGGCCGAGGTCTTCCCGGCGACCAAGTGATCCTTTTCGATCTCCGTATCCTCGGGGCCGGGGGCGGGCTGCGCGTCAGGTACAGCTCCAGGCCATATCGCTACTTGAGTGTGTGGCGGCGATGGTTTCCATGCGGTTGACTGCGCACGAGCGGCACCAGGCGCAAGCAGAACAGAGAAAATAAGGATCGACGATTTCATGCTAGTCATCGGCGAAGAATAACCCGGCGCCGTTGGAAGCCGTTGCAGGAATTCGCGAAAGTATTCGAAAATGTAACTCCCGATTAACGCTTACCGCAAGGACGTTCGCGATTACACCTGTAAAGGCTGCTTCGGATTCGCGTGTTCGTTCGCCTCCAACTTGCGCGTCATCCGCCTCGTTCTATACCTCTTATTACGCTCAGCACTGGGTCATTACTACAAAGACATACCGCAATTTCTTGATTGACGACGGTCCCTGGATAGATTTAAATGCACGCGCCGGAATAACGTCAGCGGCCCCCGGCCACAACGCGTGACGGCGGAAACATTCTGGAGGCATCAACAAATGAAGCGTATGAAGGCGGCATTAATTTGTGCGGCAGCGGTCGGCATCGCCCTGTTTGCTATTCCGGCGAACGCAGGGTCGATTATGCAAAAGGGATCAGACATTGATTTTTCCTCCGCTGGCCTAGGAAATTTGAAGCACGCCGGAGGAACGGTGGAGTTCAGCAGAGGATTCGGCAACGTGCTGACGATATTCGATGCGCCGATCCATGAATTGCTCGCGCCGTCCGGCAGCCACGGGCCTTCGAAAAACGGATTGTACGCAATCACCGGCGGGGAGATGAACGTCCGAACTGGTGCGTGCATGGAGTTTTGCATGGGCATGAATGGGAGCGGATTCCAAGGCGCGAATTTTTCCGGCGTGGGCAGTTCGCTAACTATCACGGGGGAGATTGCGGGGCTTGGGATCAACAGGCCGGAGCTATTGATCGCAGGATTCTTCAGCAATTTGGGGTCGAATGCGCCGGCCACACATGTGGGCCTGAACAAGAGCACGAATCCGAAGGATCCAGGCGCCGGGGGCATGAGCAGCTATCTCGACATCACTTATATCAATCCGATACTCGTTGACTTACTGCACCTGAAGGGCGCTGTCGGCGAAGGCCAACTCTCAGAGATATATTTCAATCTCGACGTTCTGCTGGGCTCTCAAAGTTGGAGCGGAACAATCGCGGGATCTGATCTGAATGTCGCGCTCACTCCTACTCCCGAGCCGGCCAACATTATGCTGTTGGGATCGGCATTGTTGAGTGCCGCTTGGATGCTGCGACGCAGGAATGAAATTTAAAGCGGTACCTTGCTAAAAAACGAAGAGCGGAAGACAGCGTAAAGCAAAAGCGTAGAGGCAAGATGCCGGGCTAAAGCCCGGCGCTACGTAAACCCACGGCAACAGCAGGTCCCTGTCTGCCGACAGGCAGGCCTCAGGGCCATCCGGCCACCACGGTGGGCAAGCACACGGCGCCGATTTCCGGATGACGCGTTAAATTCAGAGGCAAGTCAAAACACGAACCTTTTCTGCGCCTGCGGCAGAAAAGATTCGCCCCCCCCCGCGAATTTCGGTCGTGCCTAGATTAAACACCGGTGCCGCGCGGAAGGGTCAGCCGCCCGCCGGTCCTGTTGAGGTAGTTGCCGATGAGCCGGCAACCATCGAGAACGCACTTGTCTGTTGCGAAATGAAAAAGAACGGGAGAAGGAGGCCCCTCTCCCGTTCTGGCGTGCTATTTGTCGTCGTCCTCTTTGAAGGCCGGCTCAGCTTTTGGTCCAGCTGCGATCGCGGCCTGAATGCCGGCCGGGACGGCGCAGCCCGTTGAATCGCAGCGCACCTCTGGGAAGGCGAACAGTGATTCGTGACCCTTTGCATCCACCGCGGCGACGGAGACAAAAAATGCGTCGCCGGGATTGATGCCGAGTGTACCTGGAGTGATGACGCGATTACCATTATCGGGACCGAGATTAACCCGCTGGTGATAGAAGTTCTCGGTCACCGGGCGTGCGGCTGCGACGAAGTGCTGCGGTTGGTCTCCGGACGGCCGTTGAAAGCTGATGATCACGCCGTTTACCGCATCGCCGACCGCATTGAAATTAAGCGGAGCGATGGGAGCGCGCGCCAGACTGGCAGCGCTCGCCGCGATTAGTTGAGCGATCCGCGCTGCGTAGGTAGGCGTGACGAACTGCGGCAGATCAAACGGCGTATGTTGATCCGCCGTCAGGAAGCTCTTGCAGTGGTCCGGAATATTGGCCGGAGTCGGGCAACCTGCCAGCGGCAGTGGGTTTAGGCCGCAGCTATTGTCCGGTGGGGATGGCGAGCACTCGTGAGTCTCCATGATGCGGACCGCGGGATCGCCTTCGTTGATGAAAGAGATGTGGTCGCTGCCGCGCCCGGGGCGATCCTGGCGCAGTTCGACCTTTGGGGTCATCGAAGGTACGTAGGTGCCTCCCCAAGTGGCCACGTACCGCATCAAGCCACGAGAGGGCGAGGTATTGTCGGTCGTGCCGTCCGGATCATTAGCGAATTGCTCGCGGGGAATGCCGGGGGAGTAAAGGCGGAAGTGAAAGAAGTCATCCCCGGTATTAACCTCGTTGTTTCCACCCGGAATGTCGGTGTTGAGCATGGCGACGACTTGCGGGTTGGTGAAATACTTCGACAAGTTTGCGGCGATGGAGGCAGAGCCGAAAAGTCCCTGTTCCTCGCCGGAGAAGGACATGAAAACGATGGTGTTCTCAAATCGACCTTGGGCAAGGACGCGGGCAATTTCGAGAACCACGCCGGTTTGCGCGCCTGCGTCGTTGCCGGCAGGGGCGAAGCTAGTCGAGTCGAACACATCGATGGTGCGCGAATCGTAGTGGCCGCCAACGATCACCAATCGCTCGGGATGTGTCTCGCCGAGCTTCCATGCGATTACATTGAACGTGGGGGCGGTCGGGCAATCCGGGTGCACAAAGGGATCCCGTACTACCTGAAGGCCGGGGATTGCGCTGTACTTGCTGAATATGAATTCGCGAGCGGCAGTCACGCCTTGTCCAGGTGCAGGCGAGCCTGAGCACGATTGGTGAGTGAACGTATTGGCGAGCGTGTTGACTGTATTTTGAATTTGAGATGCGTCTATCCCGCTGATCATCTGGCTTATTTCCCGATCCATCTTGAAGCCGCCGTTGCCGGGGTCTTGATCGCGACCAAATCCGACAAGGACGGAGGCAAGAGCGATGGTCAGCACCACTCCGCAGCCGATCAGAATTCGATTCATAGATATTCTCCTCCGCAGATACATTTTTTACTTCGAGGTTGTTGTTTAGGGCTGGGATGCCAAGCAAACGGGGTTACGTGAGAACGTCTCGCTGCGGGGAAAAGTACATCTTTTCGATAATTAGCGCAACTGATAAAAATAACGGGAGACGGTGGTGAATCCTTCCGCGCGGCACCGGTGTCCAGTCCAGTCACCATTGAAACTCGCGGGGGTGGCGAACTTTTTCTGTGGTTCGTACAGAAAAGGTTCGGGATTTGAGCACCCGCAAAGGAAAGTCAGAAACCTCACCTCTAAAGAGGTGTACTCCGTTGCAAATTTGTTGTGTCGAGGGCGGGAGAAGCATTACGATGCGCACAAGCAAGAGTTCCAAAGCAGAAACGCCGGGCAGGGAAGTTGGCCGTGGAATGAACCCTTAGCGAAGGCAAAGAACGAACCCTGAGCAGATGCGAAGGAGGAATGACAATGACGATGGATTATACCGCCCGCGAAAATGGTGATGTTTCGATCCTCGACTTGAAGGGACGCTTAAGTCTCGGCGAAGCGGTCGCGTTTGGCCCGGGCAGTGGCCTGATTCTCAGCGATACCGTTAAAGAATTAGCCAAAAAGGGGAAGAAAAATATTCTGCTGAATCTCGCTGGAGTCACGTACGTGGATAGTTCCGGCGTTGGGCAGCTGGTGGGCGCGATGACGAGCGCACGTAACCAAGGGGTCGCGCTAAAGTTGCTTCGCCCGAACGCGAAGGTGCTCGAACTCCTGACAATGTCGAAGCTGCACACGGTGTTCGATATTTTCGAGGATGAAGCCACCGCTGTCGCTTCGTTCAACAGAGGGGCAGCTGCGGGCGGCTAGTCTGAGTTTTCGTCGCGGCTGAACGGCGCCGCGTCCGAGGGTTGGCCGCTCGCCAGTGAAATCTAAACCCGAACGCTTCTGAAAGACGAAGCATTCGGCACCCTCGCGGGTTTCAGTGGTACATGGACTGAACACCGGTGCCGCGCGGAAGGATTCGCCACCCGCCCCGCCCAGGTCACGAAATCCACGTCGAGTGTTCTTCCTTAACGTGCCAGGCACCGTCGGTTTTCGTCATCAGGACGTACCGCCCACCGCCGCACAATCCGCAAAAGTGGTCGATGTAGAAGACGGCCTGGGTGCGATCGCGGTTGAATCCTACACCCGACAGGACGGTGAGACCTTGATTGGCCGGGAATTCCTTCTGAAACTCGGCAGAGGAATAGTCGGATCTTGTTGTGAACGACAAAGTAGCGAAACGAGGCAACGAAATCTTCGGCAATATCCGGGTTGAGAAAACGTTTCGGACGAGATAACTGACCCGGGTTGAGCAGCCTAGTTGATCAAAATTTACGCGACTGTCGAAAACATAAAGTGCCTTAATCCTGAAATTCTCCCCGACGCTGGTTGTATTTTTCACCACTACTTGTACAGGCCAACCTGTGGACCAATCGTGGGCATCGTTCAGGAGCCCGTCAGCTAGATATGCAGAGTAGACGGCATTTTCTTCGTCAGCGCAACGGACTCGCTCGGCCCATTCGGCAACGGCCAAAACAGCAACAGCGGTCATAATGGACAGCGCAGTAAAGCCAATCCATCTGAACGACGTTCGGTTGAACCGCATATATAGTTCGACCCCGCGATTACGAAACAGGTTCCCGAATATGCAATTTCTTGTCCGCGCTCGCGGCAGCCCGGTGAAGAGTCGGCGTGTAGCAGCGGACGGTATGGCGCCTAGTTTATGGTGAGCAGGTTAGCGCGCCGGAAAGCGGGAGATACCACATCGTTGCTTTCTCGGTTCCGTTGAAGGCGGTGGCTACTAGCGCATCGCAGTGGGCGTCGTAGTCCATCAGCAAAGTATTTTGGGTGTTGGTTCCTTTCGGAGTGGGACCGCCGGTTTCGGGTTGTTGCGACCACGTGTGGGTGGCCTCGGTATACGTCCAGTCGCAACCACCACTGCAACTTCCGCCGACTAGAACATCGTGGAGCCATATGACGTCGCGCTTGCTGTCAAAAACGAGAGCGGGATATTTTACGGCGGGCGGTTTCACGGCCGGACTGAAGTTCGTCCAAGTGTGAGTTGATGGATCATATTCCCATGTGTCATTTAGCGGCACTTGGAAGTTTTTCCCGTAGCCGCCGAACATCACAACTTTTTGGTTCACCGCGTCCCAGACTATCGTCTGTCCAGCGCGCGGGCCGAGGTTGCTGCATCCAGTTCCGCACGGTACGCATCCGGCGCCAGTGCATGAGGTAAGGATTTTTGTCCACGTTTGAGTTACGCCGTCATACTGCCAGGTGTCCGCCTTCGCGGTTCCAACCTGTTGACCGCCGTAAAAGATGAGGAGGTCAGAGCTGGGATCGGTGTAGGTCATGCCGCCTTCAACACGGACTCCCGGCGCGCAGGGATCACAATCCACGGCCCAGCCGTCGCCGGCCGCTGTGGCGGGGTAGGCAGGCTCGGACGAGAACCAGTGATACATATCGGGCTGATCGCAATCTCCGGAATAGAGGACTAGGCGGCTGCGCAGCGTGTCGTAGGACACGGTCTGATTGTGACGGTCGGAAAGGTACGTTGGCGTGTCCTCGGCTGGAGAAATTCCCGGAACTTTGGCGCAGTTGTGCGGATTGGGGAACGAGCCGCTCCAGGTCATCATAGTGAACGTGTTCGTGGGAAGCTCGTAAGCCCACAAAGAATTGGTCCAGTTCAGACAAAGATTCTGGCGCGCGATGTAAAGAACCTTCTGTAAAACGGGATCATAAGCAAAACGTGTGTAACCCATTGGCATGGGCCAGGTGGGAGGACTCGATACAGGATTGCCATTCACCGGATTCTGCACCCACGCTGGCGTGCTTTGGCATTGCGCAACCGGCACAAACAGCAAACAGGCAAAGGCGATTCGCGCACATAGGCTTTTCATGAGTTCGTCTCCTTCGGTGCAGTATGGATCCCGAGTGGTGCTTGATTCTTCGTTCGCAAAAAATCGGTGCCGGTTGTGGATCCGGCGGGTGGTTCGGCGTTGGGTTGTGTTTGGGTGGTGCGTTTGATTGGACAGCGTGGTGGATAGTACCACATTGGCATTTCACTTGTGTGTTCACTCGATCCGCGCGGAAGGATTGGCTGCTCGCCCGGCGGCACGAAAAGCGGGAGCAAGCTCCCGCACTCCACAGGAACGTGCCGCCGCTACATTTGCAGTCCGGCGGCTTGCCGCCGCTTTGCGGTGCGCTGCGTGGTTTAGTGAAGATCAAAAGCGACGGCGGGGCAGGATGCCGGGCTAAAGACCCCGGCGCTATATTTAAACCTTAAGCGGAACCCATCTCGATTGCTTGAGCCGGTGCCGCGCGGAAAGGTTGGGCACGCTCGTGATGAACGAGCAGGTCCCGTCTGCCGACAGGCAGGCCTCACGGGCTGAACTCGACCAAGGCCAAAATTAGCTGTATTATGGCGGGACGCAACGTGTATTGTGTGGCGGCGCGTCTAAATGGGGATGGGCGCGGAGTGGATGAGAATTTGAGCGCCTAATTTAGGGGAGCAAACATGAACAGAAAACAAAAGGGTTTTTCGCTGATTGAGTTGCTGATCGTCGTCGCGATTATTTTGATCATCGCGGCCATCGCAATTCCGAACTTGTTGCGCGCGCGCATGGCGGCAAATGAGGCGTCGGCGGTGGGTTCGATTCGTACGATCAACACTTCGGCGGTGATTTATACGTCGAGTTGGGGCGTTGGGTTTCCAGCATCCTTGGCGGCGCTGGGGGGCAATCCGGGCGGCGCTGCGGTTTGCGGCGCGTCACTATTGATTGACCCACAGGTTGCCAACGCAACGTCGATGGCGACAGCCAAGAGCGGCTACTACTTCGTATATACCGGCAATACGCCGACGCCGGCAGTCGGAGGATGCACGGGCTTCCAGACTTACACGATCGTAGGTCTGCCAGCCGTGGTCGGGCAGAGCGGTCAGCGCGGATTCTTCAGCGATCAGGGCGGCGTCATCAGGAATAGCACGGACGGCAGCGCGCCTTCGGTCGCCAGCCCTCCGCTTCAATAATTTTCAGGGGGAGTGCTGAGTCGCCATTCAAGAAGTAGGACGAAAAGACGAGCCGCCTCTTCGTGGCAAGGAGAGGTTGCGGCTGAATCTAAACCCGCAGCCTTCTGAGAAGCGAAGAGTGCGGCACCCTCGCGAGTTTCAGCGGTGCATGGACTGAACACCGGTGCCGCGCGGAACGACTCGCCACCTGTCCTAGACACAGTCGATCATCTTCGAAATGTGAATGCCGGTGAGCGTGTCGCCCTCACTGGCTCTAAGAGGGCCGCCGGTATACGGCTGTTGGGGTTTAAATACAAAATCGATGTACACATAAGTTTCTCCGCAAGGCCACGGGCGCAATTCTTTGCGAAGTAGGATGCTGTCGTCTTCTGCGGCGCAGCAACCATGTCCGAACGGAATATTTCTTGAGCAAAGATAATCCTCGACCTCTTTGCGGGTAACACCGGGCTTGAGGTCTCTTAGCTATGGGCTCAGTGCGGAATTGTAGCGGGCATCATCATGCTTCATCTGTTGCTCTGGCGTGCGCACCGCACAGCCAGCAAATAGGCATAGACAAACTGCTATCGGGCACGTCCACAATTTCATCGCTCCATCTTACCGATTGTCTGCCCGTCGTATCAGGCGCTTGGGACACTTCCTCGAGTGTCACACCCGACCGTTCTTGACCTCAAAAGGGGATTCCGGTTTACAATGTCGAGCCATATCCCGGTTTACGATTGCGATCGATGATTAAAGGAGACTTTCACATGAACATGAAGAAGGCCGTAGGACTGCTTGCGTTTCTGCTTCTGATGGCTGGTGGGCGCGTTGCGCAGGCACAGGATGCAAAGCCGGCGGAACATCGCACGATCGCTCAAGTGATGGACCGCGGCGTCTCGGGTGTGGAGGGCGAATTTGTTCCCGCAGCCGAGGCTATGCCCGAAGATAAATTTTCATTTGCGCCCACGAACGGCGAGTTCAAAGGCGTGCGCACGTTCGCTCAGCAGGTGAAACACGTTGCGGCAGTCAACTACATGATCGGAGCGTCCATCCTGGAAGAGAAACCGCCGGTCGAACTGGGCGGCGAGAATGGTCCGGATTCGGTGAAAACCAAAGCCGACGCCGTGAAATTTCTGAAGGATTCGTTTGCGTACGCACACAAAGCTGTGGCTACACTCAATGAAGGCAATCTGGTGGCGCCGATTAAGAGTCCCTTCGGCGAAGGGATGACCACCCGCCTGGGAATGGCCACTCTGATCGTAGGCCATTGCTTCGACCACTACGGCCAGATGGTTGAATACCTGCGCATGAATAACATCGTGCCGCCTGCGAGTCGCTAACGACTGCGGCGAAAGGACGAACCGTATCTTCGCGGCGAGGGGAGGTAGTGGCTGAATCTAAACCCGCAGCCTTCTAGAAAGCGAAGACTGCGGCACCCTCAAGGTCGAAGCGCGGCGTAACTGAGTTTCGGTGTAAGGCGGAAAGTGTGCTACCCGTCCGACCATAACGATGAAAAGCCCAAGTATTTTTCTTTTGCTCGTCGGATGCGTTTGGGCGGTATTCGTCGTGTTGATGTTTTTCGGCCTTGCGGGAATCGCCGACTTCGATTGGTCGATGTCCGGCGTGCTCTATTGGCTGGCGATGCTAATTGGCCCGATGTCGTTAATCGTGGGCTCGTGTTTGGTTATGATTATAGGCACTGGACGCTTCAGTGCCGTCCTGATTGCAATTGGGTGCCTGAGCTTGACCGGAGGAGCTCTGTACAACAGCGTCGCGGCGATTCAACGCCAACCTTTACAGGCTCCGCCCCCCTACTCGTTCTACGTATTAATGCTCTTCGTGACGCTCTTAGCCGATGTCGCTGGCTTCAGAGTCGTTAGGCACCTTCTACGCTCGCATCCTGAAGCGCACTGAATTTTCCCGTTACCCATTTATCCGGACTATGCGTTAATCAGGGTTTAGCGCCAGTGCCACGGCTAAAAATTCTGGTAGGGATGAACAATCTCTTGTCTAGCCAGAGCTGCTTCGACGATCGATCGCCGCAGAAGTTTGGTCGGTCACTTCAGCAAATTGGCGGCGAGCCAGTAATCTACGCTGAACTTTCCCGGGCCGGAGCAGATCAGCCAGATGAAGAAGAGCACGTAGAGGACTTCGGGAAGGTAGAGGACATCGTCGAGCCAGTTGAGGGAAGAAAGTCCTTTGGGCAGGGTGGCAAGCGTGTTGGTCAGGATGGCGACGATCATGTCGATCGCTAAGGCCACGCAGGCCAGGCTCGAAAGAAACCCCACGGTCACCATGGAGCCGCAAACGAACTCGACCGTCGCCACGAAATACGCTGTCTGACGGGGAAAGGGAACTTTGGCTTTCACGAGCGTGTCGTAAACAGGTTTCGTGCCGCCGGCGGAAAACAATTTGTTGCCCCCGGAGATGGCGAAGAACAGTCCGATCGAAACGCGTACCAGCAGGATGGCGAATTGTTCCAAATCGCTGCTACCCAGCAGCGCAAACTCGATTAACCGTTTCCAGTCCATCGCTCGTTCCCTCCGCCGGATTCAGCGGCACGGTGTTCGAACATAAAACCGATAACTTGAACCGCGCACCATTGCAACATAAAGATTAGGCGCATCCAACTGGAAAAGCCGTCCGCGAGGTTGTTCGCGATCCGGCTTGTACACCATGGCCGCATAGAATCGATTCGCTAAAAATAGCGCCTATCCCAACCTTCAATTTCGCTACTCCGAGGAGTATGATGGCGCTCGAATCGCGTCGTTAATATTTCGTATTGTTTGGGAGGCCGGCCATTATTAGCGCAGCCGAACGCGAGGCGATGCTCGTACGCTTCTCAGAAACGCGCGATCTTGTCCATCGGACGGCGCACGGGCTCACACCCGAGCAATTTCAATATCGTCCGGACGCTAGCCGCTGGTCTGTCGCAGAAAACCTGGAGCACATCACGATCGTGGAGCAGAACATCGTTGCCGGCCTGTCGCGGACGCTGCAGATGCCGCCGGAGCCTGACAAGAAACCTGCTGTGAACGACGAACTGATGCTGGCAAATTTTGGGCGCGTGGTCCAGCCGCTCGTCGCGCCGGAACGCGTGCGGCCCACTTCGCGTTGGCCGGTCGACAATCTCCTAGACGAGTTCGACGGTGCCCGCCGGCGCATGGTCGAATTCGCCACTGCAGCGGCCGATACCAAGGAGTTGCGCCACTATTTCATGCCGCATCCCTTTTTCGGCGAACTCGATTGCTACCAATGGTTCATCCTCGCCGCCGGCCACTCCGCGCGCCACTGCAATCAATGCGCTGCCTTGAAGGAGTGCGCCGGTTTTCCGCGCTAGCGCCGTTCCTTTCCGGCTGGTTCGTGTAGTTGGAAATCAGGTATGGCAGGCGCGCAGGAAGGGAATCGCCGGATGGAGGTCGCGAAATCCTATTTTCACAAGTAACGGCGCGCCACTCACATGGTCGATTTGCGCGTTTACCGGGGCTTGAGATTATTTCTCGCGATATGCTCCGAGCAATCGAGCGAAAACGTAGCACAGCAAGAGCAGGTTGAACGTGTCTATAATGATTAGTTCCATTGCGTTAAGCCTCTAAGTCTTCCGCCTCGTCCAGTTCCCGTAACCGCCTACAAGTATGTGACGCTTCCGTGCCCGGAACGGATTCAACTGTTATCCGCAAATCTTGGGAACAGATGATTCGTGAACCGAGAGAGCAACCCAGACTGGATGACCGATTACCCTCTGTGATCCCTGTCACCGACGACTGTGCTAAACGATACAGACGGCAAATCGAACGGGCGCTAGAGTTGTGACACTTTCAGCAAGACGGAGATGAAACGTGCCAGACAAAAAGACTATGAAAGCGGCAGTTGTTGAAAAATTTGGCCAGCCATTGGTCATGCGAGAGGTTCCAATCCCAGCGCCTGGGCCGGGACAGGCACTGGTAGAAGTGTTTGCCACGGGAGTATGTCACACGGATCTGCATGCTGCCGACGGCGACTGGCCCATCAAGCCGACCCCGCCGTTCATCCCCGGCCACGAGGGTGCAGGGATCGTCGCGGCTCTCGGTGCCGGAGTCACACACTTAAAGGAAGGCGACCGCGTGGGAATCGCATGGCTGCACAGCGCGTGCGGGCATTGTGACTACTGTCTCGCGGGATGGGAAACGCTCTGCCCGGAGCAGCAAAACTCCGGATATTCAGTGAACGGAACTTTTGCGGAGTTCGCGCTGGGGCAAGCAGATTATTTGGGACGAATTCCCAGGAATCTTTCGTTTGTGGATGCAGCGCCGATTCTCTGCGCCGGCGTGACCACCTATAAGGGTTTGAAAATGACCGAGGCGCGGCCCGGTGAGTGGGTAGTGATTTCAGGAATAGGCGGCTTGGGCCACGTGGCCGTACAGTACGCGAAGGCCATGGGACTGCGCGTCGCCGCGGTGGACCTGGGGCCAGAAAAGATGGCGCTGGCGAGAAAGCTCGGAGCTGAAATTACGGTTGATGCGAAAACGCAGGACCCCACCAGGGAAATCCAAAAACAAATCGGCGGCGCGCACGGAGTGCTGGTAACGGCGGTTTCGCCGATCGCATTCAAGCAAGCTGTCGGCATGCTGCGTCGTGGCGGCACATGCGTGCTCAACGGCCTGCCGCCAGGCGAATTTCCCGTTTCGATTTTTGACGTCGTTCTGAACGGCTACACGATACGGGGATCAATTGTTGGCACGCGCTTGGACCTGGAAGAATCACTGGCGTTTGCTGGCGCAGGTAAAGTGAAGGCGACCATTGAGACGCTTCCGCTGGAATCCATCAACGACGTGTTCAGCCGGCTGAAGAAGGGCCAGGTGAATGGCCGCGTTGTCCTCGGCCTGAAAGAGGAGAAGTTTGCGAAGGTCGCGATGGGACGCCTCGCCAGCTGAAGCAAGTGCCTGCTAGCCGCAGAGCCGCTCTGGGCCGGCCCACAGTTGAGCCAGATCTCTGAGGTTGTGTTTGTATGTGCGCGTTACCAAGTATTCCTTGCCACCTTTTACGCGCAGCCTGTACTCGCCCGTGGGTAAAGGCCGTAGCTCCTCGACTGCCGAAATATTCACGACGACCGAGCGGTGGATGCGAATGAAGCCGTAGGGTTTGAGCTTCTCCGCCATGGACGAGAGAGACTCGTGCACCAAATAGGAATTAGTTCGGGGTTGCAACGAAACGTAATTACCTTCGGCTTGCACTGCGAAGATGTCGGCTAAATCCAGGAGGAGGATGCTGCCGTTTGCCTTGAACGCGATTCGAGGCGCCTGCCGCTTTGCGATAACCTCCAACTGCCGCAAGACTCGCATGAGGTTTGCAGCATCAACGCGGCTTGCTGGAGGCAATGATGCATCTGCAGCTTCGTAGAACCCGTCCGCTGCCGATTCAAGAGTGTAATCCCGCCTACTCTTGGGGGAGGGAATCGTAACTCCCCGCAGTGGGCTAGCCGAAACGTCCGAATCAGCGTGAGCAGCTTGTTGAACAAACATCTCGCGTGCAATGGTGTTCTGATCCGGAATTGCGCGAGCGCTCATGATGAAACCCCTTTGGGAACCCCTTGCTGTCGCGACACGACTTCCTGCTATACGAAGTGAGGTTACTGGGTGAGGCTACTTCTGCCCAGTGCTCACTGCCGACGGAAAGCTGGATTGCGCGCCGAAATAACACTCAATGGATTGCACTTTTCCATTCTTGACCCGGAGATACTCCACGTTCCGGAGCGATTTACCGTTCGTGGTGTGGCAAAGATACTTCACAAAAGCGTCGTCGGGGCCAGTGGCGACTCGCTCCAGGTCAAAATGTCCGATGAAATTGATTTGTGTTTCCCAGCATTGCTTTTTGAAAGCGCTTTTGCTGATGTGGTCGTCGCCGGCCGCACTGGAAAAGGTGAAGTCATCGGCGAGCAGGTTATCCAGTGGGCCCCAGTCTTTCTGTCCCCAGCCTGCATACCACTTTCGGACTACCTCCTCGGTCGATGCGCTGGCACTTGCGAGTCCCGGTAGGCTCACGGCGCCAACTAGCGCGCAGGCTCCCGTAGCGAGCAGATTCCTTCGCGACACTGCGGTCCTTGTCATTGTTCGTTCTCCTTTTTCAGGGATGTGGTTTGAAACGCTTTACCCGATTGCGACGATGACTGTCCGCACCTACGTACCAGTTGGTATGTACCGCTGCCAAGAACCGATGCAATCAGACCCGCTTGCGGTTGCCCGGCGCGCGCAGAGACCGCAGCCAGCCCACGATATTGTTGATCCCCGCCTTTATCACTTTTGGATCCTGAGCATTCTTTGCCAGCGAGCCATAGCCTTCGACCATGGCAATCAGTAAGCCAGCGGCGTCAGAGGGGTCCACGTCGCGGCGAACGCTTCCGCGGATTTGGCCCTCTCGTAAAACGGCGGCAGCGGCCGCGCGCCAGGTGTCGAAGACTGCCTCCAGCCGCTTCCGGAATCCCGCATCCAGAGGAGACATTTCCAGCGCCAGATTGTTCAATTCACAGCCGCCGCATACATCCTTGGGAAGAACGGATAGACGTCGAACGATGCCGATCAAAGCGTCGATAGGATCCTTGACGCTCTGTAAAGGCCGCACCCATTGGCTGCGTACGTTGGGGAAGATCACTTCTTCGACCACGGCATATCCCAAGACTTCCTTGTTTTTGAAGTGGTGGTACAGCGCGCCCTTGGTGACGCCGGCAGAGGCCAGAATTGCGTCCAGGCTTGCGCTCTGGAAACCCGACTTGTAGATCTCGCGAGACGCCGCCTGCAGCAAACGGTCGCGCGTGCGCTCAGGATCACGCAGCCTCACCGCTTTACGTTTCGGATTCTTTCGTGCAGCCAACATACCAACCAGTATGTATGGTAACTATAATTATCCGGAAGTCAATCGCAATGGTATGAAAACCGGGAGAAACAGCCGCTCTGGCCGTTTTGGGGTCGTCCTGGGATTTTGTTAGTCCGCCACCCTTTTCGGAACGCTGAGGTGTTGGGGCTGTTGTGTCACGTAATCGTTCTTAAGCTGGAATACCGCATGCTCCGTATTTCTCGGCCAGCCATCTCGGCGAGAAAACTTTGCTCGGACAAAAGGAGAAGATATGAGCGCATTAAGACGGTTGCGGAATTTCTGTGTACCGTGGGTTGCGATGATAGTTCTCGGTTGCTTCAGCGATGCGGCCGCTCAAAAGAGTTATAAAGTTACCGATTTGGGCACTGAGGGGAACGTCATTCTTGGGTGCGCCATGTCCCTCAATGATGAAGGCTGGACGGAAGTCATGGCTCAGAACCTGCCACCGGGGCAGCAGGATAGCTTGTTCGGGATGCTTCTAAGCAGCCGCATATTCGTTGACGTCAACGGATTCAAGATCGACGTCGGCACGCTCGGAGGAACGAACAGTTCGAGCAACTGGGGTCAGATCAACGATTTCGGGCAGACAGTAGGTTTTTCCGAAACGGCTGTCCCAGACCCGAATGGCGAAGACATTTGCGGCTTAGGCACACATCTCACGTGTCGCCCGTTTCTTTGGCAATTTTTCCAGCTGAGTGCGCTTCCGACGCTCGGCGGAAATAACGGGGAGGCGAGCGCGATCAATCTCCGTGGACAAATCGTGGGATTTGCGGAAAACGGTGCGCTGGACACTTCCTGCCCGTCCGGCACAACTAATGATCGGATTGCGCTGCCGGCGATGTGGGAAAGAGGTAACGCCAAAGCTCTTCCCTTGGTGGGTAACGATGTAGATGGGTTCGCATTTTGGATCAACGATCGAGGCCAAGCGGTAGGCTACTCGGGAAACTGCACCACAGCGCTTCACGGCACATCGTGGGAAAACGGCGTTGTCTCCACGCTTCTTGACCTCGGAAATGGCGCTATCGGCCAGGGCATTAACAACCGGGGCCAAATCTCCGGGCAAATCGGCAGTGCTGACGGCTCAACCTTTTTGGCCGGGGTTTGGCTGAACGGCGCAGGCGGCGCAGTCACAAACATCGGCACTGCGCCGGGAGACGCTGCCGCCTTCGCCTCCGGCATCAACGACCAGGGCCAAGTGGTGGGAAGCTCCCTGGACGCCAACTTCAACTGGTCCCATGCCTTTATCTGGCAGGACAACGTGCTGACCGACCTTGACACGGTGTTTCCCGCCAGTTCCAACCTGTTCCCAGTCATGGGTAACAAGATCAACGACCGCGGACAAATCTCGGGCATGGCAATCGTGATGAGCGGGCCGCATATGGGCGACATCCACGCCTTTCTGGCAACCCCCTCAGACGAAAGGATCGATAAGTCGGTTGCAGATGTCGCACCTACGCACCCGAAAGCCAATTTGCCGGCGAACGTTAACAAACAGCTTTTGCAGAGATTGGGGGCCGGCCACTTCCGGCCTTAAAGGTTATTTTCGAAGCTTCCGCAGCATGCATGCCAACCGTATGCTGCGCGAAGCCGCAATGCCGGAAAAAACCTCGCGAGTCCAATCATCGTGGGATCGTGCGGGACATGATGGGTCACGTCGGTATTCGGCGTGACCCATAATTTTTAGAACGAGAGCCGGTGGAAAGAGCTAGCGACCGATTGGACTGTCCGGGAGAATCTTGATTGCCGGCCCCGGAATCCGTTCCACTTCGACGATTTCGTTGGCTTACGGAAACCTGGGAGCACCGGGAAAGTCATTCCGAGCTAAGCGCTTTTATGACATCTATGCAGGCGGCGCGTGCCGGGGGGAGTCACTGTCTCAGGTAACGAAGCGCAACAGATCCTGACGATTTAAAAATTCTGGACTCAACTAGTTTTAATTTTAATTTCTCCGCCAGGCTAATACCTTCCAGCAAGCGTCTCCCTTGCCCTGCAATTACCGGCAGAATCATAAAACGATATTCGTCAACCAGGCCAAGCTCTATCAGTTGTGAAGGAATATCCACACCGCCGAGTAAAATATCTTTGCCTGGCTCCTGTTTCAATTTAAGTATTTCGTCTTTCAGGCTGGTGCGAACGATTCTGGTATTTTGATCTTCAGCGCTCTCTAATGTTCGTGAGAAAACAATTTTGTTTATGGAGACAAATGCTTGAGCAAATTCGCGGTCTGCTTTTGACTCAGAAGGATCTTTTGCGACATCCGGCCAATAAGGAACCATCAATTGATGGGTTTTGCGCCCATAGACGAGCAGGCCGGCATCCCGCAGGAGCTGGATATGATATTCAAATGATTCGTCATCGGGAGCTCCGATGGTGTGGTCGAAGCAGCCATCTAAGCTACCGTTGATTGCGTAGATTACCTTTCTCATTTTCGCCTCGGATTAAGCAGCACGGTCTTCATCCGCCGACTCAAGTGGCACATCATCCGCAATTACTTGGCGGTATTGTGTCGGGAATTACGTGCTAGCTTTTATTGACTACCTCAATATCGTGGCCGTCAGGATCAAGCACCCAAGCCGCATAATAGCCGGGATAATATTCGAGGCGAGCTTGAGGTGATGCCTTACTCTTTCCACCAGCCGATAAAGCGGCCTCGTAGAACGCATCTACTTCGGAATGGTCTTTCGCTACAAATCCGACGTGAACGGCCTGAGGATCGGGCTGCCCTTCTTTGAGCCAGAAGAAATGGCTCTTGCCAACACCAAAACCCTTCAAGTCCGGGTGTCCGTCTTTGCCTTCGTAGTCTGCAAGGGCTGTGATCCCAAGTGGTTTCAGAGCCTTGGCATAGAAA
>Ga0209006_10001987_pt1 | contig 18584 bp, 18 predicted proteins | sample JacPin_JW_Ref_O2_FD_188567 | JGI IMG/M metagenome (GOLD analysis project Ga0209006, IMG submission 188567) | Forest soil microbial communities from Algoma, Ontario, Canada - Jack Pine, Ontario site 1_JW_Ref_O2 (SPAdes) (version 2) | ecosystem: Environmental > Terrestrial > Soil > Boreal...
CCGGCGCGCTCGGCCTGGCCGAGCGGTTCCCCGGCGCCACGGTGACGGCGGTCGACGTCGAGCCGGACGCGCTTGAGCGGCTGCGCGGCAAGGCGAAGGAACGCGGCCTCGCCCAGCGGGTCAGCGCCGTGGCGGCGGACCTGGACGGCGCCTGGCCGGACCTCGGCCCGCTCGACCTGACCTGGGCCTCGATGTCGCTGCACCACCTGGCCGACCCGGGCGCGGCGCTGCGCGAGGCGCTCGCCGTCACCCGGCCAGGCGGGATGATCGCGGTCGCGGAGTTCCCCGAGCCGCTCCGGTTCCTGCCGGGCGACCTGGGCACCGGGACGCCGGGCTTCGAGGACCGGGTGATCGCCGTAGTCAACGCGGCGCACGTGGAGCAGATGCCGACCCTCGGCTCGCAGTGGGCGCCGCGACTGGCCGCCGCCGGCTGGAACGTCACCGCGGAGCGGATCTTCCCGATCGACCTGGACCGGCCGTCCAGCCCGCTCGCCGGCCAGTACGCCCGGGTATGGTTCGCCCGGCTGGCACAGCGCTGGACCGACCGCCTCGAGCCCGGTGATCAGGCCACGCTCGCGGTGCTGCTTGATGAGCATGATCCGCGGTCGCTGCCGCACCGCGGCGACCTGCACATCCGCGGCACCCGGATCGTCACGCTGGCGAGCCGCGGTTAAGCACCTGGACATCAGGCGACGGCGACGGCCGGCGATGAAGATCGTTCCCCGTCCTAGCCGGTTACCGCGCCTCTTCCGGCTCGCTGTCATCTCCTGGCCACTCGCCGGTCAACTTGCGCGTGCCCTCGGCGAGGCCGCGGTCGAGTATGGCCTTGACCAGCGCGAAGATCGCGCCCTGCAGGGTCGCGGCAATCAGTATCTCTGGCCATCCGCGCCGCACGTCAGTGGCCGTGGGCGCCTCGTCCTCGCCCGCGGCGAGCTTCCATACCCGCTTGAATATCGACCCGGCGAGCAGCCCGCCGAGCACGCTGACCAGCAGGCTCACCAGCTTGTACAGGAGCTTCATCATCGCCGCTTTCGTCCGGTGGCGCGGAAAAGGAGGAACTACCCGGTCTTTCGGCGTCATAACTCGTTGCGGGCGGGCGGCTCCTGTCAGCGCCCCAGCCACACCGTCCGCGAGATGGTGAAGAAGTCGCGCGCCGCAGTGCCGAGTTCCTTCGGCCCGAGCCCGGAGTCGCCTTCGCCGCCGAACGGCACGGCCAGGTCGAGCCCCGTTGTCGTCCTGTTGACGCGGACGAGGCCGGCCCGTGTCTGGCGGGCGAAGGCTAGCGCGTTATCAAGGCTTTGCGTGTAAATCGCCGCCGAAAGCCCATAGCGGCCGGAATTTACTTCCGTTATCGCCTGATCGGCGCCGTCGACCGGAATCGCCACCGCGAACGGGCCGAAGACTTCCGCACGCGCTACCTCATCCGATGATGAGACCGGTCCCACGACCGCCAGATCGGCCCAGTAACCTTCGTCGGCGGAAACTGCGCGGCGGACTAGAGCGGGGCCGAATGCGGCCGTCGCCGCGTTAAGGTTGGCACGCAAGACGGCGGCCTGGAACTCGGAAATGACGGGTCCGACACTTGTCGTGCCTGCCAGCGGATCGCCGACGGACAGGTTGTCTACCGCCGCCTGCAGCCGCGTCAGGAACGGCTCCCAGACGGACCGCTCGATAATCAGTCTTCGCGTGGCTGTGCACTTCTGGCCTGCGTAGCCGAAGGCGGCTTGTGCGCAATCTGATGCGGCGCGGTCGAGGTCAGCGTCGCGCATGACCACGGTGGCGTTCATGCCGCCCATCTCGCACTGGTACCGCTTACCGTGCTGCAGGCTCCTGGTGGCGATGCTCTTGCCAGCCGCTGTCGAGCCGGTGAATGATACGGCGTCGATGTCGGCGTCAATGATTTGATTAACGACTTCCGCGCCGCCGAAGAGCACGTTGACGGTCCGGCCCAGCCCCGCGGCTTCCAGGGCACGCGCGAGGCGAGCCGCCACCCCGACTGCCGCGGGCGCGGGCTTCCATACGACTGTGCACCCGTAGGCCAGCGCTGGAATGACCTTCCACGCGGGAATGCTCAGCGGGAAGTTAAAAGGCGTTATCGCCGCGACCACCCCGACGGGCGACCGGAAAGTGTAAGACAGGCTCTGGTCCGGGGCGGGAAAGGTCTCCCCGTCAGCCATCTGCAGGTGCGCGGCGTAGTAGCGCGCCACGTTCTCGGCCACCGTCACCTCGGCACGGGCCTCGGCCACCGGTTTACCCACTTCCCTGGCGATCTGGTCGGATAGCAGGTGCGCGTCAGCATGAAGGGCATCGGCGAGAGCGTTCAGCCGTGCCGCACGGTTGACTGGCGCAGTGCCGGCCCAGTCGGGAAGCTGGGATCGCGCCGCCGTTACGGCGGCTGCGACCTCGGCGTCGCCGGCCGTCCACGCGGTGGCAATGGTTTCGGCAGGCCGGTAAGGATTCGTGCTGGCGACTTCCGCTCCCCCGGACTCGGGCGTCCAGGCACCGTCGATGAAACTGGTTAGCCGCTGGCCTGTCATCGGGTGCCTCGCTGTGCGGTGAGAGCCATCGTGTGCGGTCATCGCCGACGCCAGGAGGTTTCGGCGCGGTAGATGTAGGAGTGGTCGTCGGGCTGGAAGTACCGGCGGACAGGCGAGTACCGGCCGCCGACAACCGCGAGGTGGTACGTGTCCTCGCTGAGCGCGGTGAAGGAGTGGATGTCGTCGGGCGGCGCGACGAGGATGGTGTCCCCGGCTCCCATGACGCGCTCCTCGAGGATCTCGAGCGCCGCATCCGCGCTGGCATCGGCCACCTCGCCCGCGCCTCGGTAGCGCGTATGGGTGATCCGCCCGCGGTAGACAGCGACGGCCTCCCAGACGCCGTGATCGTGCGCCGGTATCGTCACGCCGCGACCCTGATGGCTGATGGTGATCGCGAGCTCACCGTCGTAATACAGGTACTGCGACTCCCGAACGTGGTTTCCTTCCCGCGGCACGCCCAGGGTAAGCAGGTCGGGCCGGCGCACCCATTCGCGCATGAGCTCGCCCAGGCCGGCTTCCACGTGATTCCAGTCGTCGCCGGCGTCGGCCAGCAGCGCCTGCGTCGCTGACGCGAACTCTCGGACCGTCCGCATGTCAGTAGCTCACCAGATCGAAAGCGCCACCGTCGATGGCAATCGACTGGCCGGTGATACCCGAGGCCCACGGTGAAGCCAGGAACAAGACGATCCCCGACACGTCCCGTGGCACGATCGTCCGTCCGATCGCGACTTCCGCGTCGAACGCTCGTGCCGCTTCCTCGACGCTGATGCCGCCGGCCATTGCCCGCGACCGTACCCTCCCCGGATGACGGTCGGTGGCGACGACACCCGGCTGTACCACGTTGACGAGCACGCCGGCCGGAGCGACCGCCTTGCTCAGGTGCTTCGCGAAGTTGGTGAGGGCCGAGTTACCCAGGCCGGCCGCGGCTGAGCCGAGCAGTCCCGATCCGGTTCCTCCCGTCACAACCCGGGCGGCGGTGCCCCCGATCATGATGATGCGCCCTCCTCCGTCACTGAGCATGTGCTCAAGTGCGGCCTGGCTGCACCGGATCGCCGGGATCAGCTTGCCTTCGAGGCGGCTGAGCAACTCCCCTTCGCCCTCCCTCGACGTGATCGACGCGGCCGATTTCACGTCCGCCGACGCGTTATTGACCAGCACGTCGAGGCGACCGAACGAGTCAACTGCCAGGTCAACCAGACGCTGTGGCTCGCCCGCGGCACGAAGGTCACCATGCACTGCGAGTACTTCGCCGCCCGCTGCCGACAACGTCTCAGCAGCCGCGGCCAGTGCCGCCTCGTTGCGACCACTGATGACAACCCGGGCACCCTCGGCCGCGGCATCGGCCGCGATCTGGTACCCGATCCCGCGCGATCCACCGGTGACGACAAATACCTTGCCGTCAAGCTGCAGGTCGATGGCTACCTCCTTCTGAACGGCGTCTGTACGCGGCTCGGCGGCCTATTGCCAGCGCAGAACGCGCCTTCGCAACAGGACGGCAAGACCATTCAATATAAGGCCAATAGCGCCGAGCAGGACGGCGACCGCCATGCACAGATTGCTATCAATGCTGTTGAGCGCGGCGAGAATTAGGCTACCCATTCCGTTAATTCCGGTCAGGACCTCAGTCGTCACGACCGTCAGCAGGCCGAAGCTAATAGCATTCGGCATGGCAGCGAATGTCCACATGATGACGGCAGGCGAGCGGACGTAGCGCATGATCGCGACGTTAGACGCGCCCAGCAGAACGCCATTAGCCACAACTTCGCTCGCCACGTTCGCACCGCCGGCGAGCGCGTTAAAGAATACGACAATGAAAACCACGAGCGCACAGCAGACGACGTTTGCGGCGGCCGTGGGCCCCGCCACGATCACTATCACGGGGATCAACGCGATTCGCGGTACGGAATTAAGAGCGATTATGATGGGATTTGCCACCTGATTCAGCCGCGGCGCGTTGCTCAGGATCAGGCCGAGACCGCAGCCAGCGACCAAGCCGATCGCGAACCCGATGGCCGTCGACTTCAACGTCGCCCCAAGATAGGGCCAAATCAGGATCTGGCCGTGCGTACCAGCGAACAGGTACGCCAGTTCCTTCGCTACCCGGATCGGTGATGATATATAAAAAGGATTCAGCCAGGCCGCGGCGGAACGCGCGCCAGGAACCTCAGGCAACCACTGCCACAACGCGAGAAAGATCAGCAGTACTGAACCATCGACCGCTATCAGCCACGGCAATTTCAGGCGATGAACAGCTACCCTGCTATCAATACGGGCGGCCGGGTCAGCCCATTCAGTGTCGCGGTCTCCCGGTAGCTCGCTAGCTCTTGTCCGCTTCCGCAAGGCGGTCGGGATTGAGCCCCGGAGACTGCTCATTCAGATCCTCCCAAATCGTGGCGTACAGCGCGGAGTATTCGGGGCGGGTGCGCGTCTCTCGAACGTTGCGCTGCTGCCCGAACGGAACCTCATAGGTGTTTACAATGGTCGCGGGGCGAAACGACATCAAGGCCACCCTGTCACCGACTGTGATTGCTTCCGCGAGGTCGTGCGTAACCAAGATCACCGATATTCTCAGCTCGCGAACAATGTTAAGAACGTCCTGGTGAATCCCAATCCTCGTCGGTTCATCAACGGATGAGAACGGCTCGTCGAGCAGCAGTATGCGCGGGCGCGGGGCGACGGCTGTCAGGAGCGCCAGGCGCCGTCTCATGCCACCCGACAACTGCCTAGGAAACGCCTTGCGGAAGTCTTGCAAGCCGACCATCACCAGAAGCTCGTCGATCCTCGCCCGCTGCTCAGCCGGCGGCACCTTGCCGCGGTTGAATTTAAAGTAGAGGCTGACGTTGTCCTCGACGTTCATCCACGGCAGCACGGTGTCCTGCTGGAACAGCATGGTCAGCCGGTGCCGGCTGCCGTCACCCGCGTCGCGTAGCCTGATCGACCCGTGGTCCGGCCGGAGCAACCCGGCGACCAGGCGGAGCAGGGTCGATTTCCCGCATCCGCTAGGGCCGATCAGGCTGAGGACCTCACCCTCGAGCAACTCAACGTTGAGATCGGCGAAGACCTTGATCCCGCCGGGATACGTGTACTCCACCTGCTCGGCCCGCATTACCGCTGTGCCGACGGCATCCAATGCGCTCCACCTCCGACTCGGTTCCGCCGTCTCCGCGGGCGCCGCGCTGCGCAGCGCCCCGGTCCACCCGGCCGCGACCTCAACGCGCGGCCGCTTCGGTCAGGCTCCACTTCCTCAGGCTGGTGATCTCGCCCCGCGGGAACGGGCCGCTCTGCCCCTTCAGATAAGAGGCGGAGACCTCGGCTACGTAGACATTGCCGTGTGCGTCGAGGGCGATCCCGTGCGGCGCGATGAACTGCCCGGGCCCCTGACCTGGATCGGGCGCACCGAACCTGGTCAGGAACTGCCCGTCGAAGTCGAAGATCGACACCGCGTGGCCAAGGTTCGGCAGTCCGCCGAAGTAGGAGCGGGCGCCGCCTTCGGCCACGTACAGGAGCCCTCCGTGAGCACGAATGGCGCTCGGCCGGTAGCAGTGCCACTGCTGGACGAACTCGCCTGCGGTGGTGAACACCTGAACCCGGAAGTTTTCGCGGTCGCAGACGAAGACACGGTCGTCTTCCAGTACCACCAGGCCATGCGGCGTGTTGAATTGCCCCGGCCTCGTTCCCGACGTACCCCATGACGTGATGTGCTTGCCATCCGAGTCGTAACGGTGCACCCGGTAGTTCCGGTAACCATCGGATACAAAGATGTCACCTGTTTTCGGGTGCATGACCGCATCTGTAGGCCGGTTAAACGGTTCCCCCGATCCCGCTTCGCTCGGCTGATGGCGATTTCCGATGCGCAGCAGCATCCGGCCGCCCGTTGTCCACTTCTCCACTACGTGCGACGCCACGTCGACGAGAAGCAGGTTGTCCTCGGGGTCGACTGAGATACCGTGGGGGCCGGCCAGGATCGCCGGGCCCTGTGCATCGCGTTCTGGAACGCCGAACTCCCCGGCCCCCCAGCCCTCCACGTAGTTTCCAGCAGAATCAAGGACTACGACCGGGACGGGACCCCGGTTGAAGACATAGACGAGATTTTTCGAGTCTATAGCGACCGAGGTGGCGTCACCATAGAAGGTAATGCCGTGCGGAATCAGCCCCCAGTTGGCGACGGGCCGGAATTCAAGCGCTGGCTTCTGCGCCGCGGCGCCAGCTATCGTTGCCGACATAATTGAGTCAACCTCTCGCCCTCGACCTACGCTGGAGTTGGCCAGCCGACTAGTTCCGTGACAGTGCCGCCGAGAATCTGCTGCTTGTCAGCCTCGGACAGCTCGTCTGTCTCCCGCAAGTAGAGGAGACTTTCGGCATAACTGTGCTTTCCTTGGTAGTCTTTCTGGCCCTGCGGAAACAGAGTGTTGCTCCAGCCGATGCGGCCGACGAACCTGCCGATGTCGCTTGCCCATATTGTCCGTGCGGGCTGGAAGGCATCGATAACCCGGTGCAGCGGTTCCCAGATGTCCCGGTAGGGGTATGACTCGCGGGAGAGAGACGGGACGCCGGTGATTTTCACGAGTGTGTTGGGGAGGCTGGCGACCGATTGCAGCTCGGGAAGCGACCGCCAGGGATCATCGTCAGCCGGCCACGTCGGAGGCTGCTGTATGGCCATGTGATCGACGACGAAACGGACCTCCGGATGACGCTTGGCGATCTCACCGATGATTCCGACGTACCCGTAGGCGCTACAGAACACCGGCATGTCATGCTCCCTGCATGACTGGAAGAGCCGGTCGAATACCCCGCCCTCGACTCGCTCACGTGACCGCTGCCCAGTAGGATCCTGACGCGCGGCGTGACACTGGACCCGGACTGCCACCGCGGTCGAGGCCTCGCGAAGCTGGGCGATTCGCTGCTCCACGTCCGGGTCGTCCGGCTTGACGCTTGCCACGCACGCAAGGCGGTCCGTGTGCTTTGCCGTCGCGTCGGCAGCCCACGCGTCGTCGAGCGGATTCACGAGGGCGGCATCGACCCCGACGGCGTCCATCCAGCCAAGCAGCAGCTCGGTAAGAACCATCCGCTGAACCTCGGCGCTCTGGCCCTCCCAGTCCAGCCTGGGCCCGAGCTCATGGTGCTGACCATCCACAATCTTCATACCCGACTCCATCGGTCGGCCTGAACGCTCGGCTATTTGCCGAAGGCCTGGTTGTAATAGGTCATGTTGATGATTTGTGCGTACTGGATCGACGGCGCTTGCCGTTCGAATCCTGTGATGTCCCAGGTCGCATAGGCATTGAGCGCCTTCGTCCACTCGTCCTGGGAGATGAATCCCGGTGGCGTGGCACCGGTCGAGGCCGTTAGCCCCTGGCAAATCTGCGGGCGCGCGGCGGTTACCGCGCTCGTCAGGTTCGTTATCGGCTTGAAGAGCGGGTCCGATGCCTGCAGGTCAGCGGCGACGGCCGCGTCTGACTCGCCATCGATCCGGGTGCACGCCAGGTTTAGTGCCCGGATCATCCGGACGACTGCCTCGCTCTTGGAGCTCACCGTCGCCGGCTGTCCGAAGACGAGCACCGCCGGCGTGCGCGAGTCAACGGGGAAGTACTTGTTGATGTCTGCCGGGTTGCTTGAGCTGACAAGCTCGTGTGCGCCTTGTGACACGGCGATTGTCGACTCCGCCCCGGTGCTGACAATCGCGTCGATGGACCCCGACGTCACCGCGTCGATAAGCAACGAGGTTGAGGCCAGGATCACTTGCTGGCACTTGCCCAGGTTCGCTACCTGGATGATCTGCTTGGCTCCGCCATAGCCTGCGCTGCCGTGCGGCGAAACACCGATCCGGCATCCAGGCGTGGACCGGAGCTGGTCGATCGACGTGATGGAGTGCTTAGTGAGCAGGGTGTCCGCGGTCGTCACCTCGGCCAGGTACACGATCGATACCGGCAGCCCCTGCAGGGCAGCCTGGGCGGCCGTGCTGTAGACCGCCAGGTCAGCGTGACCCGACGACAGATCCGCTAGCGTGTTCCCCAGGGAATTGTCGATGAAGTCGATATTCACGCCGCACTTCGCGAAGTAGTTCTGGCCTTTCGCCACGTAGAAGGGCGAGAAGTCCGGCTCCACCGCGACCACCGCGACCGTCAGGGTCGGCGCAGCGCCCGATGGCGTGGTGGCGCAGGTGGGGGACTCGGCGGAGCCGCTAGCCGAGGAACCGCTGGCAGCGGGCGGTGAACTTGGTGTTGAAGTAGTACTTGATGTTGACGTGCTACAGGCTCCGAGAAGCAATCCGATCGCCAGAACCGCTGCGCCAGTTGCCGGAATCCGGACGGCATGTCTCTTCGATGTTGTGCCTCGCTCGAACATGCGTTGATTTCCCCTCACCGTCGAGTTAGCCGGAACGTTCTGTTTATGCGATATTGGAGCCAATAATTTTGGCCACAACAGAGTTTCACGGCCTACCGCCCTCCGTCCGCAGCCGCCGGACGGAGAGTGCGGCGTCGGGACCTACGCCTCTGTCTTCTTGACGGACTTCAGAAGGTCAGCTGCCCCATTCAGCAGTGCCCGGTCATCTGCCACAGACAGCAGTTGCACACCTTCGGCGCGCCATCGCGGAGTGTCAGCCCCGGCTTTCATCGCCACCGGCACTCCGTGCCGCTTGCACGCGTCGATGACCGTCCGGATCCGGTTCAGCTGATCCGGATGCGTGCGCGCCTGGGCCGGCTCAAGGCCCGCGGAGACAGCCATGTCAAATCGGCCAATAAATGCGGCGTCGACGCCAGGCACCGACAGGATCTCGTCGATGTTGTCCACGGCTTCGGTGGTCTCGATCATCACGACGCAGAGCACGAAGCGGTTCCCGGTGCTCGGGCTGTAATTCGGTATCACGTGCGGCCGCATGTGCCCGAAACTTCGATAGCCTTCGGTGCCGTACCGGCAGGCGCCGGCCGCCTTGCGCGCGTCCTCAGCGTTGTTAACCATCGGAACGAGGACGCCCGTGGCGCCAGTGTCAAGCGCGCGCATGATCAGGCCCGGGTCATTCCAGCGGACGCGAATGATGACCGGGGTGCTTCCCGCGGCCAGCATGACGGGGAGCAGGTCAGAAGGCTCGGCCGTACCATGCTCCAAGTCCAGGCAGACCCAGTCGAATCCCATCCGCTGAGCCTGCTCGATGACTAGCAGGTTGGGATACGCGAACCAGAATCCGTAGACCGGCTGCCCGGACCGCCACAGCTCGTGAAAAGTCATCGCATCGCTTCCTAGAATATTGCCACGGGAGTAATCGGCGACCCGGTAGCGCCCTTGAAACGAACGGGCGCCATCACGTACATGAAGGTCCAGCGGCTGTACCGGTCGCAGGCGACCGCTAGGTCCTCGAATTCGCAGGCGTCGAGGAGGATCATCCCCATTCGCGTGATCGCGATCTCGTGCACCGGGAGCATCAGCTCGTAGCCGGAAGGTGCGACATCCTGCGACGCGTCCGCGGCGATCACCGAGACCTTCCGCTCATGCAGCCAGGGAAGCACAGCCGCGTGGAAGCCTGGCCGGAAGCGACCCGCGCGGGGATCGGGGCCTTCGGCGGCGCGGTGCTTGGGCCACCCCGTCCGCAGCAAGACGGCATCGCCTTCCGATACCTCGAAACCGAGTTCTTGCTCGATCTCCTCTAGCTCCTCGGGAAAGACGCCGTCCCCGGCGGCCAGCGTGTCAACTCCCCGGTGACGCGGAATGTCGAACAGCACGCCACGGGTGACAACGCCGTCTTTCATGGTCTCGATCGAGCAGACGCTGGCCCCGCCTTCCGTTCGAACCAGGTTCTGCGGGAAGCCGTTGTACATCATCCCCTGGTAGAACTTGTGGCAGAGCGCGTCGACGTGCGAGATCGTGAAGCCGTGCGGCGACAGGCCGAGGAAATCGCTCGCCCCGGTGCTCCCGGGAGACTCTCCTGATCGCATCATGAAGTGCATCGGCGGGAAGGGGACGTCCGACTTCACCGGCTCGCGGACGATCTGGCGCGCGCAGCCAACTGACTCGCCGTGCTGCACGGCCGCCGCCGCGGCAACGCGCTTCGCCGGCGTGATGTAGTTCAGCGTTCCGAGCTCGTCTTCAGCACCCCAGCGGCCCCAGTTGCTGAGGCTGTCGAAGTAGCTCGCGACTTCTTCTTCGGACGGTGTGTAGTACTCGGACATGTCAGAAGCTCCCTTTCCAGCGCGCGCCGTTGTAGCGATGCAGGGGACACGTGATCAGACTGACCAAGCCATGTGATACATAGTTGCATCCATTTCTGGCGCCTATCTATCGATAGTCTCATTGCGAGTAGTTGATGTCAATATCCGCTACAGAGCGTGCCCGCCCTGCGCAGTGAGTATCAATGTGCAGGTCACTTAGGGTCTATAGGCCATCGGGGGCACACTTCTGGCCGTTTGACACCATCGCACATGTGCAGCCAATATTGGCTGCACATGCATGAGTCTCGAAGTATGAGAGGCGCGGTGGCGGTGGCGGTGGGTCAGTCAGCAGCGGACAGTGCCGATGAACTTCAACATCTCCGAACAGAGGTCCGCGATTTCGTCCACAAAGCCGTCGCCGACGGCCGGTTCTTGCCCCAGTGCGATTCGTGGCTGACCGGGTGGGATCCCGGCTTTAGCCGGGAGCTTGGCGCACGCGGCTGGATCGGCATGACAATTCCGCCTGCGTACGGCGGAGCCGGCCGCAGCCAGCTGGCCCGGTACGTGGTGGCGGAGGAGCTGCTCAGCGCCGGAGCGCCGGTCGCCGCGCACTGGATAGCGGACCGCCAGGTTGCTCCCTCGCTCGTCCGGTACGGCACTGACGCGCAGAAGGCTCGTTACCTCCCCGCGATCTCGGCTGGCGACTGCTACTTCGCCATCGGCATGAGCGAGCCCGAGTCCGGGTCCGACCTCGCCTCGGTCCGGACCAGGGCGAAGCCCGCCCCAGGTGGCTGGGTCATCGAGGGCAGCAAGATCTGGACCAGCGGGGCGCACCACGCCCACGCCTTCTTCGTACTGGCTCGCACCGCCTCAGTCGAGGAAGCCGGGAGTCGCCACCAGGGCCTCTCGCAGTTCCTTGTCCCGCTCGACAGCCCAGGCGTGACAGTGCGGCCAATCTTGCTCATGACCGGAGAGCATCATTTCAACGAGGTCTGGCTGGATGAGGTTTTCGTGCCTGACGACATGGTCGTCGGGCAGATCGGCACGGGCTGGCAGCAGGTCACCGCGGAGCTCGCCATCGAGCGCAGCGGCCCGGAGCGCTTTCTCTCCACTTATCCCCTGCTCGCCGCCCTCATGCAGATCGTCGCTGCCAGGGGGGACGCAACGGGCCGCAGAGCGGTCAGCCGGCTGATGGCGCGGCTCTGGGTGCTGCGCCACATGTCCATGGCCGTCGCCGAGGGACTTGCGACGCAGGCCGATGAGGACCTGTCCGGCAACGTGGTGAAAGATCTGGGGACGCGGTTCGAAGGCGACGTAGTCGAGGAAGCTCATCGTCAGCTGGGGATAGAAGCCGACGCCGCAAGCGCGGACGGGCTGGCTCGCATGCTTGCCTTCAGCACGCTGCACGCGCCAGGTTTCACGCTCCGCGGCGGGACCAACGAGATCCTGCGTGGCCTTACCGCTCGCTCACTGGGGTTGCGATGACTGATGCCAGCGCTGCGGAGATACAGGATCTGCGAGCCGCCATCAGCGGACTGCTCGCCAGGTCCGCTCGTTCGGACGATGCGGAGGTCGATGGCGGGCAGGCCGCGGACCGAGCGCTGTGGTCGAGGCTGGAAGCAGCGGACATGACCTTGGTGAGCGTCGCTGAGCAGGCCGGAGGGAGCGGCGGAGGGCTGATTGCCGCAGGCGCGGTCCTTGAGGCCGTCGGCGCGTCCGGTGCGCGAGTGCCAGTGGCCGAGGCGATACTCAGCGGGTGGCTCCTGTCAGCTGGCGGTCTCGGCATCCCAGCGGGAATGATCACGACAGGCGTGACGTCCGCGGTGGCAGAGCAGGCCGGGGCCGGCTGGAGGGTTCGCGGTCAGGCCGCCAGGGTCGCTTACGGCCGGGACGCGGAATTCCTCGTGGTGCTCGCGGCAGCCGCCACCGGGGATGTCGTGGCGATGATCCCGCGCGCCGCGCTGACCGTCGTGCCGGGCACCAACATGGCAGGCGAGGCCCGCGACGACCTTAGCTTCGCCTGTGACCTCGACCGGTCGCACGTCGCGCCGGCGCCGCCGTCGGCTGCGCGCGAGCTCCTGCTGCGCGGCGGCCTTTCGCGCGCTCTCATGGTCGGCGGGGCACTGGACCGCGCGCTGGAGCTGACTGTTGCTTACGCCAAGGAGCGCCGGCAGTTTGGCCGGCCGATCGGCAGTTTCCAGGCGGTCCAGCAGAGCGTAGCGGAGATGGCGGCCGAGGTCGCAGCTGCCCGTACCGGGGCGCGCAGCGCGCTGGCGTCGTGTGCTGAGCATGGCTTCTCGGCGCCCGCGTCGGCCGTCGCCGTGGCCGCTGCGAAGGTCCTGTCCGTTCAAGCCGCGGGATCTGGTGCCAGGATTGCCCACCAAGTGCACGGGGCGATCGGCCTTACCAAGGAGCATGTCCTGCACCGGGTGACCACACGCCTGTGGTCGTGGCGCGCCGAATGGGGCGGCGAGCTGCGGTGGACCGATGAGCTTGCCGAATTGGTCGTCAGTGCTGAGCCTTACCGCGGCTGGTCCGCGATCACGGCCCGCTGACCGGGCCGTGCGTGGCTCAGCCCGCCGGCGCGGCGAGCGGCCGCTCCGGCACTCGTACGTGCACCAGTCCCGGTCCGTCAACCGCCGACATGGCCCGAAGCGCGGGCAGCAGCTCTCCGTCGGCCACGACCGTCCACGATGGTATGCCGAAGCCCGCCGCAACCGCCGCGAAATCGACGGGGCCGAGCGACGTGCCGAAGAGCGACCCTGGCTGTTCTTGCTCCTGCCGGGCTCGGATAGTTCCGTACGCGTGGTTGTCGATCACTACCACGCGGACCTTTCGCCTGAGCTGGGCCGCAGTGGCCAGGTCATGGAAGGTCATGAGGCCTCCGCCGTCGCCGCACAGCGCCCAGCAGGGGCGGCCGGGAGCCGCGAGGCTCGCGCCGACCGCGCCGGGGATCGCGTATCCCATCGCGCCGTTCCGTGGCCCTAGGTAAACCCTGTCGGCGCCAAAGGTCACGTGCCTCAGCAGCCACTGAGCGAAGTTCCCGGCATCGCTTACCACGATCGCATCCTGTGGGAGCACCGCGTTCAGTTTCGTCATAAGGACGGCCGTTTGCACGGGCGAGCTTTCCCGTTCCAGCTCAGTCCCGTGGTCGCGCCGCTCGCCAGTGCGAGCGGGCCGCTCCGCAAGCCGGCTCGTGCCGCGACCAGACAGTGACGCGGCGAGCGCTTCGGCCGCGGCGCCCGGGTCCATGACGTACTGCACCGCCCGGCTTGGGTGAACGTGACGAACCAGGCCATCGTCGAAACCCGGTGCGAACTGAAAGACTGTGGCACCGGGCCGGGGAAAGCCCGCGCTCCGCGCCGTGATCTGGTCGATGGCGAAGCCGAACGCGAGAATGCAGTCCGAAGAGCCGACCGTGTCGGATACCGATCGCGGAGCGCCAAGGCCGAGGGCTCCGATGTACTCGGCGCTGTCGTTGTCCACGGCCGAGTACGACCGCCAGGCGCCAACCAGCGGAATCCCGGCCACCTTGGCCAGGTGGCAGATGCTCCTCGCGGCCTGTCCTCGTACCGGACTCGTTCCGGCGAGCACGACGGGAGCGACAGCGGACTCCAGCGCGGCCAGTGCCTCCGTGATGTCGGGCTCACCGCCGCTACCGTCAGTAGCGCCGTGCAGGGTCAGGCACTCTTCGCGGCGCTCGTACAGGATATTCGTGGGCAAGCCCACTACTACCGGGCCCGGGCGACCCGTCGTCGCCAGCAGGTAGGCCTGTTCCAAGGTCGCTACCAGGACGTCCCTGGTGGAGGCGACAAGGACCCGCTTGACCGTTGACCCGAAGGTGCTCGTCAGGTCAATCTCCTGAAAGGCATGCCCGCCTTCCTCTGACCTCGGGGTGAGCCCGATCAGCGCGAGGAGGGGCGTAGCGTCGTAGGCGGCTGTCTGCAATCCGATGGACAGGTTCGCGGCTCCCGGCCCCCGGGTCACGATGCAAACGGCCGGGCGGCCCGTCACCTTTCCGTAGGCCTCCGCCGCGAATGCCGAGGCGGCCTCGTGCCTGTTAGTCACCGTATGCACCTCAGCGGAGGTCCTCAGCCCGTCAAGTATGGGCAGGAAGCTTTCGCCCGGCACCTGGAACACCTGGGTGACCTGGCGGCGCTCAAGCCACTTGACGATGGCTGCGCCACCGGTGAGATCGGCTACTGCCGCCGCGCGACTAGTCACGTTCCACAACCTTGTTGTGCTCGCCGAGCTCCGGTGGAGCCATATAGGGCCTGAGATAGCTGCCATCAAACCTGATCGGGGTCATGACCTGCCGGATCTCCCCGTAATGCGGATGGGTCGCTGAACCGACGTTGTGCGCCTCTGGCGACTCGAGAGCCGAACTTACGCTGCGGACGACAGCCGAGGGAACCTCCGCGGCATCGAGCAGGCTCTGCAGCTCGTCCGTCGTGCTCAGCCGCAGCACCGATTGCAGCAGTTCCCTGAGCTCCTCGCGATGCGCGATGCGCGCCGCGTTGGTGGCGAACCGCTCATCGGCGGCCAGGTGCTGACGGTCGAGGGCAGTCAGCAGCCGCTGGAACTGGGCGTCACTCCCGACCGCGAGAACGATGAAGCCGTCCTTCGCGCTGTAGGTGCCGTAGGGGGTCACGTTGGGATGATCGCCTCCCATTCGCTCCGGCTCATGGCCCGCGAGCAGCCAGTTCATCGCCTGATTGGCGAGCAGCGACAGCCCGACGTCATAAAGAGCGACATCGATGTGCTGGGGCTGCGTGCTTCGCTCACGAGCTCGCAGTGCGCCCAGCACGCCGATAGCGCCGTAGAGGCCCGCTGCTATATCGGAGACCGGGAAGCCGACCTTCACGGGGGGACCGTCGGCCGTGCCCGTCACCGCCATGATCCCGCCGAGTGCTTGCACCATGACGTCGTAGCCGCGTCGATCGGGTTCGTCCGGGCCGAATCCCGAGATCGTGAGGTGGATCAACCGGGGATTGGCCGCCGCCAAGCTGTCGAAGTCCACCGTCAGTCGTTTCGCGACGTCAGCGGGAAAGTTCTCCACCACGACATCCGCGGCCGCCACGAGCTCCTGCAGGAGCAGACGCCCGCGCACTGTCTTGAGATCAAGAGTTATCCCCCACTTATTGCGGTTCGCCGTGTAGTAATACACGGCTTCTTCCGCGAAGAACGGGGGCCCCCACCTGCGCGTCTCGTCACCGCTCGGTGGCTCTACCTTGACGACGTCGGCTCCGAGATCACTGAGCACCATGGTGCAGAGCGGTCCGGCCAGGACTCGGCTTAGGTCGAGAACCCGCACCCCGGCCAGTGGCCTGCCAGCATTCGCCTCCGATGTCGGCCAGGGCAGGTGGTGCCTTTCATCGCTCCCGCTGGAGACAGAGTCCACGCCTAACCCTCCAGGCCCGACCAGCTACGCGACACCATGGGACTCCTCACCCTGTGCTGGTCCGGGCCAGCACATCGAATAACATCTTGCATACACAGTGTACAAATGGCATTGGTGCCGTTCGTGTCCCTGCCCTTCACTCGCTAAAGGTCGGCCGGCTTCCGATGCGGAACAACCGCGTAATCGGACGCGCCAAGCACTTCTGCCACCCTCAACTCCGCGGCGCTTCGATGAGCGTCCATAATCTCGATGCACCGCGCCAGCCGCTGCTGTCTGAGCGCAGAGATGAGCTCGCGATGCTCGTGCACGATCCGCTCCCTGGACTCACTGCTGTATAGATAGATTGAGCGGTAGGCATCCGAGAGATCCCACAGCCGCCGGACCTCGTCCAGGATCACCGGAGCGTTAGCCGCCGCGAAGATGCGGAAGTGAAACTCGCGATTGAGCGTGACCATCGTCGTGCGCCCGCCCTGGGCGCCCGCGCTCGCCATTCTCTCGTTTATCGCCTCGAGTTCAATTAGCTCGGCCTCGTCCGGCCACTCCATCGTTTCCAGCAGATAGGTTTCAAGGAGCTTCCGCATCAGGTAGGTCTGATGCAGCTCGGAAGCGCCCAGCCGCCGGAGGAAGTAGCCCCGATTCGGACTATGTAGCAGCAGCCCCTCCATGGAGAGCGCTTTGAGCGCTTCTCGGACCGGAGCCCGGCTGACTCCCAATTGCACGGCAAGATCTTCTTGCTGCAAGTGCACACCGGGCGCGATCCGGCCCGTGAGAATAAACTCCCGCAGCTGCTCTATTACGTGCTCGACAGCTGTGACCTGCCGCTTCTCCGGGGCCACCGCCAGCTCGGCTGGCTGCGCGCCGGTTCGCCCTGCTGTCATCTCACTGCTGCTCACACAAGCTCCTCATCCCAGGGGCGGCCCGAAAACCGTCCAAATACGGCATCGTGCACATGCCGAGTACCATTTGCTCACGATCACACATCAACGGCCTCGACGCTACCACCATCACGATGGGTGACGACGTCCTTCACCGCGGGCAAAGAGTTCCCGTGCTGGCTAGTAAAGCCAATCCTGCGGCCAGCCGCAAGACCAGCCTTCCTGAGCAGCCCGACGACGCCGTCGGGAGACGCACTCACGAATATGATTACCAGGATGCCATAAATGATGAGGGCCGCGTTGGGGCCGTACACGCCGGCTTGCGTACTGCCGACAAAAGGCGACAGGATATTCGGCACCACTATGGGGAGCCCGACAATGATGGCTGCCCCGATAACTGCGCCGGCAATCGAGTCACGGCCTCCGACGATGACCATGATGACATATTGAAACGCAAGCAGGGTCGGAAAGTTGTCCGTGACGATCGAGCCGCTGAAGTGGGCGAGCAACGCGCCTTGCAGCCCGGCAACCATCGCGGCGATAGTCAAGATGGTGAGCTTCATCCTCGGTACGGAGATTCCGAGCGTGGGTGCGATGAGCTCATGCTCTCGCAGCATTCGCATCGCCCTGCCAGTTCGCTCGCGGATCAGCCGTGTCGACACCAGGATCAGGATGCTCACGATCGGAAACAGCAGCCAGGACCAGTCGCGTGCTCCTTCGAGCACGCCATGAGACGAGAAGAGGACAGGCACATAGAACCCGGCCGCCTGCGCCGACGGCACGGCGTTCTCGTACTGAGTGCCCGCGAAGACGGCCAGGAACTGCAACGGGAGGCTCGCGAGGGCCAGGAAGAGGGACCTTAGCCGCAACGAGGGCAGGGCCGCGATAAACCCGATCACCCCGCAGGTCAGCGTCGACAGCACCAGGTCGGCGGGAAACGGGACACCCGCGCGCAGGAAGAAGACCGACCCGAACGCCCCGAACAGCAGGTATGCCGCGGTGGCCACCGACGCCAGGCCTGCCGTGCCCTGCATTACCTGCAAGGCGATCGCTCCCATGCAGGTAAGCAGCACGGTGTTATAGATGTACAGGCTGTAGGCCGATTGCGTGGTCGTGAAGAATATGGTCACCAGCGCCAGGCCGGCCACGCCCCACCACGCATACCGCACCTTCGACAAGGGCGTGCGCAGGTTCGACAGCACGGTGCGTGCGGTGCCCCGATCAGGCCAGTTCACGCTCTCACGACCTCTCTCGTGCCGAAGATTCCCTGGGGCCGGATCAGCAGGACAAGCAGCAAGCCCAGGTAGGTCACCAGGTCAACGTAATTACCGCCCAGATAGATCTGGGTAAAACCTTCGACCAGCCCTACGACGAGGCCGCCGACGATTGCCCCCTCAATGCTGTCGATGCCGCCTATGACGATGGCGGGTATCGCGGCCAGCCCGAGGTTGACGAGTGACGTGTTGACGATTGTTGCGCTGCCGTACGAGATTCCGCCGAGGGCAGCGAGCACTGACGCCGCGCTCCAGGAACCGATGTACACCCAGCGGACAGGAATGCCGCACTGGCTTGCCAGTATGGAATTGTGCCCGGCATCCCGAATCATAATGCCCAGGTGGGTGAAGCG
>Ga0209006_10001988_pt1 | contig 18584 bp, 34 predicted proteins | sample JacPin_JW_Ref_O2_FD_188567 | JGI IMG/M metagenome (GOLD analysis project Ga0209006, IMG submission 188567) | Forest soil microbial communities from Algoma, Ontario, Canada - Jack Pine, Ontario site 1_JW_Ref_O2 (SPAdes) (version 2) | ecosystem: Environmental > Terrestrial > Soil > Boreal...
TCTCCCGATATTTTGGCTTTGGCAACTTCTTATCATCAAAAAAGATAATGATAGAGTCTCTTTTAACTCCATCGTCTTGGACGTCCAGAATACCAGGGGTATGCCCGTGCTCATCAAGAAAAAGTTCCAATACGTTATTGGTTATGTATCTTGATTTACCAAACCACATTTACGTCACCTTTATGAAAGAGTGTCATTTATGGCACCCCGCCCCGGAGTTAAACCGGGAATACTGAGTTTAGAAAACTCTGTTGTAGATTCGCTACGCGGGGCATGATACATTTATATATCAACCGAAAGTAACATCAGAACTAATCTTCACTTTGAACGAAGGAATACGAATATGGTTGCAAAGATTATGAGTCTTTGCTTCTTCTGCAGTAATAAACCAATCTGCATGTCCTTTCTCTTGGACAAGCTTTAGGAAATATTCCTCTTCTTTTCCTACGTTTTTCGCCATCATCTTGTAGATAACTTGGTTAAGTCTTTCTATTTCTTTGGCGTCTGCTTTAATTTCTTCCACCTTACCAAGAGCCCCGCCGCTAACATCATGAATCATTAGCGTTGCAAGTGGCGCCATGAACCGCAGCTCTTCGTGGCCACAAGTAAATAAGACCGCTCCGCAGCTCATAGCCTTGCCCGTAGCAATGGTCGCAACCTTTACGTCAGTCGCCGAGCGGATTGTTTCAACCATTGATAGCAGCGAGTAAACGTGCCCACCGTATGAATCAATGACAATCGGAATTACTTTTTGTCCGGTGTTAATTGCCTTATTAAACTGGTCTCTAAAATTTTTAGCAGACTCCTCATCAAACTTATTTACAAGGATAGTATGAGGTAGGTCGATCAAATCTTCAATCTTCTTGGGCTTAATCTTTGGATCAATCTGATGAAATATCATGTAACTATTTCCTCTTTCTAATAAACGCAGGCTCATCAACCTATTATGAGAATCGTCAGTAGTTTGCGGAACAGATGGGATACGAAACTGCATTTTAACTAAGCCCTGTGGGCGACATTTATAACATAGTGCTGTCGACCGGCCTGTCAAGCCACAGCTACCTACTAAGTTCCCATACCCACTCTATACTGGATAGATAAAGAGAATGTGGCAGCGACCTATATTTTTTGTACGGCTCCAATAATCTTTGGCGTGCCGGATCCCAAACTAAAACGTGACCATCGTTTTCGCACTTTAATTTGATTGCGACAATAGCTGGCCTTGTAATGGCAGAAAAACTATGTAACCTATTGCGTCTTCTGATTACTCTAAATCCAAGATTTTCAAGCACTTCTCTGGCGCGTAGCTCATCGGTTGAATAGTCCTGACCTTTTATGTGGTTAGGATGTACTAAATCAATTGCACGTCGATATGGAATACCTGCAACCATGGCAACGCAAGTTGGGAAACAATCTGATTCATAATACTGAGTAAGAAGACGCATATATCACCGTGTAGTTTTCTCCGTACAAACATTTATCTCGTCAAGAGAATTAGTTTTTAGGGCGCAAGCAACTTGCTGCTCAGTCATATGCTCTGTACAGAACGAATAAAATTGTTTGGTAGTGCCGCGTTTCTGATAAAACGCATCAATCTTGGGGCGCATACCGTTTTCTGCAGCATCGATAACGCTTTCATCAAGTGCCCCGATAGAGATCAACATTTCGATAGATGGATAATCTGGGTCTGTTTCTACCGCATTTTCGGCAGCCAAATCTAAAATATGCGAATAGATTTTGTCGCAAGACTGAATACTAACAGGAGGTTTAGCCGGAGTGCAACCAAGCCCTAGCAGCGGAAGAATTACAATCAACTTCTTAATCATGACGCTCCTTCAGTGATTCCATTACTTCGCTCTTTTGTTTCTCATCCATTTTTTCTAGAACCAAATTAAGAACAAGCCCAGCCCAACCAGTGTTTTCATTTAGTCCACGCTTTATAGCGCGTTCCAAATGTGGACGAGCCTGGAGATCATTCCACATACCAGAGATAAGGGGTTGGACTTTATCCATGTTGTTGGAGATTTTTCTGCTAACAAGAAGCGGAAGCTCTTTACAAGCAGATTCAGGATTTTGCAATCTCAATCCGTAGAACGCTACCGGCCAGAAATGTGCTTGACCTTCCTGCCAGATATTAATCCAATACTCTTCGATACCAGAATCCTTATTCTGAATCTTAGCAAAAGCCATTAACGCATCACGCATAGCGTCTTGTTTGTCAGTTCTTTTACTGGTAAGGAATGATGCGTTTTTATTAATCCAATTCTGTAGAAGTGTATGACAAGCAACAAATTTTGACTCGCGAATAATAAGAAACAAATGGCGCAGAAAATCATTGGAAGCTTCCATATGCCCATGCAAAGATTTATACAAGAGAAGTCCCACAGCAGGCTCAATCTTCTCCTTAAAATCCTCGGGACCTTCTGTAGAATATGCATTAATAATGTCTACGGACGTCTCGTTTGTTGTGATGAACGGGCCCGTAGAATTAGGATGCTTAATCCTTTTTTCAATGAGTGCGGCTAACAGCTCAGGATTATACGTCCTAAGCATTTTCTTAACCCATGAATCTTTGCGGATGTGTTTTTCGCTATATCGAGACATATGGATTTTGAAATTGGTTTGTTTTGACTACTTGCCTGTAAGCTACTCTAGCTTTACGTTGCTGCTTTACCGTGTGAAAGTCAAGCTCCACAAACTTGATTCCGGTAATGACTTCCCATTCAATTCTAGAAACATATCCTTGGCCAGAGAGAACCCATCGTTCTGCCTCTTGCAAAGCTACTTTGTAAGAAAGCGTTTGTCTAGAACCTAGTTGAAGAGTTTTGTTAATGAACTTAATCGTATAGGATATCTTGTGTTTCTTTTTCTCTCGGCTCGGTTCATTCGAAACTTGTTTTTCTAAATCGATTCTTTTATGTACAGTAAGCGTCATTTATCAGTAGTTCCGTTCTTCGGCTTCTTTACGGGCAACATCGATAAGAACTTCCAGCTCATTGGGGATCACACTGCTTGTGATTCCAAGATTGACGCAGGATCCACAGAGGCATCCTTCCTTCTTTTCTAACTTGCCAATAATGCCCTCAACCTTTTTGTAATGCTCGATATGGCCATTATATTCTTTTTCGAGACGCTCGTTCTCTTCTCCTGCTTTGGCATTCGCAAGCTTATTACGTTCCGAGATTTCAGCTTTCTGCTCATCGCTCATAGATTCTGTGATTCTCTCTACAGCAGCAACAACCTGCTTAGGCTTGTCAGGAACCTTAATATAGTTCTTTAGCTTGGCCGGATCTTTTGCAAGCTGCTCAAGGATAAGGATAAATCCGTCCTTAATGTACTGAATACGATCCTGTTCATTCAGTTCTGTGAATCTCATTAGTATGACCTCGATCTTGCGGTGCTCTGAGCTATATCAATCAGGGGCTCTAGTTCTCTATCAATAGGAGTACTTAGGAGCGACTGATCGAATTTTCTGCAGCATAGACACTTGTTTACATTTAGCTTGTTTAGAGTTTTGAATATCTGCTTTGCCTGATCCCTGGACAAGGACTTGTTTGATGTATACACTTTTAGCGTATCTGGCTTATCAAATATAGATTTAACCAATACGATGAACTCTTGCTTCATCACATCAATCTTTTCTTGATTGTTCAAATCCTCAAAGTACATAGGATCTAGACCTCGTTGACCAACCATCTGTTTTGTTTCATCTTTTAGCTTGTCTCGGCGTGCGTGTGGCCTGGTGGTACGAAGTTCGGCATTAAAATCGAATGCTGGTAGTGGTGCCTCTAGCCGTATATTATAAGCGGGAGCGGGAGCAGCAGCTACATAAGCATCAGCTACATAGTCATTTTGATTACGTTGTGCACCGTAATTGTTATCACCCGCAAAAAAATGAACTGCTACCGGAGCTGGTGCTGTTGCCCTGAGTCTTGGTGGCGCTGCGGGTAGTGGAAACTGTTCGTTTTCTGGGATTCCAACAATCAACCATCTGTTTTGAGGCGCGCTCCAATAAAATTGACTACCATTTTGAGCATTGATTATTATTTGTTCAGGCTCAACCTGCGCTAATGGGGGAGGAATTTCTTCTACTTCATTAATTGCTGCTTCTGGCTCATCAGCTTCATTGATTGGTTCTTGCGGGTTTGGTATGTATCCAATGGGCCCAACGTCATCTAAAGCTCTGAATAATGATTGGTCTTCATAATTCCGCACCGCAACCTGCGCGTCATTAAATATCCTATCACGCAGTTCGTTAAATACGTTATTGCTTACTCGAGGGACTTTGTTTGGTTTCTTTCGAGCCATATAAGTAATGTAAAGCTTCTAGGTGTATTAGTCAATTAATTCATAACCCTTTTATTATCCGCCTCATCGCAGCGAACTCGGATATGTTCTGAATCTTTCGCGGTAATAAAGATAATCTTATTCGGCATATTAATGCGCAGTGATTCAAGCTTCTTGTTTAATACGGAGCCGGAAACACGCACCACTATCTTGGCACCTTCGGATTCATCGGGTACCGATACTTCCATTCTACCATTTAGAATGGTGGCATCATGTCCAAAGATACTGAATTTATATAGCTTGCCTGAATGCATAGTCAAACTAGAGTCTAACATTTTCTCGTAGGATTGTCAATGGCCCGAAAGCACGACGCCCGTAAGAATAATGATTTCTTGTGGATGAAGAAGAGATTTGAACCTTCACGGTCATTTAGCGTATACGCTTCACGACCAGCCCCCGTCGGAGCCGCGTCTAACTATTTCGCCATTCACCCAAGCTCTTATATATCAAAGTGTCTTAATGAATTGTTTGAACTCTTCCGCTGTTGTAATATTGTCAGGAACCTTTACTGGTTCACTCATTTTGGAAATCTTATCGAACTGAGTTGCTGACCATCCATATAGACGGGCAACACACTCAACGCAACACATTTCAAGTTCGAATTCGTTCTCGGTTCCATCTTCCTGAACAACCGGAATGTTCATTGTTGTTTTGTCCTTTCCGAGTCCGAAGCAAACGGGGCGAGGCATATATCCATTGAGTCCTTCTATGAACAGCTCATGAAAGAACTCATAGAGACCTGGTTTTTTAGCACGTCGCTCTCTGCGGAATTTATTCTTCCTTCTACTCATAGATGCAGCCCGCAATGCCCGCCATTATTATCCAATACCCAATTCTGCTGGATCATATAGTCTTTAGATCCAATAGAAACATTAGCGACTGAACCGGTTTTTGTCAAGTATGGCTGACCAAAAGTCCAAGCACACTTGTCAGCAGATTCGGCCCCTAGGTCATCTAGCCATGCAGGAATAGTTAATACGTCGGGGTCATTGGAAAGTTCCGATAGCTCATGCGCAATAATGCCCGCCATACCATCTGCAGGCCAATCACCATTGGGCGATTGCATGACACCAGCACCAAGATATTCTGATTGCAAACTACATCCTTGGTAGCATCCAGAAACATCTCCAACGAAAGAGTATTTGATATCTTGCCCTAACAGAGAGGCACTGTTATGCCATCCACAGTAATCACTGCAGTAGTATCCATTCTCCCCACCCTCAGTAATATCTGAGCTAGTGAAAACAAAGTACGCCCCATTTGGATCAAGTGGAAACTGCTGTGCTGTAATGGCATCAGAGACAATCTGCAAAATGTTACCATCAGTTATGCTAGTTCCGTAGGAATAGTTGTTCTTGATGCTTGTAATAAAGTTCACGGCCCCACTGACATAAACCTTTGGCCCTACGCCGCTTCCGCTGTCAACCCCGCTATCATTGTTAGAATCATTCTCCGGAGCGTCTTCGACATCGGCATCGGTCGCAGCTGCCATCTCGGCGTCATGATGTTTAATGACATTGGCAACCGGACGGTGTAAGCTTCTCGCAAAACTTTGCCCAGTAATACCAGCTTGCTGGTAGTATGCTGTATTGATTAGAAACCACGGGCTCCCACCAATATTAGATAGTAGCTCTTCAACTAGAGGCTGAGTATTAGTATCAGACCAAGCTCCATACCATACAACATATACATTACGTGGTTGTGTCATAACATTACCACCAAGGTAAGACATTGGGTCTGTTTCAGGGTACTCTAGATCAAAACTGCCATCTGATAGATTTAGCCCGGCATCTTCGCTGGTGGAAACTTCTGGCTCGCTATCTGCGATAGAAGAAGCATCGGTTACATCAACCTCCGCATCATTGGGCGGAAAACCATTATCAGGATTCTCGCGACAACCAATAGTTAACACACATGCTGCCGCGATTAGATACTTCCTCATTTGTGTTTTCCTTTGTGCTATTCCCAACCAAGTTTCCACTGCACGTTAAAAGAGTTGCGCCTTGCTTCTGTTATGGCGTAAGGTTTTGTTTTAAGGATCTCTATCAAGATATCTTTGGATGAATAAGAGCTTCCACTAATGACAGTCATCTCGATAATGAAATCGTTAACTCCGGTTGCTGAAACAGTTACACCTAAAGCGTTTTTCTTGTACAGCCTATCCACAAACAAAAGTGAATTTGATCTTCCAATATACGGTATACGTGATGTTACATAGTGACGCAGATATCTAGAAGCTTCTTCATTCATAACGAACAGGCAATGGGGAAACCGAATTCCTTCCTAAGAGAGCTTCCAAGTTCGTATGCTAGAGACCCATCGTCGTAAACGGACTTATCGTATCCATCGAATCCTAGCTGAAAGTTTCGAACCCATTCACTATTTACATCAAGGATCTTTTCGATAGTCCATTGACGCCAGTCGAGCTTGCGCCCTGGCTTGTCCTGATACTCTAAGATCGCGCAGGCGAGTGCGCAACAGGCAGGAGCCTTCGGCTCCCAACGTTCCTTCTTTTTGTTCCATAAGATGCCCCATGAGGAATAAATAAGACCAATACCTTTGGCTTGGCAACTCTGAATTGCTTTTCTTATGAGCGTACCACGCTCATCATTACTAGGCATTAGCATGCTCCAAATTCAAATAGCGGCTTCTTCTTAGTCATGATTATCGAACTCCTTAGACTTAATTTCTAAATCACCTTCATCAAGAATAACGGTACCTAATGCTCCGCAATTCAAACACTCTCGCGTAAATATCTCTTGTCCTATCCCACATTTCCCGCAAACATAGGACTCTTCTATTTGTTCTAGAATCTCGGCCTGTTCATTTTTAGCGCCATCTTTTGGCTCAAGACGGTGCTTCATAATGCCACCCTTACCGAGACCGCTCAGTATCATTCCCTTTGCCACATTGCTGGAAATAGCAGAACGGTTTGGGTGTTTAGTCTTTTTTGTCCTTGACATTTGCAGGCTCCAAGATCGAGATAACGAATCCTCTGCGGTCGTCAGCACTGATCGAAGGGGAAATATCCACACTCCATCCCTGTATTGTCAAGGCTTCATTGAGCGATTTCAATAGCTCATCAACAGGAATTGGTTTGTGCCAACGATCCGTGATATACTTACGGGAAATTTGTCCTGCATCGCGCATCTCTAGAAGTTTGGATTCTTTTTCGAGGAAAGCATCCCAACCTGGTGAATCATCAACCGGAATTTGGACAACCCTTCCAGTGGAAAGCGTAACTTCTTTTGCACGCTTTCCGTTCTTTAGAAGAAGAATAGCCATGTTTAGTTACAGTTAGTTAGCCTAACCCAGATATTTCCTTCATCATGCGCAAAAACTTTACTCCTACCGCCATTGGCCCAATCTAGATCAATTTGAGTGCGGGCAGTTTCAGGATCATAGAACACAGCAGAAACCTTAGCCTGATGACCGTAGACAACAAGTACATCGCCCGGCTTCACATTACTTTCGGTTTGATTCTGAACATGATTCTGAAACATTGGGGCTTTCTTTCTTTGGTGGTTCGAGAACAGTTAGAACGAATCCTTTTCGACCATCGGCATTAATCGCCGGAGATTTATCAATGGTCCAACCAGCAGCTTTTAGTACAGTAATAGCTTCGTTGCTATATGTATCTGTGCCATTACAAACCTTTTCAAGCTTCTCTAATGCTTCTGTTTGAGTAATTTGAGCAATGCTGTTATTAATAACTGGTGCTGGGTATGTAAGTACTCCAAACGCTCCCACAACTGCATTGGAAGATTCTGCAGGGTGATAATGGAGTAAGTGATTCATAATTTGTTCGTCGTGCTTGCCACATAACCTACACTCATAACAACAAAATCCTACCGCACCAGGATGGGCACCACATGACAAGTACAGCGACGATAACATAGCCTCAGCGGCATGAGTTGTTATATGTCCAACAAGATCATCAACATCTAGTTGACAAATAGGGCACCGTTGACCTGTATACTTCATGCAATACGAATCAACCATATATGATTGGATATACTTATTCATACTGACCTTTAGTATAGGTGCTGCTTCGTTTGCTGTCAAGTCATAGCGAACGAGGGGGCGACACCGCTTTGGCGCCGCTGCCCCACTTTCTTACTAAGTTTGCTGGCCGCTTATTTATCTTCTCGGTAAACCGAAAAGAGCTTCGTCAATTCCTAGCCTTTTTAGCTTCGTTGCTCGTTCTTGCAAGGCTCGATTAGAGCTATCAGCTTTTTCAGTTTTATCACAAACCAAATTCACAAGGTTGCATCTTGTTAGCAGATGATTAGTCTGCGGATCCTTTTCGTTTGTGGGAAATGCTATCCATGGGATATAACACCCGGCGTGGTAGTGAAAGGATTTCTTTTCAGGGAACCTGGCACTAACACCCCCACTTTCCGGTACATTCTTTACCGTCGTCCTAACGACCGCCACGGTCAAGCTATTACAGAAGATAAGTCCTTCCTCAGATTTAGGAAGTATTCGGAAAGAGCTTTGGTATGCGTTGGAAATGCTAATTCCATTGGCTCTTTCACGACGAGTAATTCTAAAGACTCTTCATTGACAGAGAAGTTATCGTACAGTTCTTTTTCTGATACCTCTCGTGTCCTGCAAAAGATAAGGAGACTATTTGTGGTTTTGGCTACAGTAAGATACTTCAGTTTTATATGTTCTGGTGAAATCGTCAGCCCTACCTCTTCTTTAATCTCTCTAGCTGCGCCTTCTTCCCACGTTTCACCAACATCAAGATATCCACCAGGCAAAGCAAACTCGCCTTTCTGTGGCTGGATGCCTCTTCGTATCACAACAATTCCAGAACCAACTACAGGGATTATTGACACCGTACATGGTAAAGGATTGATAAAGCTCATATGCTTACAGTGAGCACAAGTACGTGGCCACTTCGAGTCTGTAAACTTGTACCCACAGTACGAGCAATAATCGTTCTTAGTGTACATTAGAAATCTCCGCTCGCGCCTCCACCACCACTATCTCCACCACCAAACCCACCACCGCCATCGTAGCCTCCACCTCCGCCACCAATATCAGAGGAAGAGTCGTAGGAATAACCACCAGAAGAAGATGAGGAAGAGGAAGATGTGTCATCATCCTCCCTTTTCTTTCTACGAGCAGCATCACGATTTGCACGTTCGGTGTCAGCTTGAGCTTGACGTCTGCGCTTTTCTGCCAAGGTAAGTGTCGCAGCAACTCCTACAGCAACTGCTGTTGCTCTTACAGGATGAGTGCCAACTGTACGTCTTGTTGCAACGTGATATGGATCTGGTACACTGTAAGACTGAGGTGTCGCAGGTGATGCGTGGCTGGCGGGTCTGTATGGAGCGGTATTATCCATGTAGGGCCACCGATGTTCTTTTCGTCTACTTGCCCACCACATAAAAAAACCAACCAAACCTAGCACACCAAGCACGCCGAGAAATGTCCACCCGGCACTACCATTACTAGTGGCGGGTTTCTTAGTAGGAGGTACAATAGGATTTTGTCCTACACGCGACTCCATCTTGGCGCTAAGTTGGTCAATGTCATAGGACAGACCACCAGCCCAATCACCCTTCCTGTAGTACGGTTTTGAATCTAGGATGATCTGATTGCAGACAGAGTCGGGTAAATCACCTTCGGCCCCATTGCCAGTTTGAATCCTAATCTTGCGGTCTTTAGTCGCAATAAAGATTAGGACACCGTTATCTAGACCGACTTTACCGATACCCCACTGATGGAAGGTATCTTGAGCGGCATCCTCGACGCTGCTTCCGTTAAGAGTGGCAACAAGCGCAATACCGATTTCATTACGGGACGTCTTGTTAATTACGTCTAGCTTGTGATTGAGGATGGCCTTGTCGGGGATTGAAAGAACACCGGCTGTGTCAGCGATGTACCACCCATTGTCAGGCTTAGGTGGAATCTGAAAGTCATCGGCACGGACTACTCCGGCGTACAATGTAGCAGCGAAGATTGTGAACAGAAGCACCAACCACTTTGCGTTTTTATTCATCAGAAGTCTCCACTTGCCCCACCACCGCCTGAATCTCCACCACCGAATCCTCCACCGCTATCGTCGGAAGATCCGCCACCACTACTCCCACCTCCCCCGCCATCGAGGAAAATGTCAAGAAGTAGACTGAGAAAACCGAATCTGATTGCTGCAATAATTAGCAGCACCACAAGGATGACAATTAGTGCAATCATGTACTACCTCACTTGCTCGCAGAGGGAGCGGGGTTGCTGAAACTAACCTTGGGAGCATTTCTCGCGTCAGGATCAGCAGAGAATGGAAGACGCGGCTTGAACTCATCTCCGGTGATCGGGTTTACGATTTTTCCACTAACATGTCGCAGCTCGGTATTGTAAGAGAACACCGCATCGTTATATTGCTTTCGAGCAAACGCAATGCGATTCTCGGTGCCAGCCATCTCGGCCATGAGATTAGAGAATAGAGGATCAGCTTTTAGATTCGGATAGTTCTCCTGAACCGCCATAAGCTTTCCGAGTGCTTGGGAAAGACCAGACTGAGCTTGCTGAAATGCAGCCATCTTTGTGGGGTCGCTGAAATCATCAACGCCAGGCTTATATTCGAGTCTCACCTGCGTTGCTGCAGACCGAGCCTCTTGAACAGCTTGCAATGTATCGTGCTCATGTTGGGTATAGCCCTTGACCGTTTCCACAAGATTCGGAATCAAGTCTGTCCTTCGCTGTAGCTGAACATCGATATTGCTCCACGCCTTTGTGCAAGTCTCGTCAGCATCAACGAGCTTATCGTACTTCTCTTGGCCTTGCTTGAGGAGTCCACAACTACTCGTAGCGAATACCACGAGGATGCACATGAAAAATAGAGTCAGTCTCTTCATCATGATCGTTTTCTCTTTCTTGGATTTTGATTCTTGCGCATAGTGTTCGCGCCACTCGCGGATCATAAATATAAGGATCGTTGATGAGATAGTCAACCGCGTTGACAACTCTTTTATTCTGTTCGTAGCCTATGACATCTGCAGCTTTGAAAGCATCTTTGATCTGACTGTCGAATCTATAGCAGGGATATATACAATGCTCAACTGGAAACCTAGTGATCAAAATATACTTGGTCAGTTCGACAACATATATTGTTGACGGGATGTTGTCGGGATTTTTCTTCATAGCAAAAAGAAGCTGGAGAACGACAGAACAAGATTTGCGACCGCCCGTGAATCGAACTGATCGGCTTAGGAGAATATTGCTATTCTGCAGGCTTTGCAGCCATTCTTTGCCAATGGATTCAATGTCTTCTCTGCAAGTGGTACGCGCTATCCTAGTTATTTCCGAGAATCAGCTTTTGATTTTTCGGAGCAACCATCACGGGTTTTGTTTCGTTCGGCAAGTAAATACAATCATCTAAACGACCTTACGGTGATTTAGCGACCATGAGTACCGCTCCACACTACGTTCTCCAAGTTTTGAAAGGTTATGGTGCTATGGGTTTAATCTTCGTCTTCACTTTGAATTTTGATTTAGCAACCGGTGTCGCTGGAATTGTGGCAGGGGCGATGCCTAGCACTCTAGGTTTTGTCATCGTTTTCTTAGAGGAAAGTATCGTCTTTACTTTTTGTACAAGCTGTTCGTACTCTTCTTCGGAAGTAAGAGATTTCTCCTTCTTTGGTTTAGGAGTTTCTGTTGCTCTCTTAAGGTTATACCCTACGAAGTTATAGAACTCTTGCCTAGAAATTTTCGTGTAATCAACGCCATCTTTAGTAAGATTCTCGGCTGCTCCCTCAGGTTTAATCCTATAGATTGTATTAGAGAGTATACACCACGAACAATTCTGTGTTACATAATCCAGTCCTGGCGCACTTGAATCAAGACTTGATGGCATACTCCAACTAGTTTCAAATTCAGGTAGGATAATAAACAACTCATCCTTTGGAATCGAAGCAGAAACTTTCTTCAGATCTGCAATAGTTATGTCTCCATAACCAAGCTTCTCTCCATACTTATTAAACCAACCGGCATTATTTAATAGACCATCTAATCTGAACTGGTGATTCAATAAACCGAATGGTGTCTTCTTTGGATTTGTTTCTAATCCGTAAACGCCTTTAACCAATAATGACATATAGTCTCCATAAGTTTATCTAGTGTAATCACGATCACTAGCTGAGTCAAGTCTTAAAACATTGCAAAACGTCGTATGCTTTCTCCACATCGTTGTGCATTTTTATTGAGTCTCTGTCCTTGCTTTTCTTATACCGATCTAACAGGGCATCACGCTTGCGTTTAACTTCCTCTTCTGAGGCGCCCCATTGGAGACCAAGAGTAAAGTATGCTTTATCAATAAAGTAATACAGGTATAAATTGTTCAGCTTACCAATATACTTTAGGCAATCTGCGCGGGCAGCATCGGTTGTCTCGTTATCATAACAAGAAATATAGTGTTCAATCTTTCTTTGAATGAAAACCATTTGGAGATCAATGTCATGGCAAAAAGTTTCTAGCATGCCCTCAAATTCATCATAGCTATCTTCGTAATTCATGGGAAATCTGTTTTGAGTTTTGTCTTCCTAAGTATGTAAGGAGGATTCGCACCCTTATATTTTTCCACAAGTTTGAATATCTCAACTGCATCATCGGCTGTAAGCGGAGCAATTGTTATGGCTCCACCGATTGTAGGACAGTACACATGAAATACCATAGAGCAATGACAGCATTGCATATGCCCACAATGATCACCTGCAACATTTACATCAAGAAGAGATTCCTCTTTGCAGTGTATGCAAATGAATTTACCGGTTACGATTTTAGGAATCGTGAATTTCATTTAGTTCAGAATCTTTATATCCCTACGCTGTTTAGCACGCTCAACAAGTTCTTCTACGATTCTCTCAAATCGCTTTTTATCTTCCGTGGCCTTTTCTGCCTCGGCGAACTTTCTCTTTAGAAGAAGCTTCTTTTGCTCATCCATGGTTTTTCTTCCTGATATATAATATCTTGATGTTTTATGTTTATAAAATAACTAATACTATCAATGGCCAGATCTATGTTGGAAAAACTTCCAATCCACAGCGGCGATGGACTCGCCACAAATCAGACGCATCTAATTCAGATTTAGCACCAAAACTGTACAGGTCCATGAGAAAATATGGAAAAGAAAATTTTACATTTGAAGTAATAGAAAGTTTTGAGCTAGAGCATAATGCTTATGAAGCAGAAGTAAAACTAATAGAACAAATGGATTCTATTAAAAATGGGTTGAATGTTGCTGCTGGTGGTATAGGATTTTCATCGGGAGAGAACAATCCAAACTATGGAAAACCAATGAAGCAACATGTAAAGCAAGCTCTGCTAGAAGCAAATCTTGGGAAAACGTTAAGCGATGAACACAAAAATAATATATCAAAAAATAACAAACGAACTAGACTTGGTAGAGTGTGGTCAGAGGAATCTAAACTAAAATCATCTTTAAGTCATGAAGGTAAATATGTGGGTGAGAAAAATCCGTCTTCTAAACTCACACAACAAAATGTTGATGAAATTAGAGTAATGTTAGAAAATAAAACTCCACACAGAGAGATAGCTAAAATATACAACGTATCCAAGAGCGCTATAACATTAATCAGTTCCGGTAAAACTTGGACTAAAATTTAGTCATTCTTTCAATACAAACGTCTTTACCTAGAGCGGCCATAGTCTGGAATAATTCGGGCCCAGCGACCCTACCAACTAATTGTACTCGCGCTGGCTGTCCAACATCCTTAAGGGTTAGACCGTTGTTCGCTAGCCAATTCTTAACAGAATTTCTAAGAGCCTCTTCCTTCCAGGCTCCTTCGTCAAGACTGTCAGATAGATGACGACCAAGTTTCTGTAGAACTTCCTTGTTAGGAGCAGTTAGAAACTTTTGCGCTGCATCGGAATCAACAGAAATATCCTTACGCAAAATAGGATCTAGTTCGTGCGCCGCTTCCACAAATGTCTTACACTTGTGGCGGATAAGGTGAATCACTTCCTCAACTCGCTCGTGATTCAGATCGCCAAGTCCCCGCTGGTACAGGAATGGAATAACTCTATGAGCGTAATCCGAAGTAGAAGTGAGGTCTACTCTTTGCAAATGTTCGTGCTCGATAGCCATGAATTTCTTGACATCGAATCGACCATCTCCTCGGCCGCAGCCTTCCCAACTGAACTTGTCAATAAGATCCTTGATGGAGAACACTTCTTGATTGCCAAAGCCCCAACCAAACTTGGCGAGGTAATTGAGCACAGCTTGTGGCGAGAATCCGGCATCACGGTATTCCGTAGTGCTTACAGCACCATGACGTTTCGAAAGCTTCTCTCCGGTAGGAGAAAGCATCATGGGAAGATGGGCAAACTGAGGGTGCTCAGCACCGAGTGCTTGGTAGAGGAGGATTTGTGGCGGAGTGTTTATAGCATGATCGCGCCCTCTTGCGACCAGAGTAATCCCCATAGTAAGATCATCAATCGTAGCGCCGAAATTATAAAGCGGTACACCGTCATGTCGCATCAAAATAAAGTCCTGATTTTCTTTATTGGGTACAACCATCTTGCCGAATACAAGATCATTATACTCTACGACGCCTTCTGTGGGAGCCTTGAATCTGATAACGAATGGACGGTCAGGGTTGTCCTTCCTGTCTCTACAGGTACCAGGATACTTGAAAAAGGCAGTCTTATCACCAGCTTCTCTCTTTGCTTTAAGCGCTTCTCTATGAGTTCTGAGATCTTCCTCAGTGCAATAACATTTGTACGCATGACCAGAAGCAATAAGCTTATCGGCATAATGCTTGTAAATATCCAACCGATCCATCTGTTTGTAAGGTCCACATGGGCCACCAACTTCGGGGCCTTCTGTCCAGGTAATTCCAAGCCATTTGAGAGACTCTAGAATAATGGCTTCGCTTTCTGGCGTTGATCGCTCCAAATCGGTATTTTCAATTCGTAAAATAAGGTCCCCTCCGGTCTTCTGAGCCCAAAGCCAATTAAATAGTGCTGTTCTAACACCACCGATATGGAGATATCCGGTCGGACTAGGAGCGAACCTTACGCGAACTTTACTCATTTCAGTCTCCCTGTTAGTGCCACAACCCAACAAGCTAACACTCTATGCAGTGAGTGCAAGGGGCCTAAGCATGATAGCTGGTATACCCTAGAAAAGATTTTACATCAATATAGTACCCAGTTGAATCAGTTCTGATTATAATCTTGTTGCCCTTGACATTGTGTTTAATAAAGTACTGACATGCAATACCGGCTTTTCTATCACCTGTTTGTGATAGCAAACGAAGAGTTTCGAATGATAGCTTCATGGTAGTTTTGTGCTAGTGAAAACAAGTTTTCAGGATCGTATTTGATTACTTCTGCTTTGGAAATATTCACTTCCCCAGCGACCAGAATATGAGGGATGTGCTCGAAAATCAGGGGCCGCGTTCCATGTTCTTTGGAATAAATAAAGTGCTCAATAGTTTCGATTGGTATTTCTTTTTCCTCTTCGTATTGATTCACAGTTAATGGTTTGAACTTTTCTTTGTCATTAAAATCCGTAAACAAACAAAACCTGTGTTTCTTAATGCTAGAAATTGGTATCTTGAATATCTCAGCCGGGTCGGTTTCGTTTCCTAATAGCTGTGCTACCGAAAGAATATGTACTGGATTGATAGTGGATAAGTTAACAACATCTTTCCATTTCACATCCAGGCATTTAATTTCTTCCTCTAATTCCTGAATGCGGTCCTTCCCATACTTCTCAATTTCCTTTTGATATAGCTTTGGGTATTTTCTTTTCAAGCGAGAGAGCGGTAAGATACTGTCTCCTTTGAACTTTTCGGCCTTAAAATGATAGAGAAATTCCACATACTAATGTGGAATTATTCCTTAGCTTTTTACACCTTCTCCCTTCCCCAATGCTTTATAGCGCATTGAAGCTGCTAAAGCCATAAAATAAGCACTTGTGCTGCGGTGCCCAACCATCTTATTTCTCAGCCTATAGGCATGAAAGTCCGACATCTTCCAAGAAAATTCATCTTCGCCGCTATACAATTCCATTGGAATGGTTATAGAAACATATGTTCTAGTGCTAGTGGAAGTTATTTTCAACCCCTCTAAAAGAAGAATTGCATCAGCATCTCTGTACGTCTCATTAATGAAACTCTCCAACATATTAAGCAAACAGTTTTTGGAAACTGAAAATTCATGTTGGCTCAGGTACATTACTATTCTTAAGAGGATCATGAATTATTCCCAGCTACCTTTATAGTCTGGGTTCCATTTGATTCTATCTTCGCCACCCTCATAATCACGAGTAAGAACACCAATGTCAATGAGTTTGAAAAGGAATGTATAAAGCTCGTCACCAAGATCATGGCGCGACCAGAAAACGTGTTTGCCTTTGCCCCGAAATAGTTTAGGATCATTTGGCATGATACCTAGCATCACTGCTAAACAAAAGCAGGCGCTATCAATATCAACCCAATCCTTTAAGTCTTCTTTCAGAGTCATTTAGTTTACCATAGAGTGAGAACTTGGGCCACGATTCATTTTGGCACGGTATGCAATAACTTCTTCCTCAGAAGATTTGTAGACTTTGATTTCAATCCTCACATCTTCTTCTTTGATACCACGCGCCTTTATAGTGTCCTTCATAATTTTTAGTGCACCATCTTCTGCTATACGTTCATCGTCAGCGCGAAGAAACATACTACCACCACCAGGCTTATCCTTCACATGAATGATTACCATACAGCGATATACTTGTTTCATTTGCAGCTCCAGAGATTACAGAGTTGTTCTAAGTCTTTTGGGTATAACTTGAAATCGTCAGTAACTTCTTTGCGTACCTCGGAGTTCATAACGGCCGGTGCATCAAAAGGATTAACGTGCTGTAATCCAATCCAATGTCCTACCTCGTGCCCCATAATCCATCGCAACATTGAATCATCATGATTAGTTCGTTCCGGAAACAGGACAATTCTATTTCGCCATGTTTGCGAAATCCCAATATATCTAGGGCCGTAGTAAATCGCATCTTCTTCTGTGGCCTTTACAACATAAGTATCACAGGTATTGGATTCAAAGAATCGAATCTTATCTGTATTCCAAACTGAATATCCTTGCCGAAGTATTTGTTTTTCATGTTCTGTGAAAGCAGAATCGAAACAAAGCGAGTACTGTTCGGCTATATGATAAGTATGTGTTGGTTCTGGTTTACCACTGCAAAGTAGCGCATATACCGACAGTATGACGGTCCGCCATGTAATCATTCTATCTCGTTTAGTTTGTCTAAAGCTTCCTTTGCGAACTTACGGCCAACCCAATAAAGATCGTTCATGCCTCTGGTATAGGTTTGTAAATCGGCGCCAAAGTATCCACAACCCCGGAGGTGAGAGGCCGCAACAGTAGCATTACCATAATCAAACTGATTCAAAACTCCGGTACAATGGTTAACTGTATGCCAATATGCCGCTGCTGCTTCTTCGAAAGTAGCGAAAGATACATAGAAGTTTCCGTCAAGTCGACTTATATACCAAGGCTGGTCGGGAGACCAAGGACCGATGTTTCCAAGATTGTGATTGTAACTATACTTACCGTTACCGTTTTCAAGTGCAACCTGCGCCCAGCCCATAGCAAGTCGAGACAAGGATGGTTCTTTATTGAACTCCGTGATGTAACCCTTTAGTAGGACTTCCGAAAGCTTATTCCTTTGGATCGGGGTATTAACCATCGGTACTCGCTTCTTTGGGTCCGTTGCTCCTTGTGCAATAACTACGTCAGGGATCACTAGAAGGACGAGAGTTATTGCGACAAGATTTAGTTTCACGGCTTTACCTTTCTAGTCCGAAGCCTTGCTGTTATCGCAGCACCGACCTCCTGTTTCGTACCAGAAAAATTCTGGCTCGTGTGCTTCCGTCATTGGTCTACAAGCGTTTCTCACACCAAAAACGTGACCACCAACAAGACCGCTCCTATAAGGAATATGTGTTTCGTTAACTACTTCTTCGTCAATATTTCCAACCATATCATACACGCCAAATGGGCTTACACATGCTGGCTGACTACCTGATGGCACTAGCAGATTATCTAATCGGATTCTGCATGGCGCATCTGTTGATTGTGGCACCATTTTTCCAGTCTTATCTTTTACCGGCATACAGTCAGCGGTTTGGTAATTCGTTCTGTCGAAATTACAAGCTGTCTTATCACGATGATAGCCATCCCCATAGGGATAAGGTTTCATATCT
>Ga0209006_10001989_pt1 | contig 18577 bp, 15 predicted proteins | sample JacPin_JW_Ref_O2_FD_188567 | JGI IMG/M metagenome (GOLD analysis project Ga0209006, IMG submission 188567) | Forest soil microbial communities from Algoma, Ontario, Canada - Jack Pine, Ontario site 1_JW_Ref_O2 (SPAdes) (version 2) | ecosystem: Environmental > Terrestrial > Soil > Boreal...
TTCATAGAGTCCGTATAATTCGCGGCCAGTTTACCACGCGCAAATCGTTGTTGTCGGGTGGGGAGATCCCTCCAACTGAAATTATTTCTTTATCTGAAACGTGCTAAACGATGCGTTAGCCAGCAGTATTTGCGCTTCGGCCGGGTCCACTGGCACCAGCTGGTGCTCGGCTTGAATTTCCGGGCCTACGACGCGAAGAACAAAACCTGGAACATGAAATGGCTGAACGGGCTGAACGGCACCTGGACGGATCTGGGCGATCCCAAGCTGGGCGGCGTGCACGTCGATGAAAAATCCATCTGGTACATTCTCAAAGAATCGCTGGCGCACCACGCGCTGACTCGCGCCACCTACACCAATATTTCGCCCGACCATTTCACCTGGCGCGGCGAACGTTCGAGCGATGGCAAAATCTGGGAAGAATTTCTGATCGTCGACGTCCATCGCACCAAGAATTAGCCAGCCAGGCCTCGGATATCACAAAACTATTCGATTACACCACCCATTGGTAATACCATACTGCCCGCCACTGTGGCGCTCCCCGGGATTATCGCCGCGATAGGTCAGCGCGAGCAATGTTGGAAGGAGTTGCGCTTTGCCAAACCATCGAATGAGAACCACCGCTTTTCTGGTTTCGACGCTGACGACAATTGCAGCGGTGACGCTGCTGGCGATTCTGGCCAGCGCGCAACGGGCCGTCGCGCAACAGGCCAGTACGGAACAGCCCGATAAATACACCTGGCTGGAGGACATCTACGGCGAGCGGCAACTGGCCTGGGTGAAAGCCCAGAACGCGCGGACCGCGGCGGTGCTGGAGAAGGACCCTAATTTTGCGCCGCTGGAAGCCGATGCGTTGAAAGTGCTGGAGTCTCCGGTGCGTTTGCCGGAGCCGGATTTTCGCAATGGCGCGGTGTACAACATGTGGCGCGATGCGGACCATGTGCGCGGCATCGTGCGCCGCACCACGCTGAAAGACTATCTGACGCCGGATCCTAAGTGGGAGACCGTTCTGGATTACGACGCGCTGGCCAAAACAGACAAGGAGAGCTGGGTGGCGAAAGGACTCCTCTGCCTGCACCCGGACGACAAGCTATGCCTGGTGGGGTTGTCGGCGGGCGGCGAGGATGCGGAAACGCTGCGCGAAATAAATCTGCAGACCGGCAAATTTGTGGAGGGCGGTTTTGTGCTGCCGCGCGGCAAACAGACCGTGGCCTGGGCTGACCAAGACACGCTGCTGGTGGCGCGGGACTGGGGCCCGGGAACGATGAGCGAGGCCGGCTATCCGGTGACCATCCGGCGGTGGAAGCGTAACGAGCCGCTGGATCAGGCCAAGGAAGTATTCCGCGGTGATACCAAAGACAACGGGTATGGCGATTATCCGCTCGCCTTATCGGACGGACAGGGCCATCACGCGGCGATTGTGGTGCGCAACCTGAGTACCTTTGCGCATGAGAATTATTTGCTGCTGCCCGACGGAGCAAAGAAGTTGGCGCTGCCGCTGAAAGCCAGCGTGGAAGGGCTGTTGGACGGCCAGCTGCTGATCTCGTTGGATGAGGATTGGACGCCAGCAGGACAAACCAAAAATATCGCTCAGGGGACGCTGGTTGCGTTTGATTTGGCAGCCATCGGGAAAGACCCGGTGCATCTGAAGCCGGCCGTGGTGTTTGTGCCGACCGCGAAGGAATTCGAACAGTGGGTGTCGATGACCAAGAACTACATGATCCTGGCCACGCTGGAAAATGTGCAACAACGCGCCTATGCCTACACGCGCAGCCGCGACGGCAACTGGACGCGCAAGCGCCTGCCGATCGCGGACGGGCTGACCATCAATTCGGTGACCACCAGCCGCACCGACGATCACTTTTTTCTGGGCCTGGAAGGTTTCCTGACGCCACCGGCGCAGTGGCTGGGCGATGCGGGCGACGGATCGTTCGCGCCGGCCAAATCGCAGCCGGCGCAGTTTGACGCCAGCGCCGATGTAGTGGAGCAAGGGGAAGCCACCTCCAAAGACGGAACGAAGGTGCCGTACTTTTTGGTGCATCGCCGCGACATGCCGCATGACGGATCGAATGCGACTCTGCTGACCGCCTACGGCGGATTTCAATTAGCCTACACGCCGAGCTATTCACCGGTCACGGGCAAGCTATGGCTGGAGCACGGCGGCGTGTATGTGGTAGCCAATATTCGCGGGGGCGGCGAGTTCGGTCCGGCCTGGCATGAGGCAGGACTGAAGACGCACCGACAGCGAATTTACGACGATTTTTACGCGGTGGCTCAGGACCTGGTGACGCGCAAGATCACCTCGCCACGGCGGCTGGGAATCATCGGGGGCTCGAACGGCGGCCTGTTGGTTGGCGTGGCGTTCACCCAGCATCCGGAAATGTGGAATGCCGTAGTGATTCAGGTGCCGCTGCTGGACATGCTGGCGTTCGAACATTTGTCGGCGGGGGCGTCGTGGGTTGGCGAGTATGGTTCGGTGTCGGTGCCGGAGGAACGGGCGTTTCTCGCGTCGATTTCGCCGTATAACCAGCTGAAACCGGATATGAAATATCCGGAGCCGCTGATCCTGACCACCACCAAGGACGATCGGGTCGGGCCGGTGCATGCGCGCAAGTTTGCGGCCCGGATGGAAGAGTTTCATCATCCGTTTTTTTATGACGAGATTACCGAAGGCGGCCACGGCCCGGGCGCGGATAAGAAACAGGAGGCCCGAACGGAAGCCGAGATTTATGCATACCTGACCATGAAGCTGATGAATTGAGCCGGGCCGCGCGATTGAGCGCCTACCGCCCGGGGCATCGCAATCACACCACGCACATTATTTCGCAATAATTCTGCATCCCCGGGTCCGCTTTGCGTATCAAAGCACCGGGTTGGTGCAGCTCAAGGGAGACCGATGAAAACTCCGGGCGCGGGTGTGGGTGCGATTCGCAGTGGAATTTTGGGTGCATTTTTGAGGGAGCGGAATTATCGGGGCGGAATGTTACTCGCCGTCTTGCTGGCTGCGTTTTTTGCAACGACCGCGGTGACGCGCGCGCAAGTGCCGGTGTACGCGATCACGCCAGTCGAAAGCAAAATCAAATTTGGGGTGAAGGCCTCGGTGCCGATCGAAGGCGTTTTCGACAAGTGGGACGCCACGCTGACTTTTACTTCCACGGATTTGTCCACGGGCGTGCTGGAAATCAAAATTCAGGCCGATAGCGTCAATACTGGCAGCGGGCTGAAGGATGGAAAACTCAAGGGCAAGGATTTCTTCGACGTGAAGCAGAATCCACTGATTACGTTTCGCTCGTCCAAAATTATTCAGACCGGCTCCAACACCTTTGAAGTCGACGGAAACTTCACCATCCGCGGCGTGACCAGGCCCGAAAAGCTGGCGCTGGAGCTGGAGCGCAGCGGGGACGGCGTAGGCACGATTACCGGCGTGATGGCCTTTGACCGCAAAGAGTACGGGATGAACAGCGGCATTCCGTTTATCAAGGTCGCGGATCGCGTCGAGGTCAACGTCGATCTGCGTTACAAGCGCGTGAGCGGTCCGCCGCCGGTGCTAAAGCCGTAAATCGAAAAAGCGCCGCGGCGCGTGCTAGTGAATCGGCAGTTTTTTCTTGAATTTATTTTCGAGGGCTTGCAGTTGTTCGTTGGTCAGCTGGGCGTCGCCGTCGAGCGTTAGCAGCAAGTGGCCGTCGCCGGCGTCGTGAAAGGCCACGTCCTGGATGATGACGTGGTCCTGCACTTCGGAGGGCAGCGTCGCGCCCAGGTCGGTGCCTTTTTGCACTGCGGCCAAAACCGTTTCCTGAATTTTGTCGCGCACCATATCGCCGACATTTCCAAAGCGCAGCACCTCGCCCAGCGAGCCATCCGCTTCGATCGGGCCCAGTTCCGGCTTCAGCCGCAGTTCGGTGTGGCTCGGACCCACCGATGGCGTGAGTTTCAGTTGTAGCGTCGCGTTGCCGCCGAGCAGGCGCTTCACTTCGTCATTGCCGAAAAGTTTCACGCAGGCCCAGCGTTCGTAATGCAGGTGCACCACGGCGACGGTAGCGTTCGGCGGCGCCGGCAGCAGCGTCGCATCCTGAATCTGGATGCGGTCGGCGCAGCGCGAATTTTTGTCGAGCACCGCGCCCAGCACCGGGCCAATATTTTTTTGCAGGTCGGCGAGATCGGCGTTAAGGCTCAGATTCATTTCGTTCAAGTCGTGGTCCTTCCGCGCCATGCTGATCGCGCCCGAGGCCACGATGTTCAGTTCCTGCCCCTTGATGTGCAGCGGAATATTTACCGGCGGAATTTTGAAGGAGAGCTTCGGATCGTTGGCGCGCAGCGCGGGCACGGCGAGCGCCAGCAGGGAAATGAGCGACGCGGCGACGAATTTCGAGAGTTGTTGCGGCACATTCGGGCGGTGCAACGCTGAAGCAGCATGCAATGAAGTGGTTTTCATCCGCTAGGGTGGATGGCCCCGCCAGCACCGCGGGTTGCCTAAAGTTCGATGTTGCCGGACGCCTAATTACAGGCTTCCGGCCCGCTTCCTCGCGCCAAAAATTATGGAACGCCGCGGAGCCTGCCGGTGAATACATTTTGAGTATTCGTGCGTCCCACACTACGGGATGCCGGAATCGCCGGGAGGTTGCGTGATGGATTACACCAAAAAGATTCGGTTCGGACTGGGAAGCTTTTGCGCCGCGTTTTTGCTGCTTTCGGTGCTGGCGCTGCAGGTCGCGTCGCAGGACGCGCCTAATTTTGTCGGCACCTGGCAAATGACCATGCTGGCCGGCGGGCAAGGTGGCCAGGGTGGAGGCCAAGGTGGCAACGGGCAGGGCGACGCACAGCCCGGCGATCAGGGCGAAGGCGGCGGCCGGCGCGGTGGTGGTGGCGGGCGCGGCCCGCAAACTCTGGTGATCGCCAAGGACGGCGACAGCTACAAGGTGACCCACAAAACGCAGCGCGGCGATAAAACTTACGATGCAACCGTTTCCGGCAACGCCATTTCCTGGACCGAAGAGCGCCCCAACCGCGACGGCGGCACCATGAAAATCCAATTCAAAGCCACCATCGATGGCGACGCACTGAAGGGAACTTTCGGCGGCGGCCAATTCAGCCGCGAATTCACCGCGAAACGCTCGACCTAAAGGCGACGCTACGTACCGGAAACGTTGGCTTACGCCGGGATCTGCCATCCCTCACTCAGCGTCCCGGCCCCGCTCGGTCAGTTTTTCGTGCGGGCGAAGTTTAAGCTACTCGTAGCGCAGCGCCACCATGGGATCTACCCGCGTGGCGCGGCGCGCGGGGAAATAATTGGCGACGAACGCGACGCCGAGCAGTGCCGCGAATACGGCGACGAAGGTCGCCGGGTCAACGGCTTTTACACCGAACAGCAGGCTGCTCAGCACGCGCGTGGCGGCCAGTGCTCCGATTAATCCCACACCGAGTCCGATGCCGACCAGTTGCATCCCCTGCGTGATGACGAGGCGCAGCACGCCGGTGGTTTGCGCGCCGAGCGCGAGGCGGATGCCGATTTCCCGGGTGCGTTCGGCCACGCTATACGCCATCACGCCGTAAATTCCGGCCATCGCCAGAATCAGCGCGAGCAGCGCGAAGGCGGAAACCAGCAGCGCGCGGAAACGCGGCGCAGCCACTGATTCCGAAAGCTCCGATTCCATCGTGCTGAATTTCGCCGGCACATCGGGAGAAATCGTCCGCAAATTATCCCGCAGCGTTCCGGTGATGGCGCCGGATGGCAGCGCGGTGCGCACCACAAAGCTCAGCGCGGTCGAGGATTGCGGATGTTGTTCGTACGGCATATAAATTTCGGGCCACGGCGCCACCGCCGGACCGAACTGGCGCACGTTGCCCACCACGCCGACGATGGTCATGGGCTGCAGCGAGTCGAGGCCGCAGTAAATTACGTGGCCGACGGGATCCCGATTGGGAAATGTCTGCTGGGCCAGAGCCTGGTTGATCAGCGCACTGAACGGCGCGTCGAACGTGTCGCGGTCGCTGATGTCGCGGCCACCGAGTATCGGAATATTCAAGGTGCGGAAATATCCGGGCGTGACCACCGACATCACCGCTTGCGGCCCGCCGATGCCTAGTTCATTTTCTGGTGGCAGACGATCGATCCAGTAGGTTCCGTCCGAAGAAGCCTGCCCGGGCAAGCCGCGCACACCTGCGACGGAAGTAATCCCCGGAATGGTCGAGACCCGCGCGAGAAATTGTTTGTAGAGCTGCGTCGCGCGCCGCGAACTCGCCAAATCCGAGGAGGAAACATCCGTCTGCATCACGATTATTTTTTCGGCGCTGAATCCCATTTGCACTTTCAGCAGCGCGTCGAAACTGCGCACCAGCAATCCGGCGCCGGTCATCAGTACCACCGAAACCGCTACTTCCGCGACGATCAATGCACCGTGCAGGCGGCTCGCGCCGCGGCTGGACGAGCCGCGTGCGCCGGATTGTGCCAGGGACTGATTCAAATCGACGCCGGTCGCGTGCAGCGCCGGTGCGATGCCGAAAAGCATGGTCGAAATCGCGGCGGCCGAAAAAGTGAACGCCAGCACGCGCCAGTCGAGCCCGATTTCATTCAGGCGCGGAATATCGGACGGCGCGAGGCGCACCAGCAGTGCCGAAACCCAGATGGCGATCAGCAGGCCCAGCGCGCCCGCGCTCAGCGCCAGCAAGCCGCTTTCGGTGAGCATCTGGCGAATAATGCGCGAGCGGCTGGCGCCCATGGTGATGCGGATGGCGATTTCGCGCGCGCGCCCGGTGGCTTTGGCCAGCAGCAGGTTCGCGATATTGGCGCAGGCGATCAGCAGCACCAACGCGACGGTGCCCAGCAAAAGGTAGAGCGTGAGGCGCACGTCCGAAACCATTTCGTCGCGCATCAGGACGACGGCGGCGCTCTTGCCTTCGTTGCTCGCGGGATATTGCTGCGCCAGGCGCGCGGCGATGGTGGTCATCTGCGCTTGCGCTGCGCCCGGCGTGACGCCTGGCTTCAGCCGTGCAATCACCCGGTAATTGTGGCCGCTGCGCGAAACGGTTTCCGGAATTACCGAATTCGCCGGATACCAGATATCGGTCTTTTCCGGAAAATGAAAACCGGCCGGCGCCACTCCGGCGATCGTCAAACTGCGATCGAAAACGCGAATGGTTTTGCCGATGGCGGCGTGCTCGCCCGCGAAATGCTGCTGCCAATAGGCGTGGCTGATAATCACCGCGCCGGATTTTCGTTCTTCTTCGGTGAAAAAATGTCCCGCGGCGGGTTGCAACTGAAAAACGTCAAAGAATTCTGGAGTTATTGCGGCGCAGTGCGCGTACTCGGACTGCGCGGCAGGCGCGGCCGCGCACTCGTCGTCTTCATAGTAGGCCATCGAATCGAAGGAGGTCGCTTGATCGTGCCAGTCGTGGAAATCGGGCGCCGAGACCGGTCCGTGGTTCCCGGATTTTTGCCACAACGACGCGAGGGTGACGATGCGGTCCGGCTCGTGATACGCGAGCGGACGCAACAACACGGCATTCACCACGCTGAACATTGCTGTATTCGCGCCGATGCCGATGCTGAGCGTCAAGATCGCGATGGCGGTTATGCCCGGCGCTTTGGCCAGCACGCGAATCCCGTACCGGATGTCCTGCCACAGATTTTTCATCGACGTCCTCGGAGTGCTCGCCTTTCAATCGACAGAGAATACGCGGTCGAGCGCGGAAATGTTCCGTCATCGCACGTGAAGCTTGGCTAGGTTGGAATCGACACAGGGCGCGTCACATGTAGGACGTGCGTCGCGCCTGCCCGTGGCCTACTACTGGTCTGTCGGCCTTCCGTGCGCGTAAATCTACAAGGTTTATCACGTTTCAATCCGCCGCTGTGGCCCCCGGCGCCATTGGTCTTGAAACTGCCTTTTATTTTCTATTCGCGATTCATCCGCTTGCATCGCGGGCGAATGGCATATAAAGGAGAGGCTATGACGCGCGAGCGACTATTCGTTCTTGTGGCCGTGGTTGCCGCGGCGGTGAGCGGCGTTGCGGCTTGCGCCGGCGCGCAAGGCATCGCGTCCTAAATTTCTTCTCCGGCCGTGCTGCCTATTTGACGCTTCGCAGCGTCCAATAAGCAGGAGACCGCCAATGGCCAGCCCCCTCCCAGCACCCGAAACCAAAGTGGAAATCCGGCGCATGTTCGTCGCGCCGCGCGAAAAGGTCTTCGAAGCGTGGACCCAGCGCGAGAAGCTGGAGAAATGGATGTGCCGGTTTCCGCGCAACGAGACCCGGTACACCGCGTCCGACGCGCGGCTCGGCGCCGTCAGCGTGATGGAAGTCAAAACCACGCAGGGCCAAACCTTGAAGCAGACCATCACCTACCGCGACATCGAACCGCCGAGCAAACTGGTCTTCCAGTGGGACTGGCAGGAATTCTCCGCCGCGGGAGAAAAAATCGACGAGGCCCGCGACACGCTGGTCACCGTGGAATTTCAGCCGCGCGGAAATTTTACCGAAGTGATTTTGACCCACGAAGGTTTGCGCACCGCCGAGCAGCGCGCGCGGCACGAACTCGGCTGGATCGGCTGCTTCGATGCGCTCGCCGAAACGCTGAAGGCCCAGCACAGCGCTGCACCTTCGACGAATTGTGACGTCTTTTAATGAGGCGGCCTTTCTCCTCAGATTGAGTTGGGCTGATTTCACATCGAAGAGAGATCCTTCGTCGCCAAAGACGCTCCTCTGGATGACGGCCAACTACGGGTTAGTGGCGGACGTGAATCTCGCCGGGGGGCTCGCGCTTCGGCCGCGCAATCCTTCCTCGCAGACCTCAACGCTTGGCGAGATCCATCAGCACCACGTCGGCGCGCTCCTGCGCTCGTTCAAACACCAGATCGTGTCCGTCGGGGGAGATGTCAAAATCGCGAATATTAAAATCGTCAGGGAAGTAGGTCCACTGGCGCTCTTCGCCCGTCTGCAGATTCACTAGCCACACATTCTTGTGCTCGAGATCGCCTCGCAGACACATCAGCTCGCCTTTGTCTACGAACGGGATGTGTCGGGCCCCGCGGGTCAGCGTCAGCGGCGGCAGGGGATACGCGGAACCATCAGGGCCAGCGGCTTTCAGCGAAAAGGTGGTGCCGACATCGGCTCCCGAATAAATCACGAAGGTGCCGTCGCTGGACCATGCCGGATCTACGGAATATTCCTGCACCAGCGTGGTGGGTGCGCCGCCATTCACGGGAATCTGCATCAGGTGCGGCACGCCGTGCTCGTTCACCGCCGAGGTGATCGACTGGCCGTCGGGCGCCCACGCGGGATGGCCCTGCAGGTCGAGTGCGTCGGTCACGACCCGCGCGTTAGTGCCGTCCGCATGCATCGTGTACAGAAATGTTTGATCGTGTTGCCGCACCGAGAATGCGATATTTTTTCCATCGGCCGATATCGCCGGCCCGCCAAAGATTCGCGCTCCCGGACCACTCCACAATTCCGTGCCGGTTCCGTTCACTACTTTCCAGATACTTTCGCTCGCGCTCGCTGCGGAAACGTACAGCAGATAGCCGGGGCCTAATCGCGGGGAAAATCCGGTGCTGGTGGTAAGCGAGATTCGCTCCGGCTCCGGCGCGCCAAGCGATACATGTACCATCGGCATGCGCCACAGCGTGCTCTTCGGGCTGGCGAGGGTCAGCGCTAGACGGCGGCCGTCGGCGCTGGCCGCGAGCGAGGTGTAGCGCTCGAGCCCGGAACTCAAACGGTGGGGAATTCGCCGCTCGACGTCCGTGCTGTAAAGCCACGGCCCCGACCCGTCCGGATCCGTTGCGAGGTACAGCAGCGTGCGGCGGTCGAGCCAAACTGGATGGGTCACCCGCGAATTGTGGGAGGTGATTCGTTCCGCATTTCCGCCGGCGGCGGGGATGCGCCAGATGTCCAACTTATCGGGAAGTTCACCCTGCACAAAATAAATATATTTCGCATCGAACGACCACAACGGAAAATGCGAATGGAGCCCGCTCGGCGCGGTAAAGATCGGCCGCCCCGGCGATGGCGGAAGACCATCGGAAACAAACATCGGATCTCCGGCGCCGGGCGTGTGGTAAACGAGGCGCGAGCCATCGCGCGACCAATCAAATTCCGCCGCGTCCTCGAGATAAGGTTTCGGCTCTCCGCCCAGAGTCGGCGCGGCCCAGATGCTGATATCACCCGGGCCCGACCCGCCTCCGGGCTTGCGAACCCAATAGGTGACGAAGGCGCCGTCGGGCGTGAAGCCCAGGGTGCGCACCGAGGGATTGACCAGTTCCGGCGCGGTCCCGCGCGTCAAATTATGGAATTGCCCCGAACCGACTTGCGTGACCCACACGTCCATCTTTCCGTCGCGGTCCGATAGAAACGCCACGAACTGCCCGTCGCGCGATACGGCGGCGGCCTCCTCCACTCCATCCGAGTCCGCAATCGTTTGTAATCGCGCGTCGACGATGGGGCTTTTCCAGAAATGCTCGGTGTGTTGCAGCCAAAGAAAAGCGCATATCGCGAGAACGGCTGCCGCTGCAGGAAACGCCAGGATCACCGGCCATCTGCTTCCAAGTTTTTGGATCACGGCCGCCGGCGGGTTCGCGGCAACGGCGCTCGAAGCATCCGCGTTCCCGTTATCCTGCGCCGCCCGAAGATTCCGGCTTTGCGTCCACGCGCCCAGCTCCGACCGAAAGGCGTAGACCGAACCGGCCTTGTCGTGAAGATGCCGGTGGACCGGCATCCCCTCCCGTTTTTCCCAGCGTTGCACCGTGGTCACGTCGCGGTTGAGGAATGCCGCGATTTCTTTCCAGGAATCGAGGCGGTCTTCGGGTGGTTTCTCGGTTAGCGGCGCGCCGGGGAGGGATTCGCCCATCAGGCTCCTGCTTAGCTCGTTTGCTGGGGAACGGGCGGGTGGATTGTAACTCTGCCAGTACGTCAACGGCAATGTACTGCATTGAGCGGCATTTCACTGAAATTGGGCGGGTTCCGCGCATCGCAGTTTGACCCGGGCTGGGTGCATGGTTGATGGTGGCGGCGTGCTGAGTCTGAAATCGTCGAAACGCGATTCTTGGGCCGCAAAAACGCACCAATTTCAAATTTGGAGGAATTTCATGAAAGGCAAAGCTTTCAGCTGGGCAGTAGCGATTATGGTGGTCTTGGCGCTGGCGGCGGGTACGGTGGCGCATGCACAACGCGCAAGATGCATGCGGTTTCACGGGACGGTCAATGACTACACGCCCGCGAGCACCGGCGGCCCGTGGGAAATGCGCGGCACCTGGAGCCTGGTGCTGCACGAAAATTCCGGCCTGGCCGATTTCTCGGCCGAACTGAACATGGAACAGTCCGACGAGGGGATCATCAACATGGCTATCGCCAAGGGCGACACCGCGGACCCCACGGTCGAATTCAACACGCCCGCGCTGCGGGGTGCGCACACCCACCACATCGTGCTGGAAGGTAAGTCGTTCACCAAGCTGGCGAATGGCGGGTATCAGGTGAGCGGCCCGATCAATCTAGTGACCAAAGATGGCACGCCCGCGCCGTTTGGGCAGTCTTCGCTGACGGTGGAGGTCACCGGCGGCAGCGTCATCAAGTTTTCGAACATGACCATGACGTTTACCGGCCCCGGCACCGGGCACTTCGGCATGCAGGCGATCCACGGCGTGGTGCGCAACGTCGTCGAGGAAGAGGAAGAGGCGCGCTAACGAAGCGCACTGACGAAGTGCGCCAACAAAGTGCGGCGCGCCCGGCGCGGGCGATCTGACGAGCAGCGGCTCAATTTCCAGTTGAGCCGCTGCTCACTGCGGTGAACGCTCCGTGAGAGTCGCACAGCGGGTTGCTATTTTTTGGTGTCGTGGCCTTCCAGCACGGTGGTCCAGGTGGCGCCGTCGGGTGACGTTTCGAATTTGAATTTGTAGGCCGTGGGCGAAACCACTTTCATGGTCAGCCGTCCTTTAACCGTCTGGGGACCCATCGTCGTCTCGCTCAGCCAGGTCCAGGTGTCGCCGTCCAGGCGGCCCTGGGCGTGATCGGCTTCGCCCAGGGAATTGAACGAATCGTAGGTGTACATTTTGCTCTCGCCGTCGTAGCCCATGTAAGCCGTCTCGACGCCGTGGCCCATGGCGCCGCTAAATTCGGAGTGAGTCACCAGAAAAAATCCGCCCTCCATCCACGCGACGCGGTTGGTGTCGGTGAATTTGCCGCCCGGGCTCAGCGGCCCCGCCTTGATCTCGCCTTCCGCGTCCCAGGTTCCGGCGAAGTAGTTGAGTTTTTTCAGCTCGGGCGCGGGCTGCAGCTGGGCGTAGGCGGAAAAAGCAAGGCAAAGCAGTATCGTCACGCAGAGGGGCAGAGTGAAGCGCGTCTTCATGGTGGCTCCTCGAAATTGAAGTCAGATCTGAAGCAACGGCCAAAAACGAATGGGGCCGCACGAGGCACTGTAACATATTCGCCTTTTGTTCGCCTACCATCAAGAGACGCGGCTTCCTTTCCTGTTGGCAATGAACTAGGGTTGCGCCACGGAGTCGGCTGATCCTGCCGGCGGAGGGCCACGGCGATCGCGGAAGTGGTGTGGCTGCTGGGCGATGCCGTAGGCCACATTCGGGAAATGATGTTGCGCAACAATCACGCCGAAAACAACACCGGGATATTTTTGATTTTCGAACTGGCCGTGCCGGTGCTGATCCTAATGTTAGTTTTCTATCAGCGGCGCCTGACGCGCGGCGGCGAAAACTACCGCAGCCTGATTTTTATTCGCATTGGAAGACTCACGACTTGCCCCAAAACGCGAAAGTTACCGCGCCCACCAGAAACAGAAACGAGACCGCGTAGTTCCAGCGGATCTCTTCGCCCAGATAAACCCAGGCGAAAACGACGAAGACGCACAGCGTGATCGCTTCCTGAATGATTTTCAATTGGAACCCGGTGAATTCGCCGTAACCGATGCGGTTCGCGGGAACTTGAAAACAATATTCGAAGAACGCGATCAGCCAACTGGCGACGATGGCGGCGATCAGCGGCGCTTTGCGGTATTTCAAATGTCCGTACCAGGCAAAGGTCATGAACACGTTGGAACAAATCAAAAGCAGCACGGTTTTCATAACAAACCGACGATATCACGAATGCACGCTGAAGAATTCCGCGATGAAACTCCGTCGTCCCGCGACCGGCTCCGCTGGACACGCCGCAAAGGGAATTCTCATCCCGAACGCAGTGAGGGACCTGCTTTTTACGCGCTAGTTTTGGCGCAGACCCGGAAAACGCCGTGTGGTTGCATCCCTCAACGCCAAAGCGGTTCGGGATGAAGGGTGCACGCGAGTGCTTAAGACTTCAAGGGTGAGAGTGTTTTCAAAAGCTTTCGATTGTGGGATTTTCGCTTCCGGGCCAGCGGCTCAATCCACTGGTTGAGCCGCTGGGCACAAAAATCAGCGGAGCCTCACATCTCGCATCCTCACGGATAACTAACCACCGTCACCGGCGTATCCGGATTCGCAATGGTCGATGACCCTCCCGTGCCGTTGATCACGTTTTGAATCCCGCCCGATCCCGCTGTCGACAAGAAAATCGTCAGCAAATCGTTCATGCTGCCCGCCGGCAAAGTCTTGGGGACCTCGAACGCGTTCGCCGCAAAAATGGGGACACCCTGATTGAAGAAGCTGTAGCTGCCCAGACCGTAGCCCTTGAAATTCTTCACATTGTTAGCGACTTTGAAAGCGGCCCAGCCATTCACGCCCGGCGATTCCATCCAGGCCGCCTGGCTCGGCGGGTCGTAGGGCATTTCGTTCTGCAGGAAAATGTCGGTCCCGTTATTTCCGTTCCAGATCACTTCATATTTTTGGTAGTGCTCCACGAACAATCCGTACCCGGTCACATTGTCGCCATTCACGACCAGGCCAGTGTCCGCGGTATTCACGGTCCAACCCACGCCGGTGCCGTGATCCGCGCGCCAGGCCCAGACGTCATCCAGAATCGCGCTGTTCACATTGACGATCATGCTGACCGTCGCGCTGCCCGCCTCGGCGCCGCCGATGCGGAAAAATACATCCTGATACGCCGAAGGATCGTCGGCCGCGCCCGGATCGCCCAGCAGCGACAGAATCGTCCCAGCCTGCAGCAGCACCGGTGAATTCTGTGGACCCGCGTCAAAAATAATTCCGGAAACTTCCACGCCGCGTGAACTCAGCACGCGCATCGACGCATTTCCGTTCTGCGGAATCAGCGTGGGGAATCCCAGCCCGAGCACGACCGTGTCGGGGTAGGGAACAATGATTGCGCTCTCCAGGTTGTAGACTCCCGGCGACAGAATCAGATTCTTGCCCAGCAGCAGCGCCAAATTAATTCGCGCCGCGCTGTCGGTCGGTTGCGCCACAAAAAAATTGTCGATGCTGATGGACGATCCCGGCGTGCTGCCTGCGGCCCACGACGCGCCCGAAGAATCCCGCTGCACCGCCGGCACAAACACCCGATACTTCCCATTCGCATCCATATAAAGGTAGGGCTCTTCGCGGGTCACCGGGCTGGTGGCCAGCGTGGTGTACGGTCCGCCGCACGCGCCGCCGGGAAAGCACTGCGCCGGCGCACCGACTACTCCGGAAAAAACCTGGTTCCACACGCCGTTGGTCCACGAATCGATGTTGCTGTTGCGCGTGACCCACTGTTGCTGCGAGCCGCTGATGATCTGGCTGGTGGCGAATTGCGAATCGGCGATGAACCCGCCGCTGGCGAACGACGGCTGGGTGCAATAATCAAACAGCGTAACCTGCCCGTTGACCTGCACGCGGCGCAGCGGTGCGGCCTGCGACACGGCCCAGAATTCGCCGAAGTAGCAGCCGGCATTTGGATTGGTCACGTTGATCGTCAGATTCGAAACCGAGCGCCAGAAATTCACCAGCGCGGTGCAGCTGCCGGCGATGCACTGGTTGTACGAATCGATCGATCCGTTGATCACCACGTCGCCGGGGTTCTGGCCGAGCCCCGCCACCGAAGTGTAATAGCCCACCTGAAAATTCAGCGGCGTCGCCGCCGAGCCGTACGTGCCGGGCTCGAAGAGCAACGCGTAACGCTGCGTCCCGAACTGATTGTTTACCTGCATGCTCGACACTTCATCCACCGTGGCCTGGATCGTGCTCACCGGCATGTCCGGCGTAAAAATATAAACATTGGCGCCGAAGTTCGGTGCGCTGGTCGACCATCCCGGATTGCCTGTCGCCGGCGACGCCGGCAAACTGCACGCCGTCACCATCAGCGCCGCGATCAGCAAAATTCCACGCAGAATTCCTGTCGTCTTGGACATTTTCTCTACCTCCTCAAATTGATTCGGAATGGCGCGCCTAGCCAGCAAAATTTTTCAGGGCCGTGTCAGCAAACCGTGGAAGTCGATGTCGCAAAGGGCGAAGTGATCGAGCTATCTGACCGGAATACGTTAGAAATGAGTGCCACGGCAAAGCTGGGGAGAATGCCGCGAGCACGAATGTCGGGCGAATCGGAAATCTCAAAGTGAACAGCAGCAAGCTTTACCGCCGTGCCCCGCCTTTGGCCATACAGTGTTTCCTGTAGTACTCGCGCGCAGCCTGTTGTGCAGTTAATAAACTTGGTACTATTGTCCTCTTCGAGCCCAGCATCTATTCTGGGTCCGCAAGCGTCTACCCCATCCCTGACATTTCGCAGGAGGCCCCATGCATGAACGGCGCCGTTGTCAGCGTTTCGATTTAAACGTCCCGGTGAAAGTCTACGGCCGTACCCCGCGCAACATTCCCTTTCGCGCCACGACCGCGACCATGACCATCAGTAAATTCGGCGGCCTGCTGGACATGAAGCCGCGCGTGAAGCTGGGCCAAAAAATGCTGATTGTGAACAGTTTTACCGAGGAAGAACGTGAGTGCCGCGTGGTCTACGTGGATTCGAAAACGCGCGGCCGCCATAAAGTCGCCGTCGAATTTACCAGTGCGACCGGCGATTTCTGGCACGTCTACAGCCCTCCGGCGCGCCTCGAAGTAGCGCTGCGACCCGTCGATCTGATCGGTGCGTTGTCCAACACCTAGACAAAGTACGGCGGTGCCGCGTCGCACCCACGGCGCTCTGCGCGTTTTTTCCATTTCGTGCTCCGCCCTCACGGGCGGGGCTAGCCCCTGCCGCGCCTACGGCGCTGGATTGCGGCGAAGTTGCGGCCGCGGCGCCGGATTCCGCTGGTCCTTATATATAAGTACCCGAACCAGGCGACGCCGCGGCTGCGACGCCGCAATGCAAACGCTCCGCCGAGGACCTTTGGAGTGCGGTGGCCCTGCCAACGCTTTTGACCAATCCGCGTCATCGCTAAAGCCACAGCGCGTAGCGCCATCACTAACCGGCACGTCCCCACTCAGCGGGATGCTGGGGGGCTCGAACGGTGCGGAAAATTACGAAGGTTCAGTTGGACGTTTTTGCGGTTTTATCTTGCCGCGCGATTTCTTCTTCCATCGCGCGAATGCGGAATTTCTGCACTTTGCCGCTGGCGGTCATCGGAAAGCTCTCCACCACCCGAATGTGCTGGGGAATCTTGAAATGCGCCGCCTTACCGCAACAGAACGCGCGGATTTCCTCCGCGCCGGAATTTTCGCCGGCCTTCAGGCGCACCCAGGCGATCACGATTTCTCCCAGCCGTTCGTCCGGCAACCCCAGCACGCAGGCCTCGGCGATTTTCGGGTGGGTCTGCAGCAGATTCTCAATTTCCTTTGGGGAAATATTTTCGCCGCCGCGAATGATCATGTCCTTGGCGCGGCCGGTGAGGACCACGTAGCCATCCTCGCGCATCATTCCGAGGTCGCCGGTATGCAGCCAGCCGCTCGCGTCGACGGCTTGGCGCGTCGCTTCCGGCTCGCCGTCGTAACCCTTCATGGTGAAATAGCCGCGAGCGCAGATTTCGCCCTGCTCGCCCAGCGGCACCGGTTCGCCGCTGGCCGCGTTGGCGATTTTTATTTCGGTGTTGGGCATGGTTCGGCCAATCGTGGTGTAGCGCTGCTCGGCGCTCGATTCCTTGTCACACATCGTCACCGTCGGCGACGATTCAGTCTGGCCATACACGTTATAAATTTCCGGCGTCCCGAATTTCCGCTCCAGTCGCTGAATTAATTCACTCGAACACGCCGCGCCGCCGGTTAACAGGACACGTATGGAGCTGAGATCGATGCGGTCGAAGTCTGGCTGCTCCAGCAGCGCGAGGTACATCGAGGGAACCGCGAGCAGCGCCGTGATTTTCTCCTGGTCGATCGTCTCGAGCGTGGCCCGCGGATCAAACATCCGCGAGGGCAGCACCAACGCCGCGCCCGTAAGCAACGCGCCGAGCGAAGTGACCGTGTAACCTGCGCAGTGGTACAGCGGAAAAGTCTGGCAAACGCGGTCGTGCTCCGTCAGGCCCAAACCTCGCGCGGTCAGCTGCGCGTTGTTCACCAGATTGTGATGCGTCAGTTGGACTCCCTTGGGATTGCCAGTGGTGCCCGAGGTGTACTGCAGATTGGCCACGGCGTGCGGCTCGATCGATGTGGTCGCCAGGGTAACGCCGCTGGCCGCATCAATCATCGCCTGCCATGATTCGGTGCCGAAGCGAACTTCGTGCCGCAGCTGCGACGCGCCGTCGCACGCCTCACCGCCGCACGCTTCCCGAAAAATCGCGTCGTAATCCGCGCGCGCGCAATTCGGGAAATGAAAAATCGCCGACATCTTCGATTTGCGCAGGATGTAACCGAGCTCCGCCGCGCGATACGCGGGATTCACGCTGACCAGCGTCACGCCAATGCGCGGGCAAGCCAGCTGCAACAAAATCCACTCCGCGCAACTCCCGGCCCAAACGCCCACGCGGTCGCCAGCCTGCAATCCCAGCGCTGCCAACCCACCCGCCGTTTTTTCTACCTCTTCGTACAGTTCGCGGTACGTCCAACGCACGCCCTCTGGTCGCGCAACCAACGCGGGCCGATCAGGGAATTTCCGCGCCGCCGCCGCGAACGCCTCGTAGATCGTCTCGCGACGCAGCGGCAGTTCCGGTCCTTGTCGATAGCTCACCATCGAAGACTCCAAGGGAGTGCGCGGACGGGCAAGAAAATTTACGCCGCATCGTACTCCTCAAATTCGCGCGGCACAACGCCCGCGATGTAACAGCCGGGCTTTTTCGCCGTAAGACTAGTGCAAAGCCTCTTTCGCAAGGTGAGCACCCGGCTCGCGCGGACTGAACGCGCGAACCAAAGCAGGGAAGCCGAATGTCATCGAATACGCTGGTAATTTCACTTGATACGACGCGTGAGCCCCTCGCTCCGTGGTGGCACACGGTGCTGGTCTTACTGCCCATCTCGCTTTGTTCCGTTGCCAGCTGGTATCAGCATGGCCTGGCCAATCTCCACTTGCCGGGCGTCAGCTCCCGCCTTTCCAGTTTCATCACCGTGCTGGCGATGGAGTGGCTGGGTGTGCTGCTGGTTTGGCTCGCGCTCCGGCGGCGCGGGCTCTCGCTGGCTAGTTTGATCGCGGGCCGCTGGCTCACGGTCACCGCTTTCTTTCGCGACTTGGGAATCGCGCTCGGCTTTCTGGTCGTCACCATACCGCTGGTCGGCTTGCTGGTTCGCCTGTTCGGCGGTGCCGCGGCTGGCGCGGCGGG
>Ga0209006_10001990_pt1 | contig 18576 bp, 26 predicted proteins | sample JacPin_JW_Ref_O2_FD_188567 | JGI IMG/M metagenome (GOLD analysis project Ga0209006, IMG submission 188567) | Forest soil microbial communities from Algoma, Ontario, Canada - Jack Pine, Ontario site 1_JW_Ref_O2 (SPAdes) (version 2) | ecosystem: Environmental > Terrestrial > Soil > Boreal...
CATACTGTCTCTTATAAAGCATTATATTAGCCCCTGCAAGAGTTGCATAACTTACATGAATTATTTATCTTATATTCCTTTATAATGCCTTACCAGATCCTCACTGATTTTCTGATGATTGATCAAGTGGCAGTGGCTGAGACATCAGCTTATGTAAGTAATCATTTGATATTATGTAATTTTTCACCCTTCACCGCTCACCGCCCTTCTCTGAAAGCCTGCCACCAGTGACTCTGAATCTCAAACGATGCGTCGCTCGTTGTCGTGTACGGGGCGCATCATCACCTTCGTTTCTCTCATCTTCCTGGTCACCTTTTCATTTGTGGTCGTCTTATTCCCTTCCTCCTTCCAGCATTCTCAGGCTTTGCATTCCTTGTACAAACGAGGGCCGAAGCCGAAGAATACGAGCGTCCCAACTCCCGGCTTTGTACCCCACTTTCCCACCATAGGTCAACCACCTCCTACCCCTTCATCCACAACTGCACTACCCCCATCCAGTACCTTTTCAACCACTCACGCCATTGTCTCCCCTTCGCCTACCCCCACCAGTTCCTCTGATACACCTCCCGCGGATACATCTGAGACGACGATACCGGTGGCTACTTCCTCTCAAGTCACCACAACCACTCCGTCCTTTACTCCCCAAATCGTGTCTAGGTACTTCTCCATCAACTTTATACTCAACTCTCAGTACTGACATTTCTTGAAGCACTTCTTCAACTACTTATTCAGCCCCTTCAACGTCAACCTCTGGGGGCCTCTTGGTCTCTCAGCTCCCACAAACCACTTTCTTCGCTACGAATTCTATCCCTGATCCAGCGATATCTTCATCGTCTGAAGCATCACTCCCATCTACTACTTCCACCCAACAGGCTTCACATGCGTATGCCCCATCTCCTTCATTCTCACTTATGGTATTAATACTCGCAAATTTTCAGTTTCTTTTCGAACAAAGGAGCAGTAGCTGGGACCTTTACTGTAGTCAGCTTCATCATCCTCGCCCTCTTCATTGGTGCTGCAGTGATGCTGCTAAAAAAGCGTAACGCTTGGGAAAGCGCGGACGATACATACTTTGACAAGTATGTGCCTCAGGATAACGGTTCCGGAACAGGGGCTGGCGTCGCCGACGGCACTTTCGACGATCCAGAGTCCCATATGACAGAGGCTATGGCCCCCGCTGTAAATGCCTACCCCGATCGCCAAATTCACTTCGGGGATATCGGACTGCAACAATCCGACGATGGCATGTACAGCGATTACGGTCTCGGCTATCCACCCGGAGCTGTCTACTCTCCTCCTCAGGAGTCATCTCAGGGGGGATCACATTACCCAGAGGCATATGATGGTCAGGCACGCGAGTCTGCCACACCACCGACAGAATCACAGTCCTCTACATACACTCTCACACGCGATCCCCCAAATGCCTCCAACACGGCATTCGCACCACCCGTCTCTTTCAGACAGCCTGGAGCTCGAGGGTCGGGGTACGACCCATCCATTGACTCTTTCTACGGGGCATATGGTGCCGACGACTCTTCGGTGACGCATGCGTATTGAAAAGTTGTCACATTTTTTCCCGCATTTCCCGTCATCCAAGAATCATCGATTCACTTTACCCAACGATGGCAAGCTCCACTTTTTTGCCTGAAAGATTCATTCTCGTTCATATCTGTCCACGGTGACTTATTTTCTATTTGTTATTTACAGACCGTAGTAAAAGCTATGCAAGCTCACTTACAGTTATTAATCATTATATATAGGAGGAGACTTCACTTCACTTTTCATCGAACTATGTAGAGTTTCTGTGTTTAGCCACAATATACGATGCTCATCTTCCTTCGCGCGGTCATTACTCGCCATCTTGGATTTCGCAACTTAACCACAGCAACGCATGAGGCCTTCCTGGAACGATTGGATTCTCACCCTGGTGTTACCTGTCTCTCGCTCAATCGACCACAGAGCAAGAATGCCATATCCCTCAGGCTCTTGCAGGTGAACAAGATCTCTCGTCACGTTTACCCATAGTACTCACATTTTCTACACCATTCCAGGAGTTTAGAGAATGTCTAGATACTGTTCATTTTGACAAAACGCACGTCCCACTTGCCTTACCCCAAGTCGTCCTCACCATTCACCGTTTCGCTCCTTCAGTGTCCGAGTCCTCATTTTACGATCTTCAACCTTTGGATCATTTTGTGCAGGCGCCGATCTCGTCGAACGGCGCTCAATGACCGAAATACAAGTCGTCAAGTTCCTTGCCGACTTGCGTGACGCCATAGGCAAGCTGGAAACTCTTCCCATGCCCACAATAGCTGCAATCGATGGCCCTGCCCTCGGTGGAGGACTCGAGTTGAGTCTAGCATGCGATTTGCGCGTAGCAGGTGATGAATTGCCGAAATTTGATTTGAGGGAACACCTTAAAATTATGCACGATTTTCTGACAGGTCATTCGGTCTCAAAGATCGGCCTTCCTGAAACGAGCTTGGGGATCATCCCTGGAGCAGGCGGTACTCAACGTATTACCCGTCTCTTGGGCTTGTCAAAAGCCAAGGACTTGATCTTCACCGCCCGCACACTTGATGCCGCAGAAGCGCACGAATACGGTAAATACTCATAGACGTTTCTTCTCTCGAGCTGCCCAGTCATGATGTGGAATGCAAAGGTCTGGTCGATTATATGTCTGCTCCAGGCACAAGTGGATTTGAACGTGCGTTGAAATTGGCTCAAGATATAGCCTTGAATGGTGAGCTTAATCTGCTTCCACGTTGACGTGCATGCTCACCATATTTCCTGGAAGCCCCCCTCGCCCTTCGCGCCGCAAAGACAGCCATCTCGCGCGCGGAAGATCTCGCCCTCGAACCAGGTAGTTCAAATTTCCACCCCCCCCCTTCAGAGGAGCAATAACGCTGATTACTGTCTCAGGCCTTGACTTTGAACGAACCTCTTATGAAGGCTTACTCAAGAGCAAAGACAGAACGGAAGCCCTCAATGCGTTCTCTGAAAAGAGACGCCCGATATTTAAAGGAGAATAGATAATAAATATAGTACAAACCGCAAAGGTTACAAGCGTGTTAGCTTCCAAACGACGATATCGAAAACCCACTGGCAAAGTTACCAGGGATAGCTGGTAGACCCATCGATATTCCTTCTCCCAGTTTCAAACCTTCTAGCTCTTTCATCATAAAGCTCAACCTCCCCACCCCGAAACGCTCCCTCAAGGCTCCGCCAACGCCACCGTAATCTGTGCCAGCGTCGGTTCCATCGTTGAAACCTTTCTCAAATTGACCCCAATCACTACGCTGGGCCAGATATGGCTTGAGTAACGTGGAGTCAATTCTTCCTAAGTAATTTTCTGTGATGTATGACCCGAGGATCTCTGGCCGAACCAAGAAAATATTGCCTAGTTGACGAATGAACTCAAACCGTTCGTGGAGCGACGCAATCCCGAAACTGCTGATAGTATCTTGGTAGGATTTCAAATCCCTACGAAACGAGTCAGCAAATCACTGGGTATGAAACAGGACCGAAGCGCATTACTTGGCTAGCATCAATCCTCCCGTTGCGCTTACAGGGAACTTCCGCAAATGATCGAGTAAGAGACTGCACGTTGGGGCGAAAATCAACCTATCTGCCGAGCACGGTATAGGGACAAACCTATGAAATGCGACTCCGACTTCGGTGAGGAAAACTTCAAGATTCTTGCCACTCAAGTTTTGCTTGGCGACATCGCGAACTTTCTCCAGAGTCTCGCAGCAGGCCTCGCAAGGCTCTGTGTTTACTCGGGCGAATGACAGGTCGTCGTTTCGTGGCTTGAAATCGTTGCGTTTTTGCTTGGACAGCTGAGTTGACAACCACGAGACAATCGCTAAGCATAAGTTGTTAAGAACAAATGATCGGTGCAGTTAAGCAACGGAAACCTACAGTCCGTGACACGCTGTAAGAGGTTATTGGCCCCTCCTTCGATTCTACTGACTGTCTGATTATTGAAGATAACCATCTCACGCCGAGTCGTAACGGAGGAGCTCGCCAAAGGTAAAAGTGCGGTATTAATGTACTGTTGCCAAAGGTGACAGATAAGGTCGACTGATCGTAAGACAACTAGTGATTGCAGATTCGGTTCCGACTTTGCATCGGCATCAAGGCGCGCTTGGGCCCTATATAGATATTGTCAGCACGCATAAGGGCGTAAGAATCGTCTTACGTCTCGATGGCCGCCTCGACATAAGCATTGCCAACTGCCTCTGCCAGAACTCGAAGCAAGGCAAATGTATTTTTAGCACTGACATGTCCAGTCGGTTAGGTCAAAAAATGTGAAGACAATGTGCACCTACACGTCAGTTGACGGACTCAGCTCAACACACCTGCCAGTAGCTTCTGCATGCCATTTCAGCATAGTTTCAGCGGTTTGGACATTCAATTGCCCGTCTTCCTCTCGCAGAGACTCTTCTCCAGATTTATCTTGATTTCGGTCCGCAGCGATGCCTCCGAATCTCATAAGAGCGGCAGCAGCCTGAGCAGAGGTGGTAGAAGCACCACCTGGAGACGTGGTTGCGGCAGTGGCACTAAGTTGATTTACTATGCGATCAAATACTGATGATTTCCCTTTGTGAGTCTTTTCCTGGACAAAGATGGTGTGAGTGGGTCGCATTCTGTGAAAGATGCAGAACTTGCATGATATCGCGTAAAGTTAACGAGAAGATTCGAGTATAGTGTTCCGAGGCTTCGACTTTCTCGCTCGAGATATCTTTGGCCTTCAGTGTACGGCACGAACAGCTCTTCCAATGAAGTTTCTAGCATAGTGCCGATAGAGGTGGATGTCCCCGCTCCAGATGCAGTTATTCCACTCGAGAGAGAACGACGAAAGTCTGTCGTCTCGACGGGCGAACGTGGAATACCGGATGGAAGTTCATAGACTTTGAGGTCATCAACCAAGAGAGATGCTTGGACGTGTACGAGTTGCAAGGTGCGTAGATATGCCAAATCTGACAACGCTGTGGCTCTGTTGACGAGTTGCTCCATATATTGTTGAATCTGGCGGATAGGATTAGTCCAACAAAACCTTTCCAAACAAGGAAGACATTCTCACGGATTGTGCAAACACTCTTTGTAAGAAGACTTGCATTACAACCGGTGGATGTGGAAATACTGCTTTGACGATTTGAGCCTCTTGGTCAACAGTCACTCGGATTTCTGCGAATAGATCGAGAAGCCCAGATTCACTCTTCGGAGGAGTGGAGTCAGGGTTCGGCAATGACTTCCAACTACAAGAAGAATAGTGAGCAAAGGCCAGAGTTTGGAAAAAGTAACACAGACAGTGTCGTGTCGTCTGCTTTCTTTGTCTCTCGAACACGACTAATGAAGAAGTCATGCTGATTGACGTAGACTTGAATGCAAGACGATCCGCCATTGAACTCGAGCAGAGTTTGAGCGCAGTGCTAAATAGTAAACGAAAAGTCAGTGTGGAGGAGTTTGAGTAGAAGATAGAGAGACATACATGCATCATCTTGGGATCCCCTTTCCGATAACACCTGTCGAAAAGGTAGAGCATATCTTTCTCGAATTTTTCGCAATATTTATCAATGCTCTCGCGAGTCTATACAACGTCAGTTGCGCATTCGGAAAAGAAGGTGGATGGCTGACTTTATCAGCAGAAGGCAAGTCGACCTCTCTCGCTACGGTATTCAACCGTCTCAAGATGATAGCAACTTGGCGCCTGCCATCTCTGCCTTCTTTCTTCAAAGCATCCAAACGTGAAGTATCCTCTCGAGAAAACTGATTGTAGTAGTCTATTAAGTCGTGAGCAGCCTGTGCTCTTTGGCGTTCGATATGAACCGTCTCGAGTTGCTCGCCTAAGTCATATCAGCAGTCATTGATGAACAAGCTGTCCAATTTTACTCACCAATTCTTATTGCAGTGCTTCCCACTTCGTCTATTCTGCTCTCCATTCCAGAGAACGATTGACCAACAGACTGACTTGGATGGTCAGCAGAGGAACCAGTTCCGGTGTGTTGGGCACACAAACCTCGAAACCTCTGTTAAGTTCGGCCATCTTTCTAGAGTATTCTCTTTCCGCAACCCGGACACTCTTCTCCATTTGCTCTGTCTTTGCTTGAACATCTTTACGAACCGCCATCAGCTTGTCCACCGCAGCCTCGAATGTTCTAATGAAGGGTTTGGGATCGAATGCTTAAAGAGTAGCGACCATTGAGGTTGCATACAATTAGACAAGAATATATTCACGCACGTCCTGGATCAGCTTTGGACTGGGCTATCAGTTTCTCGGAAACAGATCCAACGAAGTCAGTAACATCAAACTTTCCCTATTGGTGATCGAAACATGGGCTTCCGATTTAGTGAATGAACATCAGCAGTAGTCATACCTCAAAGACGCCAAGTTTGAGGTGCTCATCGACACTGGGCTCCAAAGAGAGACTGGGAAGACGCCTGTGCATGGTGATTATGTATAATTATGATTCCATTGCAGAATCGTCAAGGCAGCGTTGTTTTCCCTTGTTGAAATCGGAAGTCAATAGCCTCTTCGCTGAACGCCAGCGACGAGTGCATTATGTCGGCGGAAATTCCACATCCCCTCAAAACCTTCTTGCAGCTGCAGCTCGCCTCAGATACTTCGGCAGTCCTCCACCTACCTTATTTGCTCACGTCCTTAACGTCAGAATGTTTTTCACCCTCTCCCCACTTGCAATTATGGACGGCAAGAATAAATTCACTCATTCATTCGAGAGACCCTGGTAGTCGATGGGCCGGCCTTTGTATAGCGTACAAAACTTCTGTGCTATCGAAGGACATAATGACCGAATGTGCTCAGGGTTGGCTTGCTATTGCATTGCCTATTCTATCGGTACTATCATCACTCATACGGTTTTTACATTGTTTCTAACTTGTCTTGGTATTCAGAAAAAGGAATCCACCCCCACTTTAAAATTGGCTGTCCGTCTTTTGGGGCACATCTTCACTACATCAACGCAACTTCCAGAGTTTCAAAGACAAGTCGTGGCTCCCAACGTTCCTAAAGTCAGCCAGGCTCTGATTGAATTAGCCGAAAATCACACCGACAACGAATTGAAGGTGGGAGCCGCCAAGGTCAAAGTCATGCCCGCGTACTTAATGCTTAACCTCCAGATTCTGGCTCTGGCCACTTTAACACGAATTGTACCGATGTACGCGACTCTGCACCGCTCCCTACATGCGAGCTTGTCCGTGCTGTCGTCAAAATACCTTTGCGGCTCAGCTCCTACACCGACAAATATTGTCATATTAGAGGCGGCATCACGATTGTTTGCCGTTTTACACTTTACGGGTGGTAAAGTCGGTGCCGCCAATCTTTGGAGGAAATCTATGGATGAAACGTTGGCATATGCGTGGGCCACCTTCCGTATGCTGAGGTCCACGTTTCCGGATGAAGGTAACTCATCCCCTTCTGCATCTACACGGTTGATAATACATACAGAACACCATTCTGTTCCATCTCATCTCTCACCACCGGTCGGCGATCCTCTGGTACAGGTTCCTCTTGGCTTCGATCGCTTGCGATGTTGTGTTGTCATGTTGTGTGACCTTTTAAAGTGGGGCATTATCTTGCACATCGGGTAACCCGACGCTGATTGTGTCAACAGATCCACCGCCCACAGATCGGTACAGGTTCCAGTTGGCCCGTTAGTCAAGTTTTCAACAGCTCTTCTTAACAGCACAACCGAAGGACAGGTAAAGTTCAACCTTGGTTGTCTACAATTTTTGTCTTCAACGGAACTCTATGTCAGTTAGACGGTTACGTGGAACATACCGTGCGCGCCATGGAAATCTCGGTTGTACCATTAATTTGGAAACTTTCGTGTGATCTCCTTGTTTGCCTCGCAAAATGGTAGGCATAGGAATGATATTGATACTCGCTCGTAATAACTTTGTTGGTGCAGCGCTAAGTACCATTTGACCCCACACGTGCCGAGGACGGTCACCTATATCACAATCCACCTTGAGAGGAAACTACCACCGCAAGTATTCCGAACGCAGACATTACCTCCGAACTGACATACCCTAAGCCCGCAGCGTTTGGTTTTCCTACAAACTCTCGAGACAGTCCTCAGCCATTCCTACCCAATTCATGCTCCTTTACTCCTGGGCCGCCTGGCGAAGGCGATCCTGTCGTCGCTCTCAATTGTCCTTGTCACTCCGTCAGAGACCTCCAAGCCTGAGGATATTGGTGCTAGCAAAAAAGGCAAGGGAAAAAAGAGAGCCAGGAAATACGGGGGTGACGAAGTATTCAAAATCTCAAGAGAAGTTATTTGTAAAACTTCGGAGGAGGGAAGTGTGCTGCTCACGGCCCTTGGCAGTATGTTCTCGTCTTTTTCACTCAGTCAGTCGAGATCGAAAGGCATTGCTAGTCACGCAGCTCCTGTTGCGCAACTCTAATCTCCCTCCGGCTATGGTTTCATTATCATCTCGCATTCTGCTGTCGATTATCTTCTCTCTCCCTCAAGTATCACCAGCATCATTATCACCGGACTTATCTCTACACAGCAAAGTTTTGGAATTGGCACACACAGTATCTGCTGTAATTGCCTCCGGGACGACAAGCATGATGAATAAGAGTTTGGGTCTCATGATTGTGGCTAGCATCGCCGACGGCAAAGATCGGGTGAGCTGTCTGTCCAGCCGTCGCTTTTGAACTAAGCACATGTTTACGCTTGCGTTCAGCCACCACTGCTGGGATCTGGTTTTGAGATTCTTCTACACCCAAGGGTACCACCCCTTCTCCGGTCTCTTCCTCAAGTCAAAGCGCTGTCTTTGCACCAGATGGAGGAAAGCCGAGAGGAGGCTGATGCACGTGAAGCCCTTGGCTTGGAAGTCATACATTCGCCACCGTCCGTGCCAACAGAAATATCCTCTACTACAGCCATTGCCAACGAAAGTACGAACATATCTCCACCACCCCTGCAAATCGTCCCCCTCATTGCGGGTCTGCCTCTTGTGAAGCCATTGACGATCTCAGCTGTAGCTGACAACCAGAACATGGATATTCTACCAGTGGTAGCTGACGTGGGTACAGTTGTTGAGTCGGCACCACTTCCAGCTTCGAAGACCGCGCCACTGCTTGATTTTGTGGCGACGGGACCTGGCATTCAATCGATGGCGCCGACTTTCGAGCCTCCCAGGGCACATCTGAACTTTGGCGAAGACGAGGACGAGGAGATGGTGGCGATAAATATGGATTCCGATTCGGATTAGTTCTGGCATGGAAAATCGTGTCAGGGGACATGATACCGAATGCGCTTTTTGGCGATGTCGTCGACGTCGATATTATCGTCGTCGGAATCATGACCTTCCATTTGACTCCATTTTGATTCATGGTTGAACTTGGTCATCTAGAACAAAAAAACTTATCACAATACTGTGGGCTGCGATCGAATAGAGAACCTTTTCCAGAAAAGCCTGAGCGATGGCGCTGTCTGGATCTAAGCAATTCGCGCGCTCAAAGTTTGTTTGAGCGTAGCGGAAGAGTGTGGTGTCGAATTGATTCTGAGCTATCGCACATTCTAGATGATCTAGTTCACGCCGAGCGATGTGACTCTTACTGTTTTGTGGCTCTGGCGTTGGCGGCGAGTGAGCCAGATAAAGAGCAGTCAGACCTGCGTACAGATGCAAGAGAGGGTCATCCTGGTAAGGGAATGACGGGAGGTATCTAAAATGAAATAAATGTAAATGATACGACAGTGTCAAACGCAGGGACAAGCGTACAATTCCAATTCATCTAAGGCATCCCTATATTTCTCTGACGAAATCAGACGCAGAACGAGCTCCCTGAGAATCGACACACGCTAAAACGCGTTTAGATCGGGCGGTCAACACCAGAATTCAGCTCACTGCGTCAGGGAATTGAAGCATCATGGCGCGCAAGAATTCGAGTTGTTTCGAACTGCTGTGGTCTTGATTGACATCGCTCAAGATATGCACGGCTGTTGTCCACATTTCCATCCATGACACTTCTTTACATCGTGCCAATATTGCCCACGCTCGTCTGGATCGGATGGCATCGTTTCTTTGGAGGCAAAGCTGTAGAATGTCATTCAGACGCCGGATGTGTACTTTTCGTGCATTTGACGTGTTTAGGGTTGCGCCAGGCAAGGCGAAAAGAAAATGGTCGAAATCCATCGACACAAACAAGAACAAACCCTACCGATACCACTTACTGAACGAAATATCATTAGCTGGGGGAAATGGACGACGACTTGACATTCGGAGCGTCTGTGTGGAGCACCAGCGACCCAGTGCTCCCACCCCCTCATAAAGAATCAACACCGATCATCAGGCCGTCCACTTCTACGATGCAGAACGATCCATTTGACGATTTTGATGACTTCGGGCATGCAGTGCAGACATCAATGCAGGAGAATGACGACTTTGGGGACTTCGGAGAGTTTGGTTTTGCTCAAGAAGAGATCGCAGAGGGGTTTCCTAGTGATGGTTTCACAGAAGAAGACCGTGCACCAGTTCCGGTTTCAGCGAGCACACAACGATTGATATTGGACCCAATGCCCTCAAGGGAAGAGCTTGAAAAGCAAGTGAACGATATCCTCAGGCCAATATGGGGAGATGTTGATATTTCTGAAGTGACATCGCAGAAAAAAATCAGAGAAGTGGAGGGTATCGGCCAGATACTGGTTACGCCTGAAAGGTAATGACCATTCACACTGGTCGAGGAGATATTCGTTCAACTTTCCTCACATAATAGCCGCGATTTTTACAACTCCTTGATGGAAATCCCCCCACTCAAGCCTCCAAACTGGACAAGATCTCGTATCCGCAGACAGCACCTGATCGCGCTCGGTATCCCAGTAAACCTTGATGAAGTACTTCCCCGTACGAATGGGAAGCCACTCCCTCCTCTACAGATCACTACACGACCCCCATCTGCTCCTCCGTCCCGGGCTGGGACTCCACGCAGCGGAACACCTCATGGCCGACACCTTGCACCATTCGGACCGAAGCCTGAACTTGACAAACGAAAGATTTCGGAAGTGCTAGGGCTGAATTTCGGTACGTCACAGACAGCCATCGTCATTAATGCATGAATAGTAAACTCCTCTCGGTGACAGAGTCGCTAGCTCTACTTCCCATCTCAGCCCTGGAGTCCCATCTAGCAGATATACGTACTCAAACGGAACAAACATCGGCGTTGCTTAAACACCTATTGCAAACTCGAGAAGCCTTGCAACAGGACTCGGAAACATACAACAAACTCATAGCCGAACTCGTAGGAGAAGCACAGAAGATAAAGACTGGTAAAAATCGGAAACGATGAATTGTATCAATGTTTCTATCGTGAACGTTACTCTTGCTCATTCTTTGCTGTCGACTACCTGAATCCCACAACGATATGGCAATATTGTTTGAAGCACTTTTTTGAATTCACACATGAGACTTCATCGTCGCGGGTGACACAAAAATTCCCACGTTTGGCGACTGCATATTTTTTGAGCGCGCCATACATAATGAACATTGCCCACTCTTTGCCTTCAACTATAACCGGGATCTCCTTCTCGTTTCTTTCCACGGACGATGTCCGACGAATTTCTGTCAAACAACTCGTGAATCCCGTTCTCCTCGATGAACTAAATAGACCTAATCTCGGAGGTCTCTACGATCCAGCCCTTGGACCGGCTGACAAGCAGGATATGTACGTCTGATCTCGTTCTCTTGTACTGGGCCCGGCTTACCGCGCCGTGGTAGTTGTGCAACATGCCAGCTCACTTACTTCACTTGCCCTGGTCATTTTGGTCACATTGAATTGCCCGCTCCAGTGTTCCACCCGCTGTTCATGTCGAACATGCTTAATCTTCTGCGAGGGACGTGTTTATTCTGCCACAAATTCAAGATGAGCAGGACTACGGTATATATCACACTTTCTTGGCTTTATTAAGCAAGCTTTTCTCAAGTATTTCACAAGATGTCCAAGTATGTGGCCAAATTTCGCTTGCTCGAGCACGGCCTCTTGGATGCCGCTTTAGGTGTGGATGATCTGTTTCTACGGACGGGACCAAAAGATAGCCACGATGACGAGGATAGTGGCGAAACACTGGAAAGCTTTCAAGAACGGGTTAATATGTTCGTCACGGTGCACTTATGCCGTGCCGCTCACAGCAAGCGAGATGACTACAAGGACAATATCGTCTATCAAGCTCGAAGAGATCTAATCTCGGAGTTCCTCAGGGCAACTGCTCTGAAGCAATGCAAGAATGACGGATGTCACGCGTGCGTCCTTATCCTTGATTCATTTCGTAATTAACCTCTCACTTTAGCCACGGTTACACCTTCCGGAAGGAAGGTCATATCAAAATAATCGAATACGACCTGTCTCGCCGGCACAAGGCAGAGCATTCTGCCATCAACCTCAAGCGTCCCGATGTGCTTTTTCAGCAGAAGACGCACAGTTTAGGCACCACTCGATCGAAACAAAAGGAAACCATCGATTCTGATACCGAAATGTCAGAACGCAAATCTGTCGAGGATCCTACTCTTTCTGAGGGGACAGAAGACGAAGAAATTCCATCACCAGACAAAATGCCGCGATCTGCCAGTGGCCATCTCAAGACATCTCGAGGTCGCAACGAACGCGTAGTGGCTCCAGAAGAGTGTCGTGCCCATCTCCGAAAGCTTTTTCAAGCAGAACCCGTCATTTGCTCATTACTCTACGGAAAACACGGGCCGTTCGCTGTCGTATCCTCTACTGGACCACCCATTCCCTCGGCTGATATGTTTTTCATCGAGATTCTTCCTGTAACACCTACTCGCTTTCGCCCTCCCGCTAAAATAGGCGAAACACTCTTCGAGCATCCGCAGAATGAGCTCCTGACCCGGATCCTCAATACCTCTTACCGTCTTCGCGATCTTAATATTGACCTGCGTACCATTTCGCAAATGACTGACCTCGATGAAGATGATCGGAAGAAAGTCTTGGGTGCATTACTTGACGCCTTAGTACAGCTGCAAGTCGACGTCAACAGCTACATGGATAGTAGTAAGAATCCGACCCCCGTGAAGCAAGGCAAACTTCCCCCAGCGGGCTTAAAACAAGGTCTGGAAAAGAAGGAGGGCCTGTTCCGTAAGCACATGATGGTACGATATTCTAGTTCGATGAAACGAATTTGACCAACTCCGACGGACAGGGTAAACGTGTCAATTATGCTGCCCGTTCTGTCATTTCTCCTGATGTCAATATCGAGCCCAACGAGATTGGGATTCCTCCTGTTTTTGCTCGAAAGCTGACGTTTCCTGAACCAGTCACGCCTGCAAATTTCCACGAGCTTCGGCAATATGTTATTACAGGGCCACGGGGCTATCCCGGTGCAAGTATTGTTGAATACGAGGACGGACGGCAGCAGTCACTTGTAAGTACGATCGAAAAAACTTCATTTTCCTCACTTTAATCTCATTATCTGGAAGGATAAACTTGGTGTCGAGCAACGGACGGCCATCGCAAACCAGCTACTAACTCCACCAGAAGGTGATCGTACAACAGGTTCTGCACGTCGCGGTCTCTATACTCGTACTCCCTCTGTCAACAAGAAGGTATACCGTCATCTCCGGGATGGCGATATCTTGATCCTTAATCGACAACCAACACTACACAAGCCCAGTATGATGGCGCACAAGGCCCGTGTTTTACCTGGAGAAAAGACTATTCGGTTGCACTACGCAAATTGGTTCGTGATACTTATACTATATTTCCAAAGACTTGTGACCTTATACCAATCGCCATTAGCAATTCATATAATGGTGATATCTCATTTTGTTCTGATTTTGGCCGTTCTCACCGATACTGTCCGATCTAGCTGATTTTGACGGAGATGGTGTGTGACTCCCACATCTGGATACCTACTGAGACTAATGTTCTGTAGAAATGAACATCCATTTTCCACGTGGGTACTCTTGCCAGCTGTGGTGGCTATTGAATATACCTTCCATGAAGAAAACCAGGTTGCCCGCGCAGAAGCTATGGTCATTGCTAACACGGACAATCAATATTTAGTCCCTACCTCCGGTAAACCTCTCCGGGGATTGATTCAGGATCATGTCGTGGCTGGCGTGTGGATGACCTGCCAGGATACGTTCTTCTCGCGTGACGAATACTTCCAGTTACTGTATGGGGCACTTCGACCTGAAGAGGATGCATATCACTGCGGCCGTTTAGTGACATTGCCTCCTACTATTTGGAAACCGATACCTTTGTGGACAGGCAAGCAAATGGTACCCTATGCCTCATTTGTCAATGTTGACCATCACTTACAATATGGTCAGATCTCCACCATACTCAGGAACATCACACCCAGCAATGCGAAAGGTCTCAATTTGAATGCAAGAGCCAAGGTGCCTGGTCATTTTTGGGGTAAAGACTCGACTGAGGACCAAGTTATGATTGTTGATGGGGAGTTACTCTGCGGCATCCTCGACAAATCGGCCTTCGGCGCGACGGATTTTGGTCTGGTTCATTCAGTGTATGAGTTATATGGCGCAGAGGTTGCAGGTCAGCTCCTGGGGATCCTCAGTCGCTTATTCACCAAATACCTGCAACATCGAGCGTTCACGTGTCGAATGGACGACCTAGCACTAACTCCAGACGGCAATGCAACACGGACGATCTTGCTGTTGCGCGGACGGAATCTTGGAACCGAAGGCGCTGTAGAGAATTTCCCTTCACTTAAGCTCATTCCCGAGGCCGAAGTACCCACTGCTCTGGAATCTTTGATGGAGAACGTGTTGCGAGACGACAAAAAAATGGCTGGCCTTGACATCACCGTGAAGACAAAACTTGCCAAACTCACAAAATCCATTGCAGACGCATGTATACCACACGGCCTCTTACGCAAATTTCCCCATAACCACATGCAGACTATCACGCTTTCGGGTGCGAAGGGTAGCGCGGTCAATGCCCAGCAAATTTCATGCGCGTTAGGACAACAAGAATTAGAAGGTCGCCGAGTGCCTGTGATGGTCAGCGGCAAGACACTCCCCTCTTTCAAACCCTTCGAAACCAGGGCAATTGCGGGAGGATACATTGCGAGCCGTTTCTTAACTGGTGTTAAACCACAGGAATTCTACTTCCATTGTATGGCGGGTCGAGAAGGGCTCATCGACACAGCTGTCAAGACATCACGCTCTGGCTACCTCCAGCGGTGTTTGATCAAGCATCTCGAAAGTATCCGTGTGCATTACGATCACACCGTCCGAGGAAGCGACTCCTCCGTTTATCAGTTCAACTATGGCGGCGATGCGCTTGATGTAACGAAACAAACGCATCTTTATCAATTCGAGTTTTTTGCGAGAAATGGGGTGTCTTTCGTCAACCGTTACCGGCCTAGGGCCATCCAGGATAGTGTAAACGCACACGAGGCACTGAATTATATGAAGAAAGTCATCAAGAGATCATGCGTTCGCCCGAACAAATGGACCCCTGCGAAACGAGAAAAATATCTCCCAGCGCTATCCGAGTATGTTCCGAGTCGTTACCTTGGGAGTACATCGGAGAAATTTGCGGAAGCGGTTGAAAATTATATTAAAACCAATCCCGATCAGCTTCTCAAATCAAAAGAAACTGAGGCTAGGCTGCAGCCTCTGATGACAAGTAGGAACTTTCGTCTGCTCTTGAATTTCAAGTACATGAGGAGTCTGGTGGAACCTGGCGAAGCTGTCGGTTTGCTGGCTTCACAAGGGTAATATCGAGTTCTCTGGCCTTGAATGACAGATGCTGACGAAGGAATTTACCAGTGTTGGTGAGCCGTCAACTCAGATGACATTGAATACGTTCCATTTCGCAGGTAGCCCAGTTTATTTATTCTCTCAATGATGCCGCTTATGTTAAATGCTCAGGGCATGGTGCCGCGAATGTCACCCTTGGCATTCCGCGTCTTCGGGAAATCGTCATGACTGCCTCGCAGAAACCCAAAACTCCATCAATGAACCTGGAGCTGGTGTCAGGTGTTAGACCTGAAGACGTTGACATTTTTTGCAAAGGGGCTAGTCGACTCACCATGTCACAAGTTGTTGAAGGCGTTACCGTAACGGAAGCTTTCGTAGTGGATGGTGAAGCGAGACAGACGAGATATACCGTCAATATTATATTCTTTCCCAGGGAAGAGTACGAAGCCGAGTATAACGTCAAGCCACCTGAAATTCTAGCGGCGTTTGCCACCAATTTTCCTCTCGCATTGACGCGGGAGACACGGTGGGAGTTGAAAAACTTGGATGCGGATCTCAACAGCCAGATTGCTGACCTTGGGAAAGGGAAGACAACGAAGGCTCGGGGAGGCGATGGGGATGGTGATGATGGCGAAGGCGAGAGCCAGCCAGCAACCAAGGAAATTGCGGAGGGGGAACCAAGCGATACTGGCGATTGGGATGCTGAAGACTGGAAGCAGGCGAAGCGGAAACGACAACAAGCTTCATATGAATCCGATGACGAGGACGAATCCGATGACGCGGACGAGTATGCCAGTGAAGGTGAAGATACCGTACGGGATGACATCGAAGACAAAGCAGCGGGGAAGCCATTCGGTCGCACAGGCAACCTTCAGAAGAAAGCAAAACTAGTTGAACGCCATTTCATTAGCAACATGCCCCAGGCAACATCGTTCAAGTTCACAGAGGCTGCCTGTACTTTTGAAATCAAGGTGCGACAGTTGACGATGACTGATAAAAATGGTGAAATAATTTTTTTTTCCAGTTCGGAGATGACATGCCCAAGTTGCTGCTCGTCGGTATTATAGAACGAACTTGCCGGAAAACGATCATTCGGGAAATCCATGGCATCACGGACTGCTTCAAAGTGAAAGAAGAAAGCGGAAATACGACGAAGGTACTGTTTGTTACCGCAGATTGGCTCAATATTGATGTTTTTCTCAGCTTACAACGAATGGGTCAAATCTTCGGGGCCTTTGGGAGTATGCTTCCCGGTTTGAGAGAAGCGTAACTGAAGATAACGACATTTACTCCAACGACATATACGAGATTCTTCAAACTTATGGGGTAGAGATGGCGCGCGCCGCTATCCTACGGGAAATGAGCGGAGTCTTCGGCGCTTATAAGATTGATGTTAATGTTCGGCATCTTGAACTCATTGCTGATTATATGGTGAGTGATACACGTTTACAAAGGATGCCTACATCGCTTGACAGCTTTGAGGACAGACATTCGACGGTGGTTATAAACCTTTTAATCGCAAGGGTATTTCTACAAATCCTTCACCGCTCTTGAAGGCGTCATACGAAACGACGACTGCATTTTTGTCGGATGCCACATTACATGGCGATTTCGATGACCTGACGACGCCATCAGGGAGCATTGTCCTGGGTCAGCCTAGCCTGACCGGTACGGGTGCTTTTGATGTGATGATGCCGATAGAGAGAGACATAGGATAGAAATGTAACGCTAAACGCGTTACGTCACGCGTCATTTGTCACTATTTGGTGCATGTTGATTGTTGAAGTTTCTTCTGTTGCCACTGTCTCCTTCCCCGCATTTACAAATACAACCACGACCACAACCACCACACTAACCCTGCAACCAACCTCACTGATCATCATGCGACGACCAGGACCTTTGCAAGAACTACCCCCTGAGATCTTTTTGTCCACCACCCCTCACAATCGGGACCTCTTCAAGTCTAGGCCTAACAAACGATCTCTCTCCCCAGGTTTTTCAGCAGCTCTCAGTTCAACAAAGCGTCGCGCACTCAATGAAGAGGGCCTTCTTTTTCCAATGCGAACACCCAAAGCCGCGGCGTCCCGCAGGATGGCTTCGCGTGGTCCAGGCAGTCCAGTAAAGGAACTTGCTTTCGACCTTCCAAACCCTTTTACCGAGCATAACCCGAGCAACTCTTCATCCTCCTCTTCTACAACTTCCCACTTCGCTAAATTAGCCAACGCTCAACCACCGTCATTTTCCGCAAATCCCGCTCTTTCTTCGGAATTCAAACTCAAGTCTCATCCATATGAACCATTCTTCTTCTCTCAAGAGGAGAATCATTGTTACAATCTCCATGCACCTCACATAAATCCCGTCCCCACCATTATTTCACGCGAGATGCCACCGCCATCACCAGATCCACAGTCAATTCACTACCCTGGTTTCCAGGTACACCAGGACATGCCCATTGCCATGTCGTCGTCCTCGACCGCGGACGAGCCGGGTTCGGATGAGGAGATTGACGAGGAAAAGGAAAATGTCGCACCACGTAGGAAACTGCGTCAGCTCACGACTGTGCCCTTTTCGGCAGATATGAAGGGTGTCACATTCGCGCCAGACTTGAAGAAACGAGGAATGGGAAAGTCCGAGACAGTCAAGTCCACTCCCATTACTCCATGGAAGGAGGCTACGATGTGTGGCACTGAACAAGCGAATGCGGCGGCGCTCACATCTCGAAAAGTCGACGGTGATATCATCATGTCTTCCTGTACACCGCGCTCTACCGGGAGGGAACGGAGGGAAAGACGGAGATTCTTAGAGGAGGAGACTGACGGCGATGAGTGCGCGAGCGGAATGATCATTTAGGCGGGAACTTTGCTC
>Ga0209006_10001992_pt1 | contig 18561 bp, 15 predicted proteins | sample JacPin_JW_Ref_O2_FD_188567 | JGI IMG/M metagenome (GOLD analysis project Ga0209006, IMG submission 188567) | Forest soil microbial communities from Algoma, Ontario, Canada - Jack Pine, Ontario site 1_JW_Ref_O2 (SPAdes) (version 2) | ecosystem: Environmental > Terrestrial > Soil > Boreal...
TCTGCCGGCCACCACTTAGTCGAACGGAGACAACAAACCCGGCGGCGGCATGCTAGCAGATGAAAAACCGTTCTGTTGAGGGACTTTTTCAACACCCACGCCTGATAGCGTCAACTGACAGCTTGCACATTCGCAGAGCGCGCTCTATGATCTTGCGCCTTAGCAGCTGACCCGCTTCGTAGAGACAATGACCGCCACGAAAGGCATCAAGTTCGAAGGACGATTCTTTTGGGCCTACGACGTTGCTGCCGGTGTATTCCTGAAGCACCTTATCGATGAGGCCGAAACAAGCGGACAGGCAGACGCCCCGTGGTTGTCGCAGGCTGTGTCCGATTGGCGCGTGCAAGCTGTGACCACCGAGTTTGGACTCACCCTTCAAGAGGAGTGGTCGAGCGCGCAGAGGCAGATCTTCATAGAACTGGCAGAAGCGGCATGCAAGAAGCTCGCAACGCGAGAATCGATACCGGCGCAGGAAATTGCCAGCTGGCCGCTCAAGGACGAACTGCGCGTTTTCCCTCGCACCGCAAACGAAGTTCTCACAGCGCCAGTCATCGAACTGGGCCGTGCGATCATTGCGCTGGTGTCCGGAGACCTGCCGCGTCCACCTGATGGCGAGGCTTGGTTCTATGGAACCCCGACTGGTCGCTCGACGATCCGAATGAGGGGTGCCGACAACTGAAGAAGACCAAATCTGTCGCGCTAATTAGCCTCTCAAATGTTGATAAATCTATTACACTCAATGACCTTGCCCGCCACTTTTCAAAAAGTGCACAATCCTAGAGGGGCACCGACTAGTGAAGATTGCGCTTCGAACAGCCTGCAGTGAAGACTCCGTCTTCGCCCGCAACCTCTATTTCGAGGCTATGCGTGGAATGATCGAACGCCTTTTCGGCTGGGATCAGGCGCGGGAGGAGAGGAACTTTGCCGGGTTCTTCAAAGCTGACGAAGTCAGCATCATTACCGCCGACGAACAGGATGTGGGCTGGATTCAAGAGCAAGTTGAAGACAGGACGATCAACCTCGGCTCCTTCTACGTGACGCCCGCGATGCAGGGGCGCGGCATCGGGACGAAGGTTCTGGACATACTTTTGACGCGCGCCGCTGATCAATCAAAAGCCATGACGCTGGCGGTTGTAAAGATAAATCCCGCCCGCTATTTTTACGAGAAGCGCGGATTTCGGATCACCCACGAGGACCAGCACAAGTTCTACATGAGAGCCGACCCAGGACGACCTGGCCGGGACAACTGACGAAACGTCGCCATTTCGCGTTCAAAATGCCCCCCAATCGCGGAGACGGGGCGAAGAGACAGCGCAAACTTGCGCTAACGCCTGGTTGCAACACTTACCCGCAAGACGGAAAGATTCCGCTGATTTGGCGCTGAAATCGGAGTACCATTTCTCCGTCGCGACCTGGTTTCATACCCGAACCTATCGGCCCCTGGTGATCTGTCGACTACTTTCAGGAAGAGGAAGAGAAATGAGAGGTTCGCCACTGGTTGTGCTCACTGTGACACTGCTGACATTCAACGTCTCGGCGCAAATCATGAGTGTGAAGGAGTATCCGCCTCAGTTCGACAAGTCCAGACAGATATGGCAAGAAGAGGTTGAAAACCAGGACTCCAGATCAATCGTCGCTGTGCATGCCAGCTTTGATTGCCCAACAAGATACCCCCTGAACTCGGGGAGGTATATAACCTTCCAACCGACTGGGGAATACGACGCTCTCGGCAATGGTGTCACTATTTTCGGCGACTACGGAGGGATCGCCCCTGGCGCTGCTGCGATGATTGCGGCAGCGGATCCCGATAAATGTAGCGGTGGGGTCGCTACAGTCATCTTCTCAAACGGCCAGATTGTGGGCGACTTGCGGTGGGCGAGTGAGTTCCGCCAACGGTGGAGCGGTGTTTACGAGGGAGTCATTCAATCACTGCCCCCGCTTTCCAGGGTCGCGAACCGGCAAGCGGATCTAGTTGAAGTTGAAGGCTTCCTGCGCAGCCGGATGGAGTTGATCCCGCGGGATGCACGCCTCATAAACGGGGCGTTCGACTCCAAGGCGCTCTTCGAAAGGGGAGTTTACCTCCAACTGGAGTCGTTGTTGAGCGGTTCGCATGATGTGAATCCAGCATCCGATTCAAGTCTGCATCCCCAGCCACGTGGCGAGGAAGTTGCGGAGAATGGAGCGGGTATCCCAAGAAAACAGCAACGGAAGATGGCTATCTATCTTGTCGGCAAGCTCCAGGAATGGAAGACTGCTTTGGAGAACGGCTTAAAGCCTGCGGTCGCACAGTAGAAACGCCGCTTCGCCGCGACGAAACCTCAAGATTTTTTGGAGCAGGATGCCGTACCCTTCACGGTCTACCACTCCTCAAATGGCGAAACATCTCGATATCATCGACCCTTGGTCGGCCAATTCTCAATGCGAAATCGCCTGGTTAAGTAAACCGACGATAGGTATTCCGGTAAACTGTTGAATCGTGTTCGACGAGCTTCCAGCTCGACGAAAGCCCCTAGACGAGGGGGACTACATCTTCTATTTCAGGCTCACCTTTGCACTCTTCTTAGTCGCTTCAGCAATCTCGTGGTTTCTTTGGTCGAGGCATCCGCTGTCGGCTAGCCGCAAGATTTCTTTAGGGGAATTTGTTCTCGGTTCATTGATTTCTGGCCTTTTTCTATTGACTGCAAAGTCCGCCACGCCGAAGGGTAATCAAAAGCGCCTTTGGGGTCTACTCATTACCGTGATGCTGGTTCAACTGTTCCTCGGTGTCCTGCGATAGGCCCGTTAGGACGAGTGTCACAATATCGCGATTGGACTCCTCGACACATCAAGAGAGCGTAATCGTCTGGTTTCAGCAGTCAACTGTCGCGCTCAGTCGGCCGCCGGCAGCAATTGAGGCCGACGGCGCTAACGAAGTTCTCTCTCCGCCAAAAAGCGGCTTTGGCATTCCTTGGCTTGCGCGAGCACCGCCGGGTATTCCGGTGCTTTGCGAAACGCCGTTAATATCGGATCGAGTTGCAAGCCGTCGTACGCGCAGTATCCACCTTCGATCGCGGATTGCAACAGACGCGCCGTGAACTTATTTCCCAGACAACGGTTGAACATCCCTGCCTGGGTGAATTTTGGCTCCGGGTCGCGATAGGCGAAGACTTCCTTTTCGAACTGCTCCAGGATTTGCTGGGATCCCGGAGGCGGCGGCGCTTCGTAGCAAGCCAGTTGCGCGCGCGTGTGGAAGAATGAGCTTTCTGGCATTTTGCGCAATCGCTCCACTGCCTCGCTCGTCTTACCCTCGCGCAGCAATAGATGTATCTCCACGTTATTGGACCACTCCGATCCCGCATCCAGCTTCAAGAAATCTCTTGCCTGCTCGAATTGTCCGGTCGTGAGGAAAAGAGCCGCGCACGAGCGGAACTGATAATTGCCCGGATCGAGCCGCACTGCTGTTTCGCATTCTTGTGCAGTTTCTTTGGACAAACCCGCGTATCGCAGCACGTAAGACAAGGTGAAGTGTGCGAAGCCGCTCTGCGGGCGGTTCTCCACCATTTTCTTTGCCTCCTCGTAGGCCTGGCCCAGCTTTCCCGCATCGGTGTCGAGACTGACAATTTGCTGGGCGGCATCCTCCAGGTTTGGATCCAGAGTAAGCGCACGTCGCAGAGCGGGCATGGTGCGCGACATGGTGCCGGTGGCCCCAACCCCGTATTCCTCTTCGAAGTAATAGCGCTTCCCCAATGCAGACCACGCCGGAGCATATGCAGGATCCAGTCCTACCGAGCGTTCCAGCATTCGGATTGCTTCGCGGTTTTGCTCGCCATCATGAGCCAGCGCAACGCTCCGCAGGTATAAGTCGTAGGCTTCCTCGTTTGTGGGCCGCGTTCCTTTGTCATTCCCTACATTGGTCGCACCCAGCGCCGGGATCAGACCTTGCCGCACTTTTGATGTGATCTGCTCCCTTGTCGCCACCAGGTCTTCAGCGGGCAGGTTCATCGTCTCTTGCCACAGGACGCGATCATCGTCCACATCGACGGCTTCCAGAGTGAGTTGCAGTTTGTCGCGAACCTTCTGATAATGTCCGGTCACGATCTGCCCGACGTGCATGTCTTTTCCAGCCTGCTGCAAGTCCACGTCTGCCCTGGCATATTTTCCCGTGGTCGCGAATGGGCGAATCGATAGAGTCCGCACCGAACTCAATGTCGTCGCAACTTCATCGGGCAAAGCCATGCGCAGGAAATCTTCTTCCTTATCCGCGCCGAGATTTTGAAAGGGTAAGACCGCAATCGTCACCGGACCAGCCGACGTTCGCCAAGCGGCAGGAGTTGATGTCTCACGCCAGCGCCACAGCAACAGTCCAACTAGCACAAAGAGCAGGGCAGCACTCAGCCCCCAGATCCAACGATTCTGGGGCACTATTGGTGTCGCTGGAACAGCCAGGCTCCCCGACGACGGAGCAGAGCCCGTATCCCTGCGTGCTCGGGTGAGGTCAGCTCTTATATCTGAGGCGTGCTGGTAACGCACCTCGCAATCCTTCTCCAGCGCCTTCTGGATCACCCTTTCGAGTTCTGCCGGAAGTTGTGGATTTAGCCGTCCGGGCGCAACTGGTATTCCATGCAGTACCGCGTCAACAACCGCTCCAGAAGTATCGCCACCGAAAGGCAGGCGTCCCGTCGTCATCTCGTAGAGCACGATGCCGAAGGAAAACAGGTCCGTGCGGGCATCGACCTGTTTGCCCAGCACCTGCTCGGGTGACATGTACGACATCGTCCCCAATGTAGACCCCGGGCTGGTGAGATGATCGTCTTCTGACCGTGTGTTCGCCGCGGCGATGCGGCTGGCAGAGGAATTTCGCTCCACCACTTTCGCGAGTCCGAAGTCGAGAATCTTCGCATGCCCACGCTTGGTCACGAAAATATTGGCTGGCTTGATATCTCGATGCACGATTCCTTCGCCGTGCGCCGCATCCAACCCGTCGGCAATCTCGATCCCCAGCGACAGGGTCAACTCCATTTCCATCGCGCGCCCGGCGATCACGTGCTTGAGTGTGGCACCGTCGAGGAACTCCATGGCCAGGAAGGCGCGCCCGTTTTCTTCTCCGACGTCGTAGATGGTGCAGATATTCGGATGATTGAGCGCCGATGCAGCCTGCGCTTCGCGCTGAAAACGTGCCAGGACCTGGGGATCGCCGGCCACATCATCGGGTAAAAACTTCAGCGCCACAAAACGATGCAGCCGCACGTCTTCAGCTTTGTAAACCACTCCCATCCCCCCTCCACCGAGCTTCTCGACGATGCGGTAATGCGAAATGGTCTGGCCGATCATGGAGTGGTGCAATGCTAGGCGCGATGTCAGTGCAAGTCAATGAAAGCCATGGAGTTGGCGGCTCAAGGGATAGTTGGCGTTAATCTCGATTACGCTTATCTCCCGACCAGTTTCGAACGCTTCAGATGTGAACTGAATCGAAAGAAGTCGAAATTTGAGCGGAATCGCCTTGGTTACACCAGTTGACTGAAACCGCCACATAATTGGCAAAGCGCGTATCGCTTTTTCGAACCTGGCGTACACCGCCTTGGCTGCTATCAGAGGTCGGGGTCGGCGTCTCTCAGAGGACACCAACCATTTCCTCCCCCACCGAATGGACTGGTAATTCTTGTCTCCTTGCTCAATCCCCTTCTCATTTGTCCTCGATGCGTAGGAACCCGTGCCCCTGATTGGCCACCCCAACAATTGTTCCCGCAGAGTTGATTCCGTAGGGGTTGGTATCTGTGGAGCCCGGAGGATCGAAGGCCGTAAATGTGCCATCGCGAGAGCGCAGGAACCCGTGGTTCGCGAAATCCGCGTCATTGTAGACCCCCACGATAACCCCCTTGGAATTGATGCCGACAGGGACGGTCAAAATCGCCTCCGGAAAATCGACCACTGTGAGGGTGCCGTCCCGGGAGCGCAAGAACCCGTGCGACGCACTCCTATTGTCCAGGTAAAAACCGGCGATCTCCCCCGCTTGATTAATGCCTATGGGGTTCGTGTAGTTCGAGCCGGGGGCGGCGAAATTTGTGAGGGTGCCATCGCGAGCCCGCAGGAAACCGTGAACAACAATCCCGTCAACGTCGGACCCTGTGATCTCCCCTTTATTGTTGATGTCGAAGACGATGGTACCGGAGCCCGGAGCGTCAAAGATCGTGAAGGTGCCATCGCGGTAGCGCAGGTAGCCATGAGCGCTAAGCCCCCGGTTCGTACTATAAGTTCCTGTAATTTGCCCCCTCCCATTAATGGCTGCAGCGTCGGTGCTCGTCGAGCGCGGAGGATCGAACGTTGTGATCGTGCCGTCACGATGACGCAGGAAGCCGTGGCTGGCGCCCTGCGCGTCATTGTAGGTCCCCGCGATCATGCCAATCCGGTTAATGCTTGCCGCGTAGGTGTAGGTCGAGCCCGGAGAATCGAACGTCGTGATCGTGCCGTCACGATCACGCAGGAAGCCGTGGCTCACGGACTGCGCGTCACGGTAGTATCCCGTGATGGCACCTTCCCGATTGATGCTGTTGGGTTGGGTGTAGATCGAGCCCGGAGGATCGAAGATTACATAGGCAGCTTCTTGAGCATTTGCGGCATGGGTGATCCCCAGTGTGCTGAGGGCGAGACAGGAGAGAGCGAGCATTGCTTTCTGTCGAGCGGTTGAGACAATTTGGGCTGCGGAAACTGGGTGCGTGATCATTAGGGTCAGCTCCTTTGCAAGGGACTCGGAGCATACGAAGGAGAACGGGGAAGCTCCAAGCTAGCTGTATTAGTTGCCGTCGGGGCTGCGAAGGTTGGCGAGAAATCGCAATTGCATCGACCCCTGCCAGGGGGGGCGCCTGTTTACGTCACTGATTACGTCACTGACGGTCGACTCTGACCACGTACCAGTACCAGAACTTGCCAGCGTATGGCACGTTGTCCATGATTAGCTACTCTCTGCCGGTCTTTCCCCCGCAGGTCACTTGGTTCAAGCCTACCGTTATGAATTTTCTGTTGGACAAAGATGGTAAGGAAGTCCGGAGAAATGTGCTTGTCAATCTCAATGCCAAGCGCCTCGCCGAGGCGAAAACCACCAGCACCACACATAACGAAAATCATCCGCTCGCGCCGTTTCTTCCACCTTGCTAAGCCAGTCATCACGTCAGAGGAGAAGGTTGGAGTGTTTTGCTTTTCCTCCTCGACGACAGGCATGTCAATGAACTCGTGGTTCCACTTTCGCGGGTAGATTTCCTCGCCCTCATCGTTGACGGCAGAAGCCACGACCATCTTCACAACTTGTGAATAGGTGTCGATGGTCTTCGGTGACAGACCGCCTTCCACCATCTTCGCAAACAGCGACCTCATGACGGCGTTATTGACTTCGGGCAAGGGTACATCTGCGATGTTCGGGTTAATCCAGTTGTCGAGACAGCCCTCCCACGATTCCAATGTTGAAGCCGCAACAGGCTTGCGTCTTCGATTTTGGATATGTTGAACCATCGTTTCGCCTGCTCGCGAGAATGCCGCTCTCGGCGCTCACTCCTGCCCCGGCAAGAATGAAGATACGGTCGGCGGGGAAACCGAGAGCATGGGAAGAAACGCGAAACGAAACCCACAACGGCCACTTGGCGCAACGATAACGGAACAAGACTTCCGTAACTGGTGTCAAATGCAGAAAGCCGTGAACATTCCATTATGCGGGTTCAGAGAAGGCTCTGCTGGCTAATCGTGTTCTCAATCATCGCGGCATCGCTCTGTCAGGCTCAGGAGCCCGGAAGCCGTTTGGATGATGTGAATGCTGTAACAGAACCTTCCCTTCAGCAGAAGGCGGAAGCCGGGGACCGTGAGGCGCAAAACCAACTCGGCATAATTGCTCAGGACAACCACGATTATCGGGAAGCGTTCAAATGGTTCCAACTTGCAGCGAACCAAGGATTGAGCGGGGCTCAAGTGGGGCTCGGATTCTTGTACGACATGGGACTTGGAGTGGAGAAGGATTTCGACCAATCGGCTCGTTGGTATGGTTTGGCGGCGGCTCAGGGCAACCCCGATGGAGAATTTGATCTGGCAATGTGCTACCTCCATGGCGAAGGCGTCGAGCAGGATCAGACTCTTGCGAGAAAGTGGTTTTCTTCGGCTCTCGAACACGGAGATGGCGGCCGATCCCTTGACGGTATTGGACTAACCTACGAAGACGGCCAAAGAGATTATGTGGAGGCTTTCCGCTGGTACATGAAGGCAGCGGAAGTGGGATACGGCGAAGCGCAGTACCACGTCTGTAGGGCGGCGGCACAGGGAATCGGCGTTGCGGCTGATTATCCGGAGGCCGTAAAGTGGTGTTCGAAGCTGGCAGAGAGCGGCGACGAGTGGGGACAATTCGGGATGGGGCGGATTAATGAAGATGGCACAGGCGTGACGCCCGATCTCGCGAAAGCGGCCGAGTGGTACAGGAAGTCCGCCGAACAGGGAAACCCCGCTGCACAGCTTAGTTTGGGAGCCATGTACTCGGATGGCAAAGGCGTTCGACGCGATCTCGTTAAGGCGTACATGTGGGTAGCCTTGGCGGGTTCCGGGAAGCATCCGGATGCGCAGGCCGCTCTTGAGGCCCTGACCGAAAACATGAATAAACGCCAAATATCTGTTGCCCAAGCCCTTGCTCTAAAATGGATGCAGGAACACCCACGCGATCCTGAGAAGAGTCTGGATCACATAGAGTATCCGCCACAATAATCTTGCCCGTGCCTACAAAGTGAACTCCCGCAGGGCTTCCGCTCCTGCGGGATGTTCCGACAGGCGACATCAATCCGCTACAAGCAAGCGTCGGTCACGATGCGGCTGTGTACGGGGTGTCCCGTGGTGACTTCGCATTTCTCGCCCGCCCCCCTGAACCCTTATTGGCAGTTTCATTTCGGGAAAATACCTCGGACCGACTTTCCCCCCAGTGAGCGCTCTTGCTCAGTTTTGGGATTGCGATTCACATTAGGCTAAAGACGGTAGGATAGCGCTCAGAATTCTTGCCGATGGAGCAAATCGGGCACTCCCTACGCATTCAGGTGATCAGGCGCGAGAAACGGATACATACAATGTACAAAATAGAGAAAACCGATTTGGGGTTTCAGCTCACCTTCGGCGGCGATATGACGGAAGCTGAACTCCAGACGTGGTACGAGGAGAGTGCGGGAGTTCTGGCTGAGATGCAGCTCCCATTCGGCGTAATCATCGATATGAGGACGCTGGCTCCACTCCCAATCGAAGCCCAAACGGTGATGGTCAAGGGCCAAGCAATGTATCGAAGCTGCGGCATGCAACGCTCCTGCGTCATTCTGGAAGACGCCATTACCACAATTCAGTTTATGCGGCTAGCGAGACAGTCCGGGATTTTTAAGTACGAGCGCTATATAAATGCGTCAGTACAGAAAGATTGGCGACAAGTGGCGCGGAGTTGGGTCAGAGACGCTGTCGCTCCCCCGCAGTGAGAGGGTTTTGCTCGGCAATCCGTACGCCTCTGTGATCGATCAAGTCTCGATTCCTAAGACGTTTCACCTCCGGGATAAGACTTAGGATCGTTGTGGCTTTAGTTGGAAGAAGACCGCAAACTGTCCGTGATGCAGCCGATTGAGGCAGGATCGGGCGAACTGACAGCGGAGTGGCGACAGGTTCGATTCACATGGGACGCGAGTGGATGCGAAGTGAGACATGGATACTACAACCACCGTTATCGAGAGCGTGAAAGGCTGTTAGTGTCGAGGTATCAAAGTGAATCTCCGAATTCACTCTAATTAAGTCCATTTCACGCGTTGACCGTCGCTGGGTCTTCTCCGCAGCGCCCTAGAGCCAACGCGAGATTCGCTTCAACCGCGTTTCAACCGCCAAGTCCTTCAGCTTGCGTAGCCCAGCTGGAAGGGATTTCCGCCCAGCGTCGCGATGAGGTACCAGCCCGTGGCGCCGATATGTTTCGATGGGCCATACGTGTAGCCGAAGCCGGTGTCCATGACGCTGGTGGACGCCACAAGACCTTCCCCGAGTGGAATGCTTGCGCTGTTGACGGTTTGTCCTGCGCCCAATTCGGCTTGCGCCGTCTCGCAAGTGTTCACAAACTTCAATGCTGTTTGCAAGTCCCGGAAGCGATCACGCAGGCTTTCTCGGCTGGCAATCGTGCGGGCGATGAGCGCCGCGATGGTATGCGAGGTGCCCTCCAGCCATACGGCATTCGGATCGTAGGTGGGCGTGTTCAAGCTGGCTGTGTCAAAGACCATGCCGGTGAAGGTTTCGCTTCCGGTCAGGCTGCTGTCGCGAGACGCAGGGGTGTCGGTGGCCTGCAGATTTGCGATCGCCCAGTCGATAGTCTGCTTGTACTGATTGTCGAGGAGGGCAAGATACGACCACGTCTGACAGTCCTCTGGAACCGGATAGGTATTGATGGTGATCTGATCTCCCAAGGTGCCTGTGTAGAAGTAGCCGTCCGTGGCGTTGTACATCGCGATCACAAAGCTAAGGGCGTGCGCGGCGAGAGCCTTCCATGACATGCCATTACTCGCGGAGCCATGATGCGTAAGTTCTTCGAGCATGGTGAAGAAGGCATAGGTGTCGATATTGTGTTCCGTCGACTTACCATTGGGCGAGGGCACAGACTGGTTGTATTGGTTAATGTTGGTGCCGAAGGAGTAGCCGCCCGGTCCCAGCGTGTTGTACGTGTTGGTGACGATCCAGTTTGCAACGTTGAGAGCCGCGGTTAGATAACTGGGGTTCCAGGTTCGGCGATAAAGCTGCGTTAGGGCCATGCCTGCCCAGGCTTGGTCGCCGACCGCGCTGGTATAGAAGTAGAAAGGGAAAGCCGCTGGCGTAATGTAAGCGCCGCTGGCGGAGGGTTGGTTCACGAAATAAGCCTGGGCGAAGCGGCCATCGTTGAACGGGAAATTGTTTGCTTGCGCATAGATAAGCCCCTGCCCTAAAACCTGAGCGCGAGCCAGGGAGTCATGGCTTGCGTCGAGCAAGTAGGCGTGGATCGAAACGGCATTGTCGTAAGTGAAAGCCGTTGATTCCAGCCCCGACTGGTCAGCATAACTCTGAATCAGTCGGACCGTGCTGCCGGTGGCGTAGGCATCCATCATCATGTTCTGGAACTTGAATGCTTGTTCGATCGATCCAAAGTAAGTATTCGCAGCGTCGCTCGCGACGGCCGGGTTGGCTGGGGCTGCATGCGCAAGTCGCGACAGGCCGAGAGGAGCGACTCCCGCTGCGACTGCTGCTCCAAATCCGAATCCGAACAATTTCCTCCTGGACATGGTGTGCATTTTCTCATCCCTCCCGAGATCGGCGTTTTCTACCGAAGGAAGATACTCGCCGGATTTTGTGATGTCAACAATAACGAGCGGTGAATAACGAGCGGTGAATCTTAGCGCCGGCCTCAGCCCTGCGAGAAAAATCCCACCGATCAACAACCGAACGGTTACAAATGCAATCGACTGCTAACACTGCTATCCGGGCTAAACGCGCTAAGTGAGGTAGGCAAGTGATGGATCAATAAGGAGTTGAGGCTGTTTTTGGTTTGCCGCGATTCGACGGCGGCGAGATAGGTTTGGGCAGTCCGGACGGCGCACAATGGCTCATGAATCAAGGACGCGCTGTCTACTCGCAGTGAATCAGCTTCCTTCCCCGATCGGAGGAGTGGATGTCTCCCTCACGCATGCCGGCGTCAGTTTTTGGAGTGCACAGTTTCCCGTTCCATGGCTGTGCCGGAACATGCAAGACCGCGCCCCGAAGGTCTTCGACCTGCAGGCCGATGGTTTCTTCGATGCGAAGGCCGGTGCCCGCGAGCAGAATATAGAGCGTCCGCAGGTATCCTTCGGCCTTGGAGATGATGCTACTCACCTCCTCGGTCGTAAACGAAGGGCGGCTTTGCTCCCCAATCTCAGGCACCTCCATAAAGTTGTGGTTCCACTTTACCGGGTAGATCGCCTCACCTTTGTAATTCAGCGCCGACCCCACCACCATCTGAATCAGTTGCAAATAATTGGTAATGGACTGCGGCGCAAAACGCGGTTTCAGGTCGCAGCCCGGGGTTGCCCGTCATCCGCGGCGAGACAACACCGCCGACGGTCCGTCACCGGTCTAAGCTTTACGAAAAGTTTGGCATCTCCCCTTGCTCCTGGGATGGGCCGCGGGATCGAGCGCGCCGCGTTTGAGGTAGAACTTTTATCTAGAACATGGTGGTAACGCTGCGGCTCCAGATCAGGACTTTTGAGCAGAGGAATCGGAAGCTGGCCTGGAGCTTGTACATGAGGAACCTGCCTTGGCGCGCGAGTAGAACGCCTCCGTAGGTAGCGCAAATGTCCTGGTTACCACACACGGTCCGGAGATTCGTTCGCTGAAAACGGCACTCTTGACATCGAACGCGCGCCCAAGCCTTGCAATAGAAAATTCATCCATAATTCATCTGCGGTTGATAATCAAGTCCCGAACGCAGGGGTATGCTCACAACACCTGGGAGCTGATCCAAGAGAAACGGGTTAATCAGCTGACTTCAGCAACTCTCTAAAACTACGCTTGAGTGAGGTGTCCATGAAACATGTGCGAGCAGTCTTGATTATCCTCTCTTTGCTTGTCGTGACGCCGTTGTTTGCGCAATCACAAATGAGCAAAGTAAGAACTGTGTGGGTGATCATGATGGAAAATCATAACTGGACGGGCGACGACGCCGGCGCATCGTTTGGTGACCCAGATATAAAGGACAACCCACTGGCCCCGTATATCAACGGGACGCTGGTAAAAATATCGGCGCACCCAGAGCAGTACTACAATCCTCCCGGGAACCATCCCAGCCAGCCGAATTATTTGTGGCTGGAAGCAGGCACCAACTTCGGCGTGGTCGCGGATACCCAGCCCGGCCAGCCCCAATTTTTCACCCACAAGCACCTGGTACGACTTCTGGAAGATGCGGGTATCACCTGGCGGTCATACGCAGAGCCGGATTTTGGCAGTCCGGTGTTCGACAACTGCCCACTCGATTTCAGCTACCTCGATGTAGAGCACCTTGGCGTCGTGTACTTCAATGACATTAACGACGGGTTGAACCCTCAGTCGACCGAGTGTATCGAGCACGTCAGGCCCTTTTACCAACTAGCGACCGACCTGGCTGATCACACCACAGCGCAGATGAACCTGGTTACACCAAACCTGTGCCATGACGGACATGAGGGGATTTCTCCTTGTGATGCTCAGGAACCGGCAGACAATACGTTGCGGTCGGATCAGTGGCTTAAGGAGAATCTGCCGGTGATTATGCAGTCGGATGCGTACAAGCAAGGTGGTGCAATATTCGTCGTCTGGGATGAGGCCGAAGACAGCGACCAGTACAGCGATGGTCCGATTCCGGTTTTCCTGCTTTCGCCGTTTGCCAAAGGCGCGGGCAAGAAGGGTTACAGCAATAGCATCCACTACGACCATAGCTCCACTCTGAAAACGATCGAGGAGATCTTCGGCGTACGACCTTTCCTGGGCGCCGCCGCGGACGCGAAAACAGTCGATCTATCGGACTTGTTTCAATGACACACGCCGGGAAAGAGCTGGAAGTGTTGAGTCCGTGGACACTCTTACAGTCATTCCACGAGAGCTGAATTGGTATTGGGCGCTCGACGACAGTCGAGTGCCCAGAATTTCTCTCACGATCTGCGTTGACTGGTCATCTGTCGGAGCCCTTCTTGAACGGAAAAAAATGCTCGTCAGCCACACAACTCGCCTTCTGCGTATGGAAAAGCAGACCTGCGTTTTCACGGGCTGCATCCTCGGCAACCCGAGTCGCGTTCCGAACACATATAAGCGAAAGTGCAACCGGGGTACTAAAGGAAGCGCAGCGTGGCGAAGAACCCCGTTCGAATCGACTGGGATGGAGACTGATTGCTTGACGACCCGCCGCAGATTTCTTCGCCAATCCGCGATTGCTGCTGCAGGGGCGATGGTCCCGCGGGCTTTCTCCCAAACTGCCCGGCGTGACGCGAAGGCCGTGGTTCCGATCCTCGACCCAAACAGTTTGGATCGCTTCGTCGATCCGCTGCCCCTGCCGGTGGTCGCGAAGCCGCTGGGTGAACGCGCCTTGCCTGACAAGTCGGGCGAACGAGTGCCGTTCTACCGTGTGCCGATGCGCGCCATCACCGCCCAACTTCATCGCGACCTGCCGCCCACTAACCTGTGGTCCTACGGCGGTTCGGTCCCCGGCGTGATGTTCGACACGCAATGCGGCCAAGGCCTGTTCGTTGAGTGGGCAAATGAATTACCGACCAAACACTTTCTTCCTGTCGACTACTCGGTGCATGGCGCCGGTCCGGACACACCCGAAGTGCGTACTGTAGTGCATTTGCATGGTGCCAAGACGCCTCCCGAAAGCGACGGATATCCCGAGGACTGGTCCGTTCCCGGTGAATCGCGTACCTACTACTATCCCAACCAGCAGGACGCGGCCCAGCTCTGGTACCACGACCACGCGATCGGTATTACTCGGCTGAACATCTATGCCGGACTTCTGGGGCTGCACGTGATTCGTGACCAGGCCGAGCAGCAATTGGGGCTGCCCAATGGCAAGTACGAGGTTCCGCTCGTGCTCTTTGATCGCCACCTGCGGCGCGATGGCCAGCTGAGTTATCCGTCCTCTTGGGTTCCGGAGGTCTTAGGTGAGGTTCCGCTGGTCAACGGCAAGATCTTTCCTTATCTCGATGTTGAGGCGCGCAAGTATCGATTCCGCGTTGTGAATGCCGCGAATGGACGTTTGTATCGGCTCTCGTGGCCCCATGAGGTTGAGGTCCATCAGATCGGCACCGATCAGGGATTGCTCCCCGCGCCGGTGGCGATAACGCATGTAGTGCTGGCACCTGGGGAGCGCGCGGATCTGGTCGTCGATTTCGCCCCGCAACGCGGCAATCGGATCGTGCTTTCCGACGATGCCTTCACACTCATGGAGTTTCGTGTGAGTGCCGCCGCGGTGTCGGACCCGAGCGAGGTACCCGCCAGGTTGCGTCCGGTGCCGCGTGCCGCAGAGTCTTCCGCGGTAAAAACTCGATGGCTCACGTTGGACGAGCTAAAAAAAGGAATGTCCGCATCCGGTGGGATGTTGTTGAACAAGACGCCGTGGCATATGCCCATCACCGAGAAACCGGTGCTGGGTACCACGGAAATCTGGGAACTGGCGAACCTGACTGACGATGTGCATCCCATTCATCTGCACCTGGTGCGATTCCAGATTCTCGATCGCCGCCGCTTCGATGTCTTCCAGTACATGACGACCGGCACGCTGCGTTATCGAGACCCGGCAAGGCTGCCGGACCCGGACGAAATGGGCTGGAAGGATACGGCTCGCGTGGATGGCCAGACCGTGACCCGAATCATCGTCCCGTTTGAGGGCTACGCCGGTCGCTATGTTTGGCATTGTCATAACCTTGAGCACGAGGACAACGAAATGATGCGTCCCTACGAAGTGCTCGCGGCACGGACTTGAGGTAGTGCATTGGAAGTGGACGTTCGCAGGATTGAAGTAAAGGGAAGACGTGAAAAACAGAGAACTCTGGAGGCCATGATGACTGCACCCTATGCACTTTCTTACCGCGCGCCGAGATTCCGTCGGATGCTTAACCTCTTCCCTCTAGCCTTGGCTTGCGCGCTCTTACCGGTTGCCGCGTCCGCACAGGTGACCTTCAACGGAACCAAGCCGAATGGGAATAACGTGAATATGGGCTCGCAGGCAGTGGGAGCGAGCAGCGCAGCGGTTTCCCTGTCATTTACGATCGCGGCGAATACCAAGGTCGGCAGCATCGGCGTGTTGACCACCGGCATCGCGAGCAGAGATTTCAGGGAGGCGCCCGGGAGCACCTGCACGGCCACCACTTACACTGCGGACACGAATTGCCTTGTCAATGTGACCTTCAAGCCGGCCGCTGCAGGATTGCGAAGGGGCGCGGTCGTGTTCTTCTCGGGCGCGAGTAAAGCCAGCGCCGTACAGGCCTCGGTACCGGTGTTTGGTATCGGGAGCGGGCCACAACTGGTCTTTGGGACGAACAACGCACAAAGCAGTGTCGGTACCGGGCTGCTTAGTCCTGAAGCTGTGGCCCTGGACGCTGTGGGCGATTTCTATATTGCTGACATTGGCCTGCAGGAAGTCTTCAAGGTAACGGCGGCGGGCAAGCAAACCACAGTAGGCTCCGGGTTTGAAGTTCCAGGCGGCGTAGCGGTGGATGGAGCGGGGGATGTCTACATCGCTGATAGCCAGGCGGCAGTCGTGTGGAAGGTGACGCCCGGCGGCGTGCAGACCACAGTGGGCAAGAATTTTCAATACCCCTTTAGCGTGGCAGTGGATGGCGAGGGCAACCTATATGTCAGCGACCCGTATATCCCGACCGTGTTCAAGGTAACGCCGAGCGGCAAGATGACGACGGTGGGCACGGGATATAACACGCCGAATGGTGTGGCAGTGGACTCGGCAGGCAACGTCTACGTGGCCGATCCGTACAACCAGGCAGTTTTCAAGGTCACTCCCGCCGGCAAACAAACTACAGTTGGAACCGGATTGATCGATCCTACGGCTGTGGCCGTGGATGCAGCCGGCGATGTATACATCACCGATGCAGGCACCAACGATCTGTATGAAGTGACGCCCAGCGGCGTGCAGACTACGGTCGCTCAGAACCTGGACATTCCGAGCGGGATTGCGCTGGATGGACCGGGCAATCTCTATCTGGTGAATACGTTCAGCGAGCACGTGCTGAAAATCGGCCGCACGGCGGCCCCTGCACTGAGCTTTGAATCGACAAAGATCAACACGACGAGCAAAGACAGCCCAAAAATCGTAGAGATCGAAAACATCGGCAATGAAGTGCTGAAGTTCTCGGCGCTAGGTTACCCGGTGGACTTTCCGCAGGACTCGCTGGCTGACAACTGCACGCCGAGCACTGCGCTGGCAGCGGCCGACACCTGCACGCTCGCCATCGATTTCAGTCCGGTGACCTCCCTGGGATCGAGCTCTTCAACAGCGTTGACCGAAGTGGTAAAGTTCACCTCCGATAACTTGAACGCGGGACATGCGATGGAAGAAGTGACGGTTACCGGCACGGAGACAAAGTGATCTGGACGTGGAACTACAAATAAGAATCACGCTTGACCGCGATTGGTTTAAGCCCTCAGTGATCACTTTAAAAGCTGCCCACGGTCGTCAGTCCGTTCGGTGGCATTCAAGAAGGGTCACTAATCCGGTGGCCTCCGCTGAGCGAGAGAAAAAGAGGTACGCTGCTCCCTAAGCGAAACCAGATAAAGCACTTGGAGTTTGTAGTTCCATAGTTCGGGACCAGGGGGTCGGAGGTTCAAATCCTCTCTCCCCGACCAATTCATTCAGACCTTTTTAAGTGCCCTCCGTGGCAGGCAGATCGTTGGCACCACGGGCCAGCTGCGAGCGAACGCCCCACTTCCGGCGCGGAGGCTACAGAAATGGGGCACACGGCCTTGAACACGGAAGCTGCTACTTGATGGTGAAGGTCAGCGTGCTCGACTTTCCTCCTCCTGGAGCGGGGTTCTTGACCTCAATGGAAGCCGTGCCGGTGGACGCGACGTCGGCTGCGGGCACGTAAACCCTCATCTCATTTTCGCTGACAACAGAACACATTATCAGAACACTATTTTGACAGAGGCATAATCGCGGGGATTGAGCGAGACCTCGTGGCAGCCAAAGCGTTGATATAAAGAAGACACAGCGGAAACAACTGCCTGGCTAGGGCGGTCGTTTCTTTTGTCTGGATCTTCTTCGTCGTCTCCTTCTTGTTCGTCTTCTTCTCCTCTTTTCTTCCTGCTCATTGTTTCGTCGGTTCATCCAGTCCTTCTTCTACTATTTCCTAATCACCATCACTATCTATCATCGCGTCGCCATCGACCTTCCTGGTTTCCCGACACTGAGTGGCATGTGGTATGGCAAAATGGTTCTGGAAAGCATTCTCCGCTTAGCGCAGCCAATTCTGTAGTTGAAGGTCCTCGACACGCGCGAATTCCTCTTCGTTATCGGTGATGATCGCGTAACCAAGGGCAAGCGCGTGGGCCGCGATGAGCAAGTCGTTGGCGCCAATTGGCGTGCCCGCCTGCTCAAGGCGAGTGCGCAGCGATCCATAAGCTGCATCCACCGGTGGCTCAAGGGGTAAGACTTCAAGCGCCCCAAGCACCGCTTCCAGCTGCGCCGCGAGCCGCGGCGATCCTTTCTTAGCTGCGCCGTAACGCAACTCCGCTGCGACAACAATGCTGGTACAAACTTGCGTCTCGCCGACCTTGCGGATGCGCTGAGCTACTTTTCCCTGCGGGTTGCGGACAAGATCAGAAACGATATTGGTGTCGAGTAGGTAGCGCATCACAGATCGACCGGATCAGGGTTCAAATCGTCAATGGGAGGAAAATCCTCGTGCAACGGCGCTAGCGTCGCTAACACCGCGAGCAGCGACTTAGGTGGAGCGGGCTCAATAATGAGCCGGTCGCCCTCTTTTCGCATGATCGCGTCCTCGCCGGACAACTCGAACTCACGCGGGATCCGCACTGCCTGGTTGCGACCATTCTTAAAGA
>Ga0209006_10001993_pt1 | contig 18533 bp, 21 predicted proteins | sample JacPin_JW_Ref_O2_FD_188567 | JGI IMG/M metagenome (GOLD analysis project Ga0209006, IMG submission 188567) | Forest soil microbial communities from Algoma, Ontario, Canada - Jack Pine, Ontario site 1_JW_Ref_O2 (SPAdes) (version 2) | ecosystem: Environmental > Terrestrial > Soil > Boreal...
GGTGCTCATAGGGGGATACTGAACGACGACGCCCCCTGCTCGATTCCCGGGACGAAATACCACCGGGAGTTCGACTGGGCACATGCAACGCTTTGCGTGCATTTGGAGAGACTGAATGACGCCCCCTGCTTGTTTCCCTGGACTCAGTGTAACATGATGAACAGGATGAGTTCCAGATATTACTACACCGGGTCCTATCAAGCCGAGACTGTGTGGGAGGATTTGAACCCCTTACGCGTCTTTCAACAGAGCGACTGCGCTCTCGTGAACGGGTAGACGCCCATTCATCGTCCTCATACTGAGGTCTGTAGCAATCTGCACGTGCGAAAGGGTAGGGATCACGGTTGTTGTTGCTAGCAGCAGGTGGGCGGTGACGGTCACCTCCAGGGTAGTATTGGGGACTTCGTTGGGGTAACACTTCAAGAGAACGATCCCCAGAATCGCGCCTTCGTTGATCTGAATACTGGTCCAGAGGAGAAGACCTAGAGCTTAAAAACGTTGGAGTTGAGTCAAGGAAGAAGAGTGGAGGGGATCGTACACTTCTAGGTGAGCCGGCCGGTCTGGATGGGCTTGCTTCCAGGCGTCAGACGGCTCAAACATTGGTGTTACCAACATATCGCGGCGACTCCTTTCGCGAGAGAGCGAAGGCGAAGATTGTGGTAACCTAAGCCGAGAAGAACTGGCATGCGAAGGGGAAAGTGGAGATAGGTCCCGCGCGTCAGAATCAGATACTCTAGGGTGATTATGACGATCAGGGGACGGTGACCGGCTGTAATATGAGCGAGTGGGATGAAATACGGATGGCCGATAGACGTTTGGGTAATCGGTTCGATCCGCATGAGTGGGAATATAGTTGTTATATCGACGAGCTGGAATGGGAGACGGTGATCTGCGACGTGGGTGGCCAGGAGACACCTTGCACGAGAGAAAAAGTTAATGGCAAGTGGATAAGCAAGATGGTAGACGGGAGGTAATTTCTGCTCACTTCATGCGATGCCCTTCTTTCAGGCAGACGTCGGTAGTCACTCGTCGGTGACAACGAGAATCCTTCATAACTTGTAGTGGCCATGACACGACCGAAGATAAATCACGTCGGGTTGAATGAAACCTGAGTGGCAAGAACGTCGTAAACCGAATGCTCTCAACTCAAGTAAAATGGACCAAACCTATGATTCGTCTCAGAAGGTGGTACTCATTGATGAATGGAGTGAAAGCAAAGAACTGAGCCTCCAGCTAGACCCCAACCGCCACTGACCAAACTCCGACTGAAATAAATGTTCCCACAATCTTCAAATGGCTGAACCTGCTGCAGCGGGAGCAGATGATGGCCTTCGGGATCCCTCAAGGCTCCTCTTCCAGACAGATCGCACACGCAGGTCGATTTTACTGTCATATTGGACAGTGTTTTTCTTAGCGTTACCCATCTGGTGGTACATGACAAGTATTCAACGCTTATCCCTACCATCTTCTCGCGTCGTCGATCAAGCCGAGAAGGGCCTGCTGTTTCCCATTCATCTTGAAATAGACACACCGGATGCCGTACATATAGCGAAAGAAATCCAGACGCAACTGGTTAAACGGTCTCTGCTGGCACCGCCCCGATGGACTGGGATGCACATCAGTGCACACCCGAAGCAGAATACCCGTACAAACGAAATCTCAAGGCATAGATATGCCGAAAACTCGCGTGATAGCTCTGGAGTTTATTCCATATCGCCTCGTCCTGGAGAACCAACACTAAATCGCAGGACGTTACATTTTCCGTTCGAAGATGGTAACGCCAGTGAGTTTAGATACGTAGAAATGGGATCCTGAATTCATACCCTTGATAGTATCTCGACTGGTGGATATACTTTCTGCTCTGCTCGTTCCTTACTCGGAAAATCCGGACCAAGAACACCGTGTGGCACAATACGCTCCCCGCTATCGGCTAGCATTCACTTTATTGAACGAGGATGCTTCCGCTGGACAGGCCGTTATTGGTTGGGATATCTCTTCCGCTGTATCTGGTGAGTTGTCTGCCTTTCTCAGTCTCCAAGGATGCTAACTAATGAGCAAAATCGCCGATAGACTATGTGTCTCCGATCACCAACTCGGTTTCGGTTTTGCATAATTTCACTATAGAAAGTCAAGTGCAGTTCCACGCACCGCTAGCATTCACACCTCACTCAATCTCGGAAGATTCTTATGGTCTCACACCTGAGGATCTTACCGTTTTCATCAACTCGGCAGAGTGGACCTTATGTAGTTATCATCTTCAAAACCCATCTAGCAGCTGCTGATCCGCATTTCTTAGCTTCTGGAGTATCCAATGATCTAGTATTGCATTTTGTCTTATTCGTGCCTTCCGCGAGTCGGCGACCATTATACATCCTTGACGCCAATAGTAAGTTTCACGGCCTCGCCTCTCGCCTTTTAATTCATCCGTACAACCAGACGTACCATCGCACTCGAACGCCTTTATTTTGCCTCAATGGGGCGGCATCGTCATTTACAACCCACCTCCCGAAGCGTCATCTGAAGAATTCTTATCTCTGCGCCATCTCGACCCCATTTTCTACTCCTTCTCCGAGCAACTCCTCGCCCTTCTCGGTGTTCCAAAGCTCCCAGACGGTGTTCGTAGTGCGGAAACCAGCACATCCTCACCTATATTAACAGACTGGCAATTGGACGCTTTGCTACGCTGGCGCACGTTGAAAAACGTCAAAGGTAGTCAAGACACGCTATTAAGCATCGTGAAACTAGTGGAGCAGATTGGGAATATGCCGGTGGGGAAGTTCGTCAAAGATGACGTGCAGGAAGCATTGGCAGCGCTTGATAAGGTCTTGTATTTTTTTTGGTCGCATCCATACTTTTCTGACTGTTCCGATCGGTCAGGTATATGTACTTTCCTCCACTTCCCTTAACCAGGCACTACACTACTCAAGCCGCGCCATTACCCTCGCTTCTCGCGCGTTCTTCAACCCTGGTATGTTAGCACTTCTGTATTTTCCCGCCGAACATAAATACGCAGTATATACCCCACTCTTCGCGAGTGCTATCATTCCGTTGCTTGGTGCAGCTTTGAGGGAGCTTGTAGCGTGGCGACGGACATGGAGGGAGCAAAGAGATAGAGCTAGAAGAGGGACTGCAAATAGATGACCAATTCTTATATAGAAACAAGCACCAAATGACAGAGTATTATTGACTACACTGAAACACTTATAAAGGCTACAACGAAAGTGTGTGAACGGACAGAAAGCTAAGAATTATCTATTTGTGATTGTAAAAACCACAACAAGTGTCCCGGACCATGGAAAGGCAAAGTTGACAAGAGAGGCAGCCGACGGGACGGAGGGTAATACATGTGTCTCAGAGAAAACGGCTCGAAATACGCTCGCACGGTCGTAGCTGTCCGACCGACAACAGACACTGGCGGGTCGCACATAGCGGATGGCAGGTATAGGTCAGACATGAACCACGGCCTTGCATTGATCTCGACGAGTCGATAGACGTCTGGCCCAAAGGAAGAGAAAGCGGTGAACGGTAGGTAAGCCGTGAAGTAATAGCGCTTGTAGAGATTGTTTCCACGGAAAAAATGGGAGCCCCCCGTGGGCTCGAATTTGATAAGAGTCGTATTCGAATATATGCCCGGCACGGTTCCGTTCAAGTCATAGAATTCGTAAACGCCATCGGAATTGATATGGTTCCGGTTTGGGGCACGATCAACGTCTTTGCCTTTTTGAAACAGCTTGACTTCAACCTCGATGCGCTCCAGGAAAAGTTGTGTTGTGCGAGTGTAACCACCGTCCAAATGAGCTGTGCCCGTTATGAATCTGTCATCTACGTCAACGTATCCTTTGATAGGATAGTTCGAACTGAAAAGGTGAAAGTAAGCCGAGGGATTTAACCGGAGAGAGAGACTATGAACGCACGGTGTCCCCCACAAATCTAGATCCCATATATTTGGATCGTAGTCGAGCATCATGATTTGCGGCTTGGGGAGCTCGATACCGAGACGGTCTAAAGGATGCGGCTTGAGGTCGTAGGGTCGACAGGAAAACATTGACGATATGGATGATAGAGAGACGAAAAAGTTGGAAGGAGAATTTATAGATCGTCGAAACAAGGGCCATGTCAATGTGGCCGTAGCCATACCAGATGTCCAAGCAAGAGGAGCCACTCAACACACCGTCTGTTGTCATTTCGCGTTGTGGCTTTGGCCTTTTCCCTGTCTAAGAATTGGGAGCTCTGACGGCGAACGCGTGACGACCTGAGAAAGAGGTCAAAGCGTCCCCAGGCCCCGCCATCGCCTTATCGAATAGATGCATCCCGGGAGTGGTGACAAAAAAGGGTAAAGTCATGTGATCATGACGCTAATTACAGGCAAAGCTAACGGTGGAGGTGAGGGTGTCCGCTTTTTCGATCCGAGTCGCAAACACTATGATCACAAAAGGCGAGTGTGTAGGATTCAAGTACGATTCTGTTGGCAACGTGCGTGACTGCAGTGACACCTGCTCCAATCACCAACTTCAATTGTATTGCATTGATTCGCTGAGAGATTTTGCTCTCTAGGACCAGTAAGTTCATGTCATGGATTTGGTGCGAGAGAATGTACATACCGCCATAAGGTCCTTGAACATCGTGCGTATCACCCGATCCGTTCCAGATTCTTTTTCAGCAGCGAACTCAGCGGAGTCCATGAGAATTTGCGCCAACCTTGCGGCCTTAGTAAGGGCGTATAAAGTTCTCTTCCGATCCTCGGAAGTTCGAACTTTCGTCAACTGATTTTGGACAATTTTGATTGTCGCCCAGACTGATGTGCCACGAGCTTCCATTTCTGCATCGTCTTTGGCCTTTTGTATGATATTTGCAATCATGCCTCGACGTAGCGGAGTGAATGTAGCTTGGGCCGAATTAGAATCAGAATCTCCCTGACATGAACATTGAGTCGACAAGCCTTGGCATACTATACATCAACTAACCTTCAAAATTGTCTCGAATGATTGGGAATGCACTTCACTGGTTGTAGCCACATGACCCAGATCTCCCACACTATGCCCGCCATGCGTAGCATCAGGACCAGAACGTAGTTGTTCGATCTCGGACTGAAGCCCTGCGATTTCAGCTTTTGCCCTAGCAATCTTTTGGAGAAAAGAAATAGTCGGTAAATGGCAAACAACAGATAGCGTTAATCAATGACCTTGCTGGATGTGTGAATAAAATAAGAGAGATAGGTTAGATGATAATATTCCAGCCTTTGACCACGTCCGCTTGTGCGACACCATACAATTTCATGTAGAGGGTGACACAAGGCAGAGAGATGGGGGGGGGAGGTACATACTCATAATTTTCAGATTCTATGGTTTGTAGCGTGGCGAGCATATCATGCTCTCGACGAAGCTGTTGTTCTAATTCTACCAGCTGAGCTTGATATTGATCCTGTTGGAGTTTTACCGCTAAATATCGGCTTAAAATGACATACGCCGAGCGTAGCAGGATATTCTAATCAAAAAAAGTGTGGAACGTAAGCCATGGTTGGAGAACACAAGCAGAAGAATAACGACAGACAGTACTAGTACTTTATAACGTACTGTCCGTTTGCCTCTGGACATCATTGAGACGCAAGATTACCACATACCGAATTTGGTGGTTGTGTGTTGAGCCAAATGCACGCCTCTTGCATAAGGTCTACGGTTGTTTCCAATGATGCGTCTTCGGATGAAGCCAGAACAAGATGATGTAGGAGTTCATCCTGTTTGCCGCCACTGGAATCAGACGCCTCAACATGTAGTTTTATGCAGGCGTTGAACAAAAATGGTTTCCGGCAGAAGGGGCACAAGCTGGGATTCAAGCCACGAAGGCATCTAGGAATGATTATAATGAAGCTGAAGTGTCAAAGGGTCGTTGAAAGTCATAGGTTTGAATCATGCGCACGTTTGACAAAAAGTATGACCACAATCCGGAATTGCGAGTGGTACATGATCCCGGCCAGTGTATGACTCTAAACACACATCACACTGACTGGAAGGATGGAGGATGATCATCTGCACGCCCACGCTATGGCATAATCAGGAGCGCCTCGAGGCCTCGAGAAATGCCACGCGATCCTCGTGTGCCATGTCTGGCAATTCCCAAACCCCTTTCTCCAAATCAGTGATTCCCCAACGGTACCACAATCGATGTGCCATCTGCCTGGCCCTATGCCCTGAAGTCGGCATTCAACAGGCTGCCCATACGCTTGATTCTGCCTCTTTAGGGTTCGGTGAGTAGCGGAACGAAAACTGATTCGCAAGCACTAACTATTTCTCAGCGGTTGATCTAGGTCTTTTACCTCGAGAACATCAAAGGAGTTCCACCAGTATTAGCATCGCATCGCACGTACGTATAAAGATCATTCAGCTATTTCAAATGGAATTGACTCCGTGAACAGAATGTCCCAGCTGCTGCATTGGTTACTTTGCTTCAAACCTCATCACCCTTTCTCCACCAATACTCGTCCTTGAATACATTCTGAAATACCTCTTGGAGACCTCAGACGCCGACCGAAAGCCCATGCACGAGGTATTTTTAGTCTGAAATATGGGAACTTGCTAAATTTCGAATGTTCAGGTGTTCGATTTGATGCGGCTGGCTATGACAGGGACCGCTATCGCACTGCCCAATTTGACATCTATTTTACCATTCCTTGGTCTCTTCAGCATAGTGACTTTGAAGCCGGTTGAAGTGATGAGATGTTGTATTTCTACTCAGCATCTGCCGACGCTCTCCATCCTTCAATACAACCGCTTTCGACCTGCCCCTAGCGGGAAACTGCCCGATGACCGAAATGTTGCCCGGGTATTTGACTCTTCAGCCATAGCTTGCACTGCTCCCGAGATTTCAATGGGATATATACCATTATCATCGGAACCTGCCGAATTCGAGCAAAAGCGCTATTTGAAAATTGAGGCTGTTCTCGTAGGGTCGATGGACCGCGTTGGACAGTCCGTCTACGAATGCGCGGAGATTAACTGCGCCTAAGATATCTATGATGTCCTCAGTTTGCTCCGTCGTGGCAATGTGCTGGTAGGATTGAGCAGCGGTGGTGGACGCGGCGGCAGTGGATGCAGTAGCAATGGGCTAGGACAGCTAGATGGAAGCGACCGGAATGACAGGAGGGAAGTCTGAAGGTAGCCATAGCAGCGAACCCCCCGCCAAGGTGGGTAACCGGAAGAGAGCGTTCGGCATGGATCCAGATGACGATGACGATTGATCACGGAATTTGCTACCGTCAAGATCAAAAGCTACATTGATGGGATGTTAGAGTCTGGGTGATAAATGTCCTCATGTCTAAAGTAATCCGTACACCATAGAGCTGCCCATATCTCTCCTACGTCAAGTGGCTTTGAGTATATCGATGACGTAAATCCTTCCCATAAAAACCATTCACGAAATTATTCAAATTTGCACGGAATGGTCGGAGGGATGCTAGCGAGAAGATCATGTGCTATCCTGCAAGTTCTCGTCCTTTACTGATGAAACATCTTCTAGACTGACGGATATACCTCAAAGAGGTACTAGCGGCGCGTCAGGACTAGATCACGATAGTACACTAGACTGTAAAGGTCTCCATAAATCTTGTATGGGGAAAGTGAGATGAATCACGCACTCAATCTGTCCGTATGCGTTTGGATTCGAGGTACTTAGCGTTGGGTTGATGACGATTGTTTGGATATGGTACTGGAGTTGAGCAATGTCTGAGCAAAGTTGGAGGAAGAGTATCGGATCGAGATCGAGAAGCATTATACTGCATGGCACTCACCTGCTGCCCCAGAATGATGAAGGTTGTATTATTTGGCATGTTTGGCCGGAAGGCAATGTTGGCCTCAATCTCTTGTTGGACACCAGGGAACCTAGGAGGGAAAATGATGAGCAAGCTCCACAATCTCACATGAATCAGTAGCCGCACGTACTTGACTTTGGCCACAGCAAACCCGCTGGGTTGAACAACGCCGTTTTCATCTTTCTTGATATTGTCATGGAGCTGGGTGCTTAAGATCTGGCTGACCTGTGCCGCGGTGTCCTGAAGCACCCAGATATCCCGGAACGTCTGCACTGGTTCGGGGGTTCCAAGGGGCCACTCATAGGGCGAAATGCGGATCGTGGCTCGAATAAAGGGTAGATCCCTCATTTCCGCGCCACCGATCAGATTGGGCCAGGCAGTAGTCAGGGATCTTGCCACTCGGAAAATCTTTCTCAGCAAGATCACGGAGCCTACCTCGACGTCCCTTGTCTGCATTACTACTGTCGTTCACAGGCTCCATGGTGAACGTGGATTTGTAAGGAGGCATTTGCATATATTGGCCATTTGTAGGAGTTTTCACATCTAGATCATTTAATAGGAGTGATTGGGATATATATTTGGATATGTATCAAGGCCCTTACGTATAAGCAGGGCTTTTGTCCGTTCCCGTCCAGAACTTGAAGGAGGGGGAGAAGTGATTTTCTCCTCCTTCTTGACGGCATCGAGGAGCTGGGCGGCGGTGATCTGTGTAATATTGAGTTTCTCGAGAGCCGTTTCAAGGGCATCAACACGGATGACCGCAAGGCTCGGATCGGGAGGTGCAAGACCAAGTGCTGCCTGGTGGAGCTAGACTCGTGACGTGTGACGTGACGAATGTGTTGAATTCTGTCAGAGAAAACCTCCCCTCAGAAGGCCAGAGAGCCCGGGGTTAACGCGTTAACGGTGTAGCCTGGGTGACCACTGGTGATAGCTATGAGCCAGATACTTGGTGTAGTAGGATAGTGCACGGGGCAAAACCCTCTGAGCAGTTTTGGACACGTTCTGATCCAAAACAGTCCCTAGCTAGCCGACATCCACAACGATGCCCGCTTCGAAGTTTATCGCACTCAACACCGGTGCTCAGATGCCCACCATTGGCCTTGGTGATCATATTCATTATAATTGGCACATCTTGCAAACCAGCTGACTTCCCGTAGGCACTTGGAAATCGGAATCAGGCGTTGCTGAGCACGCTGTCGAGTTCGCTCTCAAGAATGGTTACAGGCATCTCGACACCGCTACTGCGTACGCCAACGAGAAAGGAGTTGGAGTAGGAATCAAAGCGTCAGGCGTTCCACGAAACGAAATCTTCTTGACTACAAAGCTCGATAATCCTGATCAGAAGAACGCGTCGGCAGCCCTCGAGCTTTCTCTTCAGAAACTCCAAACATATATCGACCTCTGTGAGTAGTTCCTCATGGAATATTCATTGCAACTGAGATTGAATGACTTGATTCAGGGTTGATGCATTGGCCTGCACCGATGACGAAAGACCTGGAGGCTGATAAATCTCACGATTGGCTTGATACCTGGAAAACCATGGAACAATTGCATGAGGCTCATCCAGATAAGATCAAAGCAATTGGTGAGTCTTACCGTCCCCTTCAATGGAACCTCACACCTCGTTTGTGACTAACATTTTTATTCGTCGAGTGAAGGCGTCAGCAACTTTTCAGTGAAATACCTCGAAAGACTCCTCAAGGAAGCCAAAGTCGTCCCTGCTGTCAATCAAATCGAACTCCATCCGTTCGTCTTGCATCGTCTACCTCAACTGTTTCTCAGTATCTAACAAGATAAACTCTAAAGTGGGTGCGTCCAGCAAGATCTTGTGGACTTTTGCACCGAGAAGGGAATTGCTGTCACTTCATATTCTCCTCTAGGGGCGGAGAACTCGCCTTTGTTGACCAACCCGGTCGTAAAGAAGATCGCTGATAAGTACGGCGTGCATCCTGCCAACGTGCTTATCTCGCTCCAAGCCAACAGGCCCAATGTCAACGGTATAATTTTTCGGCACATTTAACTGACAACTCAACTCACAAATGTCCTCTTTCGATAAGTCGTACCCAAGTCCTCCTCAGATGAGCATATCCTCTGTAAGTCTCTGTCTCTCAACCTAGCAATGATGATTTGAAAATACATACCTTTTCTCAGCGAACTTCAGAGTCATTGATCTAGCTACTGAGGACATGGAAGAGTTGCACGAGATCGACAAGACTGGTCACTTCCGTGCATGCCATCCAGCTTGGACGGGCTGGGGTAGTCTTGGCTTCCCTGATTGCGAGTTAGCATGATGCGGGAATAATTATGGCACATCGCAATGCCTCCAAGGAAGTTGTGTAGCGTAGCAACACTTATATAGGTTGTCACTGTAATTGTAGCCCCTGAGGCAGACCAACCGATTTCTTTCGGACCATGGCCACGCTTCCTCGCACAAGCAAATTCCAGACAGGCTTGAAGGCTCATACATTTGTTCGGCGCCAGTCAGAGTTTGACGCAGGCATCAACACTTCCAACGCATGGACAGAACATCTCGAACGGGGCTCGCTCTCAGACGAGGAGGCGGATGTCGACAACGCAGATGATGATGATCAACCGGCAAGAGCGTTATATGACTTTGAGGGTAAAGCTGAGTTTAGGGAGCTCAGCGTACAGGCAGGAGACGAGATCGATGTTATCAAAGAAGAGCTAGCGGATGGCTGGAGTTTAGTGAGGAGCCAAGCAGGGGAGGTTGGGTTGTTGCCTCGTACATATTACACGGTGCGTAAATGACCCACCTTTGACCCATTTCTCCATCCACTGACAGCCCAGGTCCGTTGGCTTTGTGTGTCCTAGTTCACATCGGATTTCATAGCTGCCCCAGACCTGGAAGTACCTCCTCTCCACAAACCGACAAGAGACGCCTCCTCGAGCTCGGTGACCCCCCGTGGATCACCCAAGCAAGAAGTAGTTCCTCTCATACCCCAGACTACCGGAGAATGGCATGGTGCATTCCCGAGTTTCCGACAGAGTCTCTTAGGAGGGAAGAGCCTCAATCGGTTCTCGAGTTTCGTAACGAGCGGTGCCGAAGAATGGGTACTCAAAGGAAGCGTAGTGGAAACCACGATTTCTTCTCCAAAACATGAGAGGGAAACCAGTGACGACTCTGATGTAGATGAAACCGATAATTACGGACTATTAAACCTCGGGACGAGCGAAGCGAACCAACATTTCGTCGAATCTGGGCCGGCGTGGAAGGCCAAGCTGCCTCCGTTCAGGGTTCTAGTGCACTCTCCCTCCAAATGCACATCTACCCTTTCGGGCGCATTCACGATCTACAGCGTGACTTCTCTCTTTCACTCTCACTCCATAAGTGATTCGTCTATTGATGGTAATCATGGTTCTGAATCTCCTACCCGAGTCACTGTTCACCGTAGATTCTCGCATTTCGTCATGTTGCACACGGCTCTGATAAGGCGCCTCCCTGGTATCGCACTGCCACCCTTGCCGGAAAAGCAATATGCAGGGAGGTTCAGTGCAGATTTTGTGGAAGCCAGGCGTGGAGATCTCGAACGGTATATCGGGCGTGTTGTGCGACACCCCGTTGCAAGATATGCAGAGATAGTAACACTTTTTCTCGGGTGTGACAACGATATCGTGAGCCTTTTTTCTGTTATTTCCGAGTCCTTTATTGATCCTGATGGATTATCCTCTCGTGTTAAGGAATTCAGGCGGATGGTGCCACGACACCTTTCTTTACCACCAGCGGGTTCCTCGTTCTATGCGCAGGTCTTCCACCCGGCGTTCAACCTCGATACAGAAGAAGCGACTGGCGTGGTGGAGAAGTTCGATACACACACCAAAGCTGTTGGGAAAGGCGTCCAGGGTCTGAGAAACGTTTTTGGCCAGGTTCGCGAAGCGAGAATTGGTGAGGAACATTATATCTTCTGTCACCGTATGTCACCACTGACATCTTTTAATTCCAAAGAAATGTCCAAAGCTGACCGGCTCCTGTCGTATTCCCTTCTTTCACTGATCACGTCGAAACCGCTTGCTTCTGTGCCAACGGCCGGTGTGAATGAAGAGGACGAGTTACATAGTGTAAAGAGAAAAGGCCTGTTAAATGAGGAGGGCGCATGGTGCTGGCGTGAGGGCTGCGAAAGTGAGTGCCTGATTTATGGAAAAATACCTCTTTCTCATCATCTTATCAATTCGTTATATCGTCAGGTTGTCTCAAGTTGACCAAGGCAATGCAAAGAACGTCTGAGACATTGCAGAGTATTTCCGACCTCTACGACGACCATGTGTGACAGATATCTCGGGGTCCGTGTATGGTCTGACGGCTGGTTTCTTTTCTTTCATTAGGCACGAAGAACACAACTCGCTACGCATGAGTCACTCAAGGGCGTGGCGCACCCGTCTTCAATATATGATGTACGTCATATATTTTCTTAAAACTCACTTCCTGGCTGACATCGAAAAATCTAGCCGATCATGGATACCCACAAATCTGTTCTTTCTCGATATCGTAATGCAACACAGGAAGGCCGAGTAAGTATTGGCAACTTGAAGAATGACTCAAATACGCATCTATGTTTTGACAGATGGACGGAGAGATGGCTGCACGCTGTGAAACGGTACTGAACACGACCATGGCCGAAATGGAGACGTATCACGCGCAAAAATGCGAGGACTTCCGCACACTTACCACAGAACATCTTGATGGAGAGATTGCCTTCTATGAGCAGGTAATATATTACCGCCCCCTCTAAGACCGTCGATTCAACGAGCCATAGGTTATAAGCAGGCTCAAAAAGGCACGGCAGGTTTTTGACCCGCCACAATATGATCATCTGGGAAAATCATCCCGGATACCGTCGATATATGAGCGAGAGTTGGAGAGCCCACGTCTTACGGCTGCGCCTCTGTTGCAACCTTGCCCGCATGTGTTTGATTCTGCACCTATGAGACCTGTGAGTGTTGCCATTCAAGAAGGGGTTGGTATGCTGCTTGGCGGGGCGGGGCCCTCTGGACGTGCCAGCGTGTTTGGGAAATTTTGGTAGGGTTGCCCTCCGTACTTCCGAATGAGCGGTATGTGCGAGTGCCAAGTGGGCGTACCAACTGCGCCTACATTCTCATGGCGATGTAGCTAGCGGTAAAGATGGATCTCGGTGCTCCCATGTTCAATTTGAATCGTTCATGCATAGTCAGAATACCGTACGTACACATGCATCACACTTCGCTGGTCATACTCCCCCAAGATAGCACGCAAGTTTCAAGTGATTTTGGTAGCGGCTTCGTCTTTCTCAACTCGGTCATTTTTTCACCAGAAACAAACCCATCAGCAAACGGCATTACAGCAGCCAGTCCATTGGATGTAAAACCGTAGATCAATGATCGGGTTTGTTTGGATCCAAGGCTTCTGCCAAACAAAGACTCATGAGCCCGTCCCAGCAGACCATTGCTTTAGCGCTTACCAAAACTTTGACATTGCTTCAAACTGAGCTTAATACACCAATCATTCACAAATTTGTCTCAGACTACACAAGGGACACCGCCTTTTGTACCTTGCAGTCGCTAATTTGGGAAAAAAACACAGATCCAAGTTCGAATGATGACAAGATACTCAATAAAAGGGTGTTCCTCTTGGCCGAAAGGCTAGCTCTGTCCAGTCCCGGTATTGAGGTTCAGACATTGCTTGATCTAACGATCATCTATGGTCCTACATATATTTCGCGAATGCGAGCGATCTTGCAGTCAGCCGTCAAAACTACTCCCTCACTACTCAATGACGTCGAGTCAGAGGTCGCCCCAGCATTTACAAAGTTGCTTTCACCAAGTCATTCTTCGGGACTCTACGGGCTCCGGAAGACCGCACAATGCATATCCTGCTTCCTCCATTCTGCTCCACCAGAAATACTCCGCCTCTTTTTGCGTCATAAGGACTTCGTCACCTCCCTCGCTCGCGCATACGACGAGATACTCGCAGCCGTGGCACGCTCGTATGGCGGGATTCACATTTTTCGAGAGCAGGGCCCCGCGCTACTCGATGAATGGGAGCCCATCTGGGTGGAAACAAAAGTCGCCTTAATGGACACCTTCCACGTACTCGTTGAGCATATGCTAAAAGACCTGTCAACCGCTTCCGAGACTGCCTTCTTGGCAGAATCTGAGCGCTGCTTTGACATCCTATTCGGCCTTCTCGATCTTTCATCCCCCTCTGCGAGCTCCCACTCAAAACCATCGAACCATCCACCAACACCGTTCCTTGACCGTCCTCTGTTGGCTGATTACCAGTATGCCTACTCTTTGGCTCAGGACCTTGCCTCGACACTTTCACGATCTACGGAAAACGACGCGCGTCTCGATGTCCTTGAAGCGACATTCCGATCTTTCGATTTGGAAATTAACGAAGGAGTCAACAAAAAGGATTCCGGAGCATTGAAGTTGCTGTTAGGACCCCAAAATGTCACTTACAGTTCTAACAAAGGCAAAGGCAAAGAAACCTTTAACGACCGCTCGTTACCTCTTGATTCCGGGCCTTCTCATCATGAATCAGACACCCCTGATTTGGATCTCCAGGTTACGCAAGTCCTGGATATACTTCCTGACCATTCCCCGAAATACATCCGCGCATTGCTTGCCCACCCTTCATACCCTTTTCGTGGAAACGCCGAAAAGGTGGTGGAAGCGCTGCTGGAAGGGACGGCACCAGCCGCGCATGAAGTTGAGGAGTCAAACACGATCGAAAGAGGAAGCGTTGATTATACGGAGGAATTTGTCTACACAAAGGACAGGAAGAATGTATTTGACGACGTCACCATGGACATGTCGCGAGTCCGATTAGGGAAGAAAAGGTACGTTGCTTCATTACACTGTTTTTTTTCTGTTCTGGATCTGATCCTCCTTTTTCTGGATAGACAAGACGAGGAGACTGTCCTGCGCGATCGGAGTTTCATCGAAGCAATGAAATCAGATATATTACGTCGCGCAGAGGCCATGTCTAACGACGAAGATGAACAAGATGTTGGAACATCCGCAGCGAAAGTGTATATTGACGTCGCCTATGACGATGAACTGGAGTTGGATGGGCTTAGTGGTGTGATAGTGGGTGGAGAGGGAGATGAGAGTGGACAGGAGGACGACGAAGAAGAGGGTGGCGGTCCAATGCCTGAAATGGTTCTGGAATTAGCTTACATCCGCGACCCAAAATTATTTGACAGGGATGCACAGACGCGGAGAGGACAGTCTCGTATGGATTTGAAAACCCAGACTGGTGAGTCCAACGATTGTTGGTTGTTTATAGGCCTCTTATGGGAATTCTTTCATCACACAGGTTGGTCCGATGAACAGATCGAAGGATGGAAGATCATGTTAGAGCGAAATGTAAGTTTATATACACTAGATTTCTAGGTGCCACCGACAAATGCTAATCCTGCTTCTAAAAGCCTCAGAAAGACAAGATTTTGCAGAAGCACGAGTTTTCTGGAAACAAGCCGTGGAATAATATAGGTAATGGGGACGAAGGAGGAACCAGTTCCGATGCCGGTGGGGATCGCAGGAAGAACGATGGACAAAGAAGAGGGGATAGTAGTGGTGGAAGAGGTGGTAGAGGAAGAGGAAGGGGTGGTGGAGGGAGCACAAGGGAACGGTCGTCGAAGGAAAAAAATAAAGCCAGTCGGGGTAATCACAACAGGAAGAGGGGGCATGACAAAAAGATGGCAAGAAGTCTAGGGCCATCTCTTTGAATGTATATGGTTGTCCAATTAATGGCTAGCGCTAAAGCGAGTAGAGAACGCTTGAAAAGCAGTAAGATGCGCTGTGCACACGCAGACTGGGAATCCGCTCAACCTGACTCTGTATGGGTGATGGGACAAGAGGGATCAAATCGTTTCATACAACTTCAAAAATCAAATGCTATAGATGTTTGGTATTCAAGAAAACCGCGGTTTCACCTCTGTCTCGGCAAATTCTTCCAGAGTACCGAACTGCACTCCAAGCGCGATAAGTCGCGGATCAGGAATGGTGGAACCTCGGTACATCCCAAATTCAGATATGTAGTCGTACTGTGTACGAGAATATGTTACGTTGATGACAAGGGCGAGGTAGAGACGATACACACCGCTTCGTCAACTTGAGGAATACCACTGGTTGGAAGAGAATTGAACGAGACAGGTTTCCCAATGGCTGTGGCGATTAATGAGACGGCGACGGTCGACTGTCATTTGATCAAGGACAGACCTTTCTGAATGATCTCCGCGAATTCAGGGTAACTCACTTCCGTCGTTAGAACGCAGTAAGTTTGGCTCCATATATCTTTCTTTGTCTCGTAATTCTTGAATAGAGCAAGGACGCTAGGGCCCAAATCTTTCGTGACCCAGGTGATTGGTTGAATGTGAGTAGGGCTAGATCTGGGGATCCGCAGTTGCAATGGTCCTTCGGGTGTCCTCACGAGGGCTCCGTGGCTTTAGATGAGAAATCAGACGGATGGGCAAGCCTGAAAAAGGAGTGGACTTGCTTCCATAGGTTTTCGGCGAACCAACCTACGTGATTAAGTATCAAAGAGGTCAGCAGGCATTGTACAAGTCGCAAAGCATACCAGTATGGACAATGGCATGAGGCAAGCTTGCCTCTTTCAGACGGTCTTCAACAACAGCCTTGTCTGCACGAAGTTGTACGCCGATCAAAGAAGAGGAGAGGGTTCTGCTCACGTTCGAAGTGAGTAAGATTGGGATACTTTCCGTGGGAAATCTTGGTTGTGTTTTCGAGTGAACTACGATGCGTTTTCTGTGTAAGGATAGTAGACAGAATATGAAACCAGCTGGGCATTACCTGAACACGAAGAACTTGACCCCGACTGCCTTGGAAGCAGCAATGAGATTCTTGCCCTGATCAATTTCGGATATACCGGTTCCATAGTGAACGGGGTTGGTAATCTGAGAGTCCGTGAGGAAGACAATGGCTTGATCATGGGTTAGGGACTTACGCCGAAGACGCCTTCGCTGCCTGCGATAGCCTTCTTGAGAGACTCGACATCCGAGAAATCGGCCTGCACAACCTCGGCTCCCCGAGCTTTCAGCTTCAGAGCAGACTCGGATGATACATCGCGGGTTACCGCACGGGGGACAAACGTGCCATCGGCGAGGATAGCGTTCACTACAGAAGAGCCTTTCGGAAGAGATTTATGTAGGGAGACAGGTATAGTGATGTTGGGGGACAACACACCTTGATTGCCAGTTGCGCCGAAGACAGTGATGATACGAGACATTGTGGGTATTCTAGAGACGGGAGATGGGATGTCGGCGAGTCTTTTATACCAGGGAGATTGGTAATGATGATGACACCCATGCAGCCAGGGCGAACCGTGTTTTTGTCAAAAGCTAGCTTTGATTCGATCTATCCCAAACTGATGTTGTTGGAGAACGCGCTGTAGGCATGGTATTCGAAAACTACGCCTACGCTGCCTGCAATTGCGTTTGCGGTTAGATCAAAAATAATGTCTAAACTAGACTCACACAACCCCGTCCAACAGCAATTTTTAGTATCGTGCTGCTGATGGTAATTCTTCGAACTCAGTGACCAGTTTCGACGGAGGAATAATTTGTTGTCATCGAGATCAATGACCTAGGCTTGTCAAATGCTTTAGCTATCAGAGGGAGGTCATGGATACCAAGAGGAGATCCGTGTTGACGCTGCGCATGTCATATCATCTCTTTCTCATGGTCGACACTTTGTCGGGTGTGACCCAGGCAAAGCTGATACTCAAGCCTTCCTTTAGGACTCGTGGATATAGTGGGACCCTCGTGGTAGGATCTACACGTTGATACCTCCGACATTCGCAAGGATTCGACAGACGCATTAGAATATCTCTTTCAAGTAAATCTACTCCTGCATCATGTCCGAGCATATGTGATTGCTCGTCGATTCCTTGGATACTCTGGCGCATAGCAATTGCACATCTACTTGATGCAGCCGTCCGAAACCAAGCACGTCGCCATGCTATTGCTGATTGGCTCCCACATTCAGATCGAATGAAGGAGAAAGGCAAACGCGGGTGGGAAAAGCCAGACACGACAAAATGAATGCGCCGGGAAGGCAGGGCGGGTGTGTTGTGAGGAACCTTACCTCCTTCGAAGACGGATTGATATCATTCGATCGAGTACATCCATCCATCCATTGTCGACAGACACCTCATTATTTAATATTTAACACCCATCATACGCGTCGCGAACCTCAACCAGTTTCGTAAAGAAGTTACGACATAAACCTCACGTCGGGTAAGACGGTATTCCTTGTAAAGCGGACAGCAAAGAACCTTCCGCAAGCGCCTCCAGCACATCCTTAACTACGTTAACGCGGACACCAGGTCTCTGCCCATCAATCCCAATAATCTTATGAACAGACTCGCCTTGGGGCACAGGATCGAAAAGTCCAAACGTGCTATCCAACAACTCTCCTGCAACGCCCAATGCAGCAATGGCATCATAAATGATGAGCTTCGTCAAGTAAGGGGCAATGTCCTTCCCTTCTGGAAGGTCATCTAGCTTCTCGGAATTGTAATCTTGCCTGGTTGGATCAAACCAGTCAGTTTTGATTCTGAGGAACCAAATTTCATCTTTATCCGGCGTGAAGCGGCGGAGTGGGTCACAGGCATATTCGTAAAAGGTGATCTCCTGGAGCTGATGAGTGCGTTGAAGCTGCAAGCCGAGCGGATGTCCTGTGTGAGCCAGTGCAGCGAAGAACTCGGGAGTGA
>Ga0209006_10001994_pt1 | contig 18533 bp, 25 predicted proteins | sample JacPin_JW_Ref_O2_FD_188567 | JGI IMG/M metagenome (GOLD analysis project Ga0209006, IMG submission 188567) | Forest soil microbial communities from Algoma, Ontario, Canada - Jack Pine, Ontario site 1_JW_Ref_O2 (SPAdes) (version 2) | ecosystem: Environmental > Terrestrial > Soil > Boreal...
AGCCGATCCTGTGGGAGTTTGGCCGCTGGGGAAGTGTTCTGGTGGGATAGGACATTTCGAAGGAACTATCAGGACTGGCTACCTAACGAAAGGGCTCACGCGCTTGGGATCGTACTTGAAATCAACCAGCCCGTCGCGGTAATCCAATTCCACCTCCAACTGCCGGAGCATTGCAAATCCCAGAAAACCAGAAACCTCTGTCCCTGTGTGTCGGCTTATGGTCGAGAGGTCTAGCGTGATAATGCCTAAGTTCGCCTGCTGAAAGTGTCCGAAACGCAAGGTCGCCTTGTCAGAACTGTAGACCTTATCCACCGCGCCGCCCAGACCATGAACCCGCACACGTTCCTCGGAACTAACCTTGCTGACCTGCCGCCCCGCACGCACGGACAGGAGATTGCTGAACGCACCCGTATCGAGTCCGAACAGCATGGGTTTGGAATTGTTCACGCTCGTGGGTACCAATATGCTGTGGCCAAATCGGAAAACTTTCGTCCAGTCCGCCATCTCGGGCGCAACGTAACGATCTTTGGGCAGGCGTCGTGCTGGTGTCGCTGTTGGCGGTGGGGAATTCTGGTCCTTCAGAGTAGGCTCATTCACGCTCTCCTCTTTCTGCTCCGCATTCGCTTGTTCCTCTCCCTCGCTGTTCAGCGACTTAGGGGCAACTGTGTCTTCGGGACGCTTTGGCAGCGGAGAAAGTTTGAGCTGCATTCCCGGAAGGTCGATGTCGATGAGATAAGCCCCAAGCACGTCAGCACCGATTAACCCGTCTTCATCTGCCACAGAGCCTTTGTCGCTTACGGCGACGACGCAGTCTTTGAACTCTAGCTCGCCGATTCGGATGTGGTCCGCTACCGCTGTGTAGCCGCTTTGTAATCCCTTATCCCCGATGCCTCCAAAATGTACCGCAGAGATTGGCGTCAGCCCCGCCTTCTCCGCAACCCTGTGGCTCACCATGATCCCGCCCGCTCCGGTATCGAGCAGCAGACGGGCGTTCCGGTCATTGAGCTTCACAGGCAGGCCGATGCCCCGCATGCGATGTGAATCCGCGCCATACATGGTCTCCAACTTCGTTTCGGTCTGCTCCACTTTGCTGACCAGCCTGCACGCATGAACGGGCTTATCCGCTGTGGCTTTCAGGAAACCCAGATACTCCGTCATCCACTTTGTTTCGTCCTCATCGTCAGGATGCGGCCCGCTGAGGTAGACCTCCAATGCCGCCATCCTCTCTTTTCGTGGAAGCATATGTAGCCACACTCTCTGTACCTCGATATTGTCAGGAGCAACCTCGTGGGCGCTCTGTAACTGCTCATAGGCTTTACGGTACAGCGAGTAGGAGCCGTACAACCGCGCCAGTCCCAGATAGGCGTGCACTTCCTTTGCATCGACTTTCTTCGCTGCGAGATATGAAGCCTCCGCATCCGACATTTCACCGTTACGAAACTGGCCATCGCCTTTCGCCGCGAGCAATGCCGCCGCATTGGGATGTACGGCCAATGCAGCGTTCACCGTGTCCAGTGCTTCATCGATTTTCTGCTGGCGCAACATAGCCCGCACCAGTCCAACTTGAGCAAGCAACACTTCCGCTGGCGCCAGCTTCGAGTCATTCTTAAGAACCCCCTGATAGCCAACTTCCGCTTCTGCGAACTTGCCCGCCCGATAGAGTTGGTCTGCGGCCGCGAGTTCCGGTGGGATAGTGGAAGTGCTGGTGTCGTCACCAGACGCTACGGTCACCAGCGGCAGAAGGAGAAGGACGGTGGCGATGGCCGAGCGCAAAAACCTGGACATGGCGGGCCTCTCATTAAACGAATTGAACGACGGGACTAGCAAATTTTAGCGATGCTCCGCAGCCATCTACGTACCTCGATGACACAGAAGATTTCCGGTCCTGACGGTCACCATCCTGGGGTTGAGGCATTCATCCGTGACGGTGCGTTTCCCATTGAGGGCGGAATCGGGCGACCGGTCAGCAGGCCGATCCGGCGGACTTGGGCTGGTGGGACGGAGTCTAGAGTGGTGGGGGCGTCCTAAGTGCCGTTGCGGGGCTTTGTGGCCAACTAGGAACTGCCTCATTGATGATGACCACCCGGCAAGTGAGCATAGGAAGGGCTGATATGAGACTCAGCCCACCTCTCGGCAGTAATCCACTCTTTTCTACGCGCTCTTTTTCAAGAGACTGGCTTCCGGACTCCGGTAGACCCCGATCTGCTTTAGCATTCCTAACTGATCCCAGTGGTCCCATCCTTCGATAATCCGTTTGTCGGCAAAGCGAGCAATGGTTATCCCTGACAATCGCACGCGCTCGCCAGTAGCGGGCATTCCCAGATGATCTCCACTATGCGTCATCATAGCCGACCAGCGCAGTACGACCTTATCCTCTGCCCCGAAGACATCCTCCACCATGACCTTGATATCGGGGAAGGCACCGCGAGTGCGTTCCACAAATGCAGCGAACTCTGCGGGTCCACGAAGCGGAATATGATCCTCCAATTGGCCGATTGCGACGGCATCAGGAGCAAGTAGATCGTAAACCGTTTGGGTTCGACCCTCGTTCCAAACCTCTTTGAACCAACGCCGCATTAATTCAATGTTTTCTTGGACTGACATGGTAGTCGCCTCCTTTGGAATGGTGTCTTGAGACGCGCTGAACCACCCCAACATATCTGCTCTCCCCACATGCTGCAAGTTCAAATTGGTAATTCGTGGATAGGCGTGCATGGTTGGCCGCACTTGCTCCGCTAGCCATTCGACGATCAGAAAGTCCTTCAGCGTGAACCGACTTTCCGCGCAGAGACAAGAGCCCTTTCCGGCTGTGGAAACAGTTGTCGAAGTGTCGTTGATTCCGATTAAATGGGATCCCTATGCCGAAAACCCAGAAGCGTGTCGAGAATCCGAAGGGTCAGCCACAACCCGAATCCCTGAAGGGTTGGAAACAAATCTCGGAGTTCTTGGGAGAGCCCGTGTCGGTGGTCAAACGATGGGCAACGGAAGGAATGCCTTTACATCGCGAGGGCCAATTCGTCTCTACTTCTTCCAATGAATTGAACGCTTGGCTAGGAAAAGAATCGGGCAAGCCTGTGCACGTCGCCACGGAAAATACCGACCTCACCGCTGAACTCAAGCGCGGCCTTTCGTTCATTCGTCACGAGAAGCAGGAACGACCTCAGAATAAACAATCGGCATCGTCCGGGAAGGTAACGAAATAAGCATGGGCGGTCGCGACACTAACGAGTACGCCGTGCCTGTGGAGCAGTTTTGCTCAGACTGCGTTGTGCGAGTCAACTAGGCTGGAGCTGCGGATGAGATGTGGGTGGCTGTGTTGCCGCCAGCCCACTGAGATTCGCCAACAAGAAGGAGATCGTTATGGCGAAAGTGATTGAGTTTTATGTTCCGGCGAACTTCCACAGGCCTTTGAAAGGCGCTTTGGAACATCAATGTGCGAAGGTTATCGAATTTTGCACGCAGACGAGGAAATCAGCCTAGGAACCAATGCGAGTAGGGGGTCGCCATCCTGACGATGAGGCTGATTATTCACAACTGGACGCCCTTCTGTCTGAATTGCGAATCTCCGCACGGAAATCAAGCCGCGAGTAGTGCCGCCACCACATCCTGTCTATCGCGGACATGGAAGCAACCTCTTGCATAAGGTATTTCCTCGCACTGGGGGCAGTACGGAATTTCCACCTGAACAATTGTCCCGGTGCCCACGCATTGCTCTGCCATGCGATGCGCCGAGATGAATGTTGCTTCCCACTTGATCCGGGTCCCGCACTGAACGCAGTGCAGTTGCTTGTCTTCATACTCCCCGCAGGCGGTCATCAGGAATAGGGCTTTGTCGGCGACAAAATCGTCAACGCTGACGTGGTGTGGTGTTTGCAATCTGAACTCACCTTTCGACGTCCGCCTCGGGCACAAGACTTACGAGGCGTGTCGTGCCGGGGGAGGACGACTTTAGCCGTCCAGAAAATACACAGAGCACGCCTCGCATTGGCGAACCCTATAGTGGGGTGCACCGAGGGGATATCCACCCGCTCTGAAATGGAACAAGGCGCACCCACTCGCCAAGTCAAAAGGAAGGTAACGCCGAAACGATGGTGCCGCTGTTCACATTTGCTCAACCTCAGCAAAAGAGGCCTGAACCAAGTCCGGTCCGGTTATATTTCCTTCCGCCTGATCCGGCGATGCATCCAATGCTGCATGGGTACAAGAAAAAACGTGCTGCTTCTCCCAGAGCGAAAGCGAGTCACGGCGTCATCATCTCCGAAGCACAGCCACGATTGGTACAGAAGCTTGGCAGGAGGATTCCGGTGCGCTTGTGAGGCATGGCGCTGCGCGTTTGCCGGAGGAAAGCAAGAGTGTAACCGTGCTGCCGAGCACGGTAGCAGGTATTGCCCTGCTCATCTGGCATCCAAGCCGCAGTGATTCTTCGTCAAAACTCGCCACCGAACTAACGAGCTTTATTCTGGCGCTGTGTTTTACGCCGCCTTCTTCCCCGCTTTCACTCTCGCCCATCTCGGTTTCTGAGCGGCGGCGATCTTCCTCCGGGCTCATGCTGACATGGAGCGATTCACGGGTGCCGCGACCGTCGTTTTCGCTGTCCCGCTGCGGCTGCGCTCCGCTTCGAGCCCTTGACCATCTTGCCTTTTGAGCGAGGCTCATCTTTTTGCGGGCCGAGGCTGACAGGGTGCGCCGCCCATTGGAACTTAAGCCCTTCCAGCGCCGCGAGTGCGGCAGGTAAATCGTTGGACATTGTGTTGGGCTTTTTTCAGTTCCTTCTTCAAGTCCTCAACCACTCCAGATAAATTTCCCATTCGTTCCCCCTCAAAGCAGATTGTAACGAATGGGCTCTAGGCCGCCCGTGACTGGGGGCAGGGTCAAGATGTCGATGCGGCACGCGGACTCATCGCTCGAAGGGATCGAGTCAACTGGATTGCGTGACTACCGTGGTAGTCTCCGAAGCTTTTGCGACCAACTGAGGTCGGCGCGCTGCACGTTCCCCTTTTGATGGGGAGGAGCCAGATTTGCGTTTAACGCGAGTGAACTTGAAATCTGAGCTGGGGGGATTTGCGCGCTTGAGTTCAGTGGTCGTTAGGATTGTCTTCGCACCGGAATTGACGAAGTCAATGTCCAGTCTGTCACCCCGGCTCTCGCTCACGCACCCTAGCCCGAATGAAGCATGTTCGATCCAGTCCTGAGATTTCCAGTTCATTTGTGTCCTTAGGTTAGCGTTCGACCAATCGAATGATGAGGGCGGACGTAAGGGTCGAACGTCGCCGTTAACCCATGCCCGCCCACCAAGGACGATCCGCTCTTCGTGTTAGCGGACGACCTCTTTAGCCGAACGATACACCACAAGCAGACGATCAGGCTGTTCAGAATTGCACACATTGCGAACCAGGTTGGTACAAAACAAAACGCCCCGGACTCATTCGAGTCAGGAGCGTATGTCGACCAGCCCTCCCCCAAGTGCTGCTCAACCACAGAGTAGCGCCCTCCCCGCCCTGAGTGAATGGCACCGAGGTGCCGGACAGAGGTCACCTTTAGGCCATACCGCGACAGCCCCTCTGCGTCTTAACTTGTAAGCGCTGGCGGCAGGGCGATTCAGAGAGCGGTGACAACGCTTGAAGTTCCCGAGCCCGCGCTCCTGCCGCCAGTCCAACCTCGGAACTTCTGGGCCAAGCACCTTGATTCTCATTCTTTTATTCTTAGAAGGCGTGTGGGCCACATTCAATCCCGCTTCGCAGGGAAGTAGTTGTGTTTCAAAACTGCATGCGACAGGAGAGCCGGAGGACAATTCATGCCTTTGAGAAGACTGATCATCGTACTGTCATTGTCTTTCTTGCTCTCGCAGCAACTCCTAACCCAAAGTCCTTCGCAAGCGCCGAGTTCAGGCTCCTCGGCAAGGCAACCATCAGGCACACCGAGCAATAGCCCTGCGAAGCCCCGGTGCAAGGACAACGGCACTTACGTGAACAGTAAGGGGCAAACCGTGAAGCGTCCAGAGAATTGCACGACTGCACCACAAACAGCGACAGCCCAATGCCGCGACGGAACCTACAGTTTCAGCACGAGCAGGCGGGGCACGTGCTCACACCATGGCGGCGTGGCGAAGTGGCTCTAATTGCTGGAATTTGCGACAAGAGGATGCGATCTTCAATCGGGATTTGCTGGTGCGGTTACCTTTCATCATATTTGTTTTCATCGCACTCTTTTCCATGGCTGTGTCTCACACCATTTTCACGATCTATGGTTCGCGGATCGGCAGCCCCAATTCGAGCTTGCGAACTTGATCTTCTGGACTAACTTCCTATTCTTCAGGATGCAGAGACCACAGAGCATCGCGAACCGGGATGTCTTTGCGTTGTACACCACTCGCCCACGGGGAAGTTCCTCGTATTCAACATCGGCGGCCACGATGCTCGCTCTGTTGGAACCGTGTCCATACTTCCAGATGGCCGCGAGGATGGGTCGAGTGATCTCCATAGGGCTCGGATCCACTCCACGAACGGACAGAACAGGGTTGCCCAATTGCGGGGGAGGTTGTCCAGTTTCCATATTTCTCCCGAGGCGAAGGGTTGGAATCGGAGCGCGCCAATGCATGGCTCGACGCAATTTGTCCCGAAGGGGCAGGCACGGCCGATCCGGGGGGCTGCGGGGCCGTCGGATTTGGTGTGTTTTTTGAGCAATAGGGGACAGTTCTCCTTCGATCCGTTTACTAAACTCGGTGTAGGAGAAGCAAATATGTCTTTATCCAAGAAGGTCGGCCCCCTTCTCGCGGCTCGCGCTGCGACTGATCCTGACGCCGCAAAGTTGCTGGAAATGTTCAAAAAAGCCGAGAAGATGTTGAACGAGCGTTCGATACTCGAAATCGGCGATGAAATGCCCACGATCTTCTCCGCTTCCGATGTCCGCCGTCAGTCGGGACACAATGGCTACTGAACTCTGCCAGAAGTGCAAGCAAGCTCATCCCGGTCGCCTCTGCGATTACGACGATAAGGGCGACTGCGCCGAGACCGTTGCGACAACGAAGACTCCGAATCTTCCAACAAAGAATTCAAGCGAAAAAGAAGCAGGCAAATAGGTCGCGGAACGTTCACGGCCTCTGTACACTCCTCTTGTGCTCCTCGTTTCACCCACCGACCGCGTTTTCATTCTCGCCGGAGGCAGGCGTCAGCGCCGAATGCTGTACTCCGACCTTTCGTGGCGTGAACGGGCTATGACGCAACTGCCGAATTGAGGAACTCACCTCGCTCTGAGGCTTGGAACTGTGATCCCCATTCCTTGCCTTGACTCCCTCCAGGATGAGAGGTCGGGATCGGCGTCTTGCCGGAGTGCAAGCCTACACAACGGCTGCCGATACTCGGTCGACAGAGGGCTTCGCTGGGGCCAGCGCGATCAGCACTACTCCGACGATAGCAAGCGGAAGAACCGCGTGCAGCAGATCGGCGCGCGGGATCACGTTACGGAATGCTTGCACCGCCATAATAGCGGCGTGAACAAGGCTCGACCATGCCGTGAAGGCGATCAGGCTGCGATTTGCTGATAGGTCCCTTAATGCAAGCAGCAGGAACACTCCCAGTGCCGCGTAGATGCCGCCGAGCATTTGCTCGGAGGGGTCCGGTTGCAATCTCCACAGCGGGTAAACGCCAGCTAGAAAGAGCAACCCGATCAGCCCCAGCACGATCTTCAGCGCCCGTTCTCGCCACATGGTGCCCTCCTGCTAAATCACCTCACGTTGAAAGGACATGTACGGCCTTATAAACAACCACCCATGCCGGCGCCAAGTTTTTCGACGATCAGGCGATGCAAGAGGGTCTGGCCGATCACTGGAGCAGAATCTTACGTCGGCAAAATGGGCGAGTCAATGAAAGCGGTGGGGTTGCCAGTGTGCGTCTGCTAAAGTTCTTTCATGGACAACCAAGAGCTGCAAAACTCTGTAGCCAAAATTGCCGAGACTCTGATTACCACCCAACGAAATCTCGTCACGGTTTCCCGGTCGCTGTGGGCTGTAAGGATTTCGATACGGGAACTGCATCCCGACTTTGAACAGAAGTACCTGAATCACTTTGCGGAACCGGAACACGCATTCGATACGATGCGCGACAACCTTCTCGATTACGGTCGGGAACTAGCCGATATAGCTCGTCGCCTTCGAGCGGAATCTTCGCAATGAAGTTCTCTCACGCGCCACAATTTATCCCTTCTGCCTCTGGGCTGCTTGGTATAACTTCGCGAGAGTGAAACCGCAGTCACCCACGCCGCACTCAGCTACTTGAATTCGAGCGACGATCGGCTCGCAGCCCCGGTGGTCAGCAAGGGTCGTTCTTGGCCCATATTTCTGGCGGCCTTTCGCCCTCTGTTTTAGCCCGACCGAGGTAGTCAGCCCGGTACCTTTGCGCTCCTTTTTAGGAGTGCATAATTTCGATTCCCGACTGAGGTTATTTCCTTTTTCCCCAAGGAGGTGAGCGATATTGAACAGGGGAGCTTCGTCGAAATGAAGCATGATATTTGGATTAGAGACATTCTGATTGTTGTCGCAGCTATCTGACCATGGCTGCCCGGAAGTCAGGGATTCCAGACGGGAGAAGCAGAATGGGTGATTGGTTACCGAAATCGGTGCGTTGCCTCAAGGACTACACGCCACGTCTATTCATGGCTGACCTCGTCGCGGGTATTACCGTTGGGCTCGTCGCGCTGCCTTTGGCAATGGCCTTTGCCATCGCTTCCGGGATGCCACCTCAATCGGGTCTGTACTGTGCAATCGTCGCAGGCTTTGTTATTTCTGCCTTGGGAGGGTCTTCAACGCAGATCGGCGGCCCAACTGGCGCGTTCGTGGTCGTGGTATTTGGAATTGTCTCAAGATTCGGTATGGACGGATTGTTTATGTGCACTTTGTTGGCTGGAATCATCCTGCTGATCTTGGGCGCGACAGGTTTGGGTACGGCGGTCAAGTTCATACCCCGTCCCGTGGTGGTAGGCTTCACGAATGGCATCGCGGTCATCATTGCCAGCACTCAAATCAAGGATTTCTTTGGCCTCAAGATAGACAAAGTGCCGGGTGAATTTGCATCTCGCATTCTCGCCCTGGCACAGAATTCTTCATCGTTTTCTTCGGCAGAGACAACTCTAGCGTCCAGCGCTCTCATTGTGATCATTTTCTTTATGGTCTTTGTGAAGAGAGTTCCCGGTTACATCGTCGCGCTATTCATTGGAACGGCGGCGGTCGTTGTTTTCAAACTCCCTGTGGCAACGATTGGCACTCGGTTTGGCGGCATTCCATCAGGGTTCCCAATTCTGAAAATTCCACGCTTTCACCTAGACCTCCTTCGTCCGCTAATCTCCCCAGCGATCACCGTTGCGATGCTAGGAGCAATTGAATCCTTGATGTCTGCCGTGGTCTCGGATCGTATGAGCGGAGATAAGCACAACTCGAACGTCGAACTCGTAGGTCAAGGAGTTGCTAACATCCTGTCACCTTTGTTCGGCGGGCTTCCGGCCACGGGAGCCATCGCTCGAACTGCGACCAACATTCGCTCCGGTGCCAAGACTCCGGTCGCCGGGATCATACATTCGCTGACCCTTCTGGCGATTGTCCTTTTTGCCGCACCCGTTGCTAGGTTTATTCCGCTGTCCGTTCTGGCAGCCATCCTCTTGGTTGTCTCCTACAACATGGGGGAATGGCACGAGATTCCGGAACTCTTGAAACTATCCCGATTCGAGATTGGAACTTGGCTAGTGACCTTCCTGCTCACCGTTTTTGCCGATTTGACCGTCGCAGTCGAAGCGGGGATGATTCTTGCTGCGCTGGTGTTCATACGAAAGGTTACGCAAAGCACGACCGTGTCAGAAGTGACAGCGGCATACATACAGGAAGGTCATGTCCATATCTTGCAGCACAAAGAAATCCCGAGCTACGTGAGCATTTTTAGAATCCATGGACCGTTTCTTTTTGGCGCAACGGATAAGCTCGATCTAATTGTTTCCCGTCTGCCGGATTTGCCTCCCATCATTATTCTCCGGCTCCGAAACATGACCGCAATTGATTCCACTGGACTTCAGGCCTTGGAGAAGCTTGCTACCGTGGTCCGTGCTTCCGGCAGAACACTCATTCTTTGCGGAGCACGAGAACGGCCCGCCGATAGACTGCGCGAGGCTGACGTCCACGACTATCTCGGATCGGAGAATATTTGTGGCAATGTGGCCGAAGCTCTGGATCGGGCCAAACTCATGTGCTTGGAGGTTTCGAAGGAGCCTTCATAAGTGGCTCCTGCCAAGATTGCTCCTCAGTGAGATACAAGGCAGACCAGGCCCCGCTTGCGACGAAGGCTTGCGGCGGGCAGGACAAACCGATAGATCGCAGTGGAGTACGCTTACTTTAATCCTTTGATCCCCCAGTCATCGACTTCAAGTGTTTCAAGTTGTACGACGAGCAACCTGTTGGAGATCCTGATTTGCAAATATTGCTCCCTCATCGGTACGCAGGTCTGTTCCGTGAACTCCTCGATCCTCAGAGCCTTCCCTTCGCGAGCCTCCTTAGGTCAGGAGTTCACTTCCGAGTTGATGTCAAAACTCCCAAACGGCGCGCGAGCCTAGCCTCGGTGCACGCAGTTTTGCACCGATAGGCGAGTGGTGTCTCCCTTCGAGTTGCGACCACGCTGAGCACGAGGGCGACGGATGGTGTCAGGCGGCGTGCTAGCACGACGCTCGAAGGATCGTCGTCAATCGGGAGCCTGGAATGCGGGGTCATACCGACTTTCCAAGTTGGAATGGATTGCGCGATGCCATGTGAAAGCGGTCAGAATCGCCTGCGCGAGAACAAAGGGGCGAGCTTGAAATCCGTCGGGTAGGGAGGAAATAACTGAGGGGTGTGTTGCTCCTCGCAAGCGGCGCACGTAGTTCTGGGTCTACCTAGCGACCCGAGCGATGAGGGTAGCTTGGCTCGCCACGCACTTCCAATCGCCGTTCTGCCGAGTCCAGATATCGGTAAAACGACCGGATTGCACAAGCCACTTGCCCTTCTCTTTTACCTTATCTTGGTATATTCCGGTGGCAATGGCGACACTACCATACAGATGAATCTTCATTCCGCTGTAGCCGAGTGATACATAATGAACGTCCGCCTCTCGGATATAAGCCAGCCATTGACTCTTGTTCATAAGTTGTCCGTCATCGTCCGTGAAATCAAATGTCTCCGCAAGCAGCGTACTGAGAGCAGGCGCATCATGTGTGACTTCGGCCTGATTCCAAGCGTGCTCAAGGGAGAGAACCCTTGCGGATTCATCACCAGCCGTGCTTGGGGATTGGGCGGCGGCGGGCAGACACATCGCCACCAGCAAGACACAACCGTAGGATCGTGCGTCGCAACGGAACCTCCATGTGCGCTTCACGGATGTTGCCTCCATTTTTGAGTTTTGTCGTGAACCGGGGAAGGGTATGCCGCTATGGCAGGGTTTGCATCTGCAGGACCAGTTTAAGGTCAGGCTAAGTTATTGAGTCGAATCGTTTCATCGAAGAGGGAGGAAATCGTAGAAGCTTTCGATTGTCCTTGGCATGGACACAGTTCCAGCTTTCGGAACGAGCCCGGGCCGCGATTGCAATCGCGGAGACACGACTTTCCGAGTTCCGCGCCGTTCCGGGAGTGGGTATTCGGGCTGGTCGGCTAGTCACGGGCACTTTTTTCTTCGTACTCGTCGGCTTGCTGAGGGAGGGGCGCACCCCAGACCTGTTTCTCCGGCTCCAAGCACTCGGCCCCGATTTGCCTCTCCACGGAGCTCTTGTGAGAAATGACCCAAGCGACTCGGAATTGTGCCTGCTTGTGGCGGTAGCGAATTTCGATCTTGTCGCCGACCTTCATCTCGCCCCGGCAACCCCCGAGTTTTACACCATGGTTGCTGACATCCAGAGTATGTGCCAAATGACTAGCCTCATTCCCGACGATCCGGAGGCTCACAGGCACAACCGATTTCGTTCTTTTTGACCGTCGTTTTACGGTGTGAACATGGGGCATGTTCTGTTCTCACTCCGAGTATCCTTCGCTTTCATCAGCATCGCCGTCATCACTGTTGTCATCGCGCTCGTCTTCCTCCTCCTCCTCGTCAGGCTCTTGCCGAAAAAGAATCTCAGCGGTCGCCGAGTGACTGAATGGCCCAGGATCGATGTGTTTTGGATTTATACGGTGCATCCCAATTCGACGACCTAAGTGCCGTGTCAATTTACTACTAAGCAGTGGCGGGTTGCGGGAGCGTCTTCGGAGACGCGGCTGCCTTTTCGAGTTCCCGCAAAGCCGCCATCGTTCGTGCGCTCTAGTCCGCACGCTTGTCCGACTTCGTGCGCACTACTTACTCCCCCGTTTAGGTCGAATAGAAAAAAGTCTCGCCCCGCTGAATCGCCTTGATCGCATATGGCAACTTGCTGATTTCCGCCTTTGAAATCGCGCCACGCAAACCAGCATCGCGTGCCAATTCCATGATCTGAGGCGAAAGATGCAGGGTGAACAGCAGAATCGGAATGTCCGCTCCAGATTCGGCGATTTGGCGGGCTGCTTGCACACCATCCATCTGCGGCATCAAGAAGTCCATCAATATGAGGTCGGGGGCAAGTTGGTGCGCCTTTTCTACGGCATCAACACCATCCACTGCCTCGCCACAGACGTGCCAATCTGAATTCAGTCCCAGTAACGTGCGCAGCCCGCATCGAACGGGCAGGCTGTCGTCTGCAATCAATATTCGTGTCATTGCGGGGCTCCGTTTAGTAACGGCAACACAAGAACCTGCGTGACCTGTGATGAGGTTTTGGCGAGAGTGGAAGCCGCTTGAGGAGAGAGTGAGGAACTGAACTTAGGCCCTCAAGGCCCAACGAACTGGATCGCTAAAAGGTTGACAGGAAATGCCGACTCGATGTGCCATCTATCGTTCGTTCGGTTCATACAACACCGCCTTGCTCTTTTGTAACCTGCATAGAGTAGACTCAGGTCACTTGAAAATCTGATCACTTTTGAACAGACACCCCACGCCTGCCAGCCTTAATATCACGCCTCCTCGAATGAGACAACCCGCGACTGCTCCCCCACCGGACTTGCGCGGGTGCGATCGTGCTGGCATCCGTCCAGATAAGCTATTCTGCGCATATGGATCATCTGGAGGTTCTTCGGGACAAGATCGGGCGTCTCCGACGGGAGATCGCTGACGTTCAAAAGTTGAATCAACAGTTTCGGTGGGACGGCGGGAATGGAGCAGGCGTTCAAGTCGCTCACGCACAGAGGAGTGAACGGCTACACGCAATCCAGCATCAGCTTATGCAACTCGCAGAGCTTGGCCGCAGAGTTGTTTCTGCGGAACAAATGAAGGAAAAGCATCGCTCCCGGTTGCATCTCGTCACACAGAAACGTGCTTCCTAGCGAACTGGCTTGATAGATAAAGCTGGTCCCGAAACTGAGGGCGGCTCCCACGGAGCCGCGTGCGACAGAAAAGGGAAAGGCCCTCAGTTCTCGCTGAGGACCGTTTGCTATCCCACCCATCGCGCCCTTTGTGAGGCAAGTTCTAGCGTGAATCCGACTCTTTCCGAATCTTCTTTTAAGCACGCTTTCGCGCCAAAGCTTACTTGACCCGGCGCTTCTAGGCGAACATTCGATCTGTGGAAATCCGATGGCGTCGCCGGTTACTACAGCCATGTGCACCGCCCTACGGTGTTCGACGACAATCAACTCGTCAAGAAACCCGATCCCAGTCGAGCAAGCTCTCCACGGATTTGATCGAGTCGCTCCTGCCTCGATTGATACGCTGCTATCGCAGCTCGGGTGTGGGCCTCCCGGTGCCTCCAAAATAAACTATTGGCACAATGAATCGCGTCAATTTCCTCTCTCAAAGTGGCAAGCCGCGGTCCCTCGATTACGTCGGGCTCCATGCTCGCTATTCTTGGAGCAAAATGCATTCAACCACTGTGACGGCCATCACAATTCCAGAGAATCATCTGTGGATATTCCCACATTGGAACGCAAGATGCAGAACGCAAGATGCAGATGCCGCTCCTCTGAGATATCGTTTAAAGTGGCAGCGCTATGAAGTTTCCTCTTTTTTTCACTATCCTCTTTCTTTCAGTGGCGACCGTCATAGGTGGTGAGACGATCCCAATGCCCCCGAGTTTTGACATCAAGGCTTCGGAGCGGTTCGCCAATCTCGCACTCGCCTGTGTCCACAAGGAATTTCCAAATCACGTTAGCCATACCTTGAACAGCGATGCGGATGTGCAGCCTCCGCGAAAACTGACTCCCGCTTTCTACGGTTGTTACGACTGGCATTCCTCGGTGCACGGACATTGGCTGTTGGTACGGCTGATCAGGACTTTCCCCGACGCCCCGTTTGTTTTGGCTGCCCGCGAAGCACTGCGGCAAAGTCTCACGGCGGAAAATATCGTGCAAGAGGCTGCATATCTCCGGGGAGAGGGACGTGCCAGTTTTGAGCGTCCATATGGGCTCTCATGGCTTCTTCAACTGGTTGCGGAACTGAGGGAGTGGGATGACTTTCAGGCTCGCGAGATGGCTACGAATCTGGGTCCACTTGAGCACGCGGCGCTGGAACGTCTAAACGGCTGGCTGCCCAAGCTTTCCCATCCAGTGCGGATCGGAGAACACGACCAATCAGCCTTCGCCCTTGGCTTAATGCTCGATTACGCACACACTGCTGGCGACAAGAAGTTTGCTGACCTAATCGAATCGAAAGCTCGGCAGTTCTATCTCAGCGACAAGAATTGTCCATTGGCATATGAACCGTCCGGGGAGGATTTCCTTTCCCCCTGTCTTGGGGAAGCAGATGTCATGCGGCGAGTGTTGCCGGGTCCTGAGTTTGCCCGCTGGCTCCAAACATTCATGCCTCAAATTTCCACGTCGGGAAGCAAATGGTTGGAGCCCGTTGCGTCCCCTGACCCCAGCGACCCGAAGCTGGCGCATTTGGACGGACTCAATCTCAGCCGAGCATGGATGCTGGAGGGTGTTGCTGCTGGTTTACCGAAGAACGACAAGCGACTGCCGTCGATCACGGCGGCTGCCGAGGAACACAGGCGGGCTGGTTTGGCGGCGGTGACAGGCGAGCATTACGAAGGCGGTCATTGGCTGGGGAGCTTTGCCGTCTATCTCGTCACGAAGCGAGGAATTTCACGCTAGTTGCCGCTTCCGGTTGGCCAACATTCTCGTCAAGCGCCGGGTCAATGCGCATACCAACCAGAGTGTGGCGACTAGTCGCGCCACCTGGGACACCGCGTCATAGTCCACTAACGAAGGCATGATGGGAAGACGCTCCCGGTATCCTTATACACGTTCAGGCACTCGTCGACAGGCTGGCTGATGGCGAACGGCGGGAACCCCCAGCTTCCAAGCAGACAAACTTGAGCTTCATGGGGCCGTTCTGAAAAAGCTCGTCCGCTCCGGCAACCCTTCGGATCAGGAGCCGGAACGGAGTTGGAACAGGTACAAAACGTAGTCCGTTCCGAGACATAGGTAAGTGATGGTGGGCGCTGTAGGATTTGAACCTACGACTTCCACCGTGTGAGGATGGCACTCTACCGCTGAGTTAAGCGCCCAACGCTTAGGATTCTATCACTTGCAGACCATCCAAAATTCCCACCGTACCAAACCGTACCAAATCTCTGGCGAATTCTCACGAGCCGGCTGCCACCTCCTCCCTTGCCGTCAGCTCCGAGTAGATCGCATCGAGCGTCGACTTCACGCCCGCCTCGATCTGTTGCAAATATACGTTCACCGTGGTGTCGGCCTTGCTGTGCCCCAAAATGCCTTGCACGTCTTTGACGCCACCCTTGGTCTGGGCCAGCGTCGCCATCGTGCGCCGCAGCACCTGGAAATTCAGCTTGGCCAGCTCCAGCTTCGAGGCCAGCGTCCTCAGCACTCGCGCGCGGTAGTTGTCCGTGCGGATGAAGCCGTTCCTCTTTGCCCCATTGCGCTTGCGCGCATTCGGAAAGATGAATGCTTCCGGCGAGCGATCCGGGCACTCCTGCTTCCATAGCCACAGTTCGTTCGCCAGCTCTTCGGGAAGATGCACTGTCCTCAGCGATTTCTGGGTCTTGCCCGAAGTCGCGCAGCTCGCCCCTGTAGGCAGTCTGCCTTACGGTGGGCGTACGTGCGTCCCACATGTCCAGCGTCAGCAGGATGCGATCCCTGAGCGCTACCGACGCCAGTACGAGCCGCAACTGACGCCAGCTCAGAGTAGTCCTGTCCACCGCTCGGAGATGCTTTGGCAGGACCAGCTTGCGTGCCGGACTTTTCGTCACGAACTCCTGCTCGATGGCCTCTTCGAAGATCGCCTTCGAGTAGAAGCGGGAGTGCTTTCCCGACCATCCGACAACCGCTTCGCAAAGCCTTCACCTGTGTCTGCAGCATGACCTTGTCGATCTCTGCCAACGGCAGGTCGCCAAACGTCGCCAGAATGTCCCGTTCGATGGCCGACTTGTGAGTTTCGGCCGTAGCCTCCTTCCACATGCTGCCTTCGCGCAGCGGGAAGAAGCGGTTGCGGGTAAACCAAGCTAAGGTGACGATGCGCTCGTCGGCCCGCGCCCGTCTTCTGCGCGAGGATTTCTGCGAGCGAGTCCTGTGCCTGGTGCTTGGTCGCCGAAGGCGGACAAGGCTTGCAGCCTCGTGTTTCCGACTGCTGGATGCAATTCGAAGCTCAACTTTCTCGACTGTCTGAAGTCGGTTGCAGAACGCGCACAGCTCGACGAAGACAACTTCTGGCACAAGTTCCGTGCGACGTTCGCTACTCGTTGTCTTTGGGCCGGAGTTGATCTGCGGACTGTCCAGCAATGGCTTGGTCACTCAGATATGGAATCGACGATGAGGTATTTGAAGCCCTCACGCAGCCAGCATGTGCGGGATAAGGTGAACGAGATTTTCGCGTAGATCGTATCGTCGTTCTTCGGTTCCTTATTGGCTGTCGATGAGATTCGGCGATTTCGCTCAGAGCGGGGGTGAATGCTATCGGGATGTTTCAACAACTGTGCGTCATGGGCGGGTCCTGCCATTCGTGTAGACTCGACGTGCAATCTCAATCCTCAATTTGACCCTTTTAGTTTGTATGAGCGATGACATCATGATTACTGGTTCTAACCCACGGGTCTCGTCTCGCATTTGGTTGTGTGTCGCAGTTGCGCTGCTCGGGCTGATGGCAGTGTCCATGCACTTTCCTTGGCGCGTCCACGCACAAACGGCTCAGGCACGACCGGCTCGGCATGAGCTCTCGGCGGATTCGGTTGCCAAGGTGGGCACGATTGATTCGGTTGCGACGGTCCACGTTGACGTGACGCCGGAGCACGTTCTGAATACGATCAATCCGGACACGGCGACCGGAGCGTGGATGGATGATCTGAGTAAGACGCAGGTGGACAATTTGAGCAAGCGCGAGACCATTCAAGGGGTCAAAAACTTGGGTTGGGGTTCCATCACCATGCGCAACAACAGCGAGTTGCGACTTGCAGCGTGGCACTGGAACGAAAACGGCACATGGAGCGATCCAGCGACAAAGAGCGGCTATTACGCCGGCAGCGCCGACTTGGGCGAACCGATCCACTACGGCTATTCGTATTCGTTGCCCCATCGCGACTTTATGACCAGTGGCGATTCACCTTTGGTGGCCGGTTTTCAGAGTTACTGGAAGAGCAATCCTTACCTAACCAGCCACTTCACGGGCGAGAGCGATACGCTGCACCCGCAATGGGTGGTAATCGATATGGGCACCGCCCGCGCCGTGAATGCCCTCCATATCCAATGGGTAAATCCGTATGCCGTGGTTTATGTTGTGCAGTACTGGCTCGGCGACAACAACGCGATGGACTGGGACATGGGCCCGAACGGCATATGGAAGGCTTTCTCATCGGGCGCGGTGCTGAACGGCAGCGGCGGGGATGTCCATCTGAAGCTTTCGGATGCGCCCGTCACGACGCGCTTCGTTCGCGTTTTGATGTCGAAATCCTCCGGAACCTGCGATACTCACGGGGCGCAGGATATTCGAAACTGCGTCGGCTACGCCCTTCAGACGCTGTCCGTCGGTACGATCGAGGCCGCGGGGAACTACGCGGTTGTTTATCCGGCTAACGGTGTAGAGCCCGGACCCGGGGCGCCACCACGCTTGCAGGGCGCTGGAGACCAAGAAGTGATCGCCGGTTCGCCGGCGGACTTGGCCGGATCGTTTTTCGGTTCTTCCATCGATCCTTGGCACCAAGCTGACAACCTGATCACCGGAGGCGGCGATCAATACAACGGCATGGACAATTTCTTTACCAGTGGATTGACCATGGGCCACCCGGCGCTGGTTGCATGTACGGCGATTTATGAAACTCCCGAAGATTGCGCCAATGAGGTTTCGTACATTCACAAGCGTGGTTATCCAGTGGTGGGAATTGAAGTCGGGGAGGAGTGCGACGGCAAGCACATGACGCCGGAAGATTATGGCGCCATCTACATTCAAGTGGCGGATGCGGTCCACAAGCTAACGCCCGGCGCCAGGTTGGGCGGTCCGATTTTCGAAGGCGTCGAT
>Ga0209006_10001995_pt1 | contig 18526 bp, 22 predicted proteins | sample JacPin_JW_Ref_O2_FD_188567 | JGI IMG/M metagenome (GOLD analysis project Ga0209006, IMG submission 188567) | Forest soil microbial communities from Algoma, Ontario, Canada - Jack Pine, Ontario site 1_JW_Ref_O2 (SPAdes) (version 2) | ecosystem: Environmental > Terrestrial > Soil > Boreal...
TCTTGCCGCCGAACCCGCCGCCGATCTCGGCCGGGGTCACCCGCAGATCGCCGACCGGCATGTTGAGCAGCTTCGCCGTCAGCGCGCGGACCACGAAATGACCCTGGCTCGACGCCCAGATTTCGCCCTGGCCGTCGGCCTCCATCCGAGCGGTGGTCGCATGCGGCTCGATATAGCCTTGGTGCACCGCCGCGGTCTTGAACTCCTTCTCGATGACGACATCGGCTTCGGCGAAGCCCTTCTCGACATCGCCGATCGCGAATTCGAGCTTCTTCGAGACATTCGACGGCTTGGTCGGCGTCGGCTCGACGCCGCGGGTGATCATGTCCTCGAAGAGCAGGGGAGCGTCTTCCTTCATCGCGTCATCCACATCGATGACGTGCGGCAGCACCTCGTAGTCGATCTCGATGAGATCGGCCGCTTCCTCGGCGATCTCCTTGGTGGTCGCGGCGATGGCGGCGACCGCGTGACCCTCGTACAGCGTCTTTTCGCGCGCCATCACGTTGCGCGTCACATGCCAGAAATTGACCGCGACGCGCTCGGGGCCGATGTACTCGAACTTGTGGTCCGGGAAATCCGCGCCGGTGATCACCGCCTTGACCCCGGGCAGCGCCTTCGCCTTCTCGGTGTTGATCGAGCGGATGCGCGCGTGGGCGTGCGGCGAGCGCACGACCTTGCCATACAACGTCCCGGGCATGGCCAAATCGGCGCCGTACATCGCGCGGCCAGTGACCTTCGGCACGCCATCCGGACGGATCGGTCGCGTTCCCACCCACTTGTAACGTGACGGCGCAACATCGTTCACGGCGGTATCTCCTCGTTGATCCCAAGACTTTGGAGGAGAGTTTAGCCCCCGGATGCAGCGCAGACAAACACCATCGACTGCCGCGAGCGAGATCGGATGCGGCTTTTACCTCGCTATATTCATATGAATATTACGATGCCAGGTGCCTCAAAACGTGAACATCGTCGCATCCGGATCGAGGCCGAGAAGGATGCCGCCCACCGTCTCGAAATGCCGCTGGGCGCCCTGCATCTGCTGCGCGATCGTGTTGATGTCGCGGAAGCGGCGCTCGAACGGCTGGTCGTCGAAAATCGCGGTCGCACCGGCGGCGTGGTAGAGCTCGTCGACCACCTCGCGCGCCTGCTTGATCGCCCACGTCGAGGCGAGGCGGATCGTCGCGTTGTGGTCGAGGGTGACCTCGCCGGTTTCGGCGACCGCCTCCCAGATTTCGCCGAGCGAACTCAGCAAGAAGGCACGGGCGGAGCGCAGCCGGGCGCTCGCCTGCGCGACCTGCGACTGGACCACGTTGTTGTGGCGCAATGTCGATTTGGCGCCGCGCGGCGTCTTGTCGGCGGCGAGCGCGACAAAGCTGTCGTAGAAGGCGCGGGCGACGCCGAGCGCCAGCCCGGCAAACCCCGAGGCATAGAGGTTGCTGAAGCTGAAGCGATAGAGAAGCCCGCCTTGTCGCGCCGGAACCGTGCGGTCGTGCAGCACGGTATGGTCGTCGCGCACGAAAAGGTCGGTGACGCTGTACTGGTCGCTGCCGGTGCCGCGCAATCCCATGACGTGCCAGATGTCGGTCATCTGCGCCGCGTTCTTCGGAAAGAGCAGCGAGCGCAGCACGCTGCCGCCGTCGGCACGGTGCAGCGGGGCGCCGTCGGCCCCGCGCTCGACGATATGCGCGCCGAGCCAGCTCGCATTGTGGCTGCCGCTGGCGAAATTCCAGGTGCCCGTGAGGCGGTAGCCGCCCGGCACCTTCCTGACATCCGCATTGCTCGGTGGCCCCCAGGCGAGGATGCCGTCGACCGGTCCGAATATCTCGCGTGCGACCGCGGGGTCGAGATACGCCGCCGCCGCGCCGCAGCCGTTGCCCTGGCCGACACACCAGGCGGTGCTGGCGTCGTAGCCGGCGATCTCGCCCATCACCTCGGCGAATTCCATCGGGGTCACCTCGCCGCCGCCGAGTTCGCGCGGCTGCAACAGGCGGAACAGCCCGGCTTCCGCCAGCGCCAGGGTCAGCGGCCGCGGCAATTCGCGCAGCCTCTCGATCTCGTCGCCGGCCGCCGCGATCGTCGGCCCGAGCGAGCGCGCCCGCGCGACCCAGTCAATTCGATCCCGGGCCGCACGATCCTGGCTGACACCATCCATGTTGCGCGCTCCTCGCCATACTCTCTCTCGCTCTACGGTATCGGAAGTTTGCCCGTCGACCCAGAAGGGTTGATCGCGGCAGCCCGCCGCAGATAGCCTCCTCCGGTGAAGCGCGACGCGATCGCGATGTCAGGGGAGGAACCTTCGATGCGCCAACTCGGCGTCGCGCTCGTCATCGCCTTGCTTTCCGGATTGTTTGTCCCCAGGCCCGCGGCGGCGCAGAAATCGGGCGGCGTGCTGCGGGTCTACGCGCAGGACAGCCCGGCCAGCATGTCGATCCACGAGGAGGCGACGCCGATCGTCGTGCAGCACGTGATGGGCGTGTTCAACAACCTGGTGATGTACGACCAGCATGTTGCGCAGAGCAGCATGGCGTCGATCGTGCCCGACCTCGCCGAAAGCTGGTCGTGGAACGAGGACGGCACGCAGCTCACCTTCAAGCTGCGCCAGGGCGTCAAATGGCATGACGGCGTGCCGTTTACCGCCGCGGATGTCGTGTGCACCTGGAACATGCTGCTCGGGACGTCGGATCAGAAATTCCGGGCCAACCCGCGCAAATCCTGGTGGTGGAACCTCGACCACGTGACCGCGACCGGAGACGACGCGGTCACCTTCACGGTCAGGCAGCCCCAGCCCGCGTTGCTCGCGCTGATCGCCTCGGGCTGGTCGCCGGTCTATCCGTGCCACGTGCCGCCGGCGCAGATGCGCCAGCATCCGATCGGCACCGGCCCCTTCAAGTTCGTCGAGTACAAGCCGAACGAATATGTCCGGCTGGTGCGCAACCCGGATTACTGGAAGCCGGGCCGCCCCTATCTCGACGGCATCGACTTCACGATCATCCCCAACCGTTCGACCGCGATGCTCGCCTTTGTCGCCGGGCAGTTCGACATGACCTTTCCCTACCTGCTGACGGTCCAGCTCGACAAGGAGCTCAAATCGCAGATGCCGAGCGCCGAATGCGCGCTGGCGCCGGTCAATTCGAGCGTCAACCTGATCACCAATCGCGACAAGCCGCCGTTCGACAACGCCGAGCTGCGCCGAGCGATGGCGCTGACCCTCGACCGCAAATCGTTTGTCGACATCCTCGCCGAAGGCCAGGGCTTTATCGGCGGCGCGATGCTGCCGCCGCCCGTCGGCATCTGGGGCATGCCGGCGGATTACCTCAAGACCGTCGAGGGCTATGACCCGGACATTGCCAAAAATCGCGCGACGGCGCGGGCGATCATGCAAAAGCTCGGCTATGGGCCCGACAAGCGCCTCGCGATCAAGGTGTCGACGCGGAACCTCGGCCCCTTCAAGGACCCGGCGGTGATCCTGATCGATCAGCTCAAGGAGATCTGGATCGACGCCGAGCTCGAGGTGATCGAGACCGCCAACTGGTTCCCCAAGATCGTGCGCAAGGACTACGCGGTCGGGCTCAACCTGACTGCCAGCGGCGTCGACGACCCCGACCAGCAATTCTTCGAGAATTACGCCTGCGGCTCGGAGCGCAACTACACCGGCTACTGCAACCGCGACATCGAGAAATTGTTCGGCCAGCAATCGCAGATGACCGACCAGGAGGCGCGCAAGAAGCTCGTCTGGGACATCGACAAGAAGCTTCAGGAGGACGGCGCCCGGCCGATCGTCTACCACTGGCAAGGGGCGACCTGCTGGCGTCCCGAGGTCAAGGGCGTCACCGTCATGGTCAACAGCGCTGCCAACGGCTGGCGCTGGGAGGACGTCTGGCTCGACCGGTGAGCACCAATGACAGAATTTGAGACAGTTCAATCAAAGACAATGGTGTTCTAGAATCGCCGCAAGCACTTGCCCGCCCCGGAGGAGACCATGGCAGCCAAAGCGCAACACTACGACCGCGACGCCGAGGACCTCGGCAACATCGTCGGCCTTGAGCACGTCAATCTGCAGATCCCCGACCAGAGCCTCGGGACCGCGTTCTACATCTCCGGGCTGGGCCTCACGCGCGACCCCTACATGAACACCGGGCTCGCCAACATGTGGGTCAATGTCGGCAAGAGCCAGTTCCACCTGCCGACCGGCGAGCCGTGGGTGCTGCGCGGCGCGATCGGCCTCGTGACCCCCGACCGCGACGCGCTCCTGAAGCGGCTCGACAACGTCACGAAGGCGCTCGCCGGGACCCAATTCGCGGTGAAGGAAACCAATGATTGCGTCGCCGTGACCTGCCCCTGGGGCAACCGCTTCAACATGCACACCCCGGACGAAGCGCGCTTCGGCCCGGTCAGCCTCGGCATGCCCTATCTCGAATTCGACGTGCCGATGGGAACGGCGAAAGGCATCGCCAAGTTCTATCGCAAGATCTTCGGGGCGAACACCTGCGTCGAAGGCAAGGGCGCGGACCGCGTGGCGCGGGTCGGTGTCGGTTATCATCAGGAATTGCGCTTCCGCCAGAGGAAGGGCAAGCCGGCGGACTATGACGGCCACCACATCCAGGTCTACGTGCAGAATTTCTCCGCGCCGTATCACGAACTCGTCAAGCGCGAGGTGCTGACCGAGGAGAGCAACGCCTACCAGTATCGTTTCGAGCACATCGTCGATGTCGACACCAACGAGAACCTGTTCGAGATCGAGCACGAGGTCCGCAGCATGACCCATCCGCTCTACGCGCGGCCGCTCGTCAACCGCAACCCGACGCAGAGCCAGCAAAGCTACCAGATGGATGGCGACGATTGGGTGTGGGAGACGCGGCGCCTCAACCCGCGCCTGCCCGGCGTCCCGCCGATCGACACGCCCCGCGCGCAAGCGCTGAAAAACCGCCGCGCCGCAAGGATGGCGCGGGGGATGTGACGCAGGTTTGCGCTTCCAACATCGTCATCCCCGGGCTTGACCCGGGGCTCTAGATGGCCAGATCAAGCCCGGCCATGACGGGGCAATCGAACTGCCTTCGGGGGCCAATCCTATGAGCTACAAAGTCGTTTTGACGATTGCGCGGCCGAATTCGGAAACCGAGTTCGACTCGCCGAACGCGGCACACGAGTTGCCGCCTGCCGTGTAAGTCGATCGGGCCGCCGCCAACGGGTTCGTGAGCGAAAAACGGCGGATGCAGGGCGACGTTCTGACGGTCACACACCCGGAACCGGGTCTGCGATAGCTGCGCGTATCCTGTTAATACGGCGCGCCGCTCCATGTACTTGCTCATTTCGAGCTTATTCATCGACAGCGAATGGCCGCCGCTGGTGCGCTTTTTCGGCCCGATGCGGCATTACTTCAATCCGTTAAAAGACATCGACTACAAAAAAGCGCGGCAACTGTCAGAGATTTTTTATACGCCTTCGCCGCAGGCGAGACGACGCGCTAACGGCGTGTAACGGCAAGCGGACGCTTCTGAAAGCGTTGCTGGAGGCCGAGCAGCTTGGCGCTTAATTCCGAGCGCAATGGGCGGGACGCCATTTCGAGTGCTTCACGTAGCCCGCATCTTCCCAATGAGTGCCTGGCGGACACCCATCGGCAGCCGGCATCGGCGGCGGCGTGGAACTGGCCGGCGGGCCGCCGCTCATCATGCGCTGATATTCCGCCGCGTTGAGTTGTTCGGCCGATGTCTGGGCCAGAGTCGGCACCGCGATGGCGGCAAGACCGATGGCAATTACCATGATGCGTTTCATAGCGTCACTCCCCGTATTGCTGCATGTTCGCGCGGCAACCCGTCCTCATCAAGGCCAAGCCCTTTTGGGTTCGCCATGCGAAGCCTTGACCAGGCCAATTTGCCGCGCTGTGTGGATGCGTGTCCGGACCAAGGAACGGCTTTGTGGCCGAGCGAAGGAACGTGGATGTGGAGTAGGCCGATGCCATGCGACCTGATTGCAGCGAAGATCGATGAGATCGAGGCCGAGATGCGTCGCATCGGGTATTGGTTCGACAATCCCCCGACACCAATCCCGGAAATTTTTGGTGAAAACGCGGCTGGAATGCCGAAGGTCGAAGGTTGGAGCCACTCAGTAGCGGATTACAACGGAGACGTACGGATCGATTCACCCCTCTTCGTCCTGTATCTTCAAAGGGTGTTTCTGCCTTGGGCGCGACAACGGGCGAGAGACAATAATCTGCCGCCAAAGACGGTCGTTGGCACTGTCGCCGTACGCGAATACGAATCTCATTCTATTAATGGTGTCGCCCAGCCGCTCGTTCTGCTGCTTTGCCACTTTGATGCGCTGGTCCGAGACCTTCATGGGCGTGTCGGGCGAGGTATTGATCTATAGCGCGGCGCACATGCTCTGCGTACTTGGTACGGCGGTCGGATAGGGCCTTCTCGCCGCCTCGGAGAAGCATCGGGATCGTTATCGGCCGACATGCAGATTAGACTCCGATGAAAGCTGCCCACACGCCCTCGGAGTGCCAGATCGCTTCCATCTTGGAAGAACGCCGAAACCCGATGGTAGCTGGAAGTGACCGAGCCGGAACTACCGCCTCGGTCACTTCCAGCCCCTCGGAGGCAGCCTATGTGCGCAAGTAGTTGCGGCAGACGAGGCGTAGCCGGTTCGTGATCTGGTCTCGAACATGCTGCGGCATCGGGGTCGAGGCGCTTGCCTGTTTCCATTCCGGCGAGTCGACCACCCCCGGTGACGCCAAGTGGTACAGCGCCACGTATTTCGGCCCACCACCACTCGTCCGGAACCGTCGTGCGCACAGGACGCCAGGAACGCGGGCGAGCGCAGGGACGTGTTCAGTGTCGTACCAAGCGTTGAAGGCGGTCTCGACGTCCACGCCGGGGGTCATGCCGACTAAGAGGAGTCCGCCGCCGTTGGCCGGCGCAGTGGCGTCGCCCGGGAGCGCCTGCTCGCCTTCATAACGCAGCAGGCGCTCGACCTTGCCGGTCACGCGCTGCGACCACGGCGACAGGTTCTCGCCGCCGATTGCGCGGTACGCCGTCCCTTGGAGCACCGCGAGGCTGTCGAGGTCGTACGTCGCAACCGATTGTTTCGGATTCTCTGTGCCGATCCAGCGTTGCAGGGTCAGAAAACCCGGCACCCGCTGCCGCTCCGGAATGTGCTCGGTATCATACCAGTCGTTGAACTCGTCAGCCGGGACATTCGAGAAATCCATCGCCGCAATCAACACACCCTTCGCCATGGTCGTTCCTCCCAGGTTTATTGACAGATAGGGCGCTACTATCCCCTTGTGGCCCAGCGGCGGTGCAAAACGGGATCGCAGCGGAGCCGCTAGTCGAACCAATGCCGGTGTCGGTCGGCGAATTCCCAACCCTTGGCCACGGCGTGCTCGGCGGTCATGTCATTCGCCTTTGCTCCGAAAAACACACTGGCCGCGAGCCCGACCAGCGACAGCCAGAGATAGAGGTCTGCCGCCGCATCGGTGTCGATCCAACCGACGATCAGGGTCACGATGTCAAAGACGAGCATCGCCGAACCCCACACCAGAAGGCCCCGTTTGAAGAGCGGCAGGCCAAGAACCGTCGCGCCGAAAAAGCACGACCAACTCCAACCTTCCGGCAGGGTCTTGACCCGACCGGTGCCGGGATGTTGCAGAGAAATGCTCATCGCGCGTCCTCGGTCGCCGTGCGAAGCCCTTTCGTAGCCGAATATGTCTAATATTTTGCTAAACGAGCCGCGCGGCCGGGTGGGCAGGACATAGACCGACGATCGCCGATGCACTCGGAGGGATAGATGCGGCTTGCACGGGGTTCGCTATGGCTGGTCGTTCTGTTCGCGCTGTGCGCTTGTTCGGAAATCCAAATCATTGAAAACACGCCGCTGGCGGTCACCGTTCGATATGGCGGCGTCGTAACGCTTGAGGACGCCACTGCCGCCGCACAGTCCGCTTGCGCCGCTCGCGGCAAGATCGCGCATTTGCGAGACACCGAGGAGAAAGGCGTGCTTGAGCGCTTCGCCCATTTCGCCTGCGTGAGCGGCTAGATCAAGGTTGACGGCGCGCACGTTGTACATGGATGGCTGCTTATTTGTTGGCCTCCGTGAGGGCAACTAGCCGAGCAGTTTTGCGAGCACGCTTCCAATAACCCCGTTTGATCTTGCGCACTTCACCCGGTCGCCGGCCCAATAGCCGCCGCGAGCGCCGGGAAAGCGCATCGACTTCACCGCCAGAGCGACAACCTCTGGAGCCCATCATGACGACGCCCTCCTCATGGCTCCAATATAGGTTGATGATGACGAGGACGCATATGTCCGCTGAGGATGAGATGCCGAACGAAACCCACAACCTGTTCGAGACCATGGCCACCACCCGGTCGATGCGCCGGTTGAAGCCGGACCCGGTGCCCGATGAGTTGATCCGGAAAATTCTCAAGGCAGGCGTATCCGCACCGTCCGGCGGAAATATGCAGCGTTGGCGGTTCCTCGTCATCAAAGACCCCCAGGTCAAGCAGACGATCGGGAACTACTACCAGCGCGCCTGGAACGAGGTTGTCGCGCCTCGGTACCGAGCGGGCGAACCGGCTCCCGGTACGAGCCGCGAGCGCTTCGTGCGAATGCTCGATGCGGCACAATATCTCGCTGACCACATTCATGAAGCCCCGGTGTGGATCATCCCTTGCCTCGAAGGGGCAAGTCCCAGCCGCACGTCCGGTTCGTCGATCTACCCGGCGGTTCAGAACATGCTGCTGGCGGCGCGGGCACTTGGTCTCGGTGCGACCCTGACGACCCTGTATTTGAATTTCGAAAAGGAAGTGGAGGCCGCTCTCGGCCTGCCTCCCGACGTGCACACTTATGCGCTGCTACCGATCGGCTACCCGATGGGTCGCTTCGGGCCAGTGCGTCGCGTGCCCCTTACCGATGTGGTGTATGAGGATCGATGGGGCCAACCGCTATCGGACTGAGCCATCACAAGGCGGCGCTTCAATGAGCGATTATCGCCGATGCTGAATGCCTTTTGCCGCGCGCTCGGTGACCTGTTCTTGCCGCCCCTGCGAAAAGTCATAGTCCTGAGCTTGGCGATTGCGATCGCCACCTTCATCGTCCTTTGGATCGTCGTCGCATTCGCCCTTGGACACCTGCCGACAGTTGGCTGGAGGGTGGTAAATTGGCTGATCGATCTGGTGGGCACGGTCGGCGTGTTGCTGTTGAGTTGGCTGCTGTTTCCCGCCGTCGTGACGATGATCATGGGGTTGTTTCTCGAACGCGTCGCGGCTGCGGTTGAGGCGGTGCACTACCCCGGCAGTGGCCCACCCCGCCCGCAGTCGATCAGCGAGGCGGTATGGGGTGGTGTTCGGCTGATGATGTTGAGCCTTGCGCTGAACCTGCTGGCGTTGCCGATCTACCTGCTGCTTCCGGGACTGAACATTCTCGTCTTCCTGGGGCTAAACGGATACCTGCTTGGTCGAGAATATTTTGAGTTGATTGCCTTGAGGCGGCTCGACCTCCACGCGGCCAAACAGGTTCGGCACCGCTTCGCTGGGCGGGTTTTTTTCGGCGGCGTGATTATTACGGGCATGTTTGCGGTGCCCTTCGTCAATCTCGTAGCGCCGGTAGTTGCCGCCGCCTTCATGGTTCACGTGTTCGAACGTCTGCCGCGCCTGCCACCGCCAGGTGGGTTGGCCTAGTCACACCATTGTGGGTAGCCTGGACTGTGTGCTTTGTCGTGCCCCTGCGCTAAAGGAGGCTTTCATGAAACTTCCACAGACCGGCGGCTGCCAATGCGGCAAAATCCGCTACGAGATCACCGAGACGCCGCAACTCGTCTACACCTGCCATTGCACCGACTGCCAGCGTTTGACCAGCAGCGCCTTTTCTCTGGGAATCATCGTGCCCGAGACCGGCTTTCGTCTCAGTGGGGTTGAACCGCGACCGCTCCAGCGCATGGCCGATAGCGGACGCACCAATACGCGATGGGTCTGCCCTGAGTGTGGGTCTTGGGTCGCCAGCCCGCCGAGGGATGGGGTGGCGCGTGTTCGGGCGGGTACGCTCGATGATACGTCCTGGCTTCGACCGACTCGGCATATCTGGACCCGTAGCAAACAGCCCTGGATCACCTTCGCGGACGGCGATGAAGCCTTCGAGAAAGCGCCGCCCGCGTAGCTCAGACCACCGCAACCCCGCTCTACCTGGGCGACGACCAGAAGGGGATCGATAACGACAAGAAGCTGGCGCTGGAAGACTGTGCGCCAGGCGCTTTGAGCAGCCCGTTCAGCCTTACCTGCGGGCTGACAGAGAGACGAACACGGAGAATTATCGGCGATGATGCGCCGGCACATTCAGAGCATCGCGCTCGCGGCTTTTTGCGTCTCGGTACTCTTGCCTGCGGACAGCCGCGCCGAGGATGAGAAGGCCGACATCGAAAAGATCGTCGCGCAAGTAATCCAGCCGGTAATGGAGAAATATGGTGTTCCGGGCATGGCGGTCGGCATCGTCATGAGGGGACAGAGCTACGTCTACGACTACGGCGTGATGTCGAAGGCAACGAGGAAGCCCATTACGCGCGATACGCTCTTCGAGATCGGCTCGGACAGTAAGACGTTCACCGCGACCCTCGCCGCCTACGCCGAGGCCAGCGGCCAACTGTTGCTGTCCGATAGCGCGAGCAAGCACTTCCCCTCCCTGCGCGGCACCAGCTTCGACACGGTGAGCCTGCTCAATCTCGGGACGCACACGTCGGGAGGTCTGCCGTTGCAGGTTCCGGACGACATCAAGAACAACGATCAGCTAATGGCGTATTTGCAGCGCTGGAAGCCGACTTACGCTCCTGGAACCTACCGAACCTACTCCAATCCGAGCATTGGGTTGCTCGGCGTGATCGCCGCGAAGAGCATGAACGGGGACTTCGTCGCGCTGATGGAAGGGACGCTGTTCCCAGGGCTGGGCATGAAAAACACCTATCTCCATGTTCCGAAATCCCAGACGGAAAACTATGCACAAGGCTACACGAAGACGGATACCCCGATCAGGATGGCACCGGGAGTTCTGGCACCGGAGGCGTACGGCATTAGGACGACCGCTGGCGACATGCTCCGCTTCGTCGAAGCCAACATGCGGATGCTCGATCTCGACGAGAAGTTACAGCGCGCGATAACCAACACGCACACGGGGTACTACCGGATCGGCGCGATGACGCAGGATTTGATCTGGGAGCAATATCGGTATCCGGTCGGATTAGAGGAACTGCTGGCAGGCAACTCCGCCAAGATAGTTTTAGAAGCCAATCCGGCGACCGAACTCGATCCCCCGTTACAACCGCAGGAAGGTGTACTGATCAACAAGACGGGATCGACAAACGGCTTCGGCGCATACGTGGTTTTCGTTCCCGAGAAGAAGATCGGCATCGTCTTGTTGGCCAATAAAAACTATCCCATCGACGCACGTGTGACGGCTGCCTACGAAATTCTGACGCGGCTGGACGACGACCGATGACCGCCAGGCCGATCAGCCTGGCTGATGGCCTCCTTGGCGCGGTTGATGATCCAGGGTGAGCATCTTTGGGTTCTCGGGGAGCGGGTTCCCGCACAGCATCCCTCGAACTTGGCAACTTCATCGCCGCTTGCGGCAGGCGGACCTCGTGGACCTCAAGTGGGGGGAACAATGGAGCGCCAGCCAAGTAAAGGCACAATGACCCATTTGATTCAGCCACGATCGGAACCAAGTTCTCAGAGCGGTCGGACTAGACGTGAGGCTCCCGATGGCTCGTCTGAAGGCGTTCTCGATATTCCTTTTGACCGTGCTCATCCTTGCCGCGATGGCTTCGTCGCGCGGCGTATCGCGCGCGTTCGACATCGTTTGGATGGGCCTGCTCTGGCTTCTCCCTCGTGGGCTGGTGCGCTGGATCCTGGATGAAAGGCACCCAGAGCGGCGACCGGCTAGTTCTCGGCTCAGGTGATAGTCAGACCGACCAATGGGGCCAGGAATACCTCACGGATTAGCGCGCGCCGACGCGCTTTTGCGACTTGCGCAGGCCCAAGGAACCGCGCCGTCGCCGCACGTGTGGGCTCATTGGGTTTCCTATGGCGGCGGCGAGGGTATGGTTCTGGCGGTTGTGCTGCTCGTGGTAGCCGTCGGCTTTGCCTATGCGGGGAAACGGCTGCGCGCCCCGCTCGGGGTCACGCGGCCCGGAACCACTGTCGCCGGCTTCATGATCGCGATTTGGCTGCTGGCAATCTACACCGTCACCGTCGCCACGCATGTCTACGGATTGCAGGTAAGACAGGCTTATCCGGACTTCGTCGCGGCCCGCGTGCGGGTCGGCACGTTCATCGATGCGCCGGTGACCTTCTTCGTGATTCTCTACCTGACGCGGCGTTGGGGCTGGAAGGTCGCGCTGGCCAGCGCCGTCGTTGGCACCGCCGCCGCGCCCATGATCTTCGAGTTTCCCTTCGATCTGATCGTCATGACGCGGACTAATCCGCCCATCCCGACCTATCCGATGCTGTATCGGCAGCTTTTCTTCCTGCCGCTGTTCCTGGTCGAGTTGTCAACGATATCGCTGCTGACGTTGCTGCCTTCGATGCGGGTGACTGCCTACGCCGCTTATGCGGTGGCAGGAATGGTTGCGGTGTTCGCCGCATGGGCTGCGTTCGGGTTCGCCTTTCCAGCAGAACCCTTGCCGCTCGCGCTGAATGTCATCTCGAAGATTCTGTGCTTCGTAGCGGCGATCATGCTGTTTGTCTGGAAGCCAAACGACGAAGTCTCAGCGCACCTTTAGCGCACCTGCTCCTCGCTGACGATAGCCAACGCAGCGTCGCTGGTCATCGCGAAGAGCCTCCACGCTTCACCCGGCGGGGGCCTTGAAATGGGCGATCACTGTGAGGCCGTGCAGGTGCTTGCGAAGCACTCTTCGCCACCGGCCGTATTCGTGGCCATCATCGGTGCGGATGTTGTAGCTGGCCGGTTCCCAGCCCCCTTCGCCGGGGCCTACCCGGTAGGTCCTCCAGGTCTCGCTCATGCTATGCTCCTGTTCCTGATTGATCCAATTATAGGCGCTCCGGCAGCATCGATGTTTCGGCAGCGGTCGAACCCCCCCGGCGAATGGCCTGGAATGCACCCCGATCCCAGCAGGGAGCGCACGGCACGCGCCATGCGCAAAGATGAAGAAATCGTCCGATGGGCGTTCGCAGTCCTCGCGGCTGGTTCAGCCTTCGCCATCGGCGTCGAAGTGCGCGGCCTCCTCTACAAAGGCGGTGAACCGGACGAGTTGCTCGTATGGGCGATATCGACAGTGGCAGGAGTGATAGTCGGAACGGTATGTGCTCCTCGCGGCGGTAAGGACTCGGTCGACCTCTTCATCGGCTTGGCGGTGTCCGCATCCATGGGCATGCTGCTGGGCAGTGTTGCGGCACAGCACAGTCTGGATGCGACGGACGTAAAGCGCGTCATCGGAGCGGCAGTTGGCGGTATTGCGGCCCGGATAATTCTACGTCGGGCCTAACACCCCGAGCACACGTCGCGGCGCGGCATCATTCTCGGGGGTTTCCCGATCACTGGAGGGTGAGAAGACCATGCCGGCACCGCAGCTACCCGCATTTGATCCGCACGACGTCCCGGAGAGCAACGCCACGAGCTACCCGGAGCCATTTCGGGCCGCGAACCAGCATCGATACAATCGACGCCTCGGCGACCATGCCGGATTGCAGAATTACGGGGTGGTCATGACGAGGATCGTACCGGGCGGGCAGTCGTCCCATCGACATGCCCATTCCCGACAAGACGAGTTCATCTACGTGCTGGAAGGCGCGGTCACGCTTGAGACTAACGCCGGACAGCAGATTCTTTCTGTCGGGATGTGCGCCGGCTTTCCGGCCGGTACTGGAGACGGTCATCGCTTCGTCAACCACTCATCGGCCGATGCCGTGCTTCTGGTCGTCGGCGACCGCACTCCGAATGACGAAGTCAGCTATTCTGACATCGACATGCACCTCCAGCCCCTCCGTGATGGGACCCGCCGCTTCACTCACAAGGATGGGACGCCCTATTAGCCCAAACCACCTCGCGGGATCCTTCCGCCTCGCACGCCCAACCCCTCTACGTGGGTAATTTCCGAAGCTTTTGGTGATCGGCCACCGCCAGTAGGTATAGCAGGGACAGACATTAGCGGCAGTCTCCCCTTGGCAAATGACGAGGCCGATCATGCTCAGTCCGGAATTCTTGCGCTTTCAGGCTGCGATATGCCTACGGTCGGCCCGTAGCACTGATGATCCCGACGCGATTGTGGAACTTGACGCGATGGCGGCTGACTTAGAGTGCTGGGCGGATGAAGCTGAGACCGAAGCCATTGCAATCCTTCACGACCTAGACGGTCGTTCATTTCAGTGACGCGGCACGTTCAATATCGCAAAGACACGATGGACTAGATAGAGAGGCATCCAAGCCCTGAGCGGGCCATCGAAACCGCCTGCCGTCTTATTGATGACGGTTGCGATGTCTACCGTGGCAAACCCTGAGTTGCTTGGACGACGCGAACATCGTTGCGCGGCACGGTGCCTCGTTCAGCGTCTTGTTTTAGATCGACGGGATTGGGCGCGTTGACCGTCGTCACTGGCGCTACCGTCAATGTTGGCGGTGAAGCCGCGTGACGATAGCAAGCTTCGCGCGTGCTCGGGTCGAGCCGGTTGAAATTCGGGTCTCCGAGCATGCACAGATCGAGCGCCTGCCGTTTAGCCGGATCGCTCGGGTAGACATCATGAAGAATATCGGTCACCGGATGCGACTGCACGGCGACTACCCCGGCCGCGATGCCGATGGCGGTAGCGATCAATAACCGCTTCATCAGTTTCTCCACAGCGAAGTATCGCGCGTGCCCAGGTAACCGTGGATCGTATGCACGACAGCGGCCCAGGTGTCGCGGCGGTACCAACTGCCCAGGTCAATCAACTCGTTAAGGTGGCGCGTCGCCGCAAGCGGAGCGTCCGATCCGTGCTGGGCAATCAACGCTCGCGCAATAAAATCGACTTCCTCCTTGTAGATGCTGGCGGCTGGCTGATTGGTCATAATTAGGCTCTCCGACTTGGTTGCTACGACCGGCTTTGGAGAACCTGTTTCAATCGGCGAGCCAAACCGCGTTGTCGAAAAAAAGATAAGGGTTTGCTTCGCATTTTGCTTAATGGTCGCGGAGTTTCCGCGTTTCCTGTCGTATTTTGCAACGGAGTTCGCGACGTTAAGCGCGGCGCACGCCGGTGACAGTCGTTGTTGCCGAAGGGGATGGTCCTCCGTTATCCGCAGAAAAATTTCGCGGCATTGAAACGGACGCCAGTCTGCACACGTATAAAAGAGCGATTGGCGCGCACAAGGCCGTCCCCTCGGCCTGCCGATCCCAGAAGCCCCGGTCCCCCCACCGGGGCTTCTCTCGTCTAGTCGATCTACGGGTATAATCCGCATGTGTCCAAGGGCATGAGTGAAGCAGGACGGCCCAGGCCCTATACCGGCTCGATGACGATATGGCCGCTGAGTGCTCGGGTTGGCAACGTCAAGAACAACGATCCGAGCCTGATTGGACCGGTCGAAGCGGCAGAGTGAGCCCTTAGATGCCAAAAGACGAGTATGCAGGTTTTGAGGCTCTCAATCCCTTCTTTGAAATCGTCCAAGAGGGTTTACGCGGGCTCGTTGATGGCGAACATTATTTCGATACTATTGCTAATGACGCATTCTTTGAGTTTCGCTATAACTTCCCCGGTTGGCCTATGACGGTTCGAGGCCGAGCCGATCTGGTGGCCAGCTTCTCTAATTATGGCAAGAGCCTCAGGCTTCATTCCGGCGACTCACTTGTCGTCCACCACTCGCAGGATAGTCGCGTCGTAATCCTCGAATACGAAGTACACGGTACGATCCTTTCGACCGGTGTACCGTATGACAACAGGTTCATCTCGGTCGTCACGATTGAGAATAGAAAGATCGTGCATTGGAGAGACTACATGGACTCTCTGGCAGCATGGACGGCATTGACCACGACGGGTTGATGGCTCTTTAGGGCTGGTGGCGACGAACCTCACTGGCAGGGCGCGCCCCTCCGGTTGATCCGCATAAAGGTAAGCGACCGGAAAGGGATGTCGTGATCCGGGGCTGTCGCGCCAGCCACTCCGATCCTATATTCGACCGAATCGAGCACGGAGCGGAGCCCACCATGGCGACAATGCGCCGGGAGTTTTATCGGACAACGCGCGGGCCGACAGCCGCCGGGAAAAATCCAGCGCGTCGTCGAGAGATTGTGTGTCTTAGACACGTTATCGGACATCCAGCACAGGATGGTTTCTCGCGATGCTCTCGTCGGTTCGCTATCAAACCGACGACACCCGACCATCGGCGTAGGGGGGGTTCGTGGCCCCTGTTTAAGGGACTGCCAATGGAGCCTTTCGGTTTCACCGCACCTTGACGGGGAGCCCCCTTCGGGGCCTCACCGCTTGACTGGGAGCCCAACAAGTCCACGGTCGGAGCACAAGCCCGGTTTTAGACCGTGGACGAAAGCCGCAGAATTGCTGGACTTTTTGGGTGTCGGTTTTCGTCATGGCCGGGTCAAGCCCGGCCATGACGATCTATGGGGCTACTCCGGCAATTTCGTCGATTGCCAGGTGACCATTTGCCACTTGCCGCCTTTGTTGGCGTAGACGTCGGTGAAGCGGACGCCGAAGCTGTTCGGCCGGCCGCCCGCATTGACGCTGATCTTGCACTCGCCGGTCAGCACCACCGTGTCGCCGAGATCCTGCGCCTTGACGTTCGACGGCACCACCGACGTGTAGACGGTCGAGCCTGATTCCATATTGCCGATGAGGCTCTGCTTGGTGTCGAGCCGGGCCGAGGAATGGGTGTAGACGAGCTCGTCCGAGATGATGTCGTTGAGCGTGCGAATATCCTTCTCGGCCATCGCGGTCATCCGCTTGCGGTCGAGGTCGATGATCATCTGCCCGTTGCCTGCCATGCTTCTCTCCCTTCAGTTTCCGTGATCCCCGGGCTGGATCCGGGGATCTAATGGCCGTGCGCCAGATCGCCGGGTCAAGCCGGCAATGACGACATAAACCCTACCGAACCTCCAGCACCAGCTTGCCCTGCAGGTGGCGTCCTTCGCTGACCCGGTGCGCCTCGGCCGCCTGGCTGAGCTTATAGCGGGTGATTGCCGGCGGCCAGACCGCGCCCGCTTCGAGCAGCTCCGCCATGCGGTCGAGATGCGCGCGGTCGCGGTCGACCTTGGGGCGCAGCACCTGGATGTCATCGCGGCCCGGCTTGAACCCGGCCGGTGCCGCCGCGATCCACACGAGCCGTCCGCCCGGCTTCAGCACGTCGTAGGAACGCACCTGCACCTCGCCGCCGACGGTATCGAAGACGACGTCGCAGACGCGGCCGAGCGCGGTGAAATCCTCCTTCTGGTAGTCGATGACCCGGTCAGCGCCGAGCTTCTTGACGTAGTCAAAATTCCGGGCGCTCGCGGTGGTGATCACCGTCGCGCCGATATGCTTGGCGAGCTGGATCGCGAACCCGGCGACCCCACCAGCGCCGCCCTGGATCAGGATCGTCTCACCGCGCTTAAGTTTCGCGGTGTCTTCCAGCGCCCAGATCGCGGTCAGGCTGGTCAGCGCCATCGCCGCCGCCTCGGCATGGCTGAGCTTTGCCGGCTTCCTGGCGATGATCGCCGCCTTGATCGCGATCTTCTCGGCATAGGCGCCTTCGGTGCCGGGTATCGTCACGCCGACCACCTCGGTGCCGATTTCGAGGTCGGCGCCGGGCCCCGTTGCGCTCACCACGCCTGAGAAGTCGCGGCCGAGGATGTGCGGGAATTTAAGCTCGCTGTAGCTGCCGAGCCGCATCTTGTAGTCGGCCGCGTTGATGCTCGCGGCATGGACATCGACAACGACATCGCCCGGCCCGGCGACCGGGTCCGGCGCCTCGCCGTAGCTGAGCTTGTCAATCCCGCCGTGTCCGGTCAGCAGCACCGCCTTCATCGCGTCCCTCCGTCCTTGTTGCCCCAGCCTACACGAAAAAAGCCCCCCACGGAGACCGCGGGGAGCTTCTTTTCGCTCGCCGCCGCCGGGGCTTGCGGGCCGGCGGCGACGGGATGTTCCCAGCTCACAGCCGGGATGGCGCCAATGGGAATAACGCGTCAGTTCGGGTGGAACACCAGCGTGCGCAGCTCGATGCTCTCACGCGGGAAGGCGTCGGCCGGGGTCGTCGGGTCGGTGAACGAGGTGTGCGGCATGAACCGCGCCCGTCCGTCGGTCTTCGAGTCCATGATCTTCAGCAACAGCGCCTCGTCACGCCGCAGCTCCGGCGCGTAGTACCATTTGTGCGCCGGGTTGTAGGTGACCGAATAGGTTTCGCCGACGCGGTTTTTGTAGACCAGGTCCGATGCCACAAGATCGTGCTCGTCGACCGTGCGGGCATCGCACAGCGCCAGCGGCGCATCCTCCAACGGACCCTTGGTCGGACGCCACAAATTGATCACCTGCACGCGGCCCTTGAGCAGCTCGTCGGCCTCGTCGGG
>Ga0209006_10001996_pt1 | contig 18522 bp, 17 predicted proteins | sample JacPin_JW_Ref_O2_FD_188567 | JGI IMG/M metagenome (GOLD analysis project Ga0209006, IMG submission 188567) | Forest soil microbial communities from Algoma, Ontario, Canada - Jack Pine, Ontario site 1_JW_Ref_O2 (SPAdes) (version 2) | ecosystem: Environmental > Terrestrial > Soil > Boreal...
GAGCCGGTAGGCCAGCAGCGCCACCGCGAGCGCGAACAGGAAGCGGCCGATGCGCGCGGCCGGCGTGGTGCGCGGGTCAGAGATCATGAAGAACGCGAAGATGAGCAGCGAACCGCTCTGCATCTGGTGCAGCGGGATCGTCAGCGGGTCGCCGAGCCAGAGCGCGCGCGCCACGAGCAGCGCGCCGTGGCAGGCGAGGAAGAACAGCGCAACGTCGCCGCGGCGCGCCGCGTTGAGGACCATGAACGCCGCAACAGAGACGAAGGTCGCAAACCACGCGCTCGCGCCCCACTGGCCGGGCGAGATCCAGACACGGTCGGGCAGCGCGACGAGCAGCGCGACGATGGCGAGGCCAGCCGGGTTCCAGATGTGCTTGCCGTCGATCCGCAGCACGAACTTGGAAGCGATCGCGATTGCCGCGGCCGCCGCATGGATCCACGGCTCGTCCGCGCGCAGCAGCAGACTTAGCGACAGGCCGGTGATGAGCGGCGAGCGCAGGTCGAGGGTGGGAAGCCGCCAGACCCGCGTGCACAGCAGCTGGGTTGCGAGCGCCGATCCGACCGCCAGCAGGCTGTTGAGCGGCCTGGCGCCGAAATCGACCCAGCCGAGATTGAAGGTCAGGAGACTTGCGAGCGCGACGATCTGAAAGTGGCGGGCGTCGCCGCGCAGCAGCGCGGCGAGCCGGTAGGGCGAGGTTGTTGTGGTGACCGTCAGCGTTGTCATGCGCTTGCTCCGGGTGGTCGCGCCGAGGGTCGCCGCGGCCTCGATGCGGAAAGCGGGCAGTGGGCGCGAATGCAGACCTAGGCGTGGGGGAATAAATTTTTCGCCCGCGATGTCCGAATCCGTCGGCTCGGCGCGCATTCACATGCCAGGTGTGAAAGGAATGAAATTGCAGGGCTTTTTCGCGTGGCCGGGCGCCACTGCCGCAAATCGGACACGTCGACCGGAGATGAAGAACACCGGTCTGCTACGTCCGCATTCGGCAAAAACACGCGCCTTCCCTATGACGACGGTCTCGACCATCGGCTTCTCGAGCGTCGCGCCGGAACAGGCCGACGTGACCCTGTCGCCGGCCGAAGCCGGCGCCGCCATCCGGGCGCTGAGCGTCGCCGACAAGACCGCCTTGATGAAGCTCGCGCGCCTCTATGCGAGGAAGACGCCCTATGACCACGAGGATCTGCTGCAGGAGGCGCTGTGCCGGGTGCTCGACGGCGCGCGCGCCTGGCCGCGGCACGTGGCGGCGCTGCCGTTCCTGTGGGGCGTGGTGCGCAGCATCGCGTGGGAATGGAAAAATGAATTCGTCGAGTGCGACGGCAAGGCGACCGACGTCGAAGGCGAGGAACGCCGCGTCATCGCGGGCCTCGACGTCGTCAAGGTCATTGCGCTGTTCGACGACGATCCGGCGGCGCAGATCATCGTGCGCGGCATGATGGAGGGCGCGCGCGGGCAGGAGCTGCAGGAATTGAGCGGGCTCGCCAAGACCGACTACGAGAGCAAGCGCACGAAGATCCGGCGCCGCCTCGAGAAGCTGGAACTATAGACGGTTGTCGCCATGAACCGCTCGAGCGATCATATGCAGAACCTCGCCGATGCGCTGAGCGAGGACATCGTCGCGACCCCGGCCGCGGTGCTCCTCGCCGAGGTCGCGGAAGCGCGCGGCGATCGGCATGCCTTTGCGGTCGACTTCGATCGCATCGTCGGGCGCGCCGCGCGGCGGACGCGCTGGCGCGGTATCGTGCAGCGCCTGCGCGCCATGCTGCCATCATTCGCGTTGCGATCGTCATGGCGGCCGGCACTGGCGGCGGTGGCCTGTCTCGCCGTGATCGTCGTCGCGGGCGACCTCTATCTGCATGTGCGTCCGGTTGGGCCGACGCCGATGCTGGCGTCGGCGCCCGGCAACGCATCTCGCGTGGCCGAAAGCCGGCGCGAAGAGATTGCCGCACTGCCGCGCTTGTCGCTCAGCGAGGAACCGCGCGCCGATATGGACGCCGGCGCGCCGGTCGCGGCACCACCGCCCGCACCGCCCCCCGCCGACACTGTGGCTGCGCCGAAGCGCGTGCACACCATGCGCATCCGCGGCGACGCCGACGCGCCCCATGAAGCACCGGCCGCGCGGCCCGCGACGGCCGCGGCCACTGAGCCGCCGGCGCCGCCCGCCCAGGCGCAGCGCTCGCGTGCCGCCGTAGTCGCGGCGCGGACCACACCTGCCCCGCCGCCGCAAAGCCCCGGCGCGTACGCCGCCGCTCCGGTGCCGCCGCCCGCACCAGCGGTCGCGGCGCTCGATCGCGCGATCGGCGACCACGACGAGGTCCCGTCGTTCGCGTGGCCGCTGAGTGGCCAGGTGATCGCGGCCGCCACGTCGGCGAAAACCGGCGCGCATAGCGACGGCATCGATATCACGGTGCCGGTCGGCACGGACATTCGCGCTGCCGCCGACGGTGTCGTCGTCTACGCCGGGGACGGAATCAAGGGGTACGGCAATCTCGTTCTGCTGCGCCATGGCGGCGGCTTCGTCACCGCCTATGCGCACATCGACAGGATCCTGGTGAAGGTGAACGACGTCGTGCAGCGCGGCCAGGTGATCGCCAAGTCCGGCCGCGCCGGGACGACGCCGCTGCTCCACTTCGAGATTCGCAAGGGGTCCGCCGCCATCGACCCGAAGCAATATCTGCCGCCACCTGGTTGAGCCGCAACGCGGGTCACCACCGCAACCGCACGGTGCGGGACCCCGCATAGGTCTGCGGGCTCGAGGCGAGCTCGCTGTCGAACTTGGCGGCGATCGACAGCGTCGGCATGACGCGCAGCTCCGCGCCGAGCGACGTCAGCGCCGAGTTTTGCGGAATGGCCGCGCCGAATACCGTGAAGGTCGATCCGGGCAGGGCCTGGAATGCGGCCGCAAGCGATGGATTGCTGGCCCAGTAATGCGCCCAGGCAAGGCGTCCAGGCAGGATGAGCGGCATATCGCCGAACATCCGCAGATGATCGAAGCGCGCGCCCAGCTCGCCGCGCGTCGTCACCAGCTTGAGCGGGAAGCGCCGGCGACCTGCTCGAGCGTGAGCTCGCACGCCCGGTAGCTGTGGCTGCGCGCGCTCTTCCTCGGAGCGCTGACAGCGGTAAGTCGCTGTGCTATCGTGCGTCCTGGGGCGTCATATGGGTTTGCTTCGGCATCTAAAACTCTATTCATCGTTTATACTTGCCATCGGGCTCGGTGCCTGCCTCGGCTTGCCAGCGCTGGGCGCTTCGCAGAACGGAGGCGTTCTGCTGGCCGATCAAAGCCAATCTCAGGACGATGATTTCGTTCACATCCCGCCGCAAGACGATTGCCTCGCCAAGATGGGAAACTGGTCGGAGCCCGAAAAATGGGCTTGGCGGCAGATTTGTTCCCGGGAACGCATCGATTTCGACAAGCTTTACGGCAAGCAGAAAAACACGGATGATCTCGCGAACGATGGACGCCGAGTCTTGAGCGCCCAATTTTTGCGGCAGATTTTCGAGGACCCTCGTTTCCAGCCATACACGCAGACAGCCGCCGTCAGCATCGTGGGGGCCTTCCTGCCCAGCGTGCAGATCGGCAACGCATCAGTCGGCTTTTTGAGCATCGTCAGCAGCAAGATCGGCGGAGAAATTTATCTAGACAGCATCACGATACTGCGAAGCATCATAATCAGCGAATCGAAAGTCGGCGACGTCGATCTGCGCCTCATACAGGGCGGCAATATAAACTTCAATGCGTCCACTTTGGGCGACGTTCGGGTTCAGCAACTCAACATCACGCGTCTGAGCTTCGTTGGTGGGCAGTTAACGTCACTTGCGGTCCGCATTTCGCGCTTGAGCCAGCAGCTTGCGATTCTGTATGGCACGGCGCAGGCAATCATCCTCGACGACGTCAAAAGCGATGGATTGTTCGTCGAGCCTGGCTCGGTGAAGTCGATTGACATCAACGACTACGTCGACACCGGTATGTTCTTTCTCAGCGTTGCCAAGTGGCTGCCGAAGTCGGAGTTGAAGCTTCAGACGCTCACGACCGGCCGTTTCCTCTTGCGCAAATCCTTGCCGGAAAAGATCTCGACCTCGAGCTTTGTATTCTCTGGTGCTGATTGGGGTGCCGACCCGTTGCCGCAGCTCATGCGGTGGACGGACGTTTCATCGGAATATGTCCCAAGTCTCTATACCGGGTTGGCCGCCGCCTACCAGAACGACGGGCAGTCGGAAACGGCAAGCGACATATTGATTGCCAAGCAGAACGCCGATTATGCGTACTCGACTTCTCCCTTGGAGAAGACTTATCTGTTCGTGACGTGGATCTTGGCTGACTACGGCTATCACCCCGAAATCGGATTGCTGTGGATCGTTGGATTTGTCGGGATTGCCACATTGGTTTTCAAGACGGGTGAAACGTCGCTGACCAGCGGAACGCGGCCTCGGAATTGGTTGGTCTTTGCATTCGACGCGGTCATTCCTGGTATCCAATTGGACGATCAGCACAAGGATGTGGGCTTTGGTGGATGGCGCCAATATTTCCTTTATTTTCTGCGTTTCTTGAGCGCGGTGGTCGTCGTGCTTGTAATTGAATTGCTCAAGAGATCGCTCGGGGGACTGGGCTGATCGTGCGCTCGCGCCGACACAGCGCCTCTATTGCCTGAATCAAGAGACGGTCCATCGCTATTCCCACGGCATCAGCGAGGCGTGGATCACGTCCTTGACGCCTTCGCCGCCGACCGAGCGGATGGCGAGGTCGACGTCCTTCAAGCCGAACTTGTGCGTCGTCACCAGCTCGAGCGGGAAACGCTTCGAGGCGATCTGCTCGAGCGCGAGCTCGCACGCCCGGTAGCTGTGGCCGCGCGCGCTCTTCATGGTGATGAACTTCACCGTGAACTTCTCCAGCGGGAAGTTGGGAAACGCCGCCATCTCGCCCTGCGCCACGATGATGCCGCCCTTGCGCTTGAGTGCCTCGATGCCGAGCAGGATCGGGATGGTGCCGGCGCCGGCCGTGCAGTCGAGCGCGACGTCGACGCCTTTTCCGCCGGTGATCTGCATGATGCGTTCGAGCGGATTCTCCTTCTGCACGTCGATCACGTGGTCGGCGCCGAGCTTTTTCGCGACCTCGAGCCGGGCGGTGTCCTTCGACGCGCCGGTGACGATGATCAGCGAGGCGCCTGCCTGCTTGCAGATCACCGTCTGCGACAGGCCCTGCTGGCCCGGGCCCTGGATCAGCACGGTCGAATTGTAGCCGACGCCGCCGTCGAACAGCGACCACTCGACCCCGTTCGCCATCGGCGTGACGAGCCCGGCGAGCTCGGCCGTGACCCCCTTCGGCACGTGGTGCACCACGGCGTTCCACGGCAGGTAGACGTATTGCGCAAAACCGCCCCACAGGTGCGGCGGCTTCTCGTCCGACGTATAGCCGTAGCGGATGGCGTCGGGGTTGGTGCGCCAGTTGGTGTTCTCGCAGTGCCGGTACTGCCCGGCATGGCACCACTCGCACTTGCCGCAGCTCACATAGTGCTCGACGAAGACGAGATCGCCCTCGCGAAAGCCCTTGCGGCTGGTGAACTCGCGGCCCGCCTTGGCGATCACGCCGATGTTCTCGTGCCCCATGATGGTGGGCTTGGTCGTCGGCGGATGCTTGTAGAGCTTGACGTCGGTGCCGCAGATGCCGGCGACCTCCATCTTCATCAGGGCGGCATCTTCCGGAATATCGGGCATCGGATACTCGCGCAGCTCGGTCCTGCTTGGGCCCGTGCGCACCGCCGCCAGCACTTTTTCCGCCACCTTGACGCCTCCGCGAAAGATCGGTGCGGGCTTGCTACACCCTCGCCCGGTCGGGCGCAATTTGTCGCGGCGTCCGCTATGGTGCCGTGAGTTGTGAAGGCCTCGCGATGAACGACTACACGAGCGCGCTGCAGCAGTGGCTGGCGGGGACTCATCCGTCCGGCGAGCGCGCTGCAGCCTCGCGCGTAGCGCGCGGCGGTTTCGTCAAAAGGACCGCTGCGCGCACGGAGGCGCTCGATCGCGTGCGCGCCTGGACGCGCGAGCGCTTTGCGCTCGCCGACGACGCAGTCGTGATGGTCTCCGAGCTCGCCTGCGCGCTGCCGGGCTGCCCGCCGGTCGAGACCGTGGTGGCGTTCTGGACCGCGGCGGACCGCCGCCATCACTTCAAGATCTTCAAGCCGGTCGCCGAGATCGTGCGCGATGACCTCCCGCCCGCCTGGCTCAAGGATTCGCTTGTGGTGCCCGACGGCGGCGATTGCGACTGCTGCTGACGTATTGTCACGTTGCCTTTGCGGGCCGTGCGCCGTATTGCAAAAATCATGACTGGCGACGGAGAGCTCCCGATGACGAAAGTGAGTGCGGCGCGCGTGTTGACCTGCGCACTGATCGCCCTGGCGGCGATCCTGCATGGTGCGCCTGCGCGCGCAGACGGCTGGCCGTCGCGCGCCATCACGGTGATCGTCCCGTTCGCCGGCGGCAGCGCGAGCGACTTGGTCACGCGCATCATGCTCGCCAAGATGAGCCAGAACATGGGCCAGACGATCATCGTCGAAAACCGGCCTGGCGCCGGCGGCAATATCGGTACCGCCTATGGCGCCAAGGCGGCACCCGACGGCTACACCTGGACCGCCAGTGGCGCCGGCCCGATCGCTGCCAACGTGACGCTCTATCGCGAGCTCGGCTACGATCCCGTGAAGGACTTCGAGGAGGTCTCGCCCTTCGCCTATTTCACCATCGTGATCGCGGCGAGCACCAAGCTGCCGGTGAACACGCTTGCCGAGCTGATCGCCTACGCCAAGGCGCATCCCGGCGAGCTCAACTACGGCTCGGTCGGCATCGGCAGCTCGCAGCACCTCGGCGGCGTCTATTTCGAGCAGGTGACCGGCACCAAGCTCACGCACGTCCCCTACAAGAACATCGGCCAGTATGGCCCCGACATGATCGCCGGCGTGGTGCCGCTCGGCTTCCAGTGGCTGCCCAATGTGCTCGCGCCGCTCAATGCGAAAGGTGCCCGCGCGCTCGCGGTCGCCGGCAAGGACCGGCTGCCGGCGCTGCCCGATACCCCGACCACGATCGAGGCGGGGCTGGCGGACTATCAGGCCTCCGGCTGGTTCGCCATGCAGGTGCCGCGCGGCACGCCCAAGGACATCGTGGCGCGCATCAACCGCGAGATGGCGGCGGCGCTCGCCGATCCGGTGGTGCGAAAGCGCTTCGAGCAGCAGGGCGCGGTGCCCAACGTGCTGCCGCCTGAGCAGGCGGCCAAGTTCATTTCCAGCGAGATCGCCAAGTGGCACGACGTCATCGTCAAGGCCGGCATTCCGAAGATCGAGTAGCCTGGTAAGATACGCGGCGAGATGTCAGCGGATGCGCAGAACCTGACCGGCGTCTGGCAGGGCCTCTACACCTATGCGAACGGCGAGTCGGTCTCGTTCGTCGCGACGCTGATCGACAGCAGCGGCGCGCTCTCGGGTTCGACTCATGAGCCCTGCCCGCGGGCGGTCTCCGCGAGCGGGACGCTCTATGCGACGCTCGCCGGCAGCCGAAGCGGCAGCGCGGTCGAGTTCCGCAAGACCTATGACGGCAAGGTTCCGCGCTTTCATGCGGTCGACTACGCGGGCACGCTCAACGCGGATGCAACCGAGGTCGAGGGACGCTGGGTCATCCGCGGCGTCTGGTCGGGCAAGTTCCTGATGATCCGGCCAGCGCGCACGGAGGAGAGCGTCGAGCGCAAGGCGACGCAACGCGCCTGATTCGGAGGAGATCCGTAGATTGGGTCGAGCGTCTTCGCGAGATCCAACATCCCCCAAGATGATAGGGTGGCGTTGGGTCTCGCGAAGGGCTCGACCCAACCTACGCGATCATCACCGTATTGACGCTGCGCTGCTCGATCTCGCCGCGCACCTTGGCGTAGATCTTCGGGTTGCGCGCCGAGAGGATTTGCAGCGCCGCGAGCACGGCGTTCGATGGCTCCAGCACCGTCATCACCGGCACCTTGCTCGGCGCGCGCAGCGAGGACCACACGTCCTCGGGAAACTCCCTGGCGCTCGCCGGCACCGTGATCACCGGGATCGTCGACATCGCCGACAGCGTCGGGCCGGCGCCGTTGGACCGGCCGATATATGCGATCATCACCGAGTCGGGCACTTCCTGCGCCATGCGGTGCAGCGTGTGCGCGGCCGCGACCGGCTCCTTGTGCACCGAACAGGTAATGACCGACATGAGGTCGGAAAGCTCGCCGAGCGCCTGCGCGAAGGCCTCGGTCTTGTCCGACTCCGAGCCGCGCCACAGGATGATGCGCTGCTGCGGCACGTGGAAGCGGCCGGTGATGTCGGCGACGCGACGATATTTCTCGACTACCGTGTCGAGCGCGCCGCCGTCGCGATAGACCTGCTTGTCGAGATAGGCGCCGTTCTCCAGCACGCGCCATGAATCATTGTCGATCACATCGGCGAGCAGCAGGCGGCCCTTGGTGTCGAAGCCGAACTCGACCTTGAGGTCGACCAGCGTGCCGCCCTGCAGCTGCCAGGCCTTTTCCAGCGCCAGGAAGGCCTGGCGCGCGATCCGCTGCATCTCGGGGAAGAACTTCCACTCGTCCTTGTGCTCGAACACCTCGGTGGTCGAGAGCGTCAGGAACGGCTCCTGCCCGACGAGCGGCTTCGCGGGATTGAACAGCCTGATCTGCTGGTCGCCCTCGGCGTAACCCATCAGCGGATCGTCGGCGACGAGCGGCTTGCCCTTCCAGCTCTTGTCCTTGGTCTTGAGGTAGAACTCGACGATCAGCCGCGGAAACAGCTGGCCCTTGGCGTATTGCGGGTGGCGCTTGAGATAGGAGCCGTGCGCCTCGCGCCGGGTCACCACCTCGTAGGGCAGCATCTGGCATTTCGGTGCGATGAACGAGGTGGCGCTGTCCTGCTCCTCGAACGCCACGGGCAAGCCGCAGGCCTTGAGCAGGCGGAAGACGTTGCAGGTCGTGCCGTTGGCGAGCGCGCTCTTGCCCGAGATCACGTCGTGCTTCGCCCCGTCGCCCGCCGTGATGTCGTCCTTGGCGACGAGCGTCACCAGGTCGGGGCTGCCGGCGATCTGGTGGATCTTCTTGGTCTTGCCCTCGGTGACGAGCGGTCCGAGGGAATGCTTCGGGCGTTCGGCCGTCTTTGCGTCCACGGCGGAGATCCTGTCTGGCTGCGAGTGGTGAAAAGTACAATCCTGAAATAGCGTACCACCGGCCGCAGGCAAGGGCCAATTCGCCGCTGTCCAGCGGGGATTTGGTCGAGGAACTCGGGTGTCCGCCCGGGCGGCGTTTCCGCCGGAACGGCGGTCAGCCCTTGATCTGGCGCCCCGCACGCACGTCGGCGATCAGCGCCGTGAAGGCCGCAAGGCTCGCCTTGGCGGTGTTCACGTAAGTGTCGGTTTTGGCATCGAGCCATTTTTCCGCATAGCCGATCGCCGTGTGCGCGAGCCGCACGCGGCCATCGAGCCATGGCCCGCCGCCGAAGCCGCCGATCACCGGGATGCTCACGGCCTCGACCACGGCTTCGCCCGCCGCCGGGCCGGAATTGGTGAAGTCGAGCATCGAGGCGCCGGCATCTTCCAGGAGTTTTGCCTCGTCGACGAGCCGCTTGGTCAGCTCCGCCGGCGCCTGCGCGCCGGCAGCCGACTGCGCGCCATAGGGAATGCCGAACTTGAGCGCGGTCTGTGGCGTGAGACCGAACTGGGCGAAGACCGGAATGCCGGCGCGGACCAGCGCACGCACGGCATCGGGAAAATCCGCCGCCGCGTCCACCTTGATCATGTCGGCGCCGGCTTCCTTCACGATGCGGATCGCCGCCGCGAGCGCGCGCTCGATGCCCTGTTGCACCGGTCCGAACGGGAGATCGCAGCTCACCAGCGCGTGCGTGGTGCCGCGCCGCACCGCCTTGCACACCACCAGCATCTCGTCGAGCGTGACCTCGAGCGGATTGGCATGGCCCCACAAGTTGACACCGACCGAGTCGCCGACCGAGATGAAGTCGACGCCGGCGCGATCGGCGATGCGCGCCATGGGAAAATCCCACGCTACCACGCCGGCGATCTTCTGGCTCTCGCGCTTCATCCGCTGCAGCGCCGGTATCGTGACGTTGTCCATCGTGCATCTCGTTCTATCGAACGTCATGCCCGCGAAGGCGGGCATCCACGTCTTGCCGCGTGGCAAAGACGTGGATGGCCGGGACAAGCCCGGCCATGACGGGTCGCGGGAGTCTTGCCCCGCCCTCGCACGCGCCGTCAATGCGCCTCAACGTTTGCGGCGCTTGCCTTTCGCGGCCGGCTTCTTGGCCTTCTGCGCCGGTTTGCCCGCTACCGCGCTCGCGGCCTTCGCGGGCGCGACCCGCGCCTCGGCGTCGAACACACGCTTGGCCCAGTAATCCCACGCGCGTTCGAGCGGCCCGGGCCGCAGATTGTACGCAGCCGCGAGCTCGACCTCCTTGGCGTCGAGCGGCTCGACATGGCCGAGCAGGCGCGCCTGCGTCTGCAGCTCGGCGTTCTTGCACGAGAAGATGGTGCGGAATACGCACTCGCGAATCGACTTGCCGGCCGCGGTCGCGCCGTGCCGTCCCATCAGGATGGTCCAGCCGTTGCCAAGGGCCTTCGCGAGCGAATGGCCTTCTTCCGGCTTGACCAGCACCAGCGCGGTCGAGCCGAAATCGTCGCGGCTGTCCCAGAACGGCACGGTGAGCCCCATGCTGGCACCGAGGTGATAGACCGGTACCATGGCGGCGCGCGAGATCGCGTAGGGCATCATGGCAGGCGCGTGATGGTGGCACACCGCCATCACGTCGGGCCGCGCCTGGTAGATGCAGCCATGGATCACCCGCTCGCCGTAGTGGCGCAGGTTGGTCGGATGCACCGGCTCGGTGTCGAGCGTGTATTCGAGGATGTCCGAAGGCGCGACCAGCGCCGGCGCGCGGTGGCGCGACACGAGGAAGCGGCCGGGATCGTGCGGATGGCGCACGCTGATATGGCCGAACGCATCGACGATGCCCTCGTGGGCGAGGATGCGGTTGGCGAGCGAAAGCTCCTCGCGGATGGCGGCGAGAGTGTCGGCCATGAATTGAGGCTCCTTGAGGCTTTGGTGTTGTGGCGGCGGGTGGTTCTCTTCTACACAAACCGGGTAGATTTGCCGCTGAAAAATGCCCGGGGGCGACCAGGGCTCGACATGATCTGGACGAGACGTTCCTTCTGCGCGCTCGCGCTCGTGTCGTGCGCGGCTCCGCGCGTGCGCGCGCAGGAGGCGATCGACTTTCCGGCCGGCGCCGTCAAGATCATCGTGCCGTTCGCCGCCGGCGGGCCGACCGACGTGGTGGCGCGCATTCTCGCCGATCTCTTGTCCGAGCGCTGGGCCGGCAAACCGGTGGTGGTCGAGGATCGTCCCGGCGCCGGCACGATCGTCGCGACGGCCGCGATCGCGAAGGCGCCGGCCGACGGCTACACGATCGGGATTGCCACCAACTCGTTCCTGATCAATCCCGCGATCCATCTCAAGCTGCCTTACGACACCAAGGCGGACTTCGTGTCGATCTCGATGATCGCCACGCAACCGGTCGCGCTCGTCGCCAACGCGGCTTTTCCCGCCAATACGCTCGCCGACGTGATCGACATCGCGAAGAAGAGTCCCGAGCCGCTCAACTACACCTCGCCCGGCCCGCGCGGCGTCGGGCATCTCGCCGGCGAGTTGCTCAAGCAGCGCGCCGGCATCCGCATGCAGCACATCGCCTACAACGGCAGCGCGCCGGCGCTCAACGACGTGATCGCGGGGCGCGTGCCGCTGATGTTCGACATCTGGCATTCGGCGCGGCGCTACGTCGAGACCGGCCAGCTCAAGCTGATCGCCGGCTGCGGCCTCGCGCCGCTGCCCGGCGCCGAGAAGTCGCCGACCATCGCGGAGATGTTTCCAGGATTCAACGTGGTCGCCTTCAACGCCATGATCGGCCCGGCCGGCATCCCGGCACCCGTGCTGGAGAAGCTCTCGACCTATATCGGCGCCGTGGTCGACTCGCCTGAATTCGCCGAGCGCACCCGCTCGCTCGGCATCGACGCGAAAAGCATGACGCCGCATGAGCTCGACGCGTGGTTCGACAAGGAGCTCGCGCACTGGACCGACATCGCCAAGGAGGCGAACCTCAAGGCGGAGTAGGCAGGTCTCTCGTGCCCCGGACGCGCTGCGGCGCGTAGCGCTGCAGCGCAGAGCCGGGGCCCAGGGGCCAAGTGAAGAATGGGCCCCGGTTCTGCGGTGCACCACTTCGTGCTGCACCGCGCCCGGGGCACGAGGCCGTCATATTTGGCCACCTGTCGGAATCGCCGAAATCAGCGTATATTGCTCCCAGAGGAGAGCCGGCCATGAACATGGAGCTCAAGGCGCCGCTACGGGCGCAGAAATCCAAGGTCGACATCGTCGACTGCGACTTCCACCCCAGGATCGCGTACGAGCAGCTCAAGCCGCACCTGAGTGAGCGCTGGTGGCAATATCTGCACACCTACGGCATCCGCCAGCGTCACGGGCATGCCAAGGGCTATCAATTCCCCAAGATTACTCCGCTGGCGTCGCGCCGCGATGCGTGGCCGCCGACCGGCGGGCCGCCGGGGAGCGATATCGACTTCATCCGCAAGCAGCATCTCGATTCCTACGGGATCGGCCACGCCATCCTGACCCCGCTCTCGCCGGCCGGGTTCGGCGAACAGAACGCCGATTTTTCTGCCGCCATGGCGACGGCTGCCAACGAGGCGCAGGCCGAGTTCTGGGTCGGCGAGGAGCCGCGATTCCGCGCGTCGATCTGCGTCCCCTACGAGGACGGCGTGGCAGCCGCGCGCGAGATCAGGCGTTGCGCCGGCCGGCGCGAATTCGTCCAGGTCTTCATGCTCAGCCGCACCAGCGAGGCGCTGGGCCGGCGGCGCTACTGGCCGATCTACGAGGCGGCCGTCGAGGCCGGCCTGCCGGTCGGCATCCACGTGTTCGGCTCCAGCGGCTGGGCCGGGACCAACACGGGCTGGCCCTCCTACTACATCGAGGAGACGACCGAGAACGCGACGTCGGCGCAGGCGCTGATCACGAGCTTCCTCATGGAGGGCGTGTTCGAGCGCTACCGCGACCTCAAGGTCGTGCTCATCGAGTCGGGCTTCGGCTTCCTGCCGGCGCTCGGCTGGCGGCTCGACCGCAACTGGAAGCGCATGCGCGACGAGGTCCCGCACCTCAAGCGCGCGCCATCCGAATACATGCGCGAGCACCTCTGGGTCACCACCCAGCCGATGGAAGAGACCGAGAAGCCCGAGCACCTGATCGACCTGATGAACTGGATCGGGCTCGATCGGATTCTCTTCTCCAGCGACTATCCGCACTGGGATTTCGACGATCCGTTCATGGCGATGCCGGGAAGCCTTTCCGACGAGCAGCGTCGGCGCATCTACGCGGGCAACGCCAAGGCGCTGTACGGGCTGGCCTGACGATCAACGCGCGCGCGCCGTCAGGCGCACGCGCAACCGGTCTCGTGCCGAGCAGGCGCGTGAAAATATCCCCCGATGTTGTCAACAGGCCTGCTCGTCGTCGCCGGCCGGCTTTGCGGTTCGTGAAGCCACAGTTTCTGCACAGGGTTTTCCCCTGATGATCCACCGCCGGCGCACCGCCTTACCCACAGCCCGTGACGCCGACCTCAGGCAACTGATCCACCCTCGCTCAACCGCGCATCGGATTTCGACCACGCATGCTCGGCGCCGCAGTGCGGACAGAGCGAGCGCGCGACCGTATCTGGAATGAGATCGAGGCTCTGCTCGTCGGTCTCGATACCGGTCGAAAACTCGTCGCCGGTAACCGGGCATGTGATCAACAAGACGCCCACGCCGCCCCCCATTCTCGCGCGCCCCGCGCGATATCCACCCGATTGCGGACTATAGAGGCGAGGACGCCTCGATCAAGCCGAAGCGCAATCCGCTATGCGTCAGGCAACCACCTGATTCACACCGCAAAGCCGCGTAATTGCCTCGATCATCGCGGCCGGGCTCGCGATGCCTTTGCCGGCGATGTCGAACGCGCTGCCGTGCGCGACCGATGAAAAGAGGATCGGACTGCCGATCGCGAAGGCAGCCGACCGGTTGAATGCGAGCAGTTTTGCCGCGATGTGCCCCTGGTCGTGCAGCATGACCACGAAAGCGTCGACGTCCTTGCGCGCAAGCATCGTATCGGCGCCGAATGGCCCGACGACCGCGAGCCCGTCGGCCTGCGCGTCGGCGATCGCCGGCGCGATCACGTCGATCTCCTCGCGGCCGAACAGGCCGCCTTCGCCCGCATGCGGATTCAAGCCGCTGACGCATAGCCGCGGCGCCGCGATCCCGATGCGCCGCAGCGCCGCGTCGGCGGCGCGGATCGTGCGGCCGACCCGCTCGCGCGTGATCAGGGTCAGCGCCTCTGCGACGCCGACATGCAGCGTGCAGTGAACGATGCGGGTGTCGGCGAAGCACAGCATGAGAAACACGTCGTGATGGTTCATGCCGGTCTCGCGCGCGACAAACGACGGGTAGCCGTCGAACGCGACGCCGGCCGCCGCAATCGAGGTCTGATTGTGCGGCGCCGCCACCACGGCATCGACCTCGCCGGCGCGCGCCGCCGCGATCGCGCGCGCCGCGCTCGCCAGCGTGGCACGGCCGCAGGCTGCGTCATTGACGCCGAATGCGAGCGCGGCACCGTTGTCAAACGGCACCGACATCAGCTCGATCGCGTCGTCGTGCCAGCGTGCGTCGCCGACATCCGAAATGACATGGAATTGCGCCGCGATGCCCGCCGCGTCGGCGTGCTTTCGGATGACCTCCGCATTGCCGACCACGAGCGGCCGACACAGCTTGCGCACCTGCGGATCGAGCGCAGCCTTGAGGCTCACCTCCGGTCCGATGCCGGCCGGATCGCCGGTCGCGATCGCAATGCGCGGGAGTTGATGATTGGGCATGCTGTCCGGCGTTTCCTCGCCCGCGCCGCGCGGCCGTGGCGCACACGTTTGACCTGGTCGCTGTGACGGCTCTAGGCTCGCACGACCAGTGCAAAGCTGAGTTAGAGCAAAAGGAAGCGCCCGTGAAGCGACCAACCGCCGTTCTCGCGGCCGCGCTCGCCGCAGCCTTTCTATCGTCCGCGTCGACGCGCGCCGAAGATTGGCCGGCGCGGCCGGTGCGCATCGTCAATACCTTCGCGGCCGGCGGCGCCGCCGACGTCGTCGCGCGCATGGTCGCCGACGCGCTGGCGAAGGCATTTCATCAGCAGTTCTTCGTCGAGACGCGTGCCGGCGCCGGCGGTGTCATCGGCGCGCAGAGCGTCCTCAACACGCCGCCCGACGGCTACAATTTCGTCATCACTAGCGTGGCGCTGCTGGCGCTCGATCCGTCGAGCAAGCCGCGCCTCGGCTTCGATCCCGACCGCGATCTCGTCAACATCGCCTATATCGCGGGCTCGCCGGTGGTGCTGTCGGTCAATGCCGCAAGCGGCATGAAATCGCTCGCCGATTTCATCGCCCGTGCCAAGGCGAGCGACAAGCCGCTGACCTATTCGTCGTCCGGCATCGGCAGCATGGGCCAGCTGGTCGCCGAGCTCTTTGCCCGCAAGGCCGGGCTCAAGGTCGAGCTCATTCCCTACAAGGGCGCCTCGCAGGGCCTCGCCGACCTCGTCGGCGGCCATATCGCTTTTTCGTGCCAGACCGTGTCCTCCACCTCGGCGCAGCTCAAGGCCGGCACCTTGCTGGGCCTCGCCCACACCGGCAAGAACCGCATGTCCGATTATCCCGCGGTGCCGACCTTCACGGAGCTCGGCTACCCCGACGTCGCCAGCACCGTCTGGTTCTCGCTCTCGGCGCCGGCCGGGTTGCCGGCCGATATCGTGCAAAAGGTCAACCGCGAGATCGCGCGTGCCATGACGACGCCGGAGGCGCAGCAGCGCCTGGGCCAGCTCGGCCTCGTCGCCGACGCCATGACGGTCGCGCAGTTCAACGCGCTGATCGCGCGCGAGACGATGCGCTGGAAGCCGGTGATCGAGCAGCTCGGGCTGGTGGAAAAATAATACGACTCGTGCCCCGGACGCGGTGCAGCGGTGTGCGCTGTGCGCGCACTGGTGCACCGCTGATCCGGGGCCCAGGAGCCCGCGGCACTGGGTCCCGGGTCTTGCGGCGCATCGCCGGCGCGCTGCGCCGCGCCCGGGACACGAATCATGATTTCCGAATCCGGAACACCAGCACGTCCCCATCCTGCGACTTGCCTTCGAGCGCATCGCCGGTCTCCCGCACCAGGTTGGGAATGTCGATCTCGGCCAACGGATCGGTGCATTCGACCACGAGCACGTCGCCGGTCGGCAGGCGCGACAGCGCCTTGCGGGCGCGCAGCGCCGGCAGCGGGCATTTGAGGCCGCGCAGGTTGATCGTGGTTTCGGCCATTCCGGACGCCCGTGTCGATCCGCCGTACGGGCGCGCGTGATCGCTTGACCGGCCGGCTTCCGCTCCGCCACATAGCCACGATGGCCGGCCTGCACGCAACCCAACAGATCGAGCGTCTGACGCCGCTCACGGATGCGCTCGCGTCGATCGAGCGCCTTGTGACGGCGGTCGCGCCACGCCGGGTCCCGTGCCGCGATGCGCTTTCGCGCATATGCGCATCAGGCCTGACAGGCGCGACCGCCCATCCGGCGGCGGCCATCGCGTTGCGCGACGGAATGGCGGTGCGGGCCGAGGCGACGCTCGACGCGAGTTCTTACGCGCCGGTTGCTATCGTTGCGACGCCCGTCGAGGTCGGCGATCCGCTGCCGGCGGGGGCCGACGCGGTGGTGCCTGCCGATGCGCTCGAATGGCGCGGCGCGACCGCTCATGTGGTTGCGCCGCTCGCGCCCGGCGACGGCGTCTTGCCAGCTGGCGGCGACATCGCGGCGGGTGAGCCGCTGCGTGACGCGGCGCGGCGGCTGCGCGCGGTCGACCTTGCGGCCTTTGGCATCCTCGGCCTGACCGATATCGACGTGCGTGTTCCGCGCGTCCTCATCGCCGCCGCGAGCGCCGGGTGCGACGGCGTCATTGCGGCGATCATTGGTCTGCTGGCGCGCGCAATCGAAGCCGCCGGCGGCACCGTCAGCCGCGACGGTGCATTCGATGCTTCGGGCGAAGATGCCCTCATTCTGGTCGGCGGCAGCGGCATGGGGCGGCGCGATCAAACCGTGCTCGAGCTGGCCCGGCGCGGCCAAGTCGCGTTCCACGGCGTCGGGCTCGCGCCGGGCGAAACCGCGGCTTTCGGCTTGATCGAGCGACGCCCGGTGCTGGTCGTGCCCGGCCGCCTCGACGCGGCACTTGCGGTATGGCTCACGCTTGGCCGTTGCATGCTGGCGAAGCTCGCCGGCGCCAAGGAGAATGAGCCAAGCGAAACCGGCGTGCTGATGCACAAGATCACGTCGACGCTCGGCCTTGCCGAGCTGGTGCCGATGATGCGTCACGGCGGACGGCTGATGCCGCTCGCATCGGGCTATCTCACGCTGCAATCGCTCGCGCGCGCCGAGGGTTATGTTCTGGTTTCCGCCGACAGCGAGGGTTTTCCGGCAGGGGCGACCGTCGAGATGAGGCCGCTGCCGTGACGGACATGCGCAGCAAGTCGGTCGACGCGCCAAATCTTGCCGCCGCGGTGCGCGCGGCGGCGCGCCAGGAGCAGTTCCTCGAAGTCGTCTCGCCGCAGGTCGCGCGCAGCCGCTTCGAGCAGCATCTCGATCTTGCGCCGCTGCCCGCCGAGACGGTGGCGCTCGGCGACGCGCTCGGCCGCGTGCTCGCCGCCGACGTGCCGGCGCCGATCGACGTGCCGCCGTTCGATCGTTCGGGTGTCGACGGCTTCGCGGTGCGCGCCGCCGATACCGCCGGCGCGAGCGACCGCGCGCCGCGCCGCCTCATGCTCAATGCCGAGGTGATCGCCTGCGGCCATGCGCCGGCGCTGCCGGTAGAGCCCGCGACGGCGACCACGATCGCGACCGGCGGCGCCATTCCGCGCGGTGCCGATGTGGTCGTCATGGTGGAGCAGACCGAGCTCGCCGAAACCGCGCAGGGACCGGCGATCGATGTCCGCCGCCCGGTCGCGCCGGGCCAGTTCGTCGGTTATGCGGGCTCCGACATTGCGCGCGGCGAGACGCTGTTGCGGCGCGGCCAGCTCATCGGCTCGCGCGAGATCGGCATGTTGGCGGCGTGCGGGCTCGCCAGCGTCGCAGTGGTGCGGCGGCCGAAGGTCGCGGTGCTTTCGACCGGCGACGAGCTAGTGGAGTTGGGAAGACCGTTGCCGCCCGGCGGCGTCTACGACAGCAATGGCGCCATTCTCGCGGCGGCGATTACGGAAGCAGGCGGCGAGCCGGTCCCTTTTGGTTCGTTTCCTGACGAAGAGGTCGCACTTGACCTCGCGATGCGCAACGCGCTTGACACCTGCGATATGGTCGTCATTTCAGGAGGCACGTCGAAGGGCGCGGGCGATCTTTCACACCGTATCGTCTCTCGCCTCGGAGAGCCCGGCATTCTA